>JAESGS010000267.1_pt1 | contig 60862 bp, 61 predicted proteins | sample 9269761 | NCBI WGS metagenome assembly JAESGS01 (sample SAMN15741799, study PRJNA653493) | algae metagenome | isolation source: Cyanosarcina radialis HA8281-LM2 and co-occurring heterotrophs from damp... | place: USA: Makauwahi cave, Hawaii | collected 2011-01-06 | reverse complement strand
CCCGCCCGATTGGCACGCGGCATGGCACTTCGATCTCGAGTGCAATCCGGTTCGGCACGAGACTCATCGAGACCAACGGGTATTTCGGAGCGCGCCGCATCCTCGACGTTTCCGGTGACGGGTTCAACAACACGGGTTTACCAATCGCAGTCGCTCGCGACGACGCCCTGGCGCGTGGGATCGTAATCAATGGATTGGTGATACTCCTCAGGCCCACCGTTTCCACCGTTCCGCTCGAGCGCTATTATGCAGAATGCGTCATCGGCGGTCCGGGCTCCTTTATGGTTCCCGTGCGCAAGACGGAGGACTTTGCGAGCGCCGTGCGCCAAAAGCTGCTGCTCGAAGTGGGCGGGCTGACGCCTAGCTTGACTCCCCAGCCAGCCGCCGTGACACCGCCAGTCGATTGTTTGATCGGCGAGAAACATCCGAGCTTTCTTAACCCCGCATTCCGGAATTAAGTTGCCGCTGTCCACCGTCCTTGAACAACGCAGTGAAGACTCTGATTTTTTTGCCGGTCCTGTTTCGACGGTATCAAGAGACTTGACGCAGCGCGTGCATGCCTTCGACAACCCGATCCAGTTCCTGCTGACGTTCAAAGGCAATTCCACGGACGGCGTAATCTACCGGATCGAAACCCGGTTGCAGAGCTTGCAGTCGCGCAACCGTCTTTCTGGCTGCAGCAGTATCGCCTGCCAAAGCCTGAGCAGCCCCAAGCCGCGCAAGACCCCAGGCACCCAGCCGCGGGATACGACCTAGTCGTTCCGCAGCGCCGGCATAATCTCCGGCAAGATAAAGCGCCATCGAGCGGTCAAAGTGGTACCAATCCGGATGCAGCGGATTTAGCCGGACCGCTCGGTCCATCCAGGCGATACCCTCTTCCCCCCGCCCGCGAAGGACGAGCAGATAGCCCATCTGCGCAATTGTATCGGCATCGTAGGGATTAAGTTCCAGCGACCGCGCGACATGATGCTCGGCAGCATCGTATTCTCGAAGATAAAGCCGGACGAGCCCGAGGATGCGGTGAGTGCGCGCCTCTTCCGGTGAGAGGCTCACCCCCGTTGAGGCGAGGCTGAGGGCGGTGCGCAACTCCGTATCGGCGCTCAGGCCGTATTTGCCGAGGATAACGGTCGCAAGCGCCAGGTAGGAATGAACGAGGCCATTCGTTGGATCACGCAGAAGCGCTTCCGACAGAACGTCATGTGCTTTCTGGTTGTCTCCATCGCCGTAGCCGCGTAGCAGCGCTACACCCTGCAGGAGCAGGTCGTGCGCCTTTCGGTCGGCCGGAGGCTTGCGCGCAGCCAGCCGCAGCGACGCACCCTCCACATGCGACACCAGCCGGCTGATGACCTGCCGCGCGATCAGATCTTCGAGAGCGAGCGGGTCGGGGTCGTACGCCTCAAGACGATCGGCCCACACCAGGCTACCGTCGGCGGCGTCGATGAGGCTGACACCAACCCGCACCATTCCCTCCTGCCGGTCAATATGGCCGTCGACGAGATAGCGAGCACCGAGACGTTTTGCGAGCGTTTTCGGCTCGCTTCTGTCTGCGTGTGCCGATGCAAGCGATGTGGCTCGGGCAATGACCGGAACGATTCTGAACCTGGCAAGGCCGTTGATGATCTCCTCGCAGAGCGTCTCGCTATATGATGCGTTGCTGTCGGGGGTGCGGTCCTCGAAGGGCAACACCGCGATTGGGGTTTCCTTGCCGTCATCGGACGGGTCGGCCGTTTTTGACGAACCGGGGTCCAGAAAATACCCTCGACCCGCCACCGTTCTGATTGTCGATGGGCCGACAGAGCCGAGCGCCTTTCTGATTTCACGGATCGCCTGCGACAGCGAATCCTCGGTGACGATCACGTCCGGCCAAACAGCGTCGATTAAGTCGCCTTTCGACACAACGCGGCCCGCCTCTTTGGCGAGGCAGGCAAGAAGTTCGAATGCCTTTCGACGCAAAGTAACAACGCCAGCTTCGTTCAGAAGAAGGCCGCGGTTGAGGTCGAGCGTGAAGCCCCGGAAGCGAATGGGCGTTTGGCTGCCCACGGCCATGAGTTCTTCACCTCCGCGCAAAAATCCTCAGATACGACCAGAGTTGCGACCGTGTTAGTCGGTTGTCAACTGTGTGACCTTCGGCGATGGCTTCTCCACCCTCATCGACAGAGGGCAGACAAAGGTGATCGATGCAGATGTCGTGGTATGCGCCCGCCATGCAACTGCAGCTGGAAGCGGTTGTTAGGAACTCGAGAAGATCTTGTCGCACCGCGTCGCTCATCGTTAGACACTCCCGATTTGCTGCTGGCTTGATGACATAATGCGCTGCGCCACCATCGCCTGAAGCAGCCATAGCCGATGGTCGCGGATGCCTCGCTGTTCCAGGCCCTCGACAGTTCGATATAAATATTCGGCGCAAGAGCCGAGATGGCCCGCTGCCGTCGCGAGCACGCCAGCGACAGTCTCAATCGGCTGATAGCCCGTATAAGCGAGCCCAGCCCTGTCGGCGCAGAAGGCGAGGGCTTGCACCCGGACCCCATCGACATTCGCAACGATCCAGCGCGGTTTGTTCGTGGTGGCCGGACTGGAAACTTCGCGCCGAAGAAGCGCGATCAAAGCGTCACGGCCATTCGGCTCGGGGAGGCGTTGCACAATGCCTTTGCATTGCCCGCCTCGATCCAACACCAGCATGAGCCCGGGGCACTCAGGCGTCCCGCGCCACCGCGTTAACCGCAGGCGAAAAGCGCGGTGCCACCCGGGCGCGATCGCGTAACGTTCCTCAGCGACCTCAAAAGCGGGTTTCCAAAGGAGAGAGCCATAGGCGAAAACCCAGGCGGGACCGTCAGAAGCTCGCCCATTAAGGAGTCCGTCGGCTAAAGCTTCGTAGTCACCATCCGTCATCGGCACAAAACCGGGCGTCGGCCCACTGTCAACGACGGGCCGGTTAGCCTTGGCAACGATCTCTGACGTAAGTTGCATGAGACGACCTCCTTAGCGAGTTGATGGTCGCTCAGGCGGGGTTTCATGTCCCGAACAAGTTCTGAAATTTCTGTGAAATCGAGAATGTCTCGGCTCCGGGGGAGAGGAGCGGCTTGGCGAAATTGATCATGGCGCTCGATGAGGGCAAGATGCGGCGAATGAAATTTGGCTGCCTCGCTTCGCCTTCCTGGGTTCATGCGATTGAACGGTAATGGCCGACGCAACATTGCTTGACCTTGGTGAAGAACCATTTGATCATTCACGCCTCGACCCGCCTCAAAATGGTGGGGTCGCTAGTTGATTTGAAAGACTAGGCTCCTGGAGCAAGGCGATGACAAGCTTCGATTCGCGACGCATTTCCAATATCCATCACGACCTGCATGAGCACTTGCCTTCCGAGTCCGCCCTGAGAACCAAAGCCCTCGAAAGCCTTCTGGTTGAAAAGGGGCTGGTCGATCCCGCGGCTATGGACGCCTGGATCGAAATGTACCGCGACGAAATCGGACCCAAGCGCGGGGCGAAGGTCGTGGCGCGGGCCTGGAAAGAACCGTCGTTCAAAAGGGCTCTTCTGGAAAATGCCACCGCTGCGATCGAGCAGTTCGGATTTGCTGGGCACGCAACGGGTCACCTGCAGGCGGTTGAGAATACTTCAGAGGTACACAATCTTGTCGTCTGTACCCTTTGCTCCTGCTACCCCTTCTCGATTCTGGGAATTCCGCCTGCGTGGTACAAGTCGAACGAATACAGAGCGCGCGCTGTGCGCGAACCGCGTGCAGTCTTGTCGGAGTTCGGGGTGGAAATTCCGCCGACTGTCGAGGTGCGGGTCTGGGACTCGACGTCCGAAAGACGATATCTGGTAATACCGCAGCAGCCCAATGGTGTGGAAACCTTTAGCGAAGAGCAGCTCGCGGAGCTGGTCACGCGTAATTCCATGATCGGAACGCAAAGGGATCTTTCTCCGACAAGGAGGAAAGCCTGATGGACGGCGTTCACGATCTTGGCGGGCGTGAGGGGTTTGGACCGATTTTAGGCAAGGATGACGAGCGTCCCTTCCGTTCGGATTGGGAAATGCGTGCTTTCGGTCTTGCCCAGGCTGCCGCTGGCGATGCGGAGTGGTCGATTGATTGGTTCAGGCATTGCCGCGAGTTGATCGTTCCGGCCGAATATTTGACGCGGCCATACTTCGATCAATGGGTGATGACGATCGCAGCCCAGATGATTGATGCCGGCTATCTCACATTGGCGGAACTCGACGCTGGCAGGTCGGCATTTGTACGCCGGCCTGGCTATCCGCCTGAAACTGCGGAAGAGGCGCGCGCCTACGTCAAGTCCGCGCGCAGCTACGCTCTTGATTCCGAGGCGCCGCCATTATTCTTCGTGGGCGTTGCGGTGCGTGCCAAATCCATGGGACATCCCGGACATACGCGCTTGCCGTCCTATGCGCGGGGGAGGCGTGGAAGCGTGGTCGGGTATCACGGCGCCCATGTACTGCCGGATGCTTCGGCCGCCGGAAAGCCCAGAGGCGAGCACCTTTACACGATTGGTTTCGCCGCGTCCGAGTTGTGGCCGGAAGCCCACGACAGCCGCGATCAAGTTTTCGTCGATCTCTGGGAGAGTTATCTTGAGAGAATCTGATCCCGGGACGGCCCATCTGACCCAAATGGACAGTGGACCGACTTTCGCCGAACCGTGGCATGCTCAGGCTTCCGCGATGGCAAGTTTGCTGGTTGCTTCGGGCGTAATATCAGGAGCGGACTGGTCTGAAACCCTGGGAACGAAGTTGCGCGAGGCACATCTCGCCGGGCAGTCGGATGACACCGAGACCTATTATCGCGCCGTGTTGTGCGCACTCGAAAGCCTGCTTGATCAGGCGCGCGCGATTTCCGGCAATGAACTAATCCAGCGGCGAAATGCCTGGGAGCGCGCATATTTGCGCACGCCGCACGGGCAGCCCGTCGTGCTGAGTGGGGACGTGTGAACAACCGTTCTTGCCCTAAGAAATTGTCCCAGCTGTCGTGCCACGAGGCCCAAGAGGTGATCCTATTGGCCCGCACACCCACCCGAAGGGCAGATTACCCCTGCACAAAGGCTTATTGCGCGGATGTTCGCGGTCTGGGCTGAGAGGATCGTATAATATATCAACTGGAACGCGCCGTGCGGGGGCGGACTAACTGCTATGCCGCCTAAAAGGGTGGGTAGGCCGCCGACTTGCTGCACCCCGGACGCCGAATTGCCATCAAGGAACGAGCAGCAGCTTGCCGAATGTCTTTCGGCTGGCCATGGTGCCCGGGCAGCATCGTTGAGAGGCTTGCTTTGCACGTGTTCGACCGCGACCGTCTGTTAGACGAGAAGTGCGAGGCGATCAAAGCAGCAGAGCGGCCTATGGGGCCGAAACGCTAGCCTCCCCATGAGCGCCTGGCAATCGCCGTCTCAGTCATAGCCCATCGTGTAACCTCCGCCGACGTCGGCTGCGACCCAGGCGAAGTTCGACCATAATCCGAACCAGCCATCCGCGCACATCCGACGTTTCAACGAACTCGGCCATATGGCCGATTGCATGTTGAAGCGTTCGTTCAGTGAGGGTGGTTGCCTCCTCTGGGGATGACGTGAGGCTTTTCGCCCAGACCGACAATTCGGGTAGCAGATCCAGAACCTCGGTGCTGCTGGAGGTGTGTCGAGTCGTGTGTTCGTGGAACTGCAGGCAGGAATTTCTCAGGCGGAGTTCGAGCTCCCATTCGTTTCGAGTGCCCTTCATGTAGAGGCTGACAGCCTGCCGAGCGAGGCAATCGGCCTCGTCGCTATCGCGACCGATGTTGCGCGCGCTGACGACCTTTTCGAAGGCCGTGGCGATGACAGTGAAACCTTCAGGAAGAATGTATCCGGATCGCGTTTGATCAAACATAGCGCAATCTCCTCCACTGGGGCGAAAGCGCTTATGATCTTCCAGCCGCCGGAGCCCTTTTAGTGTCCAGCGATGGACGCAGTATGCGCCGTTTAGGCGCGCTTGACGAATCTTTTTCCGCATCCTGCCGCGTTTGGCCGATGCTCTTTTCGCAAAACCAAAGGAAATATCCAATGAATAGAACGACGTTCCTCGCCTGTGCGAGGCATGCGACGCCTTGGCGTCCTCAGTGCGAAGATTGCCAATTAGTTCGAATTCTCATGTGAGCTGGGACCTGGCCGTTTACGTGCGATGACAAGGGATAGTGGACGGGATGGACGTGGATCGCATCTAGAAGCCGCGCTACCTCCTCTTGGATACCTCTGCTTGCCACCTCGTATTCGAATACAAGGAGTTGGTCTGGCTGTTCTGTTTCTCGAAGTTCTTCTAGCCGGCCAGCGGCGAGAGCATACGCCTCGAAAAGGTCGTTTAGCTCTGTCGGATGGACGTCAGCTTCGAGCGCCCCCCGAAATTTCGGCAGTCTCACCCATAAACGGCACCGTCCTAGTTCCCTGAGTTTGTGCATTTTCTCTCCCTATTGCAGAGCAATCTAAGTCCGCTCAGCCAAGGAAGGGTTAAATCGAAATTTCAATTGCGAGCGACCTCGCTTAAAAGACGAGCTGTTCTGCCTATCCTTCCCCGCGCCCAACTGCAAAACCGCAACCCCGGGGTCGGTGGCTGCGGATCCGAGTGCCAGTTGTAACGTGCAGGGACAATGGCAACCGACCATAGATTGCGGGGCGGCGGGTTAATTTAGCGTTTCCACAAGGACGTGACCTTTGAAGCCCTTCAAAGCCGCTGCCGCGTCCGCGCGGCAGGCAGTCTCCCACAATCGGACGTGCGCGGCGCATGACGGTTGCAGGAAGTGAACATTTCAGAATGTGCGGCATGCAGAGAAATGAGGGGCATAATGGGGCAGCAACACGGTGATGAGATGACAACCGTCAGAGCACCAGCGTGGAAATGGGAGTGGAATCTGAACACCGCCGTGATCCTGCTTGGCTTTGCCGGCGGGCTCGTGGCGTGGGGGCGATGTGGGAGCGCCGGAGTTCCAACCAAGGCGCTCTGCCCGAACTCTCGATCAGATCGACGAGCGCGTCACCACGCTCGAGGCGTCGATGCGCTTGCTCGACAACCATGAGTTCCGCGTCACCGGCGTCGAGAAACAGGCAGCCGAGGCCGCTACCTCGATGCGCGCGGTGGAGAACACGCTGAACAGCTATCCGTCGACACTCGTGTCATCGTGTCATGCGCGAGATCTTACAGCGGATCGAGGCGGGACAGCGTGAGGGGCAGCTTCGGCGATAAAACAAAAGAATGAAGCCCCGCAGGGGAACGCGGGGCCTCATTCTTGGCGGTCGTCAAACCATAAAAAACGCAATACGTACATCAATGCAGTGGCGGCACGGCAATGAATTACACAACCATGGATCAGTTATGTTGCGCAACCACGGTTGTATCGTCTCAAAATTGGTGGCTGACCGCAATCATGCCGAGGGGGTAGTTGCGTAATCCATTTGAGTAGCAAAGATCCCTTTTTTTGGATCATCATGACTGCTCTACAGATCTCATTTCGTCCTCGCTATGGCGTTAACGCGAGGACGACAAACCAAGCTGTCAAGGCGATCAAAAGCCAGAGCCGGGCGCCCTTGTACCGTCGCCGTCTGGCCCCTTCCCAATCGTAAGACATCAACGCCTCCCACGGTGGCGCACAATGCACGATTGCGCTTATAAGGAAAAGACAGTCTTCGTACATAAGCGCAGCGCTACTTACGCCGCTGCCTCTGCGCGGCCGCTCCCGGGTATGCTGCACTCAATGCCGCGTCCCCTCGATCTCCAGTTCTATGTATCGATCGATCGACCAGAGGTAAGCGACAATCTCCAGCTTCAGGGGATCGTGGTCGCCGTATTTCTCGGTGATTCGGTCGAGTTCGTCTCTTGCTCGATGCTGTTCCTCGATATCGCCAAGTACGTACTTGTCGTGGCCCATGGCGGTGATCTCGCAGCCCGCTGCAAACATCTCAGACCGAGATCCGCTATTTCGCTCGGCTTCATCTTTCCGACATTAGGTAGCAAAGGCCACCAAAGACAAGTTATGTGGTTGAAAATAGGAACCTATTTACGCCGCGCGGCCCATACTAAGACATGCCGTTCAACACCTGCTAGTTTCCGCACAAAATCGCGCTGCTCACAGCGTCCAAGCCTCAGCCGCTCCATGACCGCCTGAGATCGGAGGTTTTCTCTTGACGTATAGGCAAGGATTTCGTCGAGTTGGAGCCGTGAAAACCCGTCAGCTAACGCAGCTTCTGCGGCCTCCGTCGCGAGTCCGCGTCCCCACGCTTTGCGGACAAGTCGCCATCCGATTTCAACGTGGGACCCTAGAGGATGCTCGTTGCCGGCTGACATGAGGCCCGCATAGCCTAGAAAACTTGCGGTACTCCCACACTCGATGACCCATCGCGTAAACCCATGCAATTCGAATGCCTGTTTGAAACGGTCGAGACGGCGGTCGCTCTCCGCCCGTGAAATTGGTCCACCCTGATCGTTCATGACCTCAGGATCAGAACTCATGCTGGCAAAATCCAACGCATCGGTCTCAGCCCAGGGTCGCAGATTGAGCCGCTGTGTCGTAATGCGCATTCTCTTCGGTTCCCTTCCGTAGTCGGCTACAAGGTCTATCAAACAGGTAATTGCATCAACAACCTGCTTTGCGATGCCAACTACGCACCCTCGTGTGCAAATGGGATTAGCATTGAAGTTGATGGCACGTCCGCACCACTATTGCGTAGGCCAGGCATGCGTTTGACGGCTCGCGACAATTAACCATTTGAGCCTTCTCCGATCGGCTCCTGCGGAAAGCCCAGGTAAGAACCTGGGCCATGTTCAGGATGATACGCATACAGCTCTGATCTCCCCGCGGCCTTCGGCCGCCGATCCGCTGTGCCTGCCGTCGACTTCTGGAGCCTGAACATGACCCTCATCGCCACCGCCGCCATTGCCCATCGCTCCCACGCTGAGGTGTTGACCGTCAGTGTCTTGGTCGGGGGCTTGGAAATACGCCCAGCCTTCCTCGGGATCGTGGAGGGGCTGAGCGATGGCGAACCCCGAAGACACGCCCAAAGGTCAGCACTTCCTGCTATCGCCAGACTGCCGAACGCTGACAGTGCTCGATCTCGCCAAGATGCGGGATGCAACAGCCTACGACTGGTTTAAGCGCCTGCGCTGGCCCGAGACGGGGGGCGCGCCTTACTGCCCCCAGTGCGGGACGGTGCGGTGCCACACGATGAGCCGCAACCGCTTCAAGTGCACCGAGAGGACCTGCAAGGCCGTGTTCAGCGTCACCTCGGGAACGGTCTTTCATGCGCGGAAGCTGAGCTTCAAGAAGATGCTTATCGCCATCTGGTTCTCGGCCAACTCGGTGAAGGGCAAGGCGGCGCTCCAGCTCTCGCGTGAAATCGGCGTTCAATACAAGACGGCTTGGGTGTTGCTCATGAAGCTGCGCGAGGCTATCGCCTGGCGCAGGGAGGAGATGGTGCTCAATGGCGAGGTCGAGATTGACGGCAAGTACGCTGGCGGCCACATCCGTCCTGAAAATAAGGCTGAGGATCGCATCGACCGCCGCCGCGATCCGCCAACGCGGACTGGGAGGCCAGACGTTTACCCGGATCATCCGAGACGAAGACAGCAACGCAGCCTGGGCGGCCGTCCGTGATCACGTGTCGAGGGAAGCAACGGTCTTCGCGGACGAGCATGGTAGCTACAACGACCTGGCTGGCCTGAACGAGCTGCAGCGCGTCAACCACTCGAAGGCCTATCAGACCGACGATGGCACAAACACCAACCAGGTCGAGAGTTTCTTCTCGCGGGTCCAACGGGCCTATGTCGGCATCCACCATCGGTTTTCGTTGAAATACTTCGACTGGTACGTGGCCGAGCTCGCGTGGCGCGAGGACTGCCGCCAGGTGAGCAATCGCAGTCATACGTTCCGGGTGCTGGGCCAGGCACTGTCTCGCCCGACGTCACGCTATCTGTGTGGGTACTGGCAGGGCAACAAGCCGCCGGACCTGATCTGGGAAGGCTAAGCGGCGACCTCCCACAGAACCTTACGACCGTCGAACTGGCCGGACTGCCGAACGCGTCCCGCAGTCGTCAGTTGGGTAAGGACCGCCGACAGGCGGTGTGCGATGTCTGAGAGATTGGCTGGCTCGCTCGCGATGCCGATCTTGGCCGCAAACTTCGCGGCGCAGTCGGTCACCGAAATCGGTTCCCCTGCCTCGCGCAGGACCTCCAAGACGGCTTGACGCTTGTTTACGCCGTTCATGGCCGCTTTCACCTCGGACGACGACGGCTTGGCCTTTCGAGAGCGGTTACCCTGTTCAGGTCCCGTCAGCGCCGATCCCTGATAGTCGGACTCGTAGCTCAGAATGACGCGGTCCAGCGCTCTCATCAGCTCCTGAATGTCTACCCGCTCCCTTTCAAGCTGCTGCAGCCTGTCACAGTCAAGGCGGCTCGCTTCTTCTTCAATTCGTACGCTACACTCATTCGAGGCTCCGTTTTCACCGGAAACCAGGGTAGTCGGGATGCCATTTCAGGTCTGGTGGTTTTTGCTACCTGATGCCGCATCTTTCGCCGCTTGCTTTGGGCCATATCAATCCTCCTTGACCGAGCAGGAAGGGTAAGACGTTCAGTAGATCCGCTACGCGCAGAAATGCTTCCTAAAATTTGCAGGACCCGCTCCGGGGTCACTCGCGCCAAGAGCGGTTGACGCTCAACTAGGAATAGCAATGCGATGAGATTCGGCAATGCGGGTAGGACCTTTTGGCGACAATATGAGACTAAGTCCGCGACGCTTTCTTCAAAGAAAAGGCCCCGCCGACAGAGGCGCAATCCCGCGTCGGCGCGCCTCTTCCTCGATCTTGAGCCAGATAGGATCCTCCGATCTCGCACCGGCGGACGTGAGCGCGGCTGCGGCCAGGTAGAGCATCAGAAGGTCGTCATCGCGCAGTTCGGTGAGATCTAGATCGTCGTCCAAATCACATCCTCCTTTTTTGCTCCGGAGGGCAGGACGAGCCAGGACGGTCCGGAACGAGCAAAAACGCCCCCGGCAGCCTCGTCGTGGGCGCGACGAGGCTAGGCACTTCATACAAGGCATCACATTATGGACAGTTGTGAAGCCTTCCCTTCTCCTTATCCCGATCGGACAGAGAGAGGCGATCAGGACGAAGCGTCAACGCTCGCAACCTCAAATGGTTCCTAGCCTGGAAAAGGTACTAAGTTTCGGTGACAAGGGTCAAAGGCCTCGTCGTGGGGGAGCGACGAGGCCCGAATGGCTCCATTAATGATGAAGCCTTCTAGCGCTATTAATCACCGGAGGGTGGGGATTTATGTGCGCATGCCCTTATATAGGGTGCGAATCGTTCCTTGCTAGGGTCACTGAAGAAGAAACCATAGGAGCGGGATGACCTCAACAAGGCCGGACGTTTGTCACCGAGGAGACTTCATCGGGTTAATTCGGGAAAGCCTTTTCCTGACCCTGATCAGGCAAAGCGGGTCAAGACGAGCGAAAAACGTCACAGACGGAAATTGTTCCCGGCCTGGAAAAATGGCCCCGAAAGGCGACTACCGGGGCCAAGAACAGGAGTGTGCGGAGGCTCTCATCGGGGAAGGCAATCACTCGAGCCTCATGCTCTTAACGGTCATAGGCGGGACTGGTTCCGACCATTATGGAGAATCCTGCAAATTGCGCGACGTGCGGAAGCGTGGTCTGATGCGGAATGGTCACGAAACTTTCAGACTTAAACATACCCCTTTTTGTTTTGCAGGAACTCAATATCCGCGGATATGATACTGTGGAGGAATTGAGGAATGTACCTTGCGCCGAGCTGCTGAGGATCCCTAACCTGGGTGGAATCGTTTGGCGAAGGATATGCAAAGCAGCCGGACGTGAACGGTTTAATCCGTGACCGAGCCCTACCGGCCCCGCTCTACCAGTGACGCCGCACGCAACTCGATGAGCACGACCCGCCAAGGCGGACCGGATACGGCTTACGCCCAACGCACCTCGAGACAGGAATCGGGCGGCATTGAATCCGACATCGCCACTGTATTTCCAAGCTTTTCTGGCTGAATGCTGGAAAGATGGAAACAGGGTAGGGCGCCATCTGTTTTACGATATCAAGGACCGCGGTTACACGGGCAGCCGCTCCAATCTGGAGCGCCTGTTGAAAGTGTGGCGTGAGGTCGAAAACACTCAACCCGACGAGCCGCCTCCGGAGACGGATGTTTCAGAACCGGTTCGCTATCCTGACACGGGTCATATGATCTCGTCTATGCTGGCAGCAGCTTTGTGCATAAAACCGTGCGGTCTGCTGACAGATCGTCAGGCCAGAAAGGTCAATGCTTTGAAGCAGTGCTCGACAGTGTTCGCCACAATGCTTGGCATGGCCATGCGCTTCAACGGCATTTTGCGCAGCAGGAGCTCGCCGGCACTGGATGAATGGATCGACGATGCCATCGACACTGAGCTCACGGCAATCATGCGTTTCGCGAGCGTTTTGCGCCGGGATGTTGATGCCGTCAAAAATGCAATCGAACTCCCTTGGAGCAACGGTCAAGCCGAAGGGCAGATCAATTGCCTCAAGGTGCTGAAGCGTGGAATGTAGGATCGCGCCGACCCAGCGCCGGCGTCAAGGTGCCGCAAATTCCTATCGCCTCGAGCTGGAGGCGCCAGCCGCTGTCCGGCTGGGTCTGCGCTTCCCGTCCCCCAAGAAATGGCCGCTTTGCCCTCGCCTCAAGGGCTTCCAGAGCGGCTTTCTCGATGCCGTCGATCGTGTCGCCGGCCCGCCCTAGCCGTGACAAATGGTTGATCCAGCGCAGCATGGTGACGATAATCATGGCGATGACGCCCAAGGTGACAAGGAACAGGATCGCGCGGCCTTCCTCGCCGTAGGCGCCTGTGCTCAAAGCCACAATACCGACCAGGCTGAACAGGAACGTACCAATGAAGGTGGCAAGGACGTTCTGGGTTGTCGCGTCCTCCACCACCAACGTAGTTTCCCGGGGGGGCATGTTGGTCACGGCGGCGCCGTAGGCGGTCACCATGTTGCTGAGCGCCCCAAAGCAGCCGGAGGGGCTGATCGGTTTCTGTCAGGCCCGCCCTTGGGAGAACGGGCCTGGAACAATGGCTTTAGAAGTCCATACCAGCACCGCCGGGCAGAGGCGGCGCCGCATCCTTCTTCGGCTTTTCTGCAATCATCGCCTCGGTGGTCACCAGGAGGCCGGCGACGGAGGCAGCATCCTGGAGCGCGGTGCGCACGACCTTGGCCGGGTCGATCACTCCCTGGGCATAGAGATCGCCATATTCGCCGGTCTGAGCGTTCCACCCGTAGGAGAAGTCCGTCTTTTCGCGCAGCTTTCCGACGATGATGGAGCCTTCGGCGCCGGCATTCTCAGCAATCTGGCGAACAGGTGCTTCAACGGCGCGCCGAACGATCTCGATGCCGACCTTTTGGTCCTGATTGGCCGAAGGGAGATTGTCGAGCGCCTTGACCGCCCTGAGCAGCGCGACGCCGCCGCCCGGAAGAATGCCTTCTTCCACCGCTGCCCGGGTAGCATGCAGCGCATCGTCGACGCGGTCCTTCTTTTCCTTCACCTCTACCTCAGTCGACCCGCCCACGCGAATGACCGCAACGCCCCCTGCGAGCTTGGCAAGTCGTTCCTGCAGCTTCTCGCGATCATAGTCGGATGTGGTTTCCTCGATCTGGGCGCGGATTTGTGCGACACGGCCGTCGATATCAGCTTTGGCGCCGACGCCATCGATGATTGTGGTGTTCTCTTTCTCGATCGTGACCTTCTTTGCCCGGCCGAGCATGTCGAGCGTCACATTTTCGAGCTTGATTCCGACGTCGTCAGACACCACCGTGCCGCCGGTCAGGATGGCGATATCTTCCAGCATTGCCTTGCGGCGATCACCGAAGCCTGGTGCCTTGACGGCTGCGATCTTCAGGCCACCGCGCAGCTTGTTGACGACAAGGGTCGCAAGCGCTTCGCCCTCCACATCTTCTGCGATGATGAGCAGCGGCTTGCCGGACTGTACCACTGCCTCAAGAACTGGCAGCATCGCCTGAAGGTTGGAAAGCTTCTTCTCGTGAATGAGAATATAGGGATCGTCAAACTCGGTGCGCATCTTGTCGGCGTTCGTCACGAAATACGGGCTGAGATAGCCGCGGTCGAACTGCATGCCTTCGACGACTTCGAGTTCGGTCTCCGCAGTCTTGGCTTCTTCGACAGTAATGACGCCTTCGTTGCCGACCTTCTGCATCGCCTCGGCGAGGTAGCGGCCGATCTCCTCGTCGCCGTTTGCCGAGATCGTCCCGACCTGAGCAATCTCAGAGTTGTTGGAGATCTTTCGCGCGTTGGTCTTCAGTTCCTCCACGATCGCGTCAACACCAAGATCAATGCCCCGCTTCAGATCCATCGGGTTCATGCCAGACGCAACCGCCTTGGCACCTTCCTTGACGATCGCCTGGGCAAGCACGGTGGCCGTGGTCGTCCCGTCACCGGCGAGATCGTTGGTTTTGGAGGCGACTTCGCGCAGCATCTGCGCCCCCATGTTTTCGAACTTGTCTTCCAGTTCGATTTCCTTGGCAACCGACACGCCATCCTTAGTGATGCGCGGGGCGCCAAAAGACTTGTCGATGACGACATTGCGCCCCTTTGGTCCGAGCGTCACCTTAACGGCATTGGCAAGAACATCGACCCCACGCAGCATGCGTTCACGGGCGTCGGTATGGAACTTGACTTCTTTCGCAGCCATTTTTTCTAACTCCTCAATAGGCAGCTATTTGACTGATAGACTTATGGTAGGCTGGCTCAGGCTGCCTGCTTGCTCTCAACCTGGGCTTCGAGGACCCCGAGTACTTCGCTTTCTTTCATGATCAGCAGATCTTCCCCGTCGATCTTGATCTCGGTGCCTGACCACTTGCCGAACAGGATGCGGTCGCCTGCTTTGACGTCGAGCGCCTCGATCTGGCCCGCTTCGTTGCGGGCGCCAGCGCCGACGGCAACGACTTCGCCCTCCTGCGGTTTCTCTTTCGCCGTATCGGGAATGATGATCCCGCCCCTGGTTTTCTCTTCCGATTCAACCCGGCGGACGAGAATGCGATCATGCAGCGGTCGGAAAGGCATGTTTTCCTCCATGGACAAACACTAATGACGTTGTTCCCCATCACCGGACCGGATGACCAGTCCGGGCGGGTGCAAAACCTCGTCTGAGCGTCTTGCGCAAAATCATCTGGTTTTGCAGTTTTTTGATTTCAAGAGGGCGGCTCAAAAAAATCAGCACTCGCCCATCGTGGCTGCTAACATCCTGTAAAGGAACAAGAATGTCTTCGTGACGTTTAGAATTCCGTTGATGACCGCGAATAATTGCGCCACCTTGGCGCTTGGTGAGGAACGGAGATGAAGCATGCGATTTTCATCGGATTTCGAGCGTCAAATAAACGGCTATGGACTGACCACCGCGCATATTCTTTACCGCATTCCCGATTTCGAATCCGTCCTGCAAACCTATGTCTGGCAGGACTACGATCTTGCTCCTGACTTTCCTGAAATGCAGAAATTCCTCGATTTCTGGCAAGCGAATCTCGACGGTCCGCTGCATTCCGTACGTTATTCCCATCAACGTCTCGTCGGTCCTAATGAATGGCGGCGAGTGGATGGCGAGTTCAGACTGAATTGAGACGCTTCCAGAAATGCGCATAGGGCCGAGTAGGGGGCCTCAAGGCAATTGAGGGCTTGTAGATTTTTTCTTTCCGCCCCCTTGAAACCGAACTTTTGCCTAACCAAATCGCTTGCCGCCAGCCGCTCATATCAGGGCTGGACTTGCTGGGAGCGTCGTCTTTCGGCGCTTCCATACCCATGTTGCTCGAGGAGGATATGGTTATGGCAACAACATACGACTACGCACCGCTTTTCCGTTCGACCGTCGGGTTCGACCGGCTCTTCAATCTGCTCGAAACCCAGCGCGCGCGTTCGATCAGCGATTGGCCTCCCTACGACATCGCCAAGACCGGAGACGATAGCTACCGGATCTCGATTGCGGTGGCTGGTTTTGCGCGGGACGATCTCGACATCACGTTTCAAACCAATCTTCTGACGGTGGTTGGCAAGAAGCAGGAACCTTCTTCGGAAGCCTATCTGCATCGGGGGATCGCCGGCCGACCGTTCGAGCACCGTTTTGAGCTCGCCGATCACGTGCGGGTGGTTGGTGCTAACCTGAATAATGGCCTGCTGGAGATCGATCTGGTGCGCGAAATACCCGAGGAGATGAAACCACGCAGTATTGCGATCGAAAGTGCGGCGGCGGCTGAACGGCCACAGGCGCCCAAACAAATCGAGGCATCGAACGCTGCGTGATTGCCGATCAACTGGGCGCCGGTCTCAAGGCGCCCATCGACATCCGGGTTGGAAAGGAGAGAGTTATGAAGCCCGATATGTTCGAACGGCCCGTTGGCATCCTTGTTGGCCTTGGTTTCCCGGCGGAAATCCGATCAGTGATGGACGCTTATCGTCTGCTCGTCGACTGGCCAGCCCCTCCGGGAGATGCGGCGCGTTCGGTGGCGACCAAGGCCTGTCTGGCTGCATTTCGCGGTGAAGTTGAAGCAGAGACGGTGCGGGGCCTCTTCGTCGCGTTCGCCGAGAGACACCATCTGCTGGCACCAGTAATGGACACCAGCGTCCCATTTGCGCCGCCGGCTTTTCAGATCGGCACTGCTCCTCGCACAAGCGTTGGAGAGTCTTCGTTTGGCATCAATGCGAAAGGAGATCACCATGCTTAATCCCGAACTGCTGCTCATGGCACCCATTTCGGTTGAGATGAAGGATGGCACACGACAGGTCTTTGCATCTGTCAACGACGTCCTCGATTTCCTGGAAGGCGAATGGACTATTTATAGGGGCCGCAAGCACAATAGGGCGGTTCAAACTTGTCGGCGGGCGCTTAACCGAATGACGCCGGTTGCCATCGCCCGCGAAGCGTTCGTTGAGGCTTGCCGAGACGCCGGACTGTCGACGGATGCCGAGAGCCCATTGGGCACCAAACCTGATGCTGGTGGCCACCATTCCCCGATTTAGGATGGCCAAGGTCGTGACTTCCGAAGCGCCAGCCCGAGACGATGTTATCCAGCATTACCCCGTCGCTGGCGCGCCTCACCCTCGACATGGAGCCTCGAGATGGAACAGCTTACAATGAAATTCCCTGCCGATCGCGTGATCGAAATCATTCCCCCTGCGCCCGAAAAACGAAAAGCGCAGAGCCCAGCGATGTGTCTGTGTTGTCTCAAAAAGTTCCCAGCCTCACGTATGGACGTTGACGGCTGTGGCATCTGCGAGGAATGTCTCGCGCCTTAGAGGGCCGGTGGCGGTTCTCCCCGCCCGTCCGAACGGCGCACGGTATGTAGTGGGAGCTCCTGGCGAAAGACCGCCGCTCAGATTGTGTAAAGATTGTGGCAGTCTCGCCTTCTGACATTGAAGAGCGCGCGGGCGTCTCGGTGAAGACGGTTTCCGGTGCGTTGCGTGGCGGCCCTCTATTTGCTGACCTCGCGCCGGCAATTTGCGTCTTTCACCTTAGACAAACACAATCGGGAACACTCGTTCTCATAAACACACGTCTCCCTCAAAAACTGGTCTCGGCAAGCCACTGCCATAACGCAGGCCTCGTCGACTAGGTCCAGACCCGTCGGATTGCATCAAAAGCAGACGTTATTGAGGGATCGCCGATGCGGGCATCCAAGCAGACGAAACTCAGTGTCGTCGAGATCCTTACGTTTTCGGCAATGACTAGTCCGTGTGCCTGTTGTTCATGAAGGGCAATCGACTCTCGGCAAAGGCTCAATCCCACCCCTGTCCGTACCATGGCAACCATGGACGTTTCCTGATCCACTTGGGCGACTATATTTTGCCGGACGCCTAGATCGGCAAACAGGCGCGACAGCAATCGATTATGGACGGAGGCCTGCGGTGTGCCGATCCAAGGAAGCGATGCGAGCTGTGGCCAATCCGCGCCGCGCACGAAACCCGCGAGCGATGGCGGAGCGACGACGCGATAGGTTAATTGCGCCAGCTCTCGGGCATGAAAAAGCGGTGCGGCACTCTCTCCGGCAATCTCGGCGGCAGGATCATAATCTCTTGGGTCGCCGAGATAGAAACCGGCATCGAGTTCATTTCGCCTCAGGCCCTCCGGCACGTCGCCGCTCATTCCGTGACGAAGTGTGGTTTCTATACCTGGCCCGCTTTCGATCAGCGCCTTCAGAAAAGCACCCAATCGGGTGAACTCCGGGTCGATGATCGTGCCGATCCGTAGTTTCCCTCGCACGCGCGTCGCCAAATGTCCGGCCGTCTGCCCAAAATCTGTCAATGCCGTCAGCACCTGCTCCGCCTTGGCTGCCAGCAGGGCTCCTTCCTGCGTCAGTTCCAGCCCCGTGGAGGTTCTGCGGAACAAGGTGAGCCCCGTGTCGGCGGCAAGGCGCTTCAATTGCAGTGTGACGGCAGGCTGAGTGACGTGCAGTTGCTCCGCGGCGCGCGTGACGTTCCCCTCGCGCGCGACCGTGACGAATGCTTTCAATTTTCTCAGATCGATTGACTGAAGCATATTAATTTCACTTATAATGCCTTGCGTCATTTGTCATTGGATTTCTGCGCCGCTCCTCCCCTATTCTTGAAAATGGAGATGAGGAGGAGGCTAAAATGCTACGGCAAATCGTCGAATCTTATGATTGTGCAGTGTTGCATCGCAGCAGGCGGGCAATCCGATGACCAGCCGCGCCTCTTACCGCGCCGCCGACAATTTTGATTATATCATCGTCGGTGGAGGCTCCGCCGGCTGTCTGCTCGCCAACCGTCTCAGCCGCGATCCCGCGATGCGCGTGCTGCTGCTGGAAGCTGGCCGAAAAGACGACTATCACTGGATTCACATCCCCGTCGGCTATCTGTATTGCATCGGAAACCCGCGCACCGACTGGCTGTTCAAGACCGAGCCGGATGCCGGATTGAACGGCCGATCGCTACGCTATCCGCGTGGCAAGACGCTCGGCGGCTGCTCTTCGATCAATGGCATGATCTACATGCGCGGCCAGGCGCGAGACTTCAACGGCTGGGCCGCGGCGACTGGCGATAACGCCTGGTCCTGGCAGAACTGCTTGCCCGATTTCAAGGCGCATGAGGATCACTATCGGCTGGACAACGGGGCGGATCCAAAGACCGGCGGCAACAGCCGCTTCTCCGACATGCACGGCCACGGTGGCGAATGGCGGATCGAGAAGCAGCGGCTCAAATGGGACATCCTCGAATCCTTCGCCGAGGCCGCCGTCGAGGCCGGTATTCCGCGCTCGGACGATTTCAACAGCGGCGACAACGAGGGCGTCGGCTATTTCGAGGTCAATCAGCGCTCGGGCTGGCGCTGGAACACGTCGAAGGCTTTCCTGCGCCCGGCAAAGAACCGCCCGAACCTGACGATCTGGACGCAGGCCCATGTCGAACGGTTGATCCTGGAAGCTGACGGTTCCGGCCGCAGGCGTTGCGCTGGCGTCGTGCTCCAGAGGCAGGGGCAGCGGGCAGAGGTACGGGCGCGCAGGGAGGTCATCCTGTCAGCGGGCGCAATTGGTTCGCCGCAAATCCTGCAATTGTCGGGCATCGGGCCGGGCTCTCTCCTGAAGCGCCATGGTGTCGAGGTGGCCCACGACCTGCCGGGCGTCGGGGAAAATCTTCAGGACCATCTGCAGATCCGTGCAGTCTTCAAGGTCGGCAATGCCAAGACGTTGAATACGCTCGCCAACAGCCTGTTCGGCAAGGCGATGATCGGGCTGGAATATGTGCTGAAACGCAGCGGCCCCATGAGCATGTCGCCCTCGCAGCTCGGCGCTTTCACCCGGTCGGACGAAGGCCGGGCCCATGCCAATCTGGAATATCACGTCCAGCCGCTAAGCCTCGACGCCTTCGGCGAACCGTTGCATAACATTCCCGCTTTCACCGCGAGCGTGTGCAATCTCAACCCGACCAGCGTCGGAAGCGTACGCATCCGTTCCGGCAAGGCGTCGGACGCCCCGGCGATCGCGCCGAACTATCTCAGCACGGAAGAGGATCGCCGTATCGCTGCCGAGAGCCTGCGGCAGGTGCGCAAGATCGTGTCGCAGCCGGCATTGTCCAAATATCAGCCTGAGGAATGGAAGCCCGGCTTGCAGTTCCAGAGCGATGAGGAACTGGCCAGGTTGGCGGGCGATATCGCAAACACCATCTTTCATCCCGTCGGGACGACGAAGATGGGACGCGACGACGATCCGATGGCAGTGGTGGACAGCCGTCTCAGGGTGAGGGCCATTGAGGGCCTGCGCGTCGTCGATGCGGGCATCATGCCGAAGATCACCAGCGGCAACACGAACGCGCCGACGCTGATGATCGCCGAAAAGGCGGCCGGCTGGATCGTCGCCGATGCGCGCGCATAGAAAAATCTTGGGGAGATAAGAGCAATGACATCGATCGCACGTTCCGCGCTTCCGCTTTCCGGCGTTCGGGTGGTTGATTTCGGGCAATATATTGCCGGCCCGGCCGTGGCCATGATCCTTGGCGATCTCGGCGCGACCGTCGTGCATGTCGATCCGCCCGGCGGTCCGCTCTGGGACAATCCCGCCAATGCCATCCTCAACCGCAACAAGCTGATCGTCACCCTCGATCTAAAAACGGAGCAGGGGTTGGGCGAGGCGAAAGCGGTGGTGGCCGAGGCCGATATTATCGTTGAGAATTTCCGCCCTGGCGTGCTTGCCCGGCTCGGGATCGATTTTGCGGCGTTGCGGACGGCGCGGCCTGAACTGATCACCCTGTCGATCCCCGGCTTTGCCTCCGACGATCAGCTTCGCCGTGACTGGAGGGCCTTCGAGGCGGTAATTGCGGCGTCCTCCGGCGTCTTCACGGATATGGGCCTCAATCGCGTGCTCATGGGCATCAACCCGTCTTTCTCGCCGCTGCCGCTCTCTTCCGCCTACGGCACGATGCTTGCGGCGTCCGCAACGGTGCTGGCGCTTCAGGCGCGCGAGCGCTCCGGACACGGCGATCATATCGAAGTGCCGCTGGCAAGCGCTGTCATGGAGGGCCTCTCCTACAATTCCATCCTGATTGACGATTATCCGATGCGCTACCAGACCCAGCGCGAGCGGGAGATCGAGCGCCGGCGCGCCGAAGGCCTGCCGATGGACATGTCCTATGACGACCTCCAGGAGTTCCTCGATCCCTTCTATCGCAGCTATGTGTGCGCTGACGGGCGGATGTTCTACGTCGTCTGCCCCAGCCACAAGAACCATGCGAAGCGCTGCCTGCAAGCTCTGGGCATCTACGATGAGCTGGTGGCCGAGGGACTGCGCGAGGAGGAAGACACCTATCTGCCGGTCTCGCGATGGTCGTCCGACGTTTCACTGGGCGTCTATCCGCTTCCTAAATTCTGGGCCGACAAGATCGCGGCCCGCATGAAGGAGGTTTTCCTGACCAGGACGGCGGCCGAATGGGAGCGCGTCTTCGGGGAAGGCCTTTTTCCGGGTGCGCCGCAGCGCTGGCTGAAGGAATGGATCGCCGACGATCACGCCAAGGCTGCCGGCCTGATGATCGAGGTGGACGATCCAAACCTTGGCCGCATGACCCAGCCGGGGCCGATGGCCTGGCTGCAGGAAAGTGCCGAAGTCATGCTGACGCCGCACCCTCGGCGCTGGGGAACGGCCAAGGAGGCGCTTGATCTACTCGCCGGCATGGAGCGTCCGTCCTTGCCGCCTCCTGCCAAGGACGCTCCCGACGGGTGGCTGGACGGGGTCAAAGTTCTCGACCTGTGCAATGTGATCGCCGGTCCGCATTCGGTCGCCTATCTTGCCCGCTTCGGAGCGGAGGTCATCAAGATCGATCCGGCCAAGCCGCTCTATGACTGCTGGAATACCGTGATCTTCGGCATGTCGCACATGCGCGGAAAGCAGTCTGTACTGCTGAACATCGGTTCGCCCGATGGCCGCGTCGTCTTCGAGGAACTGGTGCGCTCCGTCGATGTCGTGGTGTGGAATGCCACCGATCGCCAGGTCAAGGCGATGGGGCTCGATGCCGAAGGCCTGAAAGCGCTGAACCCCCAAGCGATCTTCTGCCAACTCGATTGCTTCGGCGGCGTTCGCACCGGCCCGCGCACCGACTATCTCGGCTATGACGATCTGGTGCAATCGGCAACCGGCATCATGCTGCGCTTCGGCGGCTCGATGGATACGCCGGAAGAGCACGCCCATGTCGGCACTATCGATGTCATGTGTGGCTTCGGCGCGGCGCTCGGCGTCGCCGCCGCCCTCTACCAGAAATCCAGAACCGGGATCGTCGGCCGCCCGCGCACATCGCTGTCGGCACTGACCGGCCTCGCTCAGATACCGTTCTGCTACGACTATGCGGGGCGTGGCCCCTTCGACGAGCCGTCCGGCCGCGAAACCAAGGGGTATCACGCCCTGTCGCGGCTATACGAAACCGCAGGCGGCGACCATCTTCTATTGTGCGCCTCGGAAGCCGATCTCGGGCGGTTCGGCAAGGTTGAAGGTCTGAGGGCGATTGTTGAGATGGCCGTGTCCGACCGGGAGGCCTATCTGGCGAAGGCCTTTATGACGGCATCTGCGGAAACTTGGCAGCAGCGGCTACAGGAAGCCGATGTCGGCGTATCGCTCTGCGAGAACATCGAAACGATCCGCAGCCGCAGTGCCCGCATTGCCGACGGCACGCCCGGGATCGACCGGGGCAGCTATTCCTTCTCGATCTTCTCGCACCATCCGAGCGGACACACCGTTACGCAGCTCGACCCCTTCGCCATCCGTCCTGCTGTCGGCAAGGTCAAGGCTGTCGCGCCGGCGGAGAAGTACGGAGCCTCCACGCGCGCCGTTCTGCGGACTCTGAACTACACCGAAGCTGAGATCGATCAGCTGATTGCTTCCGGTGCGGTCAGCGAGACCTGGAGCGCGGAGTATCTGCCGAGCTAGCAGGAAATAGCGGCTTCGGGTTCTGAGGAGGATACCGAGGTCGCTCACAGCCCGCTGAAGATATGCGATGGCGCTGACGGGCTTGGGATTTTCAGCATCGCACATAGGGAGGAAGTGCCATGAAAGAACTCTTCGCCTCGACATGCCTTGCAGCAGCGATGCTGACCTTTGGCAGTTCGGTGCAGGCTGCGGATTGCGGCGACGTCACCATCGCCAGCATGAACTGGCAGAGTGCCGAAGTTCTCGCCAGTCTGGACAAGTTCATCCTGACCGAAGGATACGGATGCAATGCGGAGATCATACAGGGCGATACGGTCCCGACAATCACATCCATGACTGAAAAGGGTCAGCCCGACATCGCACCGGAAGGGTGGGTCGATCTTCTGCCCGATGTCGTGAACGCCGGCGTTAAGAATGAAAAGCTCGTCGTTGCATCGACTGTCCTGACCGATGGCGCGGTGCAGGGCTGGTGGATGCCGAAATACCTTGCTGACGCTCATCCGGACATCAAGACGATCGATGATGTCCTCAAGCACCCCGAGCTGTTCCCGGATCCCGAAGACAAATCGAAAGGTGCGATCCACAATGGCCCGCAAGGCTGGGGCGGCACGGTCGTCACCTCCCAGCTCTACAAGGCCTACGGCGGCGAAGCGGCGAACTTCACGCTCGTCGACACGGGTTCTGCCGCCGGCCTCGACGGCTCGATCGCCAAGGCCTACGAGCGCAAGGAAGGCTGGGTCGGCTATTACTGGGCCCCGACCGCGCTCCTTGGCAAGTACGATATGGTCAAGCTCGAATATGGCGTACCGCACGATGCGGCCGAGTGGAAGCGTTGCAATACTGTCGCGGATTGCCCGGACCCGAAAAGGAATGAATGGCCGAAGGACACCGTCCAGACGCTCTTGACCAAAGCGTTCTCCGAGCGCGCTGGCGAGGATGTCATGGGTTACCTCAACAAGCGCGCCTGGTCGAACGACACGGTCAACAAGCTGATGGCCTGGATGACCGACAACCAGGCAAGCGGCGACGACGGCGCAAAGCACTTTCTCGCAGAGAACGAGGCCATGTGGGAGGAATGGGTATCGCCTGAGGCAGCCGAGAAGATCAAGGCGGCGCTTTGATCTCGTTCAAGACGTTGCTGGCGCGTATCGCGCCGGCAACGAACAGCGCGTCCAAAGAATGCGCTCGCCGTTATCGAGGAGGATAGATTTTGGATTGGCTATTCAGCTTTCCGCACATGGATGATACGTCATTGCGCGATCTCAAGAAGGCGATCGACGAAGCGTTCCGCGGTTTCACACGGGCTTATGGGGACGGTCTTGAAGCGATATTCGAGCCGCTACAGCATTTTCTGATCTGGTCCGAGCGCTTCATGACCAAGACGCCCTGGCCGATCATCCTCTTGCTTATTGCCGCCGTCGCCTGGTTTGCCAGCCGCAACTGGAAGATCGTCGCAGGAACGGTCGTGACGCTTCTCGCGATCGGCTATTTCGACATGTGGGACGACACAATGAAGACGGTCTCGATGATCTTCGTCTGCACGGTCCTGTCGATCGTCGTAGGTATTCCCATCGGTATCGCCATGTCGCGCTCGGACCGCGTGCAGGGCATCGTCAATCCGGTGCTCGACGTCATGCAGACTATGCCGAGCTTCGTCTACCTGATCCCGGTCGTCATGCTGCTCGGCATCGGCAAGGTGCCGGGGCTCATCGCCGTCGTCATCTACGCCATTCCGCCGATGATCCGGCTCACCAATCTCGGCATCCGCCTCGTCGACAAGGACGTGCTGGAAGCCGCTGATGCCTTCGGTTCGTCGGGCTGGCAGAAGCTGAAGAACGTGCAGATGCCGCTTGCCCTTCCCACCATCATGGCTGGCATCAACCAGACGATCATGATGGCGCTTGCGATGGTGGTCATTGCCTCGATGATCGGCGTTCAGGGCCTTGGCCAGCCGGTGCTTAAGGCGATCTCCAACCAGTATTTCACGCTCGGCATCTTCAACGGCCTCGCCATCGTCGGCATCGCGATCATCTTCGACCGCGTCAGCCAGGCCTTCGGCGCGCGCCTACAAAAGCACCGGGAGGTGGTCCATGGGTAACAAGAATATTGGCGGCTTCGGCATCGAAATCAAAAAGCTCTACAAAATCTTCGGACCAAATGGTGCGGGTTGCGTAAAGCTCATCGAGCAGGGTGTTACGAAGACGGAACTGAACGCAAAACATGGCCATGTCCTTGGTCTGAAAGACATCAACATCTCCATGCCTGCCGGTGGTATTCAGGTGATCATGGGACTTTCGGGATCGGGAAAGTCCACGCTCATTCGCCACATCAATCGCCTTATCGATCCGACGTCAGGTGAAGTCGTCATCGGTGACGAGGATGTGGTTAAGATGGATGCCGTGCAGTTGCGCGAGTTCCGCCGGCATCAGACGGCCATGGTGTTCCAGAAGTTTGCACTCCTTCCGCACCGCACCGTTCTCGAAAACACCCTCTATGGTCTGGAGATACAAGGGGCGCCACGGAACCGGCAGGTCGACTGCGCCATGCGATGGATCGAGCGCGTGGGGCTCAAGGGTTTCGAGAGCAAATATCCCAATCAGTTGTCCGGCGGTATGCAACAGCGCGTCGGTCTTGCCCGCGCGCTGGCGAACGATGCGCCGATCCTGTTGATGGACGAGGCGTTTTCCGCGCTGGATCCGCTCATTCGTGTCGATATGCAGACCGTGCTCCTCGATCTGCAGAAGGAGATCAAGAAGACGATCGTCTTCATCACTCATGATCTGGACGAGGCGCTGAGGCTGGGGGACCGTATCGCGATATTGCGGGATGGCGAAGTCGTGCAGCAGGGCACCGGGCAGGACATCGTGATGGACCCGGCAGACGATTACATCGCAAGTTTCGTCCGGGAAGTGAACCGCGCGCGTGTCATCAAAGTTGAGAGTGTCGCCACCGCACCGAATGGCTCGTCCCGCGAGTTGAAGATTTCGGTTCCGGCCGGCGCGACGCTGGAGGAAGCGGCAAGAGCGATGACGCTGGCCGGGACAAGCGAGATCGCCGTCGTCGATGCCGAGGGTCAGGCCAGAGGCGTGCTGACGCTTCCCCAGGCGGTTCATGCCATGGTCAATGCCCAAGTGGCCTGCTCACCGTCCGACGACAAGAAGGTTGCGTAGGCAAGCTAGGGAAATCCGGGAAAGGAACCTCAGATGTTTGACGCCGTCCTGATAGAAAAGTCCCATAGCGGGCAGGAAGCCGGTCTTTCCAGGATCGACACCGCGCAACTGCCACAAGGCGATGTGCTGGTGGAGGTCGCGTGGTCGACCCTGAATTATAAGGACGCGCTGGCGATCACCGGCGCCTCGCCGGTGGTTCGCAACTTCCCGATGGTGCCGGGGATCGATTTTGCGGGCGTCGTTGCCGAAAGTTCCCATTCCGACTTTAAGCCGGGCGATCGGGTTGTGCTGAACGGCTGGGGCGTTGGAGAGCGGCATTGGGGTGGACTGGCGGCCAGGGCGCGCGTGAGCGGAGACTGGCTTGTGCCTTTGCCGGAGGGGATCAGCCTGCGGAACGCCATGGCGATAGGGACGGCGGGCTACACGGCGATGTTGTGCGTGCTGGCGCTCGAGCGCAATGGGGTGCTGCCGGGCAGCGGAGAAGTGGCGGTAACCGGTGCGGCCGGTGGTGTCGGGAGTATTGCAACCATGCTTTTGGCCGCGCGTGGCTACAGCGTAGCTGCTGTTACCGGGCGGCCGGACGAGGCGGATTATCTCACGGGCCTCGGCGCCACCACCATCATTGACCGGGTGGAGTTCACACAGGTCGGCCGACCTTTGGCCAAGGAGCGTTGGGTGGGAGCCATCGACGTGGCAGGCGGAGCCGTGCTGGCCAATGTGCTGGCGGCGATGCGCTATCGCGGTGTCGTCGCCGCATGCGGACTGGCGGGCGGCATGGAACTGCCCACGACCGTTGCACCGTTCATCTTGCGCGCTGTGACGCTTGTCGGGATCGATAGCGTCATGTGTCCCAAACCCGAGAGGTTGATGGCCTGGCAACGGCTCGCAAAGGAACTCGACATGGCAACACTCCAAACCATGACAACTGAAGTCCAGCTCAGCGATGTTGTCTCGACGGCCCCGAGATTCCTTGAGGGAATAGTGCGAGGCCGCATTTTAGTGCCGGTCAATCCGCAGCTTCATTGAGAACTATACTAGTTTAACAGATCCTCCTGATAGGGTATGCGTGGTACCAGCGTCGAAAGCGGTCTTGAATACCCTCATAAATTCCGGCCATGATCTCCCAATTGTTAAGTGCTCATTATGACTAGTCACAATCCGAAGATGGAAGCGCCCTTCGGACTAGAGCTCCTACGTTGGTCGACGGAGGAGCGTCTTTCTGCACAGCAGTCGCGTTGACGAGCTCAGACAACCAAAGCTCACCGATCTCGTCGCTCGGTAGGCGACGCCGCGCAATTTTTTCAGCAATGCTATCGCCGCCGTGGTCGTACACTGCTTGTTCCGGTTTCGTGCGTCTACTATCGCATAATGGATCGACTGGGACGGACGCTTCCGTTTCAGTCAGCGCTCAGGCGTTTACTCGATTTGCAATTCCGTCCTTCAATGTTATATGTAGGTAATTACCTACATGGAGGTGCGCCTCATGAGCATCACGACCCTTTCCAGCCGAGAACTGAATCATGACGTCAGCAGCGCCAAGAAGGCGGCAAAAAGCGGCCCGGTTATCATCACACACCGCGGCAAGCCTTCGCATGTCCTCATGACCTATGATGAATTCGAGCGCTTGAGCGGCAAGCACCGTAGCCTTATCGAGGCTCTCGCTATGCCGGGTCTCTCGGCAATCGATTTCGAGCTGCGTCGTGTTGAAATCAGACCTCGCGAAGTGGACTTTTCTTGAAGTACTTGCTGGATACCAACGTTATCTCGGAACTACGCAAGGTCGGCGACGGCAAAGCTGATGCCAATGTCGTAGCGTGGATTGGGGCAGAAGATGCGGCTCGCTTCTTCATCTCGGCCATCACAGTCCTTGAATTGGAGCGAGGAGTGCTTAGCGTGCAGCGCCGGGATGCCGCACAAGGCGCGCGACTGCGCTCTTGGCTCGACGGCCAGGTTCGACCCGAGTTCGCAGGTCGCATTCTGACGGTCGATGATACGGTTGCCACTCGTTGCGCGCACTTGCATGTTCCCGACAGACGCAACGAAGCAGACGCCTTGATTGCCGCGACTGCTTTGGTTCACGACATGGCAGTCGTGACTCGTAATGTCAGGGATTTCGAAGGCACCGGTGTTGTGGTTGTCGATCCATGGCAAGGCTGACGATCTTGTGGGTTCTTTATCGCGCTGGCCAGGGCCGTCGTCTCGAGCGGGTGCAGGTATAGTCGCTCACCTGTGGACCCCGAGACGGGCACATGGGGATGGCCGCGCATATCTCGGGCAGTAATACCGCAATGTGCGTGGGCCGAACCTGGAAGCGCACGGAGGGTGACAGCTTCCAACAGAATTCCAACCACGGACCTTAGTCCGCCTTCACCATCTTTGGCACTTTTTGAGAGAGTTCGTCGAGCGTCGCCATAACGCGGTTCACCTGCGAAAGCCTAGGTGTCAAGCCGCATGACTACTTTTTGGGGGGGGCAACTCGAGTGTATTTCGTTCTCAAAATTGCAACTATAAAAGGTAATGGCGCACCGGCGGAATAAGCGTGGGAGTCGCACGGAATTGTGCTTCCCTGCACGGCTTGTTGCTGCGATGTTCACCTTCGGGGCTCGTGGGATCGCATAATGTATCATCGAGATCGGTTTAGATGCCTGCCCCGTTACCGATAATCTGAGTATCTCCATACGCCGTGGCTGGCTCCTGGTGCTCGGTCTGTGGCCTTCCTACCTAGCTACTACGGCGATGTTGCAATGTGAACCGGGTGTCGATCATGCGCGACCCGGTCGTCTTCTCGCCGTTGAGGTGATGTTCGATTAACCGCGCGGCCTCACGGCCGATTAGGTCGCCGGAGGGGCGGATCGTGGTGAGTGGCGGATTGCAGGCGGCGCTAAAGCTAAGATCGCCGAAGCCGACCACGGCAAGCCGGTCCGGAACGGTGACTTTCAGTCGTTCGCACCCGAACAGCACGCCGAGCGCGATGTGGTCGTTCGAGCAAGCGATACCGTCGGTGTCGGGGTGGAGCCGCAAGGCTTCCGCTAGAAGCATCGAGCCGATTTCAGCGGAGGCCGTATCTGGATGTTCGACGACCTTGGCGACAGCGCCCGCGGCGTGCGCAGCCCGAAGAAATCCGTCACAGCGTTGTTTGGCGCGTCGGTCCTGATGCATGCGAGCGCCGAGAAAGACGAGATTGCGGCGACCCTGTTGGATAAGGTGTTCCGCCACCGCGATGCCGACCTGATCGTGATGAAACCCGATGGCTGCGTCGATCTGCGGACCACCGAGCTCCCAGATTTCGATAACGGGAATGGTGACGTTGGCGAGCAGGCGGCGCGTTGCGGGACTGTGTGACAAGCCAGTCAGAACAATGGCCGCCGGTGCCCATGACAACGCCATGCGCACCAGTTCCTCCTCTTCTTGCTCATCGTACTCGGTGTGGCCGAGGATGAGTTGCAGGCGCTGTTTCTTGAGTGCTGTCTGCATAGACGCAACCGTCTCGGCAAAGAACGCGTTGCGCACAGACGGGACAAGGATGCTGACAGCGCGGGAAGACGCCGCAGCAAGTCCCCCGGCCATCAGGTTCGGCACGTAATTGAGTTTCTCGATCGCCCGACTGATTGCTTGGCTCGCCGTACCCGAAACCGCCTCCGGCTTGCGCAAGAAGAGCGACACCGTGGAGGGGGAGACGTTGGCGAGCTCGGCCACGTCGGACATGGTGACGGACTGCATCTTGCGGCGATTGCGGGGTGGCTTTCGCATCCTGTCGTCCATGGGTTTCTCCGTAGCGCTATTATCGCACTATTAGCATGCTTTTCAGTCGTCCTCAACAGCAATCGCAGTTGAGAAAACATTTAATTTGCTGAAAATAAAGCGATTTTTCCTTGGTCTGTGTCGATTTTTTCTCGCGATCTGCCGCCGTAAACATTTTTTCAAGTCCATCTTGCTTCGAAAAAATCGTAGCGCTATTATTGATCGTAGTTAAGCCGGATGCCCGGCCGCTGTTGGGAGGGAAGAATGGCTTCTGTCAGCCTGCGAAAGCTGGAAAAAAGTTACGGTTCGCTGCGCATCGTGAAAGGAGTCGACCTTGAGATCTCCGATGGCGAATTCGTCGTCTTCGTCGGTCCGTCGGGTTGTGGAAAGTCCACCACATTGCGCATGGTCGCCGGGCTCGAAAGCATCACTGGCGGCGAGATCCGCATCGGCGAAACGCTGGTCAATCGCCTCCCGCCGCGCGAGCGCGATATCGCCATGGTCTTCCAGGACTATGCCCTCTATCCGCACAAGACGGTGCGCGAGAACATGGGGTTCAGCCTAAAGGTGCACGGCGTTGCATCGCGCGAGGCCGATCAGCGCGTCAATGAGGCGGCTGAAATGCTTGGCATCGGCCACCTGCTTGATCGCCGTCCAGGTCAGCTTTCAGGCGGTCAGCGCCAGCGTGTCGCCATGGGGCGCGCCATCGTGCGGCGCCCGAAGGTTTTCCTGTTTGATGAGCCGTTGTCCAATCTCGACGCAAAGCTACGTGGTCAAGTGCGCACCGAGATCAAACGCCTGCATCAGCAGATCGGGACAACGATCATCTATGTTACGCACGATCAGGTCGAGGCCATGACGCTCGCCGATCGTATCGTCATTCTCAAGGGCGGCGACATCGAACAGGTTGGCACGCCGGACGAAGTTTACAATCGGCCGCAAAGCGTTTTCGTCGGCGGCTTCGTCGGGTCGCCGGCGATGAACTTTGCCAAAGCGAGAATCCAATCTGGCTTTCTCACTTTTGCCGACGGCAACAAGCTGGCGCTATCTGCCGTTCGGGCGGGACGTGAGGCTGGTCTCGAGGGCCGCGATGTCATCGTCGGCATCAGGCCGGAACATTTCGGTGTGGCCCCGGATCCGGCGGCGACGCTTGCAGCGCGTGTTCAGGTTGTCGAACCGCTTGGTTCTGACACCCTGGTGCATTTTTCGGTTGGCGGCGATGTGCTGACCGCCCGCATGCCGCCCGACACGCGGCCCGAGCCGGGCGCCGAAATCCGCATGGGCGTCGATCCATCGAAAATCCATCTTTTCGATGCCGCGAGCGAACGCGTCATCAACTGAGCGCCAGGCGTTTTGCGTCACCAATCAACGGGAGGATAGAATGAACATCAGGACCATGGCGAGTGTGTTCGCCGCGACGAGCGTGCTTGCATTTTCCATGCCGGCCTTTGCCGACACGGATCTTAAAATCTTCGTTTCCAGTCAGCACCAGCCGGATGTCTGGCGCAAGGTGCTCGACCAATACGAGGCGGCCAATCCGGGCGTCAAGGTGGCGATCGAGACCGGCGGCAACACCTCCGAGGCGCAGGCGCAGTATCTCAACACCGTCATGTCCGCCAAGGACACCAACCTCGACGTGCTGATGCTCGACGTCATCCGCCCTGCGCAATATGCCGCCGCCGGCTGGACCTCTGCCTTCGAGAACAAGGACATGTCGGTCTACCTCCCGGCCTATGCCGGAGCCAATACGGTTGATGGCAAGGTCGTTGCGCTCCCGGCCTTCGCGGACGCGATGTTCCTCTACTACCGCAAGGATCTGCTCGAAAAGTACGGCATCGCTCCTCCCAAGACTTGGGAAGAGTTGGCCGCAGCCGCAAAAAAGGTGGCGGAGGGCGAGAAGAACCCCGATCTCCAGGGCCTCTCCTTCCAAGGCAAGGCCATCGAGGGTGCGGTCTGCACCTTTCTGCTGCCCTATTGGAGCCAAGGGAAGAATCTCGTTGAAAACGGGAAGCTCACCTTTGACCACGATGCGGCCGTGACGGCGCTGAAGCTCTGGAAGGATTTTGTCGATAAGGGCGTCGCCAAGAAGAACATTGCGGAAGTTGCGACCGACGACACGCGCAAGGAGTTCCAGGCCGGCAGCGCCGTGTTCGCGGTCAACTGGTCCTATGCCTGGACGCATTTCCAGGGCGCTGAATCGGCTGTAACCGGCAAGGTTGGTGTCACGCGCCTGCCGGCACTCGGCGGTGGCGAACAGGCGAGCTGCCTTGGCGGCTGGGAATGGGGCGTTTCGGCCTACTCCACCCATCAGGACGAAGCGAAGAAACTGGTCGAATATCTCTCGAGCGAGGACGTCTCGGTGTTCATGGCCGCCAACGGTTCGCTCCTGCCCACCTATGCAGCCGCCTATGGCAATAACGAAGTGCTGAAAGCCGTGCCGTGGTTCGCCGATGCCCTGCAGGTGGTCGAGACCGCCAAGCCACGCCCGGTGACGCCGCGATACAACGAGGTGAGCGAGGTCATCCGCACCACCGTCAACGCGGTGCTCGCGGGCGTCACGACACCGGAGGACGGTGCCAGTCAGATCGAAGCCCGCCTGAAGCGCATCCTGCGCTGATCGCAGTCGCCGGAAGGGATTTTCCCTTTCGGCTCCCCAACCTGAATTGTCGGGAGTTGCACCGGTGACGACGACCTCCATCCTCAATGCGGCAAGCAATGCTGACCGCGGACCGCCAGCCTGGACGCGTTGGCTCGACCTTGGCGACCGGGCGCTTGCCGTGGTCTTGCTTGCCCCAGCGGCGATCCTTCTCGCGCTGATCATCGTCTATCCGGTGCTGCGCCTCGGCTACACCAGCTTTTTCAGTCTGTCGCTGACGTCGGGTCTCCCCGCGGAATTCGTGGGCCTGGAAAACTACAGCCTTATGCTGGAAGACCCGGTCTTCTGGGAAACGACGTGGAATACCGTCCTGATCACCCTCATCACTGTGCCCGGCGCCCTCCTGGTCGGGCTTGCACTGGCCCTGCTTGCCAATCTCCCTTTTGGCGTGCAGTGGCCAGTGCGCCTTTCTCTGCTGATCCCCTGGGCGCTGCCGCTCTCATTCGCCGGCCTGATCTTTGCCTGGTTCTTCCATTCGGAATACGGCGTCGTCAACGACGTGCTGGTCCGCCTGGGGTTCGAGGGTATCATCTGGTTCAACTCGCCGAATTGGGCCTTCGCCGCGATCTGTCTGACCATCGTCTGGAAGACCTCGTCGTTTATGGCGCTGATCATTCTTGCCGGTCTGCAGACGATCCCGCGCTCCCTGTATGAGGCGGCCGACGTCGACGGCGCCGGCCGGGTTCGCCAGTTCTTCGAGATCACGCTGCCGCTCCTGAAGCCATCGATCGTTGTCGCGCTGATTTTCCGCACCATCACGGCGCTGCAGACCTTCGACATCCCCTACATGATGACGGGAGGCGGTCCCGGCACCTCGACCTCGACGCTCGCCATGTACATCCACCAAAACACGGTCTCTTTCCTCGATCTCGGCTACGGCTCGGCGCTTGCCGTCGTCATGTTTGCCCTGTCGATGTGCGTGACCGCCGTCTATCTGCGCGCCATCCGGACCAAGGAGTAAGCCATGAGTGCCGTCGCCGCCCCCGGACTTTCCGGACTTCTTTCCGGCCGCCCGCTGCGCTTCCTCGCCGGAGCCGTGCTGATCGTCAACGGCATGTTCCCGGCGCTCTGGATACTCTTCACCTCACTGAAGACGGAAGCGGAGCTCACTGCCAAGCCCATCACCTGGGTTCCACACGCTCCGACGCTGGCGAACTACATGCAGGCCTTTTCCGACCAGCCGCTGCATCTGTTCCTTTTCAACAGCTTCATGGTCGCACTGCTGTCCACCTGCCTTACGCTGCTCGTGTCGGTGCTGGCAGCCTATGCACTGGCTCGGCTGGATCTCCGTTACCGTGGCCTCATCCTGTCGCTGATCATCGCCGTGTCGACCTTCCCTCTGGTCACGCTCCTTGTGCCGCTCTTTGAGATCATGCGCACGCTGAACCTCCTCAACACCTGGGTTGCGCTGGTGCTGCCCTATACGGTCCTGTCGCTGCCGGTTTGCACGCTCATGCTCGTCTCCTTCTTCGAAGGAATTCCGCGAGACCTTGAAAACGCGGCGATGATCGACGGCTGCACGCGGCTGGGAGCGCTTTTCAAGGTGGTCGTACCGCTCTGTGCGCCGGGTGTGTTCACCGCCGGAATCCTCGCCTTCGTCAATGCTTGGGACGAGTTCCTGCTGGCGTTGTCCTTCAATTCCAATCCGGCTTTGCGCACGCTTCCGGTCGGCATTCAGCTTTATCAAGGCGAGTTCGCCTTCCCTTGGCCCGTCATCTCGGCCGCGCTGGTTGTCGGCATCGTGCCTGTCGCGGTGCTGATCGTCATCTTCCAGGAGCGCGTCGTCTCGGGCCTAACCGCCGGGGGTATCAAGGGATGACTAAGAGGCTCGACATTTCCGAACTGCGTAGTCAGCGCTGGTTCGCTACCGACGATATGCGCGCCTTCGCGCACCGCCAACGCACGCAACAGATGGGCATGCGGCGCGAGGAGTTCTTGGGGCGGCCCGTTATCGGCATCATCAACACCTGGAGCGAGATGAGCCCCTGCCATGCGCATCTGCGCGATCGGGCCGACGCTGTGAAGCGCGGCGTCTGGCAGATGGGCGGCTATCCCGTCGAGCTGCCAGCGATCTCGGTCGGCGAGGTCATGGTGAAGCCGACCACCATGCTCTACCGCAACTTCCTCGCGATGGAATGCGAAGAACTGTTGCGCTGCCACCCGATCGACGGTGCAGTGCTGCTCGGTGGTTGCGACAAGTCGACCCCAGCGCTGCTGATGGGCGCCTTCTCGATGAATATCCCGGTCATCTTTTGCCCGGCTGGACCGATGTCGAACGGCCAGTGGCGCGGTGTTAAGACAGGTGCCGGTACCCATACCAAGAAGTACTGGGACGAGCTTCGAGCAGGCAACATCACCCGCGACGACTGGGTGGATCTCGAGAGCCGCATGACGCGGTCGCCGGGTACCTGCAACACGATCGGCACAGCCTCGACTATGACCTCTATCGTGGATGCCATGGGCATGACGCTTTCCGGCGCTTCCTCCATCCCCGCCGTCGACTCCGGTCATACGCGCATGGCGTCGGCTTGCGGCTCACGCATCGTCGAGATGGTCTGGGAAGATCTGAAACCGTCGAGCATTCTCAACCGCGATAGCTTTCTCAACGGCCTTGTCGCTTACATGGCGCTCGGCGGCTCGACCAACGCGGCCGTGCATCTCATTGCAATGGCCAAGCGCGTCGGCGTCGATCTGACGCTGGACGATATGGCGGCGATGGCCGGCAAGGTGCCGGTCGTTGCCAACGTCTTTCCCTCTGGCGAATACCTGATGGAGGACTTTTACTTCGCCGGCGGCATCAATGCGCTTTTGAAGAAGCTGTCGCGCCACTTGACGCTCGACCGGCCGACCGTCAACGGGCGCACTCTCGGCGAGAACATTGCGGCGGCCGACTGCTGGAACGATGACGTGATCCGCGGCGAGGATGATCCCGTCGTGCCGCTCGCCCGTGGCAAGACACTCGAAGTGCTGCGTGGCAATCTCGCCCCGAACGGCGCGGTCATGAAATCGTCCGCCGCCAACCCGAAATTCCTGAAACATGTCGGTCCGGCAATCGTCTTTGACGATCCCCGTACCATGAACCGAACGCTCGATGATCCTGACCTCGACATTACCGAGGATACCGTGATCGTGCTGCGCAATGCCGGCCCGGTCGGCGCGCCGGGCATGCCAGAATGGGGCAACCTGCCGATCCCGAAGAAGCTCTTGAAACAGGGGGTGCGCGACATGGTGCGCGTCTGCGACGGGCGCATGAGCGGCACCCACTATGGGACCTGCGTTCTGCATGTCTCGCCGGAAGCGGCGATCGGCGGCCCTCTCGCTTTGGTCCGGACCGGCGACCTCATCGAACTCGATGTTGCCGCCGGAACGATCAACATGCGTGTCTCCGAGGAGGAGCTTGCTCGGCGCAGGGCTGAATGGAGGCCGTCAGCGCCGGTCTACGAGCGCTCCTTCGCCGCCCTCTATCAACGCCACGTCAGCCAGGCGCATGAGGGATGCGACTTCGATTTCCTGACCGGCACGCAAGCCGTGCCCGAACCGCCGATCTATTAAGGGACGATCCAATGAACAGTAACAATCCCTTCAAGTCCTGGCTGAGCGACAAGTCGCGCGCCACCCCGCTCGGCACCTGGCTGATGGCTGCCGCACCCGCGACGGCCGAAGCGCTTGGTTACGGTGGTTTCGATTTCCTCGTCGTCGACATGGAGCACGTGCCTGTCGAATTCACCGATCTGGCCCATATCTTGCGCGCCATCGGCTGCACGCCCGCGGACGCGGTGGTGCGGCTTGCCTGGAACGATCAGGTGCTTGTCAAGCGCGCGCTCGATGCCGGTGCACGTACCGTTATGCTGCCCTTCGTGCAAAATGCGGAGGAGGCGAAGGCGGCCGCTGCCTATACCCGCTATCCGCCGCTTGGCGTCCGTGGTGTTGCCGCCGTGCATCGCGGATCACGCTTCGGCACGATCCCGAACTACCTAAAATGTGCAAACGACGACATCTGCACCATCGTGCAGCTCGAGACTCCAGAGGCGATCGCGCGCCTGCCGGAGATCGCCGCGGTCGCGGGGATCGACGCGCTCTTTGTGGGGCCGGGTGATCTTTCCGCCGCGATGGGGCATATCGGCAATATCGCCCACCCGGAGGTCCAGGCCCTGATCGAGAAGGCGGCGAAGGACGCGCATGCGGTCGGCAAGCCGGTCGGCATCGTCGGTCCCAACCCTGACATGGTGAAGCGCTTTATCGGTTACGGTTACGATTTCGCGGCCATAGCCTCCGACATCGCCATGATGACCGGCCGTGCAAACGAATGGCTCGCACAGTTGAAGGGCGCGACCGAAGCGCCTGCGACACCAGCGGCGGCTTACTGAGGGCGAGGCTGTGGAACAGGTGTTTGCCCCAGTTCTCGATTTCCAGGCGGCGCTCGGTGAATGCCCGCTTTGGTCGGTTGCCGACCAAATGCTTTACTTCGTCGACATCAAGCGCTGCCGCATCCACCGCTTCGAACCGGCGACGGGCGCGCTTGCGACAATGGAGCTTCCAGAGGAGGTTGGCTGCATCGGTCTGGTCGAAGGCGGCGGCTTCATCGCCGGATTGCGCTCCGGTCTCTGGATGCTTGAAGCCGATGGCACGCCGCGCAGGATGATTGCCGCAAATCCCGAGGACCAGGAAATCAGCCGCTTCAACGACGGGAGCGTCGATCCGGCTGGTCGCTTTGTCGCTGGTACGGTGGACGAAACGCGGCAGAAGGGCTTTGCAAGCCTCTACCGTTACGATGCCAGCGGCCTCACCCGCCTTGCCGAAGGGTTGCTCACGTCGAACGGCGTCGCGTTTTCGCCGGACGGCCGACGGCTCTACCATTCCGACACGCTGCGCTACACGCTCTACACCTATGACTACGACCCGGCGACAGGTGCGACGACAAACCGACAGGTCTTCGCCCGCTTCGGCTCCGATAAGGACAAGGGCCGCCCGGATGGTGGCGCCGTCGATACCGAAGGCTGCTACTGGACGGCTCTTTTCGAAGGTGGTCGCGTGCAGCGCTACGCGCCCGATGGCCGGTTGCTTGCCGAGTACCCTGTTCCCGCCAAGTGTCCAACCATGGTCGCTTTCGGGGGGCCGGATCTGAAGACGCTCTACTGCACCAGCGCGAGCGTTGGCCGGCCGGAAGAAGAGCTCGCCGCCTATCCACTCTCCGGAGCGCTCTTCGCCATGCGCACCGAGGTTACCGGCCTTGCCCGGCCTCTATTCAACCCAAGCTGCTGAGATCCGCCATGACCTATGACACAGTTCGCTATCGTTCGCTCGAAGGTCGCAACGTCCTGATCACCGGCGGCGCTTCGGGTATCGGAGAGGCCATGGTGGCGGCGTTCCGCAGTCAGGGTTCGCGCGTATCCTTCCTCGATATTGATGAGGACGCCGGCAAGGCGACTGCAGCGAAAACGGGCGCGGATTTCTATGGCTGCGACCTGACGGACATTGCGGCCCTGCGAGACGCGGTGGCGAAGGTCGAGGTGCGAAATGGGACGGTGGACGTGCTTGTCAACAATGCCGGCAAGGACGACCGCCACCGCATGGACGAGGTTGAGCCGGACTATTGGCGACGTATGTTGGCGCTCAATCTCGACCACCAATTCTTCGCCACGCAGGCCGTTTCAAAAGGTATGCGGGAGAAGGGCGGCGGCTCCATCGTCATGATGGGGTCGGTCTCGTGGATGCGCGGCAATCCGGTCATGGTTGGTTACACGACGGCCAAAGCGGCGATCAATGGAATGACGCGTACGCTCGCTCGCGACCTCGGACCCTCCGGCATACGTGTCAACTGCATCGTGCCGGGCGCGATTGTTACAGAACGCCAGAAGGCGCTCTGGGCCGGTCCGGAGGACGACCAGAAATTCATTGATCTGCAATCGCTGAAGTTCCGCCTCGACGCCGGCCATGTTGCTCGCTTGGCGCTGTTCCTCGGCTCGGAAGAAAGCAGCGGCTGCACTGGCGCGAACTTCATCGTCGATGCCGGACTGACCCAGAATTGAGTACGAAACCCATGAAACTTGAGACCACCCCAACCGGCTTCACTCTATCGATCGATGGCCGGGCCATCCTTCGCCATAGCGCGTCTTCCCCTTGCATCTATGCCGGCCACGGCGAAGAACGCATGGAAATGTACCGCGGCAACTTCGAAATCGAGGATTACGTCGTTGAGCGGAGCCCGCTCGCGCACGCCGAAATCGACGGCTGCCGCATCATGCTTTCCGAGGCCGAGGGCCAAAAAATACGTTTGGCCCTGACAGTCCTCGAAAGTTCCATCGAACTCACGGCGGTGGATCCATCGGTGAACAGGCTTTGGATCCGTGTCGTTGCCGATCACGACGAACACGTGTGGGGCGGCGGCGAGCAGATGTCCTATTTCGACATGCGCGGTCGTCGCTTTCCGCTCTGGACATCGGAACCGGGCGTGGGCCGTGACAAGACGAGCGAAATTACCTTCAAATCGAATGTCAAGGATCGTGCCGGAGGCGACTACTTCAACACAAATTATCCGCAGCCGACCTTCATCTCCTCGGCTCGCTACGCTTTGCATGTGGAAACGTCGGCCTATTCCGTCTTCGATTTTCGCCGCAAGACGTTCCATGAGATCGAGACCTGGGCGGTTCCGGAACGCATCGAGATCTTCAGCGGAAACACATTCGTCGAGTTGGTCGAAAAGCTTTCGCTGCGGTTTGGACGCCAGCCGACGCTTCCCGACTGGCTCTATAACGGCGCGATCGTCGGATTGAAGGACGGGGTGAATTCCTTTGCGCGCCTTCAGAAAATGAAGGAGGCGGGCGTTCGCGTTTCCGGACTGTGGTGCGAGGATTGGGTCGGCTTGCGGCAGACGTCTTTCGGCGCCCGGCTTTTTTGGGATTGGCAAGCAAACGAAGAAAGATACCCAGGACTGAGGCAGCGCATAGCGCAATTGAATGATGAGGGCGTTCGTTTCCTGGGTTACGTAAATCCCTATCTCTGCGTCGACGGCCCACTGTTTGCGGAAGCTGAGACCGCAGGTTACTTCGCCAAAGACGAGTTCGGCCGCACGGCACTGGTTGATTTCGGCGAGTTCGACTGCGGCGTCGTCGACTTCACCAATCCGCAGGCGTCGGAGTGGTTCGCTGACGAGATCATTGGTGGCAAGATGCTCGACTACGGCCTTTCCGGCTGGATGGCCGATTTCGGGGAATATCTTCCGATCGACGTACAGCTTGCGAACGGCATCGACGCCAAGCTGATGCATAACCAGTGGCCGACTCTATGGGCCGAAGTGAATGCCAAGGCTGTCGCCAGCCGCGGCAAGACCGGGGAAGCCTTGTTCTTCATGCGTGCCGGCTTCACTGGGGTTCAGAAGCACTGCCCACTGCTATGGGGGGGAGACCAGTCAGTCGATTTTTCCCGTCATGATGGACTGGTGACGGTCATCTGCGCTGCGTTGTCGTCGGGGCTCTTAGGCAATGCCTATCATCACTCGGATATCGGCGGGTACACGAGCCTGTTCGGGAATGTTCGCACCCCGGAACTGCTCATGCGTTGGGCGGAAATGGCCGCCTTCACCCCCGTCATGCGCAGCCACGAGGGCAATCGCCCCAGCGAAAACATTCAGATTGACCAGGATCCGGACGTGCTTGCTCACTTCGCGAGGATGACGGGTATATACGTACATCTGGCGCCCTATCTGAAGGCACTTTCGAACGAGGCGTCGACCCGGGGTCTACCGGTTCAAAGGCCGCTGTTCATGCACCACGAGGATGACCGCAACACGTACGGGATACAGGACAGCTATCTCTACGGTTCGGAGTTGCTTGTCGCGCCCGTCTGGCAAGCGGGTGAAGCGGAGCGCATCGTCTACCTGCCGAAGGAGGCGCGCTGGGTGCATGTGTGGAGCGGCGCCGTATACGAGGGCGGTCGCGAGGTGACCGTGGCTGCGCCACTCGGCAAGCCGGCTGTTTTCTATCGTGAGGACGCGGTGCAGGCAGATCTTTTTGCTGGCATCGGGGCCTTCTGATTATGGATTCGGCGAGCCTTGCCGTCCTGCTGCTGCTTGCGGCGGGCGCTTCCTATGTGCAGACGCTGACCGGTTTCGCGCTCGGCCTTCTGTTCATGGGCGGGGTGGGGCTGACAGGCGTCGTGCCGCTGCCCGATGCCGCCGTGCTCGTCGGTGTGTTCGTTATCTTTAACGCGGCGCAGGTGCTGGCCAAGGGCTGGCGCGATATCGCAGGGCGGGAGTTCCTGCTGGTGATCTTCGTCAGCCTCGCCTTCCTCGTTATCGGCTATTGGCTCCTTGGGCTTTTGGTTTCCTCCTCGCTCGACTGGCTGAAGTTGGTGCTCGGCGCGATCATCGTCCTGTCCAGCATTCAACTTCTCTTGCGGCCCGCACCGCTTAAGAAGCCCTCGGGACCGGCGTCCTTCGCCTTTTTTGGAGCCATTGCCGGCGTCATGGGCGGGCTCTTTTCCACCGCCGGGCCGCCGCTCGTCTACCATTTCTATCGCCAGCCGCTACGTCCGGCCGCCATTCGAGAGACGCTCGTCGCCGTCTTCGCTGTAAATGCGGTGCTTCGCCTGTTGCTCGTCGCCGGAGCGGGTGCCATGCCGTCGGCTTCCTTCTGGTGGGGCCTGCTGTGCATTCCGGTCGTGATGGCCTTCACCGCGCTCGCCCGCCGCTATCCGCCGCCGCTGACCCCGACGGGCCTGCGCCGCGTCGCCTTCTGCCTGCTGTTCCTGTCCGGCATTTCGCTTGCCGCTCCCGCCTTCCTCAAGCTTTTCGGAGATCTTTCATGACACACTCGCTCAAGTCAGCACTCAAGGATGCAAGCCTGCTCATCGACAAGGCCTTCGTCGGAGGGCAGTGGGTTTCGGCCGCCGATGGGCGCACTTTCGCCGTTACCGATCCCTTCGACGGTTCGGTGATCATCGACGTTCCGTCGCTCTCGCGCGAGGAAGTCGCCACCGCCATCGACGCCGCCGAGACTGCACAGAAACTCTGGGCCAAGCGCACCGCCAAAGAGCGCGCCAAGGTGCTGAACACCTGGTTCCAACTCATCCTCGAGAATGCCGATGATCTGGCGCTAATCCTAACCTCGGAACAGGGCAAACCGCTTGCCGAGGCCAGGGGCGAGGTGATCTCCAACGCTGCCTACCTCGAATGGTTCGCCGAAGAGGCCAAACGCATCGACGGCGATATCATCCCCGGCGCCAATGCGGGCCAGCGCATCATGGTGCTGAAGCAGCCCGTCGGCGTCTGCGCCGCCATCACACCGTGGAATTTCCCGAACGGCATGATCACTCGCAAAGCCGGCCCGGCGCTGGCTGCCGGCTGCTCCATGCTCCTAAAGCCCGCCTCGCAGACGCCGCTCTCGGCGTTGGCGCTCGCCGTGCTCGCCGAGCGGGCGGGCGTACCAGCGGGCGTGTTTTCCGTCGTCACCGGCGAGGCGCGGCCGATCGGCGCGGAGTTCTGCCATAACCCGAAGATCGCCAAGATCACCTTCACTGGCTCAACCGGCGTTGGACGTTGGCTGATGAAGGAAGCCGCGGACAGCATCAAGCGCCTGTCACTGGAGCTTGGTGGCAACGCGCCGTTCATTGTCTTCGACGACGCCGATCTCGACGCGGCCGTGGAAGGCGCCATGATCTCGAAGTTCCGCAATGCAGGGCAGACCTGCGTCTGCGCCAACCGCATCTATGTGCAGGAAAGCGTTGTCGAAGCTTTCACGGAGAGGCTGCTGGCCAAGGTCGCAACACTGACGCTGGGCCGAGGCACCGACGCCGGCACGAGCCAGGGCCCGCTGATCGACGATAAGGCCGTCGCAAAGATGGAGGAGCATGTGGCTGATGCGCTCGAAAAGGGCGGGCGGCTGCTCGCAGGCGGCAAGCGCAGCGCACTCGGCGGTAGTTTCTACGAGCCAACCGTCATTGCTGGCGTCACCCAGTCGATGAAAGTTGCCAGCGAAGAAACCTTCGCTCCGCTTGCGCCCATCATCGCCTTCAAGGATGAAGCCGATGTGATCTCCATGGCGAACGACAGTGAGTTTGGCCTCGCCTCCTATTTCTATGCAAAGGACATGGCGCGTGTCTTCCGTGTCGCTGAGGCGCTGGAGGCCGGCATGGTCGGCGTCAACACGGGCATGATCGCCAACGAGATGGCGCCGTTCGGCGGCATCAAGCAGTCAGGTCTTGGGCGCGAGGGTTCGAAGTACGGCATCGAGGGCTTCCTCGAGCTGAAGTATGTCTGTGTCGCCGGGTTGTGAACATGGCTTTCGACTACGACATTCTCGTCATCGGCGGCTGCACTAACGGCTGCGGCATCACGCGTGACGCGGCCGGCCGCGGTCACAAGGCGCTGCTCGCCAAAATGAACGACCTCGCGAGCGGCACATCCACGGCGGCGCCCCACATCATCTCCTTGCGTGCATGGGCTGAAAAAAATCGCATAATGTAACGCGGGGAGAGAGCGCTACGGCATCGCGCTCAGTCGAATGGTACGGTTGAAATCGACGCCGACTCGCCTATCGCTATCCGTCGACGTGGAGACGGAACTCTCGCATTGTCTTATCACTTCATTTGACGATGATGGCCCAATGCAGCTCGAACACAGCCAAGTACCTTGCGAAATGAAGGCGGTCGTGACCACTGGTATTGGAGGTTACGATAAGCTTGAACTCATGAGGGTAAGTGTCCCCGTTCCCGGCCCCGGTGAAGTGGTGCTAAAAGTTCTCGCCGCGGGAGTGAATAACACCGATATCAACACGCGCCTCGGCTGGTATTCACATTCGGTCACACAGGGTACCGGAGGCACAGTCGTAGCCGAACGCCATGACGGCGGCTGGCAGGGAGCAACACCCTTTCCAATTATACAAGGTGCTGACTGCTGCGGGCAAATCGTCTCTATGGGCGCAAACTGTGATAAAAACCGCCTCGGTCAACGTGTTCTGGTGCGGCCCTGCATGCGCAAGGACGGTTTCGACCGGATGGACCACATGTGGATGGGATCTGACTTCGACGGTTCCTTCGCGCAATATGTGAAGGTTCCTGAAAATGAAACTTTTACAGTGCGTTCTGCTTGGAGTGATGCTCAACTCGCGACGATACCGTGCGCTTATGGCACGGCCGAGAACATGGTTCACCGTGCAGGCGTAGAGGCGGGGATGCGTGTCCTCGTGCCGGGAGCATCGGGCGGAGTTGGATCGGCACTCGTGCAACTCTGTAATCGCCGCGGGGCGGAGATATTCGCGGTGACCGCTGCCTCAAAGCGCGATGCGATTTCGCGAATTGGCGCACACCACGTCCTATCACGCGAGGATGATCTGCTGGGGTTGCTGGGGCCGGAAAGTATTGACGTGGTCATAGATAACGTTGCTGGGCGTGCGTTTGACATGATGCTGAAGCTGCTTCGGCGCGGTGGTCGGTATGTTTCATCCGGCGCGATTGCGGGGCCGATCGTTAGCCTCGACATGCGGGTTATGTATCTGAAGGACATCACGCTGATCGGCTGCACGGCATGGGACGAGCCGGTGTTTCGAAACCTCATTGGGTATGTTGAGAGGGATCAAATCAGGCCACTTCTGGCTAAAACCTACCCGCTCGATCAGATCATCTGGGCGCAGAAGGATTTTCAGGAGAAGCGCCACATCGGAAAGTTCGTGCTAATCCCGTTATAACGGCACCCGTTTAGACGGGACGGGCCTTCTGGGTAACCTCACATCACCGAACCACGTCCTGCCGACCTCGAAATTAATTCTTGAAGACGGTAACATGGCAGTCCGCCAATCGCACCGCCTTTGGCTGAGACCGCCGCGCAGATCTGCCGGATCTCGGGGTTTTGAGGGGACGGATGGGCATCCGAGAACGGCGTATCTCCGGCTCCCGAAGTTTTTTCATGGTGAAGTTTTCTTACAAAGCTGTCATTAGCCAGTCGCAGAAAATCTGAACTTCTTCGCCAGGGATAGATTTGCCGCTGCGCACTAAGAAATGGGCCAATCTGATCGGAAGCCGATAGTCGAAGGGAGCGATTAGAATACCCTGCTTGAGGTAATGGTCCGCGAAACGTTTTAGCACCATCACGGAACCGGCCCGAGCGATCGCCGATTGCAGTGCAATAAACGAGGAGTCCACCTTGAACCAGTCACCGGTTGTTTGAAGGTTCAATCCGTGCTGTTCGGACAATTGAGCCCAGTCGGATTCAGACCCCATTATGCTGATAATCCTTCCCGCAGCCAATGCTTGAATGGTCAGCGGCTGCGGGAAGGATGTAGCATAGTCCGGGTGGCAAACCGGGATTGCGTATTCATGGCCGAGATGCTGCACGGTGCCATCGTCCCAGTCCCCTGTACCATAACGAATATCGATGTCGGCGGGATCGTCGTCAAACTTGTCCGCCCAGACAAAGGACGTCAACTGGACCGAAATGTCGGGATGTAACGCATAGAATTCAGCAATACGCGGCGCAATGACAAGTCCTGCAAAGGAGATGGAAGCGCGCACGCGCACTGTTCGCATCGTTGAATTTCGAAACAAGCTGTTCGTGGCCGACATCATGTCCGCAAAAGAACGCCGGATGGGCTGGGCGTATGCTTTGCCAGTGTCCGTCAGGGTCACACCCCGCGGAAGCCTCACGAACAATTCTGTGCCGAGCTTGCGCTCCAAAAGTCGAATTTGCTGGCTAACTGCTGCAGGGGTCATCCCCAACTCTTCTGCTGCTGCCGAGAAACTAGCATGTCGGGCCGCTGCTTCGAAACTGTGGAGCCACGTGACATGGGGCAGCCTAGCCATATTCTACCTGCAATGAAAATTATGCCTTTGCTTAAGAAAGCATTGTTTGTGTTGCAAGTCCAGGCCTGCGATAGACCTCCCCATAACCGCGAATGTCGACATGTCAGTTGGGAGGCCGATCGGGCGATGAATGAAGTTCTATTTGACTACATCATCGTAGGCGCTGGATCCGCGGGCTGCGTCTTGGCGAACAAGCTGAGTGAGAACCCTCGTCACAAGGTATTGCTGATCGAAGCTGGAGGCAGCGACGCGCGATTCTGGATCAAGGTCCCGTTGGGATACGCGAAGACCTTTGCCGATCGGGCCGTGAACTGGGGTTATACGACCGAGCCCGATCCCGGCCTGAATGGGCGACAGGCATATTGGCCACGTGGACGGGTGATCGGGGGGTCAAGCTCAATCAATGCGATGGCCTATTTGCGGGGCTTGCCGCATGACTTTGACGATTGGGAGCGCGCAGGTGCGACCGGATGGAACTGGGAGATCGTCCGAAAAACCTATGAAGCGCTAGAATGCCAGGTCGAGGGTGATATCGAAAAGGGCAGCGGCCCCTTGGTGGTGAGTGACGTCAGTGCGAGTATGCACCCTTTTGTGCGGAACTTCCTTAATGCCGCTCGCGAAATGGGTTGGACGGTCGCCCGCAACCTCAACGGTGAGGATGGCGAAGGGCTCATGCGCATGCGCAGCACGGTTCGCAACGGTCGACGCTGGTCGGCTGCGGACGCATTCCTTCGGCCTGCAATGAAGCGATCAAACCTGTGCGTCATCTCGCGGGCATTCGTCGAAAAGCTCATCGTTGAAAATGGGCGCACAGCCGGCGTCCAGTTCCGCTCAGGCGGGGTCCAACATATCGTGGCGGCGAACAAGGAAGTAATCTTATCCGCGGGCGCCATTAATTCTCCCCAGATTCTTCAACTGTCAGGAATTGGCCCGGCGGCACTGCTGGAGGCGCATGGCATTAAGGTTTTGAATGAACTTCCCGAAGTCGGCAAAGGCCTGCAAGATCATTTGGCCGTTTCACAATACTATCGCTCGACTGAGCCTACATTGAACAATACTTTGGGAACCGGCCTTGGCAGGATGTTGGCCGGGCTCCGCTACATCCTGACGCGCAAGGGGCCGCTGAGTATACCTGTCAATCAGATTAGCGGGTACGTCCGCTCATCGTCGGAATCGGAAGTTCCCGATGTGCAGGTGTACTGCAATCCGATGTCTTACATTACACACACATCAGGCGCGGTGGCCGTGGATCCTGCTCCGGGGTTTCTCCTATGCGTCCAACCCAGCCGCCCAACCAGCCGGGGTCAGGTGACAATTGCGTCAGCCAATCCCGCGGACCCGCCGCTGATCCAGCCCAATTCGCTCGCTACCTCTGAGGATTGCGAAACGGCGATCAAGGCGAGCCGCCTTCTTAAGCAATTGGCTCAGACACAGGCTATCCGGGCAGTGACCAAGGCGCCACTTCAGCCCGACATCTCCACCATGGACGATGCTGCGCTACTGGAGAACTTTCGTAGTCGCTCGGGCACAGTTTTCCATCCAAGTTGCACTTGCCGGATGGGCCAGGATGCGAGCGATTCCGTTTTGGACGCACGCTTGCGTGTCCATGGGATGAAGGGGCTTCGCGTTGTCGATGCGTCGGCCTTTCCCAACATCACGTCCGGCAACACCAACGGTCCAACCATCATGTTGGCTGCGCGAGCTGCCGAGCTGATTTTACAAGATGCGTGATCGCAAAGGGCCTAGTTGATGAAGCTTGATAAGATAGAGACTTTCGTTGTCGCCAACCCGCCGCCGCGACACGGCGGCCGTTATTTCATCTTCGTCCGCCTGACCACCGCCTGTGGTATAAGTGGGGTCGGCGAAATCTACAACGCCACCTTCGGTCCGGACCTTTGCGCGGCGATGGCCGTCGACATGTTCGCCCGCCAGTTCGAAGGCAGCGATCCACATCATATCGAGCGGATGTGGCGCAGATGCTATGGCGCCGGCTTCACGATGCGCCCCGACGTGACCGTGATGGGCGTCCTGAGTGGCCTCGAAATGGCCTGCTGGGATATCGTAGGCAAGGCGGCCGACCAGCCTGTCTATCAATTGCTTGGCGGCAAGGTTCACGAGCGGCTGCGCAGCTACACCTATCTTTATCCCCCCCATGGTGACGTCTATCCCGATCCGAGCCTTCCCAACGTCTATAACGATCCGGACATCGCAGCCGAAGTCGCCGCTTCCGCCGTTAAAGAGGGCTTCACGGCCGTCAAGTTCGATCCGGCCGGCCCTTATACGATCTATGACGGTCATCAGCCGTGCATGGAAGATTTGTGGCGGTCGGAAGCGTTCTGCAAACGCATCCGGCAAGCCGTCGGCAACAGGGCCGACCTTCTGTTCGGCACGCATGGGCAGTTCACTGTTTCCGGCGCCAAACGCCTGGCGCGGCGACTTGAAGCCTACGATCCGCTCTGGTTCGAGGAGCCCATCCCGCCGGAAAATCCCGCCGATATGGCCGAGGTGGCACGCTTTACCTCGATCCCTGTCGCAGCAGGAGAGCGTTTAACGACGAAGCACGAATTTGCTCGCCTGCTCGAGGCGGGCGCGGCCTCGATCCTACAAATGAACCTCGGTCGTGTCGGTGGCATGCTGGAAGCGAAGAAGATCGCCGGGATGGCGGAGACGCGATCGGCGCAGATCGCGCCGCATCTTTATTGCGGGCCGGTTGTGGCGGCCGCCAACATCCAGATCGCGACATGCAGCCCGAATTTTCTGATCCTGGAATCGATCGGCCGCTTCGACGGTCCTTTTATGCGGTTTCTAAACGAGCCGATCATTTGGGAAAACGGCTTCGTTATTCCGCCCACGGCTCCGGGTCTCGGCGTAACCCTGAACGACGAGGCCATCGCCGCAAGCCCCTATAAAGGCACCGAACTGCACCTCAACCTCGTCACCGAACCAGTCGCGCCCTGACCTATATCCCAACGGAATGAGAGATCTATGAAGAAGCTGGACAAATTCTACATTGGTGGCGCCTGGGTCGCGCCCGTGTCAGGCACACCGCTTGCCATCACAAACCCCGCCAACGGCGAAGTTGTTGGTCAGGTGATTTTAGGCGACAGCCGCGATGTCGATGCAGCAGTGGCAGCGGCAAAGCTTGCGTTCGACACTTTTTCGAAGACAAGCAAAGAAGAACGGATTGTCCTGCTGGAGCGGTTGAAAGCGGTATTTTGCTCTCGGCTGGAGGAAATGGCGCAGGCGATAAGCACGGAAATGGGCGCGCCGATTAGCATGGCGCGGGAACAGCAGGCTTTTTGCGGCGTCGAACATATCGAGGCGTTTATCGCCGCACTGAAAGGCCAGGCCGAGCGCGAGATCTTAGCCAATGGCGATACGCTGCTTCGTGAACCAATCGGGGTTTGCGGGCTGATTACACCTTGGAACTGGCCGATCAGCCAAATAGCGCTGAAAGTCGTACCCGCCTTTGCCACGGGGGCGACCTGTGTGCTTAAGCCGTCAGAATACGCGCCCCTGTCCGCGGCGCTGTTTGCCGAGATCGTGCACGAGGCAGGTTATCCGGCGGGCGTGTTCAATCTCGTGTTCGGCGATGGGCAGAAGGTGGGCAGTGCTATGTCGCGCCATCGTGATATCGCGATGATGTCATTCACGGGATCCACACGCGCGGGCATCTCAGTTTCAAAGGACGCCGCGGATACGGTCAAGCGAGTTACGCTGGAACTGGGCGGAAAATCCCCGAACTTGGTCTTTGCCGACGCCGATTTGGAAACCCGTGTTGCTGCATCGGTCGCCCATTGTTTCTACAATACGGGGCAGTCTTGCAACGCCCCGACGCGGATGCTGGTTGAACGTAGCGTCTACGATCGTGTTCTCGAAATTGCAAAACAAGTTGCAGAGACGCAGCTGGTCGACGATCCCGCCAAGCTCGGCGACCACATTGGCCCCTTGTTCAACCAACTGCAGTTCGACCGTGTGCAGACCATGATCAAGATGGGTATCGACGAAGGTGCACGCCTTCTGGCGGGGGGGACTGGCAAGCCCGAAGGGCTGGAAAAGGGGTGCTTTGTCAAACCCACGGTCTTTGCAGACGTAACCAACGAGATGCGGATTGCGCGCGAAGAAATCTTCGGTCCGGTACTGGTCATCATTCCCTTCGATACCGAAACCGAGGCTATCGCCATCGCAAACGACAGCGATTTTGGCCTAGCCGCCTATCTGCAAACCGGGGACGTGGCTCGGGCTGAGCGCGTTGCTGACGCCCTTCGCGCGGGCACCGTGACAATAAATGGGCAGGCCACGAACTACGGCTCTCCCTTTGGCGGCTATAAGCAATCGGGCAATGGCCGAGAAGGTGGGATCTTCGGGCTCGTGGACTACCAGGAACTGAAGGTTCGTAGCTCCATCCGCGTTTAAGCCTAAGCCCGCCTTGGCGGGCGACCTGGTCTTTCACCCCACCTCACTAACCGCACGGTTTCACAGCTTCACACTCTTGGGAGGAGTTAAGGCGATGGCTAAATTCAGTCCGGCCACAGGCATCGGCAATGCGCAACCGCACCAGTCTGGCCTCCAGCGCTATTTTCAATTTTTCATCCTGCTGCTCGCGGCGGGCTCGATCTATCCGCTGATTTATCTTCGCCAGAACTTCGAAACGACTATTCTCGAAACCTTCCACATCTCCAGTTCCGAACTTGGCACCTATTACTCGATGCTCGGGACAATGTTTATGCTAACCTATCTGCCAAGCGGCTGGTTGGCGGACCGCGTCTCGCCGCGCCTGCTCTTGACCTTCTCGATGATGGTCACCGGCATACTGGGTCTTTGGTATGCCAGCATTCCGGATAAGTCGGCCTTGTATTGGATATTTCTTGGCTGGGGCATCTCATCCGGCCTGACTTTCTGGGCAGCGCTTCTTAAGGGCGTTAAAATCCTAGCTCGACCCCATGAACAGGGACGATTCTTTGGCGGCCTGGAAGGGATGCGCGGCCTTGTGGAAGCTATCCTGGCTACCGCCGCGGTCGCGCTATTTAGCTACTACGTGGATGGAAAAGGCCTCGCTGCCGCAGAGACCCTGCCGTCGGTCATCATGCTCTATGTCTACAACAGCTTCGCAGTAGGGGTCTTGTGTTTCCTATTCCTACGCTTGAAGGATGACACCCCGGTGGAGACCGCTGCAAGGAAGAACAATCTTCTGGCTGATCTCAGGTTTCTCCTGGCAGTGCCCGAGCTTTGGCTTATCGCCATTATTATTCTTTGTGGCTATCAGTTGTTTTGGGCGACCTATTCCTTCTCCGCTTTCCTGCAGGAAAAATATACGATGACGGCAAGCGCCGCCGCGTTTATGACCGTAGCAAAATTGTGGATGCGTCCCATCGGTGGTCTGGGGGCTGGTTTTCTGGGCGACAAGATCGGCCGGGAAAATGTACTGTCGATCACGATGACATTGAGCATTTTCGGCCTGCTGGCGCTGCTGTTTTTGCCATCGACTACAGGCAGTTTCGTTCTACTGTTTGTCGTATTGTTGATCGGTGTTATGACCTACGCCACCCGAGGCTTGTATTGGTCGATCCTTGAAAGTCGCAATATCCCGACCCGGGTGACAGGTCTCGCCATCGGCGTGATCTCCCTAATTGCATATACACCTGACATTTACCTCCCTAAACTCAATGGGTACCTTGCTGACCACTATACGGGACTCGCAGTTTATCAGATGTACTTCGGCTTCATCGCCGCGTCGGGTGTCCTCGGTCTGGTTGCCATAGGTTTTCTGAAGTCACTGGCGAAAATTAGAGCGGCGGCGCAAATGCCGACCACGGCTGCCGCGGAATAGTGAGGCAGCAGGAGGAGTAAATTCCGGCTCTGATAAGAGCGCCTCCGCATATAACGTCACCTTTCGGTTGAACAAGGATCGAATGCCCATGATCTACGGCTATATCGGGCTAGGAAATCTCGGAGGGCACCTTGCTGCCAGCCTGCTCAAGGCCGGCTTCAAGGTGGTCGTGCATGATCGCCAAAAACATCTTTCAGATCGCCTCGTTGCAGGAGGGGCGACCTGGGCGGATTCTCCGGAAGACATAGCGCGGCAGTGCGATGCTGTGATCACCTGCCTACCCTCACCATCTGTTTCCGAGCAGGTTCTTAACCACTTACTTTCCGACCTGAAACCCGGATCGACCTGGATCGAGATGTCGACGCTCAGCCGTGATGAAATTGTTCGTCTCGCTGCCGTTGCGGCGAGGCATGGCGTGCGGACGATGGAACTGCCGGTGACGGGTGGCGTGCATCTTGCCGCGCACGGAACAATCACCATGCTTGCCGGCGGCGACAAGGACCTCTTCGAGATCCATTTGCCGGCGCTCGAAGCCATGGGCAACAAGATTTTCCACATGGGTACGCTTGGCAATGCTGCGATCATCAAGGTGATCACCAACATGCTGGCCTTCATACACCTCAAGGCATGCAGCGAAGCGCTAATGCTGGCCCGGCGCGGCGGCCTGGATCTCGCTCAGGCCTGGCACGCCATCAAGGCTTCCTCGGGCAACTCCTTTGTCCATGAGACGGAGGGCGCGCTCATCCTCAACGGATCGTACGATGTGGCCTTCAACATTGACCTGGCGCTAAAGGATCTCGGGTTTGCCATGGCGTTCGGCGGTGAATTCGGCGTCCCGCTCGACCTTGCGGCGGTCACCCAGCAAACTTACGTTGCCGCCAAGGCGGCCTATGGAGGCAACGCCGAATCGCCGATGATCGCCAAGCTTCTGGAAGACCTGCTCAAGACCGACCTGCGCGCACCAGGCTTTCCGGCTCGGCTGGAGTGATGAGCCGCAGCATTGCCACGAGAGTCGAGGGGACGCTGGCCACGATAGCGCCCCCTCGAAGAAGGCTGAATGCCGAAATGAAATAGAGCCCGGATCATGCGGCCTCGGTTTGGAGGCGTGGCGCGGGCACCGTCAGGTTAACGGCGTTCGGAATTTAATGTGCAAGTACGGGCTACGATGAAGCGTTGCCCACGCTACCGCCGCCATCGTTTCCCCGCTGAGAACATTTCCCACGCCGTCTGGCACTAATCGCTTCCTCTCAGCCTGCGGAAGGTCGAGGACATGCTGGCTGCTCCTCGGATCATTTTTTCACATCAGATGGTCCGGTGATGAGCGGCGCGTTTCTGGCAGCCTTTGCCTACGACATCCACCATCGTTCTTTTAGCGATTGCAAAAAAGAGCGCATCTACGCATCGAATGGTTCATCGGCTATCAAAGCAGAGGCGGCAATAATGTTCGACCTTTTGCGGCTCTGATATTGTCCTCTTCCACCGTGCAGGATTGATCTATATTCCACGACAGTCTTGCCCCGAACAAGCAGTCGCACGGGCCATCCCTGAACTTTAAGGCCTTCATAGGGGGTGTAGTCGGCGCCGTGTTGCAGGATCTCGTTGGTTAGAGTCACCCGTTCGGCCGGATCCCAGAGTGCGATGTCGGCGTCGGATCCGATCGCGATCGTTCCCTTCTGCGGGTACATTCCGTAAAGCTTGGCGTGGTTGGTTGAGGTGATCGCGACGAAGTGGTTGAGGTCGATCCGACCTTTCATCACGCCTTCGGAAAAGAGTATAGGCAGGCGCGTCGCCACGCCCGGGATGCCGTTCGGAATCCAGCGGAAATGGCGTTTTCCCTTATCGTTTAGCTTGCCTTCCGGATCGTCGAAGCGGAAGGGACAGTGGTCCGAGGAGAACAGGTCGAAAACGCCCTGCTCGATTCCCTCCCAGCAGGCATCCTGGCTCGCCTTGTCGCGCGGCGGCGGGGAGCAGACGTATTTGGCCCCATCCAGCCCTTCGAGATCGAGGTCTTCGGCCGTCAGCATCAGATATTGCGGGCAGGTTTCGCTGGCGATCTTCTGGCCGCGCTGGCGGGCGTGGCGAATTTCCTCCATCGCCTCGCGGTTGGAGACATGGACGATGACGATCGGCACGTCGACGATTTCGGAAAGAGACAGTGCCCGGTGCGTGGCTTCGCGTTCTGCTGCCACCGGCCGGGTCGTCGTATGGTATTTCGGGGTTAACTTGCCCTCTTCTTCGTGGCGTCCGATCAGGTAGCGGATCGCGTCCTCGTTCTCGCAATGGACCATGACCAGCGCGCCGGTTCGCCTTGCGGTATCGAGGGTCGCCAGGATCTCGTCGTCGCGCAGGCGCAGGCCCTCATAGGTCATGAAGACCTTGAGCGAGGTGTAGCCGTCCTCGACGAGCGCTGGCAGTTCCTGGCCGAGCACCTCGGCAGTCGGGTCGGTGATAACGAGGTGGAACGAGACGTCGACATGGCAATTGCCGTCCGCCTTGTCGTGATAGACCTTCAGCGCCTCGCGCAGTGACTGACCCTTTTCCTGCATGCAGAAGGCCAGGACCGTGCTGTTGCCACCGATCGCGGCCGAGCGGGTACCGCTGTCGAAGTCGTCCGCCATGACTATGCCCTCGCCGGAGGGCTGGTCGAGATGCACGTGGCTGTCGATGCCGCCGGGAAGGACGAAGAGGCCGGTAGCGTCAATTACCTCGTCTGCATCCGTCAAGTCGGCTGCGAGCGCCGCAATCCGGCCGTCCTTGATACCGACGTCGCTGACGAAGGTGTCACTCGCCGTCACCACCGTTCCCTTGCGGATCACCGTATCGAAGCGCATCGGTCCCTCCTTCTCGTTGAGGTGTTCAGCTCGCCCTGGCGAGGCCGGCGTCGCTGGCGAGGATCCGGTCGAGGGCCGCGGTGAAGCGATCGATTTCCTCGACCGTGTTGTAATGGACCATCGAGACACGCAGCATGCCGCCATGGTCGGTCAGGCCGAGATATTCGGCAAGACGGCGAGAATGGAAGTCTCCGAAGCGTATGGCGATCTTTTCAGCGTCCATCGCCTTGCAGAGGTCGGCCGCGTCGCGCCCGTCGAAACGGAAGGCGATCGTGGGCACACGTTGGCTGTCGCGGTTCGCCGCCTGCCCGATGATCCGGCAGTCGTTGCGCGAACGAAGATAGGTCAGCAGCCGCTGGGTGAGCACATTCTCCTGATCGGTGATGGCGGCGAAGGCGGCCTCGATCTTCTGGCGGACGCTGCCCGTCTCGCCAGCCTGTTCGCCGAGGCTCGTCAGATAGTCGACGATCCCGCAGGTGGAATAGGCAAGCTCGTAGTTCGGATTGCCTGGCTCCAGTTTGCCCGGCACTTTTTCCTTGCCGTAGAAGTAGTGATAGAGCGTATCGAGTTCGAGCAGCAGGTCGTATTTGCCATACATGAGCGCGAAGTGCGGGCCGTAGGTCTTGTAGAGGCTGAAGACGTAGTAATCGACGTCGAAGGCCTGCACGTCGACCGCGCGATGGGGGGCATAGGCGACCGCGTCGACGCAGATTTTGGCGCCCCGAGCATGAACGAAGTCAGCGATCTCGCGTATTGGGTTGATCAAGCCCAGGATGTTCGAGCAATGTGTCACGCAGACAAGCTTCGTGCGCTCGGTCATCAGGGGCGCGAGATCGGCGAGGTCGAGCGTGAAGGTCTCCTTGTTCAGCGGCCAGATCTTCAGCACCATACCGCGTTCCTGCAGCCGATCCCAGGGGCCGATATTGGATTCGTGATCCGAGACGGTGATGATGATCTCGTCACCTGGCGAAAGCTGACTCTGCATGGCGCGCGCGAGGTTGTGCAGCAGGGCAGTCGTTGAACTGCCGAAGACGATCTCTTCCGGCCGGCCGGCATGGACCAGATGCATGGCGGCGGTGCGAGCCTCGTAGAGGGCGGCTGCCGCTGCCTGCGAGACCTCATAGGTACCGCCGATCTGGACGTTCTTCTCGAACAGAAAGGTATTGATCCGCTCGACGACGCCTTTGAGGATCTGCGAGCCGCCGGCATTGTCGAAGAAGGCCCAGCCATGGTTCAGGCCTGGAAACTGACTGCGGACGAAATCGAGATCGAGCGCCTTGGTGGAAGGTGTTGCCATTGCGGGGTATCCTCCGGTCATTGTTTTTGTTCAGTGGTTGAGGACCGCGCGCAGGAAACCACGCGTCCGCTCGTGCTTGGGGGCGTCGAATATTTCCGCCGGCGTGCCGCTTTCGACCAGCCGTCCGCTATCCATGAAAATCACGCGGTCGGCGACCTGGCGGGCAAAGCCCATTTCGTGCGTGACGACGACCATGGTGACGCCGGTTCCGGCGAGTTTGCGCATGACGTCGAGTACCTCGCCGACCATTTCCGGGTCGAGTGCTGAGGTCGGCTCGTCGAAGAGCAGCACGCGCGGCTCCATGGCGAGTGCGCGGGCAATTGCGACGCGTTGCTGCTGGCCGCCCGACAGTTGGCCGGGAAACTTCTCCGCCTGTTCGGAGATGCCGACGCGGGCGAGCAGTTCGCGCGCTTTGCGTTCTGCTTGCGCTTCCGAAGTGCCGCGGACCCGCATCGGGGCGAGCATGACGTTCTTGAGCACTGTCATGTGCGGGAAGAGATTGAAGGACTGGAAGACCATGCCGACTTCGGCGCGGACCTTTGCGAGGGCCGAGCCGGGCTCGACGCGGATACCGTCGACGGTGATCCGGCTTTCCGGCGCGAAAGCTTCGAGATGGTTGATGCAGCGGATGAGCGTGGACTTGCCCGAGCCCGAAGGGCCGATGACGCAGACGACTTCGCCTTCGGCGATGTCGAGGTCGATGCCGTGCAGGGCGGTGAAGGCGCCATAGGCCTTGGTGAGCCCTCGGATAGAAACGAGAGGAGCAGTCGTTGCGGTCATTAGCGCTTCCCCCGGCTGAAGTGTTTTTCGAGACGTGAGACGACGGCGACCATCGGCCAGAGCAGGGCGACATAGATGAGCGCCGCGCCGATCAGCGGTGTCGGATTGGCGGCGAGCGCCTGGGCCTGGGTGGCCTGCTTTAGAAGATCCGGCATGGCGACGACGGAGGCGAGGGCCGTATCCTTCATGACGTTAATACAGTTGTTGGTGAGCGGCGGAATGACGATGCGGATCGCCTGCGGCAGAACCACGTCCACCATCGTGTGGCGGTTGGAAAGACCGAGCGCGGCGGAGGCCTCGAACTGGCCGTGCGGGATCGCCTCAATGCCGGCGCGGAAGATTTCCGCCGTATAAGCCGCCGAGACCAGCGACAGTGCTGTGACCGCGGAGAGGAAGGGTGAAAGGCGAATGCCGATGAAGGGCAGGGCATAATACACGATGATCAGCAGCACCAGCAGCGGGATCGAGCGGAATATGTCGATGTATATGCGGATGAGGACCTTGATGAGGCTCGGTGCATAGAGGCGCGTGACCGCCAGGAAAAGGCCGCCGGCAAGACCGACGAGAATGCTCGTCACCCCGATCTGCAGGGTCACGATCAGCCCCCAGAGCAAGACTGGAAGACTGTCAGCCAGGACATCAAGGTTGAAGAAGGTATTGATGAGTGTCATGCAGCATCGGCTCCCATGGCAGGCCAGCGGAACGAGGCCGTCCCGCCGGCCGCGTTTCGAGCGTTACTTACCCTTCGGCATGTCGAGCACAGCGACGGTCGAGGTTGTGTCTTCGGCCTCCGCGCCGAACCAGGTCTCGTGCAGCTTAGCGATGAACCCTTCCTGCTTGAGCTTAGTGATGACGCGATTCACTTCCGTCGCGAGCGGGTCGTTCTTGTTGAACATGATCGAGTATTTCTCGCCGGTCGGAATGCGCTCGACTACCTTCAGCTCGGGCTTGTCCTTCACGTAGTAGAGAAGTGCGGGAATGTCGGAGATGTAGCCGTCGACGCGACCGGCGACGAGGTCGAGCATTGCTGGCTGCAAGCCTTCGAAGCGGCGGATCTCGCCGAGCTTGTATTCATCCTTGTTGCCTTCGGCCCACATGTCGCCGGTCGAGCCAGTGTCGACGCCGACGACCTTGCCGCCCATGTCCTTGAGGCCGGCGATGCCGGAAGCGGCCGTCACCGTCAGCGACTGGTCGCTGTCATAGTAGGGCTGGGCGAAGGAAACCGATTCCAGCCGCTTCTCGGTGATGGTGATCGAGGAGATTGCCATGTTGATGCGGCCGGACTGAACGGCCGGGAAGAGGCCGTTGAAGGGCGTGTTGACAAATTCGACGGTCTTGCCAAGACGCTCGGCGATCTCGTTGACGAGGTCGACCTCGAAGCCGGTGACCTTGCCGCTGGCGTCTTCGAATTCCCACGGAACGTTACCGATGTTGGCGCCGACCGTGAGGTCTGCCGCATGAGCCGAGGTGCCGAGGGCTGCGGCAACTAGGCCGGCTACGAGCGTTGACTTGAGGTTGGTTGAACGTGTCATGAGAGTTCCCCTTGTTTTTTGAACGTGACTCAATCTACATTGGCCTAACTGGTCAGACCAGTCAGGCCAAACAAGCATGCCGCTTTCCGCTTGGCAAGGGGATGCCTAAAAAAATAGATTGCACGACGAAGCACGCCGCCGGAGAAAGACCACATGTTCAACAAGACGCTTGTTCCGCAATCGGTGGCACGCGAGATCCAGGGAATGATCCAGAGCGGCCAATTGAGGCCGGGGGAAAAGATTCCGTCGCAGCGGGTGTTTTCACAAAAGTTCGGCATCAGCCGGGCCTCCTTGCGCGAGGCGCTCCTGACGCTGGAAACGCTTGGACTTCTAAAAACGGAAGCCGGACGCGGCACCTTCGTTGCGGGCCCATCTAAGCTGGGTGTAACCGGTCATATGGCGCCTTGGCGCTATTCCGACAGTTATTCCGTTTTCGACGTCTTCCAGACGCGTATCCTTCTTGAAGGCGAGATAGCCCGGCTCGCTGCCGGGCGCCTGACCCAGTTGCAGCTTGACAAGATGGAGCAGGCGACACGCACAATGGAAGAGTGCTGGGCGAACCAGGACCTGCTTGCCAATGTCGAAGCCGACCTGGAGTTTCATGGCATCATCGTCTCCGCCTGCTCCAACGCTATGCTGAAAGCGCTCTACCAGACGGTGCGCGATTTGGTGACGGAAACGCAGCGACAGCCGATTCCGATCACGGATCCCGAACGCATGCAGGAATCGATCGGGGAACATCGGGAGATCATCATGGCCCTCGGGTCCAATGACGGTCCGCGGGCGAAGCTTGCAATGGAAACTCATATTCGCAACACCGCCCGATGCGCGGGGTTGGAGCCGAAATCGTTGTCTGCAGATGCAACGCTTTAGACGGATTGATCGCCGCCGGGATCGAGACCTTCCTGCGGCCAGGCTTCTGATCCGTCCGCGCCGATCAAGGAGATTGAGGCCGAATTCTTCGCCACCGCCCGCTCGGCTTCGATCCTCCAGCGTATGGTGGAGGCGGAAGAGGTGGCAAATCTCGTCGCCTATCTTGCCCGCCCAGGCTCATCGGCCACGAACGGCGCAGCCCTTCGCGGCGAAGGCGGCCTCGGGCTACTGGGGAGCGCGATTAAGGGATATTGTAATGCAGGCGCATTACATTGGTCCTGTGAAGGAGATTTGTCATGGCTGCAAATGCACTGGTCCAGACGCGGATCGATGCTGACATCAAGGACCGCGCCACGGCCGTCCTGCAAAACATGGGGCTAACTGTCTCGGAAGCTGTTCGTATTCTTCTGACGCGAACGGCGAACGAAGGCTCATTACCGCTCGAGATAGTCGGCAGCAGTGACGCCCACGATGCCTGGTTCCGCGCCAAAGTGCTGGAGGCTCTCGAGGATACCCGACCTGATTACGAGGATGCGGATGCTGAGGCTCGCTTTCGCGAGCGCCGGGCGGCAGCTCTGCGCAAGGCGGGGGCTGGCGACCGGTGAGACTTGTCTGGGCGAAGTATGTGCTCGACGATTGAAACGCTATCTTCATATCTTTCGCAATGTCCTTGCTATCGTCGTCGCTGTCATGGCCGCATTGATCATAGTCCCACACCTGGGGTCGAGGCTGCTTCCTTGATCGCCGGCGCCGTGATGTCGGTGTTATGTTGGGCGAGGTTCGCAAATCCTTCGGAAGGATGTGATGCTCGACGACGCGTTTCGCGTGTGCACGTGTCGGGAACTTCTGCTGCGCTTAAAATCTGTCGAGCGAAGGAGATGCAGTCTGCGAGCGACCCAAAACTCTCCGCTCAAGCTGACCAAATGTTGCTGAAGCCGGTCGATGACGGCTGTTCGAGGACTGGCCCGCCGCTCCATAAGGCCGATTTTAAGTAGATGTCGTTGTTGAGGAGCTCGTGCCCGATAGCTTCTTTCTCTGTCGAAAGCTGGGCGCCCGCTGTTTGATGTTTTGCGTCTCAGTTGCGCGGCAGCTTTCAATCGAGGGCTTGCTCCCGGCTCTATTCAGAAATTTCAGTCTCCGCTGATCCATCCCACGCTTTATGCGTATCCTTTTTTGGTTCATCAATGAAGCGGAATATGATGTTTAAAAGGCTTGCCAGTCACCCCAATATCAAACACGGCCGCATTGGCGTGCTGCTGGTCAATCTCGGCACGCCTGATGGCACCGATTACACCTCGATGCGCCGCTACCTGAAGGAGTTTCTGACCGACCGCCGGGTGATCGAGTGGTCACGACTGTTCTGGTACCCGATCCTGTTCGGCATCGTGCTCAACACCCGCCCCGGCAAGGTCGGCAAAGCCTATGAGACGATCTGGAACAAGGATCTGAACGAGAGCTACCTGCGCACCTATACCCGCAACCAGTCCGAACTGATGGCGAAGTCCTTCGCCGACCAGCCTAACGTGATCGTCGATTGGGGCATGCGCTACGGCCAGCCTTCGATCGCCTCGCGCATGGAGGCCCTGCAGAAGGCCGGATGCGAGCGCATCCTCGTCTTCCCGCTCTATCCGCAATATGCGGCGGCGACGACGGCAACCGTCAACGACAAGGCCTTCGAAGCGCTGTTGAAGATGCGCTGGCAACCGGCGCTGCGCACGGTACCGCCCTACCACGACGACCCCGTCTATATCGACGCGCTGGCAACCTCGATCGAACAGCACCTCGCGACGCTCGACTGGGAGCCGGAAGTGGTTCTGACCTCCTTCCACGGCATTCCGAAGAGCTACTTCGACAAGGGCGACCCCTACTACTGCCAGTGCCAGAAGACCGCACGGCTGCTTCGCGAGAAGCTCGGCTGGTCGAAGGACAAGCTGCAGGTCACCTTCCAGTCGCGCTTCGGGCCTGAGGAATGGCTGCAGCCCTACACCGACAAGACGGTCGAAAAACTTGCGCAAGACGGTGTCAAGCGCATTGCCGTCCTCAATCCGGGCTTCGTCTCCGACTGTCTGGAAACGTTGGAAGAGATCGCCGAACAGGCCGCCGAGAGCTTCCATCACAATGGTGGCGAGAAATTCACCCACATCCCCTGTCTGAACGACAGTGCCGAAGGCATGGCCGTGCTCGAACACGTCGTGCGCCGGGAACTCGCCGGCTGGCTTAGGGGCAACGGCAAGAATAATGGATAAGTCGCCCCGCATTCATCCGGGTGGCTTTTGCAGCCTTCCGAGCAGCAACGTGATGTCCTCCTGGATGTCCAGGCATATTTCGCGATACTCGTTCACGAGGTCTTGCTCAGGAGATTCGTTCATCAACAGTTCGTCGACCCTCATCGCGGCGAGAGCGTAGGTGTCGAAGA
>JAESGS010000266.1_pt1 | contig 61235 bp, 58 predicted proteins | sample 9269761 | NCBI WGS metagenome assembly JAESGS01 (sample SAMN15741799, study PRJNA653493) | algae metagenome | isolation source: Cyanosarcina radialis HA8281-LM2 and co-occurring heterotrophs from damp... | place: USA: Makauwahi cave, Hawaii | collected 2011-01-06 | reverse complement strand
GGATTGTTCGCAGGGGCTGGCCGTTTGCTTCGCGCTGGAGGGCTTCTTGTTCTTTACGGCCCATTCATGCGCGATGGCACCCACAACGCCCCTTCGAACGCTGCTTTCGACGCGGCTCTGAAGGAGCGAAACCCATCCTGGGGTGTGCGTGATATCGCTGATCTTGAACAAGTGGCGGAGGCCGTTCGACTTAATCTCCGCGAGACGATCGAGATGCCTGCCAACAATATGCTGCTGGTCTTCTCCGCCGGTAGTGCCTGAACGACAATGGTCCGAGACCCCCGGAAGATGGCCGGACACAAAGGTGTTACAGCTGCTGGCGGTAGGAGTGGATCTCGACGTCGTCGGACGCTCGTTTAGAGTCTGCCGTCGGTAGGGACCCTGCGCTTCGGGACATTGGCATCGTAGACAATCCAATGTCGGCTTTCGGGTGATAAGAGCTTCGGATAACGGCCAAGATGATGGCGCAATGCTGTCGTTTGCAGAGCGCGTATAGAACTGTGCTTCCATGACCCTCGCAAGCCTATCTGCTGTGATGTCCACCTTTTGGGCCGCGAAGGTCGCATAATGTATCGACTGGAAGATGCCGTACTTCCGGCTACGCTTCCCTATCGATTTCCGGAATCAACTCCAGTTCGCCATGGAGCGCTACTTCCTCTGTCTTGAGGTTGAAGCTGGTCTGCATGTTCATCCAAAATTCCGGTGTTGTCCGGAAATACTTGGCGAGGCGCAGGGCGGTATCTGTCGTTACCGGTGTTTGCTCTGCTGCAAGACGTTCGATGCGGGTGCGTGGAACATTGAGCTTTTTCGCCAGTGCACCAGCACTCATGTTGAGAGGACGCAGGTACTCCTCACGGAGGATTTCGCCAGGATGGATCGGCGGAAAGATATGGGTCATCTCAAGCTCCCTGTCTGCCACGCTTGGCCTTCAATGGTAGTCAACTATTCAACGTCCTCGATACCGGCATCAGTTTCGCACGGCCGACCTCACGATATCTGAAGAAAGTCTTTCGGCGCTTTACGCGATCTGAACGTGGTCAGTCTCCGGTTCAGATCCCTTCAGGCGAGGGATTAGCACTCGGCTTGCGGCCTTGTCGCTCGGGCAGGGGCGCTTGCGGCTTGAGAAGCAGGCAATCTTCTTTTTGTGCGACTGGAAAGCGGCGAAAACGCGTTGGCTGAAACGCTGACTTCCCAAGCGGCTGGAGCGATTCTGCCCATGCCGGGAAGCTGCTTGCGGCTTGGCTTCGGCTCAGGCTCCGCCGTCGACGACGCCGGAGCCTACGAGGCTATTTTGTGCCAACGGTGAACAAAGGCTCTCCCAGCCGCGCCGCATCGACCTCGATGCCGAGGCCCGGCGTCGTCGGCGCGGAGCCGAAGCCTGCCGACGAGCGCGGCATATGGTTCGCCAGGTGGCCGTCCGTCCAATCGTTAAAAAACGGCGTCATCAGCAGGGATTCCGGGCGCGTGGTTGCGGCGACGTGCGAGGTCGCAGCGGTGATGATATCGCCGCCCCACATATCTTCGACCGACACTGCCATGTTCAGGTCCTGGAGCAGATCGCGGGCCTTCACCACATTGGTGAGGCCGCCGAGCTTTCCGAATTTCAGATTGATGGAAACCGCATTGGCTTCGTATTTCGCCCGGTAGATCTCGTCAGGGTTGACGATGGATTCGTCGAGCACGAGTGGAACCGACGAACCGCGATGGGCGAGAATGCAGTCGGCCGTGCTGCGGCAGGGCTGTTCGACATAGACGGGGAGACCGACCATTCCCTGCAGCGCCAGCTTGGCGGCGCCGAGCGACCAGCCGCCGTTGGAATCGGCGACGATCACCGTTTCGCTATCGCCCGCTTCCACGCTCGCCCGCGTGCGGGCGATGTCATCGAACGGATTGTTGCCGACCTTGAGCTGGAAACGGTTGATGCCGGCGCGGCGGCGTTCGCCGATGAACTCTGCCATCGCCTCGGGACGATCGAGTGGCACTGCTTCATAGATCGGGAAACGCTCGTTGAGGACGCCTCCGATCAGCGCCGAAATCGGCCGATCCAGGGATCTGCCGAGAATGTCCCAGCAGGCGATGTCGATCGGGCTCTTGGCGAAGTCCTGGCCCATCAGGGTGCCGTTCATAATACGCGCGATCTTGCCGATGTTGGTCGGGTCCGCGCCGATCAGCGCCTCGCCGAGATCCTTCAGGGCGGTTCGGATGCCGTCAGGGAAGGTGGGCAGATAGACCTTGCCGAGCGTCGTGATTTCGCCCCAGCCGATGAGCCCTTCGTCTGTGCGGATGCGCACGACCGTGCCGTCTTCGGCGCTCGCGATGCGGTTGCCGGACATCACGTAGGTGCCGTGGGCATAGCCGACCTGGTATCTGAACACATCGATACCGACAATCTTCATTGGATCCTCCTTCGAATTGTATATTGTATAAAATATTGATGGCCCGCAATCAAGTGCATGGCGTTCGGAGAGCTGGCGGAGACCGCATATGCGATGAGACGGATGCAGACATCGGTGGCAGGTCGCCGCGGATATTGTATAAAATCACGAGCTCGCTATAGGCAGAGGCAAAATTCGATCGGGAAATTGGGACATGACTGCAGTCGGAAAAGGCCTCCAGCACAAGACAATGGCATCCGCCGCGGCCGAGGAAATTCGCAACCGGATCCTGTCGGGCAGTTATCCTCCGGGCTTCCAGTTGCGGCAGGACGGTTTGGCTGGCGATCTCGGCATGAGCCGCATCCCGATCCGCGAGGCTCTCGTGCAACTGGAAAGCGAGGGACTGCTCAAGATCCTGCCGCACCGGGGGGCGATCGTCGTACAGCTCACAGCCGAGGAAATCGAGGAACTGTTCAACATGCGGCTGCTCCTTGAACCGTTCCTGTTCAAGCGGTCGGCACCCTTGCTGACGAAAGAGGATTTCAAGGCGCTGCATCTGATCCAAACGCGCTACGCCGAGTCGATTGACAAGCTCGATATCGAGGCGTGGAACGAGTTGAACACTGAGTTTCACCTCACCCTCTATCGTTACGCGCGCAGCCCGCGCGTCGTCCTGACGGTGCACAACTTGCTCGTCGAATGCGATCGGCACACGCGGATTCAGCTGTCTACCATCCGAGGCGATCGTGAGCGAGCTGTCGCCGAACATGCCGAACTCCTGCGCCTATGCGAACATGGCGCCTTCGAGGAGGGAGCTCAGCTCATGCACGCGCATATCGACCATATACGCGCCGGACTTGTCGCCTTGCTCAGTTGTGAGGAAAGCCCCGAGGCCGGAGCCTCGCAGCCAAATGCGTTCCAACCGGACGTCACGCCCTCATAAGGGAGCGCCCGCCCTGGCGGGCTGATCGCAGGAGGCGACAGACAGGCGTTCCATCAGCCCTCCGCTGCAAGGTCCCTTCGCCGGAAGGGTGGATGGGGTAGGCCGTTACGCGCTCAGCACGCGGTGACTGCGCCCCTTTAGATTGGCAAACCGGTCCTCAACAGACCCCATAGATCAGCGGCATTCCCCGACCAGAGACGTTCGCCTATGCTGAAGAACGGCGCCTCTTCTACGTCGCGCTCACTCGTGCCAGCCGCGGCGTGTATCTGATTACCAACAGTCGTGAACCATCACGATATATCCGGGAGCTTTGTGAGATCGCGGGCGACGAGATCCGTTTCGAGACAACCGAAGGTACGGCCTTGCGCCAATGTCCCATCTGCCTTGTTGGTCAGATCGTTGAGAAGCGAAATCGGGACGGCACGGTATTTTGCGGATGCAATCAGTTTCCTGCTTGCAAACATAAAGAAGGTGTTGGCGGACGTTCGCCGACGCGACAGCGAAGGGAGCGCTGATCGAGCTTGATACCAAGCGATGCCATTTACCTGGTGCGGTATCACCATGGAAAATCAAAACTATCGCCAAACATGTCTGGGTCATACTCTGTTGCCGCGGGGATCATGACAGACAGAAAAAGGGCGCCAGCTACCTGACGTGCGCGGATAAGGCACTGCTCCAGACGATCTCGGCTGATTGGCGGAAGGCTTAATCGACCAACCAATTGCATGTTACCCCTCCAGGTCCTCGGCCTCGGTTAGAGCGGTTATCAGACCCACTCCTAAGTCGCATTATGCTCTACGACTAATAGCGATGAGGCCAATCGAAAATGCGTCTCTCGCGATTGGAACTGAGTTGTGCTGCCCGCTTCATCCGATCGGAAGACAAACAATCAATCTCCTGCGCACGCTTTTGAATTGGCGCGGACGACCTCCGCCGTTGAGCCTGTCGCGACGACGGCCAATAGGAGGAGATTGCCGATGACAAACACGTTCAACCGCCGCATATTCCTGCGTGGCGCCGGCCTTGCCGGCCTAAGCCTTGCCGCAGGTGGACTGACTTTGCCGCATATTGCACGCGCCGCTTCGACGCAGATCAAGATCGTCAGCAATCCGGGGCTCGAGAACGCGACGCTGAACGCGTTGATGGAACAGCAGGGCTACTTCAAGAAGTTCGGTGCCGACGCACTGGTGCTCGAAGCTCCGGGCGCGACGGGCCCCTTCGATGCGATCGCCGCAGGCGCCGGCGACGTTTGCATGGTCTCGGGCTACAACATGGTGCTGTCCCGGATCGAACAGGGCGCCAAAGTCAGGATCGTCGGCGCCGGCATGAAGAAGGCAGCCCTGACCGTCTTCGCAAAGCCTGACGGTATCGCCACGCTCGCCGATCTCAAGGGCAAGACCGTTGCCGTCGGCCCGAAGCTCGGCCTGCTGCATGCACTCATGCTGCAGCTCTTGAAGGAGAAGGGCGTCGATGCCAGTCAGGTAAATTTCGTCGACAAGGGCAGCAACGACCAGGCCTATCAGGCCGTCGTCAAGGGCGAGGCAGATGCGTGCTGCTCGAGCATCTCGCATCTCAACGACAAGGACGGACTTGTCGTGATCGGCGAAGGCAACATGTGGGAGGCCCTGCCCAAATATACCTTCCAGACGGCCTACGCCTCGGGTGCCGCGATCGCGGGCAAGCGCGAGGGCCTGGTGGCAGTCATGGCTGCCTATGGCGCGCTCTACGATTACCTGATGACGACCGGGGCGCAGGAAGCATTCATTGCGGCCCGCAAGAGCATCCAGAAGAAGAAGTTCGACGAAGCGTCGGCAAAGGCAGTCTGGGACTTCAACCAGGTCGAGCGGCCTTACACCAAGGACCTTTCGGTAAGCGACGGCGATGTCGCCTACATGCAGGACATGTTCATCGGCCTCGGTAGCCTGAAGCAGAAGAATCCGGTCAACGCGGTGGCGGACATGTCCATGGCGCAGGATGCGGCAAAGCTGCTCGGCTAAGCCCGCTTTTCCTGTGAAACCACGGGTGGGGTGACAGAAGTCCTATACCTTGGCGCAGGACTCGAATTGGCGCGCGCCGTGCCGATGCGAGATCCTGCGCGCACCATTCCAGCTCAAGGGGAAGACATGACGGAGAACAGACTGGAGCGCATCGACCCAGACCGGGCCAGCGCCGAACAGAAGAAGATCATCGAGCGCCTCGGCGAGGGGCGTGGCCGCATTCCGACACCGTTCAATATCTGGCTGCACAACCCACGGCTTGCCGAAGGCATGGAAATCATCGGCACGCACATCGACCAGACGCCCGTACTCAGTGAAGCGGAAAGCGAAGTGGCGATCCTCGCCACGGCCGTGTTCTGGAACGCGCCCTACGTGATCAACAATCATCGTCGCCACGCGTTGAAGGCCGGTGTGCCGGAGCCGGTGGTCGCGGCGTTGCTCGAGAAGCGGCGGCCGGACGTGGCTGCGGGGCGGCTTGCCACAATCTGTGACGCTGTGTCGGAGATGCTCGCCGGCGCGAAGGTGGACGATGCCCTTTTCGCGACCTATGAGCGGGAACTTGGCCGCGCGGCAATCGCCGAACTGCTCGTGGTTATCGGATACTTCACGTCCGTCTCGCTCGCCATGAGCTTACATGCGCTCGAGCCCAAGGCTTGAGTTTTCCGCCGCGCCCTGGCTTGCGTCGGGGCGCGGGATGCCTCTTCAGCGCAGGTCCGGCGGCAGCAGGCTTTCAGGGATATTCTGGTAGCAGACCGGCCGCAGCCAGCGGCGAATGGAAAGCGTCCCGACGGACGTGGCACCAAAATTAGTCGATGCCGGATAGGGGCCGCCATGGACCATTGCGTCACACACTTCGACACCCGTCGGAAAGCCGTTGGCGAGCACGCGGCCGGCCTTGCGCTCCAGGATCGGCAGTAGGGATGCCGCAATCTTTCTGTCCACCTCATCCATATGGATGGTGGCCGTCAATTGCCCGGGGAGCGACTGCGCTATTGCGCTCATCTCATCCTGCGTTTGCACGGTGACGATCAAGCCGAGCGGACCAAAGACTTCCTCCGCGAGCGCATGGTTGGCAAGCCAGTCCTCACCACTGGTTCGGAAAAGGTAGGGTGTTGCATTGCGCAGGTCGCATGCGGAATTGAACAAAGTCTCCACGCCCGTTTCTCCAGCGATACGGTCACGTCCGTCACGATAAGCGCTGGCGATGCCATCCGTCAGCATCACCTGTGGGCCCACCTCGCTGAGTGCTGTGCGTGCGGCTTCGACGAAAATGTCGCCGTCGCGTCCGTTCATCACGACCGCGATGCCAGGATTGGTGCAGAACTGCCCCGCGCCCATCACCAGCGACGCTGCCCAGCCCTTGCCGAGCGCCTCGCCGCGCGTGGCGACGGCTGCCGGCAGCAGGAACATGGGATTGACGCTGCCAAGTTCGCCGAAGAAGGGGATTGGTTCCGGCCGCCTCATGCAGAGATCGAAGAGGGCACGTCCTCCGCCAAGCGATCCGGTAAAGCCGACGGCTCGTATCAGCGGGTGCTGCACCAGCGCTTCGCCGACATCGCGGTGACCTCCCTGGATGAGCGAGAAGACGCCGGCGTGCAGGCCGCAGGCCTTGACGGCGGCCGCAACGGCTTCGGCGACGATCTCGCTGGTGCCCGGATGAGCGGAGTGGCCTTTGACGACAACCGGGCAGCCGGCAGCGAGCGCCGACGCCGTGTCGCCACCGGCGACGGAAAATGCCAGCGGAAAGTTCGAGGCGCCGAATACCGCGACCGGTCCGATCGGGCGCTGCATCAGCCGAAGGTCCGGTTGGGCCTGCGGCTGACGGTCGGGTAGCGCGGCGTCGTGACGACGGTCGAGATAATCTCCTTTGCGGATATGGGCGGCAAAGAGGCGAAGCTGTGCCACCGTGCGTCCACGCTCGGATATCAGGCGCGCTTCGGGCAGACCTGTCTCCGCGCTGCCGATCGCAGTGATCGCTTCGGCGCGCTTTTCGATCTCCTGCGCAATCGCTTCTAGAAACACGGCGCGCTCTTCCCGCGACGAGGAGCCGTATGTCCAGGCGGCTTCCTCCGCGGCACGGCAGGCGGCATCGACAAGAGCTGGCGTTCCGACCGAAAACGCATGCGCAGTACCATGGGCAGGGGCCGAGCGAAACTGCGCATCGGTCGCGATGCGCGCGCCGGCGATGAAATGTCGACCGTGTGGGATGAAAGACATGGAGTTGTTTCCTCTTCACTCGCGAACGTGGCCAGCCCGGTCGCAAAACTTATGGGGCTGCGGGCATCTAGTGGCTGGGTTTTTGCGGGTTTGACCGCACCTTTCCATCCCGGTGCGCCAAAAACCTATGCCTTGGGACGAGTTCCTATTGGTTCGTGGCGGCGCTCGGCCTATCGTAGGATCGGGAATGAGGAGGGCCATGCCCTTCCCGGCACGCACCCGCGCGCGACGCGGGGGATGGGATGATTCGCCATCTGTAGTCGCCGCCACAACGCGGCGGTCGACAGGTGGAAGTTCAGGGAGGAAGCCATGACCGAATTTGCGGAGATTCCGAACCTTCGCCATTTGCGGATGGTGCAAGTGATCGGCAAGATGGGCGGCGTGAGCTGTGCCTCACGCGAACTCAGCACCTCGCAGCCGGCAGTGACGCAGGCAGTCGCCAATCTTGAGGCCGAAATCGGCACGCCGATCTTCGAACGCTGCGCCACCGGCACCTATCCGACGGTCACAGGCAAGCAATACCTGCTACGCATCGACCGCTTCTTCGAAATTCTCGACAACGCGCTCGCACACGCCATGGGCCGGCTGGGCGATGCGGCGGATCGGATGCCGAAGGTCGAGCGTCTGATGACCGGCACGCAATTGCGTGCGCTGGTCGTGACCTGCGAGCAGGGACGGGTACGGGAGATCGCCCATAGCCTCGGCCTTTCGCCAGCGTCGCTGTTCCGCTCGGCGCGTTCGCTCGAACATGCGCTCGGCAAGCCGCTGTTCGACCGCACCGCCCAGGGTCCGATCCCGAACCGAACGGGTAATTTCCTCGCCCGCGAATTTCGCCGCGCAGTGCGCGAAATCGAAATGGCGCGTGGTGAAATCCTGCTCGCAGCAGGCACCGAGAGCCTCGAAGTCGTCATCGGCGCGATGCCGATGGCCGGTTCCTACGAGCTTGCCGAGGCAACACGGACATTCATGAGCGCCTATCCGTCAGTGAAGGTGCGGCTCGTTTCTGCAGAGTACGACAAGCTGTTGGCGGATCTGACCCACAGCCGCATCGACATGATCTTCGGTATTCTTCGCAAGCCTGAATGGGCCGATGACGTCAGCGAGGAGGTCCTCTTCCAGGACAGCTACTGCCTGGTGGCGCGCCCCGGCCATCCGCTCAGCCGTCTCGAAGAAGTAAACCCGGAGGAGCTTGCTCGCTACGAATGGGTAGTGCCCACCAGGGGCACGCCCCGACGCACGCGGATCGAGGCGATCTTTGAAGGCGTGGAAGCCCGTCCGCGCTTCAATCTCGAAACGCCTTCGCTGATGATGAGCCGCGCCGTGCTGCTCACGTCCGATACCATCACGCTGATGACCCGCTCCGAAGTGCAGTACGATATCGATCGCGGCATCCTCGCCCAGCTGCCTTCGACCTTCCTCGACAACGTGCTCTTGAAGGGCGTGACGACGCGGAGCGACTGGCTTCCGACCAAGGCGCACAACGCCTTTCTCGATTGCCTGCGCCAGACCACCGCCAAGGTGAACCGGGACCCTCCTGAAGGTCGCGTCAGGATGAAGCTGGTTTCCTGACTGCGACAGACGATCAAGTCTAGAAGAGAAAGGCCCGGAAGAATATTCCGGGCCTTTCTCGCGGGATCACATCAGCGATTTCGCCTTTTCCAGCGTCGCATAGCTGCGCGAGGGCGAGGTGAAGAGGATGTCGTAGCCCTCTTCAATCACTTCGGCGACATTCCCCGAGGTGACATGCGGGTGGGCGACGCGCACGCCGGCCTTCTTCGCCGCGGCGAGGATCTTGCGCTTCGCTTCGGCCACCACCGGATGCTCGTATTGGCGCGGGAAACCGAGCTGCTGGCTGAGATCGCCTTCGCCGATCATGATCGCGCCGATCCCCGGAACGGCGAGGATTTCGGCGAGGTTTTCCATCGCCTCGACGCTCTCGATCATCAGCACGACCATGATCTCGCCTTCGGCGACGAGCGGCCAGACATCGGCGCGGGCGTAGTATTCCGGCACGGTGAGGCCCCAGTAGCGCGAGGCGGTGTTTGGCGCATCGCCGCGCAAGCCTTTCGGCTCGTAGTTTGGCGCATCCTTCGGCCGGGCATAGCGGCAGGCGGCAACGGCATTGCGAGCCTGCTCGGCCGTCGCGACGTGCGGGAAGACCACTCCATAGACGCCTTGGTCGAGCACCTGCTTGGCCATCCACGTGTTCATCTCCGCGCCGTTGGCGGGAATGCGCACGAAGGGCGTCACATCAGGCTGCAGCTTGCCGCCGTCGACCATGCGACGGCGGTTGAGCAGGAATTGCAGCGCGTCACGCAGTTCCGAGGGGGAGTAGGGCGTATGCTCCATCTCGAAGAGGATGCCGTCGAGCGCAGAGAGCCCGAACTGGATCGCTTCCTCTCGCTCGGCACGCGCAAAGGCCATGGTTGGCTTGCGACCCTCTTCGAGGGCCGCGATGATACCGTTCAGTCGTCCGATCTTTTCCATTTTTCGTCTTTCTTTCAGAGCGGCAGGAACATGTCTTCGGCCGTGTATGGGCGAGGGATGAGCCCCTGCTGATGGCCGTAGCGGATCAGCGCTTCGATGGAGGCGCGATTGGCCTCGAGTCCGTAGGGGATCGGATCGTCGCCGACGATATCCATGAGCTTGCGGTCCTTTTCGGCCTGTTTGCCGGTGGCGGTGCCGGCGCGCAGGGCCTTAAGGTAAGGCGCCTTGGCGGCGACAAAGGCGTCGTAGATCGACTTGGCCAGTTCGGGGCGGTCCCTGAGGACCTCTTCCTTGATGGCAAGGCAGCCGTGGATCGGATAGACGCTGTCTTTCGCGTAGACTTCACGGTCGCGCGCATTTGCGTTGGCGAAGAGTTCGCGAAGGTTCTCCGGTAGCGCCGGGCCGGCATCGTTCCAGCCTTCGCCTGGTTTTCCGGCGCGCCCGATACCGGCGTCGCCGGTGCAAGCCGCGTCAAGTTCGCCTGCTGCCATCATGGCAACCAGCGACGAGCCCTCGGCCACATGCATGACGTTCGAGGGCAGTTCGAGCGCCTCGACATGCTCCTCGTCGTCGACGAACCAGGTCACCTTGTCGATGTCGACGCCGTATTCGTTCTGCAGCAGGCCCCGCTTCCACACACCCGTCGTCACTGAGTAGGCGCGCACGCCGAACCGCTTGCCTTCGAGATCCCTCGGCGTTTCTATTCCCGCCTCCGGGCGCACGACGAGCCCGCCATGGTGGAAGCGCCGGACGAAGAAGATCGGTAGAGCGATGATTGGCACGCCATAGGCGCGGGCAATAATGTAGGTGGTCGGCGCGAGCTCGCAGATATCGAAGGCGAGGTCGCGCACCATCGCGCGGAAGGCTGCGATATGCGGCTTGACGTCGATGAAGTCGAGCGTTGCGCCGGGAACTGTGACCGCCCCGGATTTCAAGGCTTCGGTGTAGGGATAGGTGCGCAAAGCCACCTTGAGGGCAGGTGCGGCCATGGCGAACTCCTCTATGCAGGATTGGAATTTCCCCGCTTTCGGCGAGGCAACTACCTGTAACCGGGTTCCACGCCCGTCCCTTAATAGGAGTTCACCCCCACGCCATAGGATTGCTGACTCGTCGTTCGACCGCGCATCGTTTGCTATGTGCGCGGCAAGAAATCCGATTGGTCGGGGCAAAACGGGCCGGGTTAGGGATGGGCGAGGCGGACGGCTGCGGCCGTTCCTGAACCAGAAAAAGAGGTCTTGCCGACATGATCATCGATTGCCACGGGCACTTCACCACCGTTCCCGGTTACTTCCGGGACTACCGCAACGCACAGATCGCCGACTACAAGGCGGGCAAGACCTCGGACTTCTCGCCGGCGCCGCGCATCTCGGATGACGAGCTGCGGGAGGGACTGGAGAAAAACCAGATCCGCCTTCAGAAAGAGCGTGGCATCGACATGACGCTGTTTTCTCCGATCGCCGGGCTGATGGGACACCATCATGGTAACGAGGCGATGAGCAAGCACTGGTCGCGCACGAGCAACGACCTCGTGCATCGCGTCAGCGAGCTCTATCCGGATCGCTTCATCCCGGTCTGCCAGCTCCCGCAGAGCCCGGGTGCCGATCCGCGCGGCTGCATCGAGGAACTGGAGCGCTGCGTGCTCGAACTGGGGTTCGTCGGCTGCAACCTCAATCCGGATCCTTCCGATGGCTACTGGACGAGCCCGCCGATGACGGACCGGTGGTGGTACGGACTCTATGAAAAACTGGTTGAACTCGATGTGCCGGCGATGATCCACGTCTCCGGCTCGTGCAACCCGAATTTCCATGGCACCGGCGCCCACTATCTCAACGGCGACACCACCGTCTTCATGCAGCTTTTGCTGTCGGACATCTTCAAGGATTTCCCGACACTGCGCTTCGTCATTCCGCATGGCGGCGGCGCGGTGCCCTATCACTGGGGTCGCTACCGCGGCCTCGCCCATGACCTTGGGCGCCCGCCGCTGGCGGACGCGCTGATGGAAAATGTCTTCTTCGACACCTGCGTCTACCATCAGCCTGGCATCAACCTTCTGACCGAGGTGATCCCGGTCAAGAACGTGCTTTTCGGCTCCGAAATGGTCGGGGCCGTCAGGTGCATCGATCCGGAAACCGGATATGCCTTCGATGACACCAAGCGCTATGTCGACAAGTTGAAGCTCTCGGACAAGGATCGGCACGCGGTCTTCGAAGGCAATGTGCGCCGCGTCTATCCGCGCCTCGACGCGCGTCTGAAAGGTGTGGAGCAGGCGGCATGAGCATCGAGCGAACCGCCGCCCGGATCCTCGTCGACCAGCTGGTGCTGCAGGGCGTGGATCGTGTCTTCTGCGTGCCCGGCGAGAGTTTTCTCGCCGTGCTCGACGCGCTGCATGACAGTCCGGAAATTGAACTCGTCACCTGCCGCCACGAAGGAGGGGCGGCAATGATGGCCGAGGCCTATGGAAAGCTTACCGGGCGGCCGGGCGTGCTTTTCTGCTCGCGCGGGCCGGGGGCCACCAATGCCTCTTCGGGCCTGCATGTCGCATTCCAGGATAGCACGCCGATGCTGATGTTCATCGGTCAGAACCCGCGCGATGTCATGACCCGCGAGGCTTTCCAGGAGATCGACTACCGGCGCATGTTCGGCACGCAGGCCAAGGCGGTGTTGCAGCTCGACGACGCGGCCCGCACGGCAGAATATGTCACGCGTGCCTTCCAGCTCGCCCTTTCCGGGCGCCCCGGCCCGGTGGTGATCCCCCTGCCGGAGGACATGCTAACGGATAAGACCGCCTCTATGAATGGCCGACGGGCAGTTGCACCGCAGAGCGGACCGACTGCTGCCGCCGTTGCGGAAGTGCGTGCGGCGTTGTCTCAGGCAACGCGCCCCGTGGTTATGCTAGGCGGCTCAGGCTGGGGCACGGAGGCGGTTTCCGCCTTCCGCCGCTTCGCCGAAGAAAGTGACCTGCCGGTCACGGCGTCCTTCCGCCGTCAGGATCTCATCGACAATCTCAGCCCAAGCTACATCGGCGAGATCGGTCTTGGCGTGAACCCGAAACTCGCCGAAACGGTGAAGAATGCCGACCTTTTGCTTGTCATCGGCGCGCGGCTTGGCGAGATCGGTACGAACGGCTACACGATCATGGAAACGCCGTGCCCGGTGCAGCGCCTGATCCATGTTTACTCGGGTGCCGACGAGATCGGTCATGTCTACCAGCCCGAGATCGGCATCGTCAGCAATCCGGCCGCCTTTGCTCTTGCGCTTGCAGCGGATGGGCCAGTGAAAGGGGGCTGGGGCTCCCATCGCGAAAGGGCACGCGCCGACTACGTGGCATGGACGGCGCCGCGCAGCAGCCCAGGCTCGATCCAGATGTGCGAGATCATGGCCTGGCTCGATCACAATCTGCCGGCCGACACGATCTATACCAACGGCGCCGGCAACTTCACCGTCTGGCTGCATCGCTTTCATCGCTATCGCCAGTTCGGCACCCAGGTCGCGCCGATCTGCGGTTCGATGGGTTATGGCATTCCGGCGGCTCTGGCGGCCAAGTTTGCCCGGCCGGACGCGACGGTTATCTGCGTTGCCGGCGATGGCGACTTTCAGATGACTTGCGCGGAACTTGCGACCGCTTCAGCGCATCGGTTGAAGATCCGCATCCTCATCCTCAACAACGGCATGCTCGGCACCATCCGCATGCACCAGGAACGCCATTATCCATCGCGTGTCTCCGGCACGGACCTGTCGGCGGGCAATCCGGACTTTACAGCCTTCGCCAAAGCTTATGGCGCCTATGGCGAGCGCGTGGAGAGGACGCAAGACTTCGCCGCCGCCTTCGCGCGGGCCGATGCGCACGACGGGCCTTCGGTGCTGGAGATCATGATCGATCCTGAAGCGCTTACGCCGGCGGCGTCGCTCAGCCAGATCCGGGCGACCGCGCTCGGATGACGGCGGGATCGGATTGCCGTCGTCGCAGGCTTCCGAGCGGCTCATGAGACGATATTGAATATCGTCCCAAAACCATCGGAATTCACGTGCAGCCCGTTCAGGTGCCAGGCCTCTTCGCCTAATCTGCAAGGGCAATTCAACGAAACACAGATCGCCAATATGGCGCCCGAGGTCTCTTCGGGCGTTCCAGGAAGGCTTGTGCCGAGCGAGGAGAGGACCTCGCGCGGCGCGACCAACGCCTCTCAATGAACGCGCGGCGCGATGTGCCGCAAACAATCCGGGTGCTTATCCGCCCGTTTGAAGGAACAGCCGTCATGAAACAGAAGATCATCGACATTCACCCGCACATCATCTCTCCCGATACTGAGAAGTATCCCTACAACCCGCTCGGTGGCATCCGCTCGGATTGGTCGGCAGAACGCCCCTTCACCTTCGAACAATATGTCGAGGAGATGGAAGCGGCGGGCGTCGCGAAAGCGGCGATGGTGCACTCCTCGACCACCTACGGCTACGACAATGCCTATGCCGCCGACAGCGTTTGCCGCGACCCGTCGCGTTTCGTGGGCGTCTATTCCGTCGATATCGCGGCACCCGACGCTGTTGAGACCATCAATGAGTGGCGCAAGCGTGGCATGGCGGGCCTGCGCCTTTTCGGCGCCGGTTCCACGGTACAGACCGACGGGCGCTGGATGATTGCCCCGGAAACCTTTCCGGTCTGGGAGCACATGGCCGATATCGACATGACGGTCGCCATTCAGACCACGTCCATTGGCCTGCCGGTGGTGGAAGAAATCCTCGAACGTTTCCCGGAGGTGAACATCCTGCTCGACCATCTCGGCCGTCCCGACCTCACAGACGGTGCGCCCTACAACAAGGCGGGGCCGCTGTGGAAGCTCGCCGGATACGAGAACCTTTATCTCAAGATCACCCCGCGCACTTTCGATCTCGCGACAAAAGCGCCTGCCAGCCCCGAGACATTCTTTCCGAAACTGGTCGCAGAGTACGGGGCAAATCGGCTCGCATGGGGTTCGAACTTCCCGGCCAACAACGGTTCGCTCAAGGATCTTGTCGACCAGGGCCATCGCTGCTTTGCGACCCTCAGCGAAAAGGACCGAGCCGCAATCTGGGCCGGAACCGCCGAAAAGCTCTATCCGCAGCTGGTTCAAGCGAAGGAAGCACTCGAACTTTCTGTCTAGCGACGACCGCCGGGCCGCCTCCTTGGGGGCCGCCCTATCCGATACGCATGTAGCCGTGAAGTACGGCGCACGAGGATATCATGAACGAAACCACCGTCAGCCCGCTTACGCTGCGGGTCAATCTTGCCGAATATCCAAGCACCAGCGCCATCCGCAGCGGTGCCGTCCGCTCGCCGCTTGTCGCGTTCGACTTCTGTGGCCCCGAGACCGCACACAACGGGTTCAAGGCGATGTTGCGCGAGAACGCGTTCGATGCCGGCGAGCTTGCGATTGTCACCTACCTGCAGGCGATCGCCTACAACAAACCCTTCGTCATGCTGCCGGCACCCGTTTCCGGCCGCCAACAGCACCATTGCGCGGGCTACAATTCGGCGCTCCATTCCTTCTCGCCGAAGGACATCGAAGGCAAACGCGTCGGCGTGCGTTCCTACGCTCAGACGACAGGGCTTTGGATCCGCGGCATCCTGCAGCACGAATACGGCGTCGATCTCGACAAGGTCACATGGCTGACCGTGACCGACGGACACCTCGCCGAATACGCCGATCCGCCGAACTGCACGCGCCTGCCAAAGGGATCGGATCTTGGCCAGATGCTGCTCGACGGCGAAATCGACGCCGCACTTCTCGGCAACGACATGCCGGAGGATCGGCGCATCAAGACGCTGGTTCCCGACGCGATCGAGGCCGGAAAGGCCTGGCATGCGCGAGAGGGCGTAATCCCCATCAACCATGTTTTCGTGGTGCACCGGGATCTCACCCGCAAGAGGCCCGACGTAGTCAGGGAGATCTACCGCCTGCTGGTCGAAAGCCGCGCGCAATCGACTTCCAAGGCGCCCCTGCCGCCCTTCGGCCTAGAGGCCAACCGCAAGGGATTAACGCTCGCCATCGACTGGGCGTTCGAACAGAAGATCATTCCCCGAAGACTTCAGGTGGATGAACTCTTCGACGACGTAACCGCCTCACTTGGCGCCTAAACTATTACGACGCAGACGATTTTTCGACTGCGTCGCCAATTTGCCGCCCTTGAAGGCCGCGGGACTGCAAGGGCGGCAACGACAGGGTTTTGAAGCGTGCGGATAGCCTGATTGGTTTTCGGGCACGGCCGATAAGAAGTCTGGGCATTCTATTGCGTTCGCGCCGGGTGGCCGACACTCTTGAACCCACGGATCGGACAAAAGCGAAGCTGGAGGAGCTTCGCGCCGCCGATCGCCGGAAGGCATCGGTGGCTCAATCGAAACAGGAGGAGAAATCATGAAACCGTTCAACAGCAAGGCACTGCTTCAGATTGCGGCCGCTGCGGCACTGTCTGCAGTATCCTTCCTCGCTCCCGTATCGGCCCGTGCCGACGCGGTCGAGGACTTCTACAAGGGCAAGCTGGTGACGTTCCTCGTTAGCGCACCGGCCGGCAGCCTGACGGATCTCGTTGCACGTAGCTTTGTCGAGCATTTTCGTTCCCACATGGCCGGCAATCCCAATGTGGCGGTTCTCAATCTGCCCGGGGCCGGCGGCATGATGGCCGCTGCCCAATTGCAGCTGAAGGAACCGAACGATGGCACCGTCATCGGCTTCCTGCAGCGCAACAATCTCTATGTGCCGCTGATCGAGGGCGAAAAGACCGGCTTCGACCCGCGTGAGCTCGAATGGCTGGGCAGCCTGGAAAAGGTCGCTTATGCCATGGTCGCGACGGACAAGTCGGAGGTCCAGACAACCGAAGAACTGTTCGAGAAGCCGCTGATCCTCGGTGCGACCGGGTTCTCCAACGAGAACCGCACGCTTCCGGCCATGCTCAACGACATGATCGGTACCAAGTTCAAGATCATCCACGGCTACGATGCCCGCGGAGAGGTTTATCTCGCGATGGAACGCGGCGAAGTTGACGGCTGGGCCTCGACGGTCGCCGGCCTCAGCGTGCCTGACACCAAGCAGATGCTGGACCAGGGCCGACTGAAAGTACTGCTGCATCTCGGCTTCGAGAGCCCGGCACCCTTCGAGAACGTGCCCAATCTTTCGGCTTATCTGACGAAGCCCGAGGACAAGGAACTCTACTCCTTCTTCACCCGCAGCATGGAAGCCGGTCGCCCGATCGGAGTTCCCAAGGGTGTGCCGGAAGATCGCCTTGCCGCCTTGCGCATGGCCTTCGACGAGGCCGCCGCCGATCCGGAATTCATCGCCGCGATGAAGGCGCGCGACTATCCGGTGGAAGCGATCAACGGCGCTGCGGTCGAGCAGGTCGTTAAGGATCTCTACGCCACCTCGCAGGCGACGCTGGCAAAGGTGCGAGCTGTCACGACCGCAGAAGAACAGAACTAACGGAAATGAAGGCGCCGGAAGCCCGATCGGCTCCGGCGCAGACGACATCAAAAGGAAAGACCATGCGCAGCAGGATCGTCGATATTCATCCCCACATCATCTCGCCCGACACAGTGAAATATCCCCATGCGCCGCTTGGCGGCGTTCATTCCAACTGGTCCGAGACACGGCCCGTCAGCTTCGAGCAGATCCTGGTCGAGATGGACGAGGCGGGCATTGACAAGGCGGCGATCGTGCATTCGTCGACCACCTACGGCTACGACAATTCCTATGTGGCCGATTGCGTCGCGACGATGCCGAAGCGTTTCACCGGTGTTTATGCGGTTGATGTGCTCAAGCCCGACGCTGTTGAGAACATCGAATACTGGCGTGGCCGCGGCATGGGCGGGATCCGCCTCTTCACCGGAGGCGCGACCAATCAAACGAAGGGTAGCTGGCTGCTCGATCCGCGGACGTTCCCGGTCTGGGAACATTGCCAGGAGATCGGCATGCCCGTTGTCGTGCAGACGACGCCGGACGGTCTCGACATGGTCGCCGAACTGCTGACCCGTTTCCCGCGCGCAAAAGTGCTGCTTGACCACATGGGACGCCCGGTGCTCGAGGACGGGCCGCCTTATACGGCTGCCGAAAGCCTGTTTGCGATGGCGAAGTATGCGAACCTCTACCTGAAGATCACGCCGCGGAGTTTCGATCTTTCGGCCGGGGGCAAGGCGACGCCCGCAAGCTTTTTTGCAAAACTGGTCGCCGAATTCGGTGCGAGCCGGCTCGCCTTCGGATCGAACTACCCGGCGTCCGCCGGACCTCTGAAGAAGCTGGTCGACCAGGGGCACGCATGTTTCGCAGCCCTGTCCGAGGACGATCGTGCATGGATCTGGGCGCGCACTGCGCAGTCCGTCTATCCTGAACTCGCCGACTGATCCCGTCTCCGGGTTCAGTATCCTCTGGAGGAGAGCGGCTGCAGAGAACTGCCGCCGCGAGGAAAAAAGACAATGGAACATCTATTCGGAACTGGCGTGCTGGAAACGGCAGGCCATGCGTTGATCTCGCTCCTTTCGTGGGATCGGGTCATCTTTCTCTGGTTCGGGGTGATCGTCGGCCTGATGCTCGGCCTGCTGCCGGGTATCGGTGGCCTGACGGGCTTCGCGCTTCTCGTGCCTTTCACCTACACGATGGATCCCGTCGCCGCACTCGCCATGCTTCTCGGCATGCACGCATCGAATACCATGTCGGACACCATCCCGGCGGTTCTCTTCGGTGTCCCCGGAGGGGCGGCGTCACAGGCAACCGTGCTTGACGGTCTGCAGATGACCAAGCGTGGGGAGGGAGGTCGCGCACTGAGTGCTGCCTATACGAGTTCGCTGATCGGCGGTCTCATCGGCGCCCTCATCATGGCTGTAGCCCTGCCTTCTGTGAGGCCGCTGGTCCTTTCGATCGCGACACCGGAACTCCTGGCGATGACCATTTTCGGCATTGCTATGGTCTCGACGCTCTCCGGCCGAACACCGCTTCGCGGTATCGTCGCTGCCTGCTTCGGAATCCTGATCGGCATGATCGGCACCAATGTGCAGACGGGCCAGATGCGCTGGACCATGGATATCATGTATCTACGCGAGGGGCTGCCGATCATGCCTGTGCTGCTCGGGGTCTTCGCGTTGCCGGAACTCTGCGATCTCGCGATCGGTCGCAAGGCGCTGACGGACAAGCTCGAGTTCAGCACCCGCAAGGGGATGTGGCAGGGGGTCAAGGACGCGTTCCACAACTGGTTCATGATCATCCGCTGCAGCTCGATCGGGGCAGTGCTCGGCGCCATTCCCGGCGTTTCGAGCGCGGTCACCGACTGGATCGTCTACGGCCATGCGCTTCGTACGGAAAAGAACGCCAACAAGACCTTCGGCAAGGGCGATGTGCGCGGCGTGATCGCGCCGGAATGTGCAGTCAACGCGTCAGAAGGCGGGCGGCTCGTGCCGCTGCTGGCTTTCGGGGTGCCCGGCGGTGCCGCCGGCGCAATCCTCTTGAGCGCCATGATGGTACAGGGCTTCATTCCCGGCCCCGACATGCTGACGCGCAACCTCGAGCTCACCTACACGCTCGTCTGGTCGCTCGCGCTCGCCAACGTCTTCGGCGCAGCATTGTGCTTCCTGCTCTCCGGTCAGTTTGCAAAGATTTCGACGCTTCGCTACACGCTGATCCTTCCGAGCATCATGGCCGTGACCTTCGTCGGCGCCTTCCAGGGTTCGCGCAGCTGGGGCGATCTCTATACCCTTCTCATCTTCGGCTTGATCGGCTGGACGATGAAGCGCCTGCGCTGGCCGCGTCCGCCGATGATCCTCGGGCTGGTGCTAGGGGTCCTGCTCGAGCGCTACCTCGCCATTTCGACGCTTCGCTACGGCGCCGACTGGTTGTTCCGCCCGGGTGTGATGCTGATCCTCGCTGCTTCCCTCTGGGTGTTGCTGAGCCCGCTCTACACGATCCTTCGCCGCAAGGGCGCTGGTGGCTTGCTGCCGCGGGGTCGTTTTTCGATGCAGCCGGAAGATCTGGTCTACGTGTTCTTCATCGGTACTGCCGCCTGGATGCTGATCGAGGCACAGGGGTGGAACTTCAACGCCAGGATCGGTCCGACCTTTGCGGCCGGCACGCTGATCATCGCGGGTTCTCTCAGCCTAATCTGGCTCCTGTTCTCCGGCCGTGGCACGGCAAATCCGGTGCCCGAGGACGAGGAAGGGATACACATGGACCTGCTTGCCGACGATGAACTGCCGACACGCACCGTCGTCGAGCGCGCGGCTCAGTTTTTCGGCTGGTACTGCTTCTTTCTGGCGGGCACTGCGGTGATCGGCCTGATACCGACGATCCCGCTGATGATCCTTGGCTATATGCGGACGGAAGCACGGGAGCCCTGGCGCCTCAGTGTGGCGCTTGCGATCGGGGCCACGCTCTTCATCTGGGTCGTGTTCGACCGGATGGTTGGAGTGCCCTGGCCACACAGCTATCTCGGCGACATCTTCCCGTCGCTGCGGGGTCTCATTCCTTCGGTCTGAGTGTTCCATCTGGGCGGCATCCTTGTGATGCCGTCCTGTTGTCAATGCGAAAGCGTGACAACGATCAGGTTCGGGAACCGTTTTCCGATTTGAAGGCGTGACACAATGTGAGCTAGAGAGCCCGGCGACGAACCCGGGCATCGTTCAAATGGCAAAGACGACATGAGCATGGACATTGCAAACAGTGAGAAAGCCCCACACGGTGATCGATTCTCGGTCCTCTTCGAGCGCAATGTCCTGCTCTATTTGTCCGGCAGATTCCTGCTGATCTGCGGCAGTCAGGTCGTCAACGTGGCAGTTGGCTGGCTTGTCTACGAAGTAACCCGTAGCGCACTGGCGCTCGGTCTCGTCGGGCTCGCAGCGTTCACGCCGAAGCTGGTCCTGTCGTTCGTGTCCGGACTGGTGGCGGATCGGTTTGATCGTCGGTTTGTGTGTTCGGCGAGTTTCGTGATCATGGCCGCCGTCTCGATCGGCCTCTTGATGACGGCAACCGGCGGACCGGTCGCGATTGGCAGCATTTACGCGCTTTTCGTGTTCTATGGCTGCGCTCGAGGTTTCGGCAACCCGGCCGCCCAAGCGATGATTGCCAACCTTGTACCGCGTGAGGCGCTTGGTCGGGTCGTCGGCGTCTCGTCATCGACGAGCCAGATGGCGACGATCATTGGCCCAGCCCTCGGGGGTGTCCTCTACGTCGCTGGCGCGTGGGTGCCTTTCGCCTTTGCCTGCGGAGCATTCCTGTTTGCCGCTTTCCTCTTCCTGTTCATCCGATCGAAGGACGGCGCCCCGACCAGGGCGCCCGTCAGGTTCAGCGACGCGTTCGCCGGGCTGAGCTTCATCTGGCAAAAGCCCGTAATCCTCGGAGCGATCTCACTCGATCTCTTCACCGTGCTGCTCGGCGGCGCGACGGCGCTGCTGCCGATCATTGCCAGCGATATTCTCCACCTGGGGCCACTTGGGTTGGGCGTGCTCCGCTCTGCACCTGCGGTCGGCGCCATGATGCTGGGGCTTTTCCTGGCTTATCGGCCGATCGAGCGGAACGCCGGTACCAAGCTGTTCACGGTGACGACGATTTTCGGTCTAGCGACGATCGTTCTTGGATTGTCCACCAACGTGTACCTCTCGCTCGTCACGCTCTGGCTACTTGGCGCGTCGGACGTCTTCAGCGTGGTGATCCGCCAAACGCTGGTCCAGAGCGACACACCAGATGCGATGCGCGGGCGGGTGGCGGCGGTCAACTCGCTGTTCATAGGCGCCTCGAACGAACTCGGCGAATTCGAGTCCGGCGTTACCGCGGCGCTGTTCGGTCTGGTGCCGGCGATCATCGTCGGAGGCGCGGGAACACTTCTGGTTTCGGCCCTTTGGGCGATCACGTTCCCCGAATTGCGAAAACGTGACCGCCTTGTCGAATGACCATAAGTTTCGCCCAGAGCTCGTGTATTCGTTCTGATGAAACGAGTAGCTGACTCAGGGCAGGCCATCGAGTTCACGTTCGGGAGATCCTAACCGAGGTGCAACACGCCGGTTTTCAGGGTAGGGGTTCAGCCTCCCTCCTGCAAATGTGCCCGGAACACTTCGGCGGGTGTTCTGTAGTCGAGGCACTTTCTCGGCTGGTCGTTGCGATTGCGCTCCTGCTTGCGGCGATCCAGTACATGGTGTTTTCGCAAGGCGTCTATCCGCTTCTCTCCTGAGACTTCCCGACCGGGATGAATCTGCGTTTCAGCGGGCGATACTTCCCGATCGGTAAGGGTGCTGTTGAAATTTCGAAAATCTTCCTGCACGGTAAGCCGGAACAGGAGGCGCTGGATGTTCAGATCCGCACGCGATTTCGGCGTTGCCGTCAGGGAAAAACGCAGAGGCCTCGGCTGGACCCAGACCGAACTTGCCAGCCGTTCCGGCACGGGCGAACGTTTCATCGTTGAACTCGAATCGGGCAAACCGAGCTGTCAGCTCGAGAAGGCGCTGATCGTCGCGCGCACGGTCGGCATCGAGATCGGCGACCTGAAGACAGCCCAATCGTCATCAATCGCGTCCGAAGATGATCTCGGCTTCCTGCCGACGTTCGGTGATGGTCGATGACAACCATCTTCTATGAAGCTTTCCCCGTCGCATGGATGACTTTCGAAAGCGAATGGCGGCTTGACTGCGACTCATCCTGGGAAGCGCGTCGCTTGGCATTCCCAATCTCGCTGACCATGCCGTTGCGTTCAGGAGTGGTCGATGCGGACAGACTGCTGCCGTGGCTCGCCAACTGCTTCCGGAAACACATCTCGCGGAAATCGGTCAGCGGCTGAAAGTCTCTCCCCAGGACATCGTTGGCCTACTCGCCGGACGTTTCATAGCGCCTGACTTGAGGCGAGCCGATTGGCAAGCGTTCGCCGAGGAGGTCGGGTTGAGCGGCGCATCGACTGTCAGGCGCGTCCAGAAGCTTGCGGCGATAGTTGGTGGCGCCTGCGAAGATGTCGCGAAGCAGATCGTCGACACTGCTGGCGATCCGACGAGGGTCCTGGAGCGCATCACCCCTTTATATTCAGAAGCGATGCAACCGAATTGGTAGGCAGCTTTGAGCCCGGGAAATAGAGCCATCTCCAGAGCGCCGACTAGGGGGCCAAGCAGTTTGGAATTGACCAAGAGCAGATCACCACAGTCCTGAAAACGTTTCGCTCGCTTGGCGATTGGCTCACCTTCTGGAGGCGCGGGAACACTTCTGGTTTCGGCCCTTTGGGCGATCAAGCTCCCCGAATTGCGAAAAGGTGACCGTCTTGTCGAATGACCATAAGTTTCGCCCAGCGCTCGTGTATTCGTTCTGATAGAGCGAGCAGCTGACTTAGGGCAGGCAAGGGAGTTCATGATATGTGCCTCGAAAGTCGCATAGTGCATCGTCAGGAACGTCCTGATCCTGACTGGGTTCCGTCATTCAATTGCATTACATTGAATTCAGTGAAGGAGATTGGCGATGGTTTCGAATGCACTCGTTCAAACGCGAATTGATCCCGACATTCGGGACCGTGCTACTGCCGTCCTGCAGAACATGGGTCTAACGGTTTCGGATGCCGTGCGAATCCTTTTAACTCGGACCGCGAACGAAGGCTCGCTTCCACTGGAATTGGTCGGTAGCACTGAGGCTCACGATGCCTGGTTTCGCGCCAAGGTGTTGCAGGCTCTTGAGGACACGCGACCCGACTCTGAGGATGCCGACGCTGAAGCTCGCTTCCGCGAGCGCCGGAAGGCGGCTGCGCGTAAAGCAGGAGCGGGCGACCGATGAGGCTTGTCTGGGCGCAGTATGCGCTTGACGATCGCGACGCTATCTTCAGCTACATCGAAAGTGAGAACCCAAATGCGGCGGTTCACGTCGACGAGGAAATCGTGCGCGCCGTTCGGCGCCTGCTAGATTTCCCCGAAAGCGACAGGCCTGGGCGCGTTGAGGGAACGGTTTGCGGACGAGTAATCGCCCCCGCGGTTCGATACTCTTCAAGGCGCTCAATTGGCCTCTATCAGGCTGCTTAGAGCCTGCTAGCGCTCCCCGGTTTGACCGTCGACAAACCGAGGAACGTGGTTGCTTCGCGGTAGTCTACGCCGCGTCGAGCTTCTTCTCGCAGCGAAGCAGCATACCGTAGAGGTCGCGCGGCTCGTCGGGATCGGCGAGCAGATCGAGTTCTGCGAACATGCCGTGCTCGGCAATCTGCTCCCGGACGTAGCGAAGGGCGGAGAAGTCCTCGATGGCGAAACCGACGCTATCGAAGAGCGTGATCTGATCCGGGCCCTTGCGGCCTTCCGTCTCGCCGGTCATGACCTGCCAGAGTTCGATGACGGGGTGCTCGGCCGGCAACTGCTGGATTTCGCCTTCGATGCGCGTCTGCGGCGGGTATTCGACGAAGATGTCCGAGCGCAGCAGAATGTCCTTGCTGAGTTCGGTCTTGCCCGGGCAGTCGCCGCCCACCGCGTTGATGTGGACACCGGGGCCGACGTGGTTGTCAGAGAGGATTGTCGCGTACTGCTTGTCGGCGGTGACCGTGGTGATGATGTCCGCGCCCTCGACCGCCTCTTCGACCGACGTGCATTCCTCAATGGTGAAGCCCAGGCCCGCGAGGTTGCGCGCGCATTTCCGGGTTGCGGATGCGTCGATATCGTAGAGGCGAAGCTTGTCGATGCCGAGCAGCGACTTGAAGGCGCGGGCCTGGAATTCGCTCTGTGCGCCGTTGCCGATGATGGCCATGGTGCGAGCGTTCGGCCGTGCCAGGTATTTTGCCGCGACCGCCGAGGTTGCGGCGGTGCGTAGCGCTGTAAGGATCGTCATTTCGGTAAGGAGCATCGGATAGCCGTTGCCGACATCCGAGAGTACACCGAAAGCTGTCACGGTCTGGCGGCCGTCACGCGTGTTCTTCGGATGACCGTTGACATATTTGAAGCCATAGAGCGTTCCGTCGCTGGTCGGCATCAGCTCGATGACGCCTTCCTTCGAATGGGAGGCGACGCGCGGGGTCTTGTCGAAGACCGGCCAGCGGCGGAAGTCCTCCTCGATGGTGGCCGCCAGTTCCGTCAGGAACCGGTCGATGCCGACCTTCAAAACCAGTTTCATCATGTGGTCGACGCTTACGAACGGAACCACGTTCAGTTTCGGATCAGTATTCATTTTCCCTCCAACCAAAGAACAATCGAAGTCAGCCAGTAATAGTCGGGCGATCCATCACCCGCTTGCCCATCAGGCTGGCGACGAGATCGACGAGCAGCCGTGCGGTCTTGCCGCGCTCGTCGAGGAACGGATTGAGTTCGACAATGTCGAGGCTGGTTACCAGCCCGCTGTCATGCAGCATTTCCATGATCAGGTGCGCCTCGCGGAAAGTTGCTCCTCCCGGTACCGTGGTGCCGACGGCCGGCGCGATGTCGGGCTCGAGGAAGTCGACATCAAAGCTGACATGCAAGAGCCCGTTTGCGGCCCGGACCCGTTCGATGAAATTGCGGACGAGGACGGCCACGCCATGCTCATCGATCACGCGCATGTCGTGTACCGTGATGCCGGTCGTGCGAATGGCCGCCTTTTCGGCGGCGTCAACGCTGCGGATACCGATCATGCAGACGTTTTCTGCGGCAACGGGATGGGCGAGCGCAGGGAAAAAGCCATCGAAACCGGTCTGGCCGGTATAATAAGCGACCGGCGTGCCGTGCAGGTTGCCGCTGACCGTCGTTTCGAGAGTATGGAAGTCGGTATGGGCGTCCAGCCAGAGTACGAACAGCGGCCGCCCGAGTTCGGCAGCTCGGCGTGCAAGACCCGGAACGGTGCCGGCGGAGATGGCGTGGTCGCCGCCGAGGAAGATAGGCATGCCTGCCCTGCTGTGTTCGTAGGCAGTAGCCGACAGCGCTTCGACCCAGGCGACCGTTTCGCCGAGGTGATGGACGGCCTTGTTCGGATGCGGCATCTCATCAAACGCACGTGGGCTGAGATTGCCATGGTCCCTGACCGTATGGCCCAGTTCTTCCAGTGCCGTGCGAAGGCCAGCGATGCGCAGGGCGCTCGGCCCCATCTCGCAGCCAAGTTGCCCTGCCCCGATTTGCAGGGGCGCGCCGATGAGCGTGCAGTCCATATCGTACTCCCGTTTGTTTTGATGACTTTAGAAGCCCTGGATGGCGGATTGAACATTGAATTTTGGCATATCGAGATGCTAGTTTGACCAGATTGATAAGAACGGATTCCAAATTGGCATGGATGCTCTCGACCAGAAGATCGTGATGCTATTGCGCGGCAATGGGCGTCGAAGTGTCTCGGATCTCGCGCTGGAAACGGGTGCCTCGCGGGCGACGGTCCGGGCGCGCATCGAGCGGATGGAGCAGGATGGTACCATCCTCGGCTACACGGTGATGCTGCGCGCCGATGCGCTTGAAGATGTCGTTCGTGGGGTGATGATGGTTGAGATCGAGGGCCATGTGACCGATCGGGTGATCCGCACGCTCGGCGGCTTTCCAGAAATCTCGCAGATTCACACGACGAACGGCCGGTGGGATCTGCTGGTGGAACTCAGCGCATCGAGCCTGACCAACTTCGATGCCGTGCTTCGCAAGATCCGTCTCGTGCCCGGCATTATGGGCAGCGAAACGAGCCTTCTTTTGTCCACGCCGCGGTCGACGAAGGCGAAGCTCTAACTCAACGAGCGTCGACCTACGAGACTCGCTTCGACAGGGTGTTAGCCGAGACTGGCGCGACGAATTTTTCCGCAATGGCGGCGATCTCGGACGCCCGCATCGGCGTCACCACTGCCGGTGACAATCATCGCGCGCTTGCGGCCTTGAGGATTGCGACGACTTTGTCGATGGCGGCGGCGCGGTCGGGTGGCGGCCAGACCCCGGCCGACAAGTAATCGGCCGGGGGGTAGCGATGACATCGAGCGGGATTTCGACATGGACCGCACGCGCGGAAAGACGCAGCGGATGTGTTTCGTTCAGTGAAGGATCTGGCTGAGGAAGAGCTTGGTGCGCTCGTGCTGCGGATTGTCGAAGAACGCGGCCGGCGCGTTCTGCTCGACGATCTGGCCCTGGTCCATGAAGATCACGCGGTTGGCGACCTGGCGGGCGAAGCCCATTTCGTGGGTCACGCAAAGCATGGTCATGCCTTCTTCGGCGAGCGACACCATGGTGTCGAGCACTTCCTTGACCATTTCCGGGTCGAGTGCTGAGGTCGGCTCATCGAACAGCAGGATCTTCGGCTTCATGCACAGCGAACGGGCGATCGCCACGCGCTGCTGCTGGCCGCCCGAGAGCTGGCCCGGATACTTGTTCGCCTGCTCGGGGATCTTGACGCGCTTCAGGAAGTGCATCGCGGTTTCTTCGGCCTGCTTCTTCGGCATCTTGCGGACCCAGATCGGCGCAAGCGTGCAGTTTTCGAGGATCGTCAGGTGCGGGAAGAGGTTGAAGTGCTGAAACACCATGCCGACTTCGCGGCGCACTTCGTCGATCTTCTTCAGATCGTTGGTGAGCTCGATGCCGTCAACGACGATCTTGCCCTTCTGGTGTTCCTCCAGCCGATTGATGCAGCGGATCATCGTCGACTTGCCGGAGCCTGACGGGCCGGCAATGACGATGCGCTCGCCCTGCTGAACATCGAGGTCGATGTCCTTCAAGACATGGAAAGCGCCGTACCACTTGTTCATGCCGGCGATCTTGACTGCTGACTTTGACATTTTCTCTCCTCCAGAGATGTGCATGGGCTGCGCCGCGCGGAAGACGTTTCTCCGCTTGCGGTTCTCGCGAACTGTCGATCGTGTTGGCTTATCGGCCTGGGATGGCGAACCTTGTTTCGAGCCCCTTGAAGACCCGCCCGAAGGCGGCGCCGATCAAGAGATAGATGGCACCAGCCATCAGGAACGTTTCGAATGGTGCATAGGTCTTGGAGACGAATACCCGGGCTGCACCGGTCATTTCCATGACCGTGACTGCGCTGGCGAGGGTAGATCCCTTCATGACGAGGATCAGTTCGTTGCCGATGCTTGGCAAGACGGCACGGTAGATCTGCGGCAGAACGACCTTGATCAAGAGCACGTACTTTGGCAATCCGAGGGCTTTCCCGGCTTCCCACTGCCCTTTGGGCACCTGCCTGATTGCACCGGCCAGGACCTCAGCCGAATAGGCGGCCGAGTTGAGGGCGATCGTCAGGACGGCGCAGTAAATCGGGCTGCGGAGGATCGGCCAGAGGACGCTTTCGCGAACGGCCTCGAGCTGTCCAAGGCCGTAGTAGACAATGAAGAGCTGCACGAGAAGTGGGCTGCCACGGATGACGAACGTGTAGACAGAGGTTGGAAGCCGCAACCACTTTGAGGGAGAGGACAGAGCCAGGGCGACCGGCAGCGCGACCACCTGTCCCAACAGGAAGCTCGCCAGGGTGATGACCAGTGTCAGGACGAAGCCGGTCTTGATGGCGATGAAAGCGGGAAGAAAAAGATCCAATGACATGAGACTACCGCAGATGAGTGGTCAGGCGCTGGTTGTAGGCATTGATGAAGAGCGTCGAGACGCCGGTCACCAGCACATAGAGCGCTGCAGCCGTAAGGTAGAAGGCGAGGGGCTTGTGGGTTGCGCCGGCTGCGACGACGGATTTGCGCATCAACTCCTCGAGCCCGATGATCGAGACCAGGGCGCTCTCCTTCAGGATCACGAGCCACTGATTACCGAGGCCGGGCAGAGCTCGGACCATCATTTGTGGCAGAACGACCAGCCGGAACGCTCTGGGCCGACGAAGGCCGAGAGCGAGTGCCGCCTCCCATTGGCCGGAGGACACCCCGACCAGTGCGCCGCGGACGATCTCCGTCAGATAGGCGGTCGCAACGACTGTCAGCGCGGCGATGCCGGCGGTGAGAGCATCCACTTCGACATAGACACCGAAAAGACCGGTCAATAGAACCGTGCCGCCGTAGAAGATCAGGAAGATGACCAGCAGTTCCGGCAGACCGCGAATAAGGCTGACGTAGCTGGCGATGACCTTGCGAACCGGGGCGGGTCCGTAGACCGCGGCCGGTGCAAGCACGACCGAAAAGATCAGTCCAAGGACGAAGCTTCCGACGGCGACGGAGAGGGTGACGACGAAGCCCTGCAGGAGCTGGGGGAAATACTGGATAACCGCTTCGATCATGACCCGGTCTCGCGTTGCTGGGAACCGACGACTGCCGCCGATCCGCACTGGCTGGCGAGCGCGGCGAAGAAGTCTGCGGAGAAGCCGATCATTTGGTGGAACTGGTCGATGAGGATGTTCTCATCGGGAGAGTGCAACATTGCGCCATGGTGCGTGATGCCCGCACCGAAAAGCGTGGCGCCGAGCTGATGCACGAAGGGGTGCGCAAGACCCGAGGCTGCCGAACTCGGCTGCAGGATGGCAGGTTGGCCGAACCAATTTTCCAGCAACTCCGCCCCGAGCTTTACGGCCCAATGCGACGGATCGCTGCGAACACCCAGGACGTCGGCGTCGTGAACGATCAGCTCGATATCGTCAAAGCCGTTGTCGTCCAGGTGCAGGCGTACCAGGTCGGCGACGGCTTTCGGGTTCTGTCCAGGGACGAGACGAAAATCGAGCTTGGCGGTCGCGGTCGCGGGCAGAACCGTCTTCGTGCCAGCTCCATCGTATCCGCCATGGATGCCGTTGACGTTGAGGCATGGTTCGAAGTTGAGGTGTTGATAGAAGTTCGACGGTGTCACGGCGCCAAGAAGCTTTTGCCCCCCGGTTGCCGCCATCAGGTCTTCCAGCGCAAACGGGGGCGAAGCGGCAAGCTCTCTCATCGTTCGATCGGACTCGGTGTTTTCGTAGAAGCCTTTGATCAGGACGCGGCCGGCTGCATCGCGCATGGAAGCGACAGCAGAGGCTAGCCGCCATAGGGGATTATCGAATATGGCGCCGAGGCTGGAATGAAGATCCGCGCGTGCGGTCCGTACGCTCAGCTCGATCGCCAGCACGCCCTTAAAGCCCATCAGGACCACCGGCCGGCCGCGTGAATCGACCTCCCCGAATTCCCACCAGCAGAGGTCAGCTCGAAGATCCGGATAACGTTTCTCAAGGAAGCGCACGAGCGACGGACTTCCGATTTCCTCCTCGCCCTCGACAATCCAGATCAGGCGGAAGGGCAACGGGTCCGAGTGTCTCTCCCGGAAAAGGCGCCATCCGGCAAGACGGCTGACGAATTCGCCTTTGTCATCTGCCGCACCGCGGCCGAAGAGCGCGCCGTCGCGCTCAGTGAGGCTGAAGGGCGGTGCCGTCCAAAGATCGACGGGCTCTTCAGGCTGAACGTCGTAGTGGTTGTAGATCACCAGTGTGAACGGGCCCTCACCGATCTCCCCGGTTACGAACGGACCGACGTCACCTGGCTCTATCGCGGTTTGGAAGCCGGCGTCGGCCAGGAGTGCGGCGACTTTATCGGCGCACGTGTCAAGGCCTTCAACTCGGGCGCTGACGGAAGGAATAGCGACGAGGTCCGTCAGGTCTCGCCTCGCTGCGATCTTGATGTGATCTGGAAGTGTCATCGTCAAATTCCTTTTGCGAGGAGGCGGTTTCGCACGCCCCCTCGCGTGGTTCACGTGTTCGTCATTTCTTGGAAATGTCGTAGCCGAACCACTTTTCGGAGATCGTCTTGATCGTGCCGTCGGCGAGCATCTCCACCACGGCCTTGTCGACCTTGGCGGTGAGTTCCGTGTTGCCCTTGGCGATGGCGACGCCCTGTCCCTTGCCGAATTCGGGGAAGTCAGCGCTGGTTAAGAGCGGGCCGGCATAGACCAGCTTGTCAGCGCCACGATCCTTCACAAGCGGCTCCAGTGCGGATCGCTCCATCAGGCCGGCATCGATGCGTCCGGCGACAACGTCGTCGGCAATCTGGTCCGGGCGGTCATAGACGCGCACGTCCGCACCTGCGAAATGGGCGCGAACCACCTGCTCATGCGTCGTTCCGGTCTGTACGCCGATCGCGACTTTCGCAAGCTTGTCCTGCAGATCCTTGGCCGTCTTGGCCTCGGTAACCATGCTGCCGGCGGCAACGACCATTGCGTTCGGGGCGTCCGCGTAGGCGACGGAAAAGTCGACCTTCTGCGCCCGTTCCTCGTTGATTGAAACGCCCGAGATAATCAGGTTGAACTTGCCGACCTGAAGGCCGGGCAGCAGCCCGTCATAGGCCTGGTTCTGCCATGTGCAATTCGCCTCGATGCGCTTGCAGATTTCGTTGCCGATGTCGCGGTCGAAACCGACGATCTCGCCGCCGGCATCGACGGATTCCCACGGCGGATAGTCGGCGCTCGTGCCGACCCGCAGATCTTCTGCGCTGGCGACACTCGCTGCCAGCGAAAGTGTCATCACGGCAAGCAATCTCTTCATGTTCACTCCCCTTTCGTTATGAGACATTGCATTTTCAGGGCACTGGTCACGCGGCCGCGGTCTGATAGCCCTTCAGGAACTCAGACATGCGCTTCAGGCCTTCCTGAAGGGTGGTGCCGTTGTTGGTGAAGCCGATCCGGACATAGCCTTCCATGTCCATCGCGCTGCCAGGCGTCAGCATGACGCCGGTGCGTTCCAGAAGCCGGATGCAGAATTCTTGCGAGGAAATGGGCAGATCGTATTTGAGAAGTGCCGTCGTACCGGACTTCGGTTTGATCCACGAGATCAGCGGCTCATTGTCTACCCAGTCGGAGAGTACGGCGAGATTGGTGCGGGTGATCGCATGGCTGCGTGCGAGAATCTTGTCGCGGTTCTCCAAAGCGATGGCTGCGAAATGATCGTCGAGCATTCCGACGCTGATCGTGTTGTAGTCGCGATGGACGGACACTGCGTGGATCAATTCCACGGGTGCTACGATCCACCCGAGGCGCAGGCCGGCAAGCGCGAAGGTCTTGGACATGCTCGCGGTGCTGATGCCCTTTTCATAGAGGTCGGCGATTGAGGCGGTCATGCCGTCGCCTTCCTGGTCCGTACCGCGATAGACCTCGTCACACAGGATCCATGCGCCGCAGGCGCGGGCGATCTCGACGATTTTCTCCAGATAGGCGCGATCCATCAGCGAGCCCGTCGGATTGTTCGGATTGTTGATGGCAATGAGTTTCGTGCCCGGCGTTGCAAGGCGCTTCAGCTCTTCCAGGTCTGGCAGAAAGCCGGTCTTTTCCGTGAGCTTGAGGATTTGTACATCGGCGCCGTAGCTTTCCGGGATGGAATAGTGCTGCTGGTAGGTCGGAAGGACCGAGATCACACGGTCACCCGGCTCGACAAGAGTTGCGTGTACCAGGGCATTCGCGCCGATGGCGCCGTGCGTGATCACGACATTTTCTGCGCCTTGCTTTTCGTAAAGGCCGGCAACCAGGTTGCGGAGGCGTTCGCTGCCTTCGATGGCGCCGTAGGTCAGCTTCATGGGCAGAAGCTCGGAGAGGATCGTGTCGGTCTTGCCGGCCATCTCCAGTAGTTCGGCGACCGTCAGCGACTCCACGCAAGTCTCGGCGATGTTCAAGTCGCATCTGGTTTCGTAGCGGTTCATCCAGATCTCGACGCCGAAATCACGTATCTTCATGGCAAATCTCCTTTGCTATCTTGGAATTTGTTAGTTCTGCGCTGCGGAAAGCAGGGCGCTGGCGGTCGCGATGTCTTCGAGCCCGAGCCCGATCGAACGGAAGAAGGCGGGCCGGCCGGTGTCCCGGGCGGGTGCTTTGCCCGACAACAGTTCGGGCAGGTCGCCAACAAGGCGATCTGTGCTCCAATGGCCGTTTTCTGCCGCCAGTTTCATTTCGCCGGCGGCGGCGGGCGTGGTGGCCCGATAGTCGCAATAGACCTCGAACCGATCGAGCGTGTCGGGGGCAATCTCGTGGGCGTTGGCGACGTTGGTGCTGATGGATGTGACGAGCACGCCCGCGCCGATTTTCGACGCGTCGATGACCGGGGTGCCGGACGAGGTGCATAGCATGACCACGTCGGCGCCGGCTGCGGCCTTATCGGTATAGGTGGATGTCGTCACAGGGCAGCCAGTTTCGAGCTGCACCGGAAGACCGTGTCGGTTGGCAATATCCGGAGAGCACAGACGAATTTCCTGCCACGGACGGATCGATGCGGCATGCCGAAGATGCGCGAGGCCGATTTCACCTGTGCCGATGATCGTCAGGATCTTTGCCTCCTTCGAGGCCAGCAGATCGGCGGCAATCGCGGTGGTCGCCGCCGTTCGTTCGGTCGTCAGGCGTTTGGAATCACAAAGGAGCAGCGGCTTTCCAGTCTCCATCGACATCAGCAGCGTCCAGGCGGTAACCGTCGGCCCGTTCGTGCCGGGAATATAGGGGGACAGCTTGGTCCCGAAGACACGGTCGCTTCCAAGAACTCCTGGATAGGTGATGAAGTCTCCGCCTCCGGACGGGAACAGGCTCAACGTCTGTGGCGGCTGCACAGCCTGTCCATCGGCAAGTGCGATGAACATGCGCTCCAGGGCTGCGCGCACATCTGTGCGGGGCAACAGTCGAGTGATATCTTCGTCGTTGAGTACGACCAATTTCTGCATTGTGACGATCCCAAAAAGGCGTGCGAAGTCACGCTGCATGGACGCCAAAGCCTTGGCGCCCCATGCAGGGCAAGACGCACAGAAATGTGTTGAGCTGTGAAAGCCGGTAGTCTAGAAGGACCATATGAGCAATATATTGCACAGTCAAGACCGGGCCGATGTGTTGGCCCACGTTTCCGGAAACCTCCGCCGTTTAAGGCTCGCCTCCGGCCTGAGCCAGACTGCATTGGCAGATGCCTCCGGGATCAGCCGGCGGATGATTGTGGCGGTCGAGGCCGGTGACGCAAACATCAGCCTTTCCAGCCTCGATAAATTGGCGACAGCGATGGGCGTGGACTTCGTCGAACTGGTGCGCGATCCCTCGCGAGAGACGCGCACGGAGATCAACGAGGTCACCTGGCGCGGCACCCAACCGGCCAGTGCCGCCATGCTGCTGGGTTCGGCGCCTGCTTCGCGGGAAACGCAGATGTGGCTATGGAGCCTCGGCCCAGGCGAAAGCTACGTGGCCGAGCCAGACCCTGAAGGATGGCACGAGATGCTTTTCGTCGTCGAAGGGGTGCTGCGTTTGGTTCGATCGGGCGAGGCGCAGGATTATGGCGCGGGCGAGTTTGTCACCTACAGCACTGCCCAGGACTATTCGTACTGCAACGTCGGGAAGGAGATCGTCCGGTTCATCCGCAACGTCGTGTCGTAGATCGAAATGCCGCCCGACCGGGGAACTGTGCGCGGCTCCGGACATGGATTTCTCGAATGGCCTCAGTGAAACAGTTCAATTATCCCGTTTGGACCATGGTCGTTCGAGAAAAGTCCGGTGGGCCGACGTTGCAGGAGCAGCTATTCATCCAGTTGCGCAGGCTGATCGTCAACGGACAGCTCGCGCGGGGCGCCCGTCTGCCGGCCAGCCGGTCGATGGCGACCGATCTCGGGATATCGAGAAACACGGTCAACTTGGCCTATGATCGCCTGGCGGCCGAAGGTTACATAAAGCGTCGCCCGAGTTCCGGCTTCTACGTGGAAGTGAGCCTTCCTGAAGATTCGGTTCGGCCTGGGGGAGAAAAAGGCCAGCCGCCTTCGAGCTTACCCGTTGCGCTGTCTGCACGGGGGAGGGAGGCGTCGATACGACATTGGAGCTGGTCGCGACAGGACAAGTTCGACCTCAGTCCTGGCATGCCGGCGCTTGACATCTTCCCCTATAAGCAGTTCGGCAAGATTGCCGCCAACTATTGGCGACGCTTCGCGGTTTCTGATCTCGGCTATGGCGAAGGCGGCGGTCTGGCGGCGCTTCGCCAACAACTCGCCATCTATCTCAGCGAGGCGCGCGGTATCCGATGCGAGGCTGACCAGATTATCGTCGTAGGAAGCACGCTTCAGGCAGCCAATCTCGTCGCGCATGTTCTTCTCGACGCCGGTGACGTCGTCGGCGTGGAGGATCCAGCCTACGCGACGCTGTTGTCCACCCTGCGTTCGGCTGGGCTTCGGCTCACACCCGTGCCCGTTTCTCGTGACGGACTGAACGTTGACGACATCGTGCATCGTGCCGCGGATGCCCGGATGATCCTGGTTTCGCCGGTCGGTCAGTTTCCCGCGGGTGCAACCATGTCGGAACCGGCGATTGAACGGCTTCTCGCCTGGGCCAATACGTCGGAGCGCTGGATATTCGAGGACGACTTCAACAGCGAGATCAGATGGCGCGGTACGCCGCTCGTGCCGCTCGCCGCGCGCAAGGGTGGCGAGCGGGTCATCCATGTCAGCTCCTTCAATCGCGTGCTCGCCCCCGGGCTACGGCTTGCTTATCTCGTTGTGCCGCGCGAGCTGATCACCGCGTTCACGGCAGTGCAAGACAGCCTTTCCTGCTATGCGCCACTGACCCACCAGCATACGGTCGCGGATTTCATGGCGAGCGGAGAATTCGCATCTCATATCCGGCGTACGCGCGCCCTCTATAGGGATCGCGCTATCGCAATGATGACGGCCCTGAAAGAAAAGCTGGCCGACGTGTTCGATGTCCCGGAACTGGACGCTGGTCTCCATTTGACGCTTACGGCGCGTGAGCCCTTCGACGACGTCGAGCTTTCACGGCTCTTGCGCGCAGCATGGATCGACACGCCACCGCTCTCTTCCTATTGCATTGAGCGGAAGGATCTTTTTGGTCTCGTCGCGGGATTTGGAAACCTCTCCCCCGAGCGGTTGGGCGGGGCGGTTCAGCGGATGGAGCTTGTGACGAGGCGGTTTCTGGAAAGAGCGGCTAAGTCCTCCTGAAGCGCAGTCCGGTACCATCAGTTTATGAGAATTGGTACTTTAGCTTGCTCTGCTTCCGAGCCATCCTTTGTTCCAGAAGACAGGTTCTGGAGGGAGGCCAGAATGCAAGTCGGATCCAAAGACATGACCAGATAGTCGCGCTCACCAGCATCGCCGGAGCAGCCATGCGCTGCTGGCTTTGAACAGTGGTCGCCGCTCGCGACACCTCACCTGCAGCCGCCCGCTTAATGCAGCTGCCCTGTTCCCATGGCCGAAAACCGCAGCCTTATGACAAGGAAGGTCTCATGAAAAAGATCATCGCATTCGCCTTCGCCGGCTTTCTGCTCGGCGCAACGTCGTCGCAGGCCGCCACGCTGAAAGTGGCAAGCGACTGCACCTATCCCCCGTTCGGATATCAGGACGCCAACGGTGAAATCAAAGGCTTCGACGTCGATGTCGCACTTGCCATCGGCAAGCGGATTGGCAGCGAGGTCGAAATCATCTGCCAGGCCTGGGACGGCATGATCCCTGGCCTGCTCGCCGGCAAGTACGACCTGATCTCCGCATCGATGTCCATCACCGATGAGCGACTGCAGAGCATCAACTTCTCCGTTCCCTACCGCTCGTCGGCTGCCCGGTTCGTCGGCCTCAAGACCTCAGATGCCCAGCCGGTGACGGATCTGGGTGAGCCGAACCCGGAAGGCGTTGCCGGTAAGACCATCGGCCTCCAGCGCTCATCGACCTATGCCAAGTACATCGCAGAGAAGTATCCGCAGGCAACCGTGTCAGAGTATGACAAGGTCGACAACATGATCCTCGATCTTCAAGCCGGCCGCGTCGATCTCATTTTTGCTGGCCCCATCAAGCTCGACAATGATTTCCTCAGCAAGCCGGAAGGCAAGGACTACGGTTTCGTCGGCCCCGAAATCGACGACGTATCCTACTTTGGCCCCGGTATCGGTATCGGCATACGCAAGGCCGACGCAGATCTTCTGAAGAAGGTCGACGGTGCGCTGACCGCCATGTTCAAGGATGGCGACTTCAAGGCGATCAACGACAAGTACTGGTCGTTCAGCGTCCTTCCAGCCACCGCAAAATAATCCGCGACGACAACCGGACGGAGCCGTTTGACGGCTCCGTCTTTCTATGGAGACGACCATGGATCTATTGCAGGGATGGGGCGACGAGATCTCCCACGGCACCCTTTTGACCATGAAAGTGGCAGTACTCTCGCTGCTCGTGGGCCTGTGCTGGGGCATGCTGGGCGCGTTGGCGCAGATGTCGCCGAACCGGGCCGTGGCTTCCCTTGGCCGTGGCTTCAGCCTGGTGATGCGAGGCACGCCCGAACTGCTCGTCATCCTGATCGTGTACTTCGGCGGCACGGTGGCGCTGACGAAAGCGGTCAACCTCTTTGTCTCTGATTTCGGGTTCGTCGAGGTGCCGCCTCTCCAGGCTGGCGTCTTCGCGCTCAGCCTCGTCTTCGGTGGCTATGCTGCCGAAGTCCTGCGCGGTGCGTGGCAATCCGTTCCGACCGGCGTAATCGAGGCGGGGCATTCGCTTGGCCTCGGGTGGTTCGTCATGTTGGTCAAGATCCGACTGCCGCTGCTCATGCGCTTTGCATTGCCAGGTCTCGGCAACAACTGGATTTCGCTGATCAAGGATACCTCGCTGATCTCGATCGTCGGTTTGCACGAGCTGATGGGCCTGTCGCAGATAGCCACCTCGGTCACCCGCCAGCCCTTCACCTTCTATATGACGGCCGCGCTGATCTATCTGGCGCTGACATTGGCAAATACGCGCCTCATCGCCTGGTTCGAAGGACGATTGATGCGCGGCGAGAGGAGGTCGGCAGCATGAACTGGTCGCTGATGTTGGAGAGCATTCCGGCGCTGCTCTACGGTGTACTCGCCACGGTGCAGTTGCTCGTTTTGACCCTTGTTTGCGGAGGTCTGCTCGCCTTGCCGCTTGGCATCGTCGCCGCCAATGGTCGCCCGATGTTCCGGCTCCCGGTGATGGGCTACATCACCTTCTTCCGTGGAACGCCGCTGCTGGTGCAGGTTTTTCTGGTCTATTACGGACTTTCGCAGTTTCAGATCGTTCGCACCAGCATCTTCTGGCCAGTTCTGCGTGAAGCCTGGTTCTGTGCACTGCTGACACTCGCGCTCCATACCGCAGCCTACACCGCAAACATCCTGCGCGGTGCCATTCTCGCAATCCCGGCCGGTCAGAAGGAGGCGGCCGTCGCCTTGGGCATGCGCCCCTCGTTGATCTACCGGTTCGTCATTCTTCCCCAGGCGCTGCGGATCGGTATGCCTGCCTATGGCAACGAAATGATCAGCATGATGAAGGCGACCTCGCTCGCCAGCACCATCACAATCATGGAACTCACGGGCACGGCAAATTCGATCGTCGCCCGGACCTATGCTCCCTACGAGGTCTTTATCTCCGCTGCGCTCATCTATCTCTGCGTGGCCTGGATACTCTCGCGTCTGGTGCGGGCGATCGAGGCTCGACTTTCCCGCCACATCCGCCCGGTCGCAGAGGCACAAAACACACTGAGGAGGGTACCCGCCCATGCTTGACCAGCCGCTTCACCTCTTTTCCAGTTTCGCTAACGAGATCGCCGATGTTGCGCGGCAGATCGTGCGCAGTGCTGCGGCCGGCCCGCGCCGGCCCATTGCGAAATCGGATTCGAGCCCGGTGACGGAAACCGACCGGGCAGTGGAGCACTCGCTCCGCGAACGCATCGCCGACCGCTTTCCCGACCATGGGGTACTCGGGGAGGAATTTGGCGCCGAGGGCTTGGGGCAAGAGTTCGTCTGGGTCATCGATCCTATTGACGGCACCAAGGCTTTCGTCGGCGGACTTGCTGTCTATGGCACGTTGATTTCATTGACGCATTGCGGAACGCCGGTCCTTGGACTCATCGACAATCCTGTCACCGGCGACCGCTGGCTGGGACTGTCAGGGCGTGCGACGACCCTCAACGGTGTTGCAATCCGGACGGCATCGACTGCTCTGCTATCGGAGGCGTTTATGGCCAACGGTAATCCGGAACCGTTCCAGCAAAGCGAGAAGGATAGGGTTGAGCGCCTGCGCCGATCTACGCGGTGGTGCGTCTATGGTGGGAGCTGCATGGCCTACGGCCGTGTCGCGGACGGCAGCATCGACATAAGCATCGATGGAGGGCTCGATCCCTACGATTATTGCGCCCTTGTCCCGGTGGTGACGGGCGCGGGCGGCTCTATCACTGACTGGCAGGGTCGGCCGCTCACGCTGAACTCCGGCAATCTGTGCCTGGCAGCCGCGAACGAAACCTTGCATCGTCAGGTCCTCGAAACGCTGAATTGATACAGACGGGAGGGCAGGGCTTCGATCAACGGCCTCCCGCCCCGTAACGAAAGCCCGCCCTCCGTCAAGCAACGTGCATGATGGGGCGGCGGTAGCGCGTTCTATTCATCCGAACCACTTCAGTCGGAAAGATCGATCTCGAATGAGCGGTTCCGTGATTGTCCTGCACCTGGCCGGCGCCTTCGCGGGTAGAGCTTCCACCCGCGGTCACACATTTTGATCGCCGTTATAAGTTTCTGCCAATATCTTATAATTGCGCGCAGCGCCGGAAAAGAGCACAGACAATTGCGACGTGGCCTCTATGGAAGCCGTCGACGCCAACAGTGTCATATTCCGACCCAGTCTCCCTCCGTTATCGAGCTCTAATACGCCGCCGCAAAGTTGTAACTTTGCGGACAGAGAGGGGGCTTGCCCACACGATGCCAACGCAGTAACGCCTGCCCCCTTATCCCGGTATTCTCGTGGGGGCCGCTTGCCCAGCGCCGCAATTTCGCGTGCGCTACGACCGAAATTCATTCCCATCTGACGCCTCTCGCGCATTGGGAGGCAGGGATCGAGCCGACCGGTCTGCATCGCCTCGCGATCGGAAGGGCGGCTTACTTCAGGAACGCCCGGAACCGCCACATGGCGAAGGCAAACAGGATCGCGCCGATCAGCAGCAAGGCAAGGAGCTGCGGCCAAACAACGTCCAGGCCGGCATCGCGAAAGAGCACCGCCTGCGCCAGGATGACGAAGTGCGTGTTCGGCGCCGCCAGCATGATGTTCTGGATGATCTCGGGCATGCTTTCACGCGGCGTCATGCCGCCGGACAGGGCCTGAAGCGGAAGGAGCACCAGCATCAGCAGCAGGCCGAACTGCGGCATTGAGCCCGCAATCGTGGCAAGCAGGATACCCATCGACGTCGTCGCAAAGAGCTGCAGGGCCGTAGCCAGCAGGAACAGGGCGAAAGAGCCCTGTACCGGTACGGCGAGCGCGCCCTTGACCACGAAGATCAGTGAGACCGCGGAAGCGAGCAGCACCACCAGCCCCATCGACCAGACCTTGCTGACCATGATTTCGAACGGGGTCACGGGCATGACCAGGAGGTGCTCCACGGTTCCGTGCTCGCGCTCGCGGATGAGGGCGGCACCCGTGAGCACGATCGACAGGATGGTGATGTTGGTGATGACGTTCATCACAGCGCCGAACCAGCCCTTGTTGAGCTCGGCATTGAAGCGGGCACGAAGAACGAGATCGACCGGTAGCGGCGTCTCGCTGCGGTGGCGGTCAAGGAAGCCCGAAACCTCGCCGGTAACGATCTGCTGGATGTAGCCATTTCCGGAAAAGGCTTGGCTCATGCGCGTCGCGTCGACATTGAGCTGGATCGTCGGAGAGCGGCCGGCCAATAGATCTGTCTGGAAATTCGGCGGGATATCGAGCGCGAAGGTATCGAGCCCCTGGTCCATGCGGCGGTCCATTTCCGCCGGCGTGATCATCTGCGGCGGCACGAAATAGGGCGGATAGAAAGCCGTCGAAATCCGTGTCGAAACCGGCGAACGGTCCTCGTCGACGATGGCGATTGCCGCACGGTTCAACGTTTCCGGCATTGCGGTCGAGCCCGTATAGACAGAAAGCGTGAAGGAATAGACGATGAGGATCAACATTATCGGATCGCGCCAAAGCCCCCAGAGTTCCTTGATACCGAGATGGTAGATATGGGACAGGCGCATCGTCACCTCGCCTGTTTCTTGAGGGATAGTGTTCCGATCGCGAGCAGCACGGGCACGGCGATCAGCATCGGCACGAAGGCGCCACCGAGATCACCGAAGCCCAGAGCCTTGGAAAAGGTGCCGCGGGCGATCGTCATGAAATGTGTGGTCGGGTAGATCTGGCCGATGAACGCGCCTGCCCCCTCGAGCGAGGAGACCGGGTCGATCATGCCCGAGAATTGGATTGCCGGGATGAGCGTCAGGATCGCCGTGCCGAAGATCGCTGCGATCTGGCTTGACATGAAGGTCGAAATGACGAGCCCCATGGCCGTTGCAGCCGAGACATAGATCAGACCCGCGGCCGTCCAGGCGAGCAGACTGCCGGTAAAGGGCACCCGGAAAACGAAGACTGCGAATGCCGTCAGCAGCACGAAATTGAGCATTGCCAAGGCAATGTAGGGGATCTGCTTGCCAACCAGGAATTCGAGCCGCGTTACCGGCGAGACGTAGAGATTCACGATCGAGCCCAGCTCCTTCTCGCGCACGACGCTGAGCGCCGAGAGCATGGCCGGGATCAGCATCAGCAACAGCGGGATGACCGCCGGCACCATCGCAACGATGCTCTTGACATCAGGGTTGTAGCGGAATCGCGTCTCGATCTTGAAAGTGCCGGTGGTCGCAGCGGCCCCATAGCGTTCGCGGATCTTGCCGGTCAGCCAATGGGCGTGCAGTCCCTGCACGTAGCCCTTGACCGTTTCGGCACGGCTCGCCATCGCACCATCGATCCAGGCGGCGATCTCCACCGTCTTGCCCCGTGCTGCGTCCCGGGCAAAACCCGGCGGGATCTCGATCGCCAGGCTTAACTCGCCGCTGCGCATGCGCCGGTCGAGATCGGCATAGTCGGTGATCGGGTCCTTCTCGATGAAGTAGCGCGAACCGGCAATCTCGAGGATGTATTCACGACTGGTCGTCGTCTGGTCGCGGTCGAGCACCGCGAAGGTCAAGTCCTCGACATCCATGTTGATGCCGTAACCGATGACGAACATCAGGATGACCGTGCCGATCGTGGCAAGCGTCGCACGGATGGGATCGCGAACCAGTTCCAGCGCCTCGCGACGGGTATAGCTGAACATCCGCCCGAGGTCGAAAAACGCTGACGTCGAAGACCGCTTGGTCTCGATCGACGGTTCGGCGACCGGCTCCAGCGGCGCTTTGGCCCTGACCACTGCGGGTGCTGGCTGCTTTGCCCCCGCAATCGCCTCTTCCAGATAGGCGATGAAAGCCTCCTCCAGCGTCGAGGCGGACCGGCTTTTCATGATGGCGGCCGGCGTATCGCTGACGAGCACCTTGCCCGCATGCATCAGCGACATGCGATCACATCGCATCGCCTCATTCATGAAGTGGGTGGAGATGAAGATCGTCACCTGATCGTTGCGCGAGAGATCGACGAGGATCTGCCAGAAACTGTCGCGCGCCACGGGATCGACACCCGATGTTGGCTCATCGAGGATCAGGATATCGGGCGAATGGATCAAGGCGACCGCAAGCGAAAGCCTTTGGCGCACGCCAAGCGGCAAGGCGTCCGGCAAGGCCTCCATCACCTCAGAAAGATCGAAGCGCTTCGCCAGTTCCTCGATCCGCTCGGGAATGCTGTCCGCCGCCATTCCGAATAGCTTGGCATGCAGTTCCAGGTTCTGCAGGACCGTAAGCTCGGTATAGAGGGAGAAGGCCTGCGACATGTATCCGACGCGGTGGCGTACCTCCATGTCGCGCGGGTCGACCTCGCGCCCAAAGAGCTTTGCCGTGCCTTCGCTGGCGGCCAGCAGGCCCGTCAGCATCTTCATCGTCGTCGTCTTGCCGCAACCGTTTGAGCCGAGGAAGCCGAAGATCTCACCCCGGCCGATGCGGAAGCTGACATTATCGACGGCAACGAAATCGCCGAAGCGCATGGTGAGGTTGTTCGCCTCGATGGCGATATCGTCGCTCGCGCCTTCGTGGCGCGGCGGAATGACGACGTCGTGATGTTCGCCCCTGATCTCTTCGGGAAGGAGCGCGATGAAGGCGGCATCGAGCGTGTCGACACCGGTCATTTGAAGCAGTTGATCGGGCGTGCCCGTTGCCATCACCCGCCCCGCATCCATCGCAACCAGCCAGTCGAAGCGGGCGGCCTCTTCCATATAGGCGGTCGCGACGATGACGCTCATGCCGGGGCGGTCGGCGCGGATCTCGTCGATCAGTTCCCAGAACTGCCGGCGCGACAGGGGATCCACCCCCGTTGTCGGCTCGTCAAGAATGAGGAGATCGGGATCGTGGATGAGCGCGCAGCAAAGCCCGAGCTTCTGCTTCATGCCGCCGGAAAGCTTGCCCGCAGGACGGTCTGTGAAAGGGGCAAGCCCTGTGCTTTCGAGCAGGCTGGCAATCCGCCTCTCGCGTTCTTCGCGATCGTGGCCGAAGAGCCGGCCGAAGAAATCGACATTCTCGAAGACGGAAAGGGTCGGATAGAGGTTCTTGCCGAGACCCTGCGGCATATAGGCAATGCGCGGACAGCTCCGACGCCGATGGCCGGCATCGGCAATGTCCCCGCCAAGCACATCGACGCGGCCCGCCCGAACCGCACGTGCGCCGGCAACGAGAGACAGCAGGCTCGATTTTCCCACGCCGTCGGGGCCAATTAGCCCGGCCATGCAGCCGGACGGGATGTCGAGCGTCACGTCGTCCAGCGCCTTCGTCTTGCCATAGGAAAGCGCGACGGCACTCAGACGCACCACGGGCTCTGCCGGCGGCAGGCCGGCCCTGTCGGGATCCGCCATCACTGCACCAGCGTGCCGGTCTGGCTTGCCGGCCACTCCGCATTGGGATCGACCTTGACATATGCCACGCCCGGAAGTCCCGTTTTCACCATACGTATGTACTTCTTCAGGAGTTCCTTCGGGATCTGCGCCTTGATGCGGAATGTCAGTTTCTGCCGCTCTTCGGCGGTCTCAACCGTCTTCGGCGTGAACTGCGCGACATCGGCGACATAGGAGACCTTGGCGGGAATGATGTATTGCGGCGCGGCGTCCAGCACCAGCCGGACATCGCTCTCGATTGACAGGCGTCCGGCCTGATCCGTGGGCAGGAAGAACGTCATGTAGACATCGCCGAGATCGACGAGATTGAGCACGCGCCCGCCGGCCGCCAGCACTTCGCCGGGCTGAACGACACGATACTGAATACGGCCGTCGCGCGGCGAGACCAGGGTGCTGTCGTTGATGTCGGCGATGATGCTTTCGACCGACGCCTTGGCCGCCTCGACTGCGGCTTCGGCATCGACGACCTGGGACTTCGCCGAATTGATCGCCGCATTCGACGCGGCCAGCGACGCTTCCGCGGCACTGGCGGCAGCGCGCGCGCCCTCGGCTGTGGCCCGGTCGTCGTCGAGTACCTGTTGCGAAACGGTGCTCGATCTCACCAGTTGCTCGGACCGGGCGAGCCGCCGCTCGGCGGCCTCCAGTTGCGCGCGCCGCTGCGCGAGGACAGCCGCGGCCGCGGCCTTTTCCGCTTCGCGCTGCGTTACGAGGTTCTTCGCCGCCTCGACGCTGATGATCGCACGCTGCTGCTGCGCTTGGGCCTGCCGCTTGTGCGCCTCCAACTGCACGGTATCCATCTGGGCGAGCACCTGGCCGGCAGTGACGAAGTCACCCTCATCCACCAGGATTTCTTTTATCCGGCCCGCCGTCTTGGTCGAGATATCAATCTCGACGGCCTCGATGCGTCCGTTGCCGCTCGCGATCCCGGCAGGCAGCGCATTGCGATCCATGTTTTGCCAGGCATAGTAGCCGCCCACGAGCGCCAGAATAACCAGACCGACTAGGAACCAATTCTTCCGGGCTTTTTCCATTTCAGCGTCCCATCATCAAAACAGACCACGAGAATAGCCCGCGGCCAATCAAACACAACCGGGAATAAGCCCCGGCGCAGCGACCGCACTCTGCGGCGCAAAAGGATCGCCCAAAAAGGCCTCGAAGGAGGGAATGCTGCATTGACTCATGTCAATTGCCGGCGAACCGCGTTGGCGCCGGTTACATCAACGGGAAGGCTGACAATCTATTCGGGCATAATCTGGCGTTTAATCTGGTCGCCTTCGATAATCCGGTATAATCTGGCAAGCAATCTGGTTGATCAGCGCAGAAGGCGGATTTCGAGCTGAAGCCTTCTTTCCGAACGCGCGCGCGGCGTTACGGGAAGGTTTAACTCAGCTTGGCTCCCGGTTCTCCAGGGTAGCTGTCGCTCTTTGAAGCTCTCTCTGGCTAGCCTTGCGTTTAAGGAGGTAAGCATTGGCGGGAGGGCGCTTGTTGCCGCTATAGTGTTGGTTGGTGCCGATCCCTGCGTAGTAATTTCCGTCGCATTCTTGTGCAAATGCAAAAGACGAAAGGGGAGCGGCGGTTGCTATGGAGAAGATAATCGCCGTGAACAGAAGTCTACGTCTCTGATTCATCGCTGCCTCCTAGTCGCGTTCATCACGCGCTCATTCCTAGGCTCTCCCAGTGCTTGACGGACCGTCCGATATCTTCTGCTTTGCTCGGTCGAAACGTTGAAGACAGTAGGATTGTCGCTAAGCCGTTCATGCGCTCGCGAGAAATCGAACAGTGCGAGCACAAACGGGCAATTTCGAGACATGTATTGGGAGCGGCGGTATCTAGGGGTCCGCTCCGGCGGCAATGAATGGCGTCACATTGGCTGGCTGCGGGTCGCGCAGTCGGCGCAATTTATAGAACTGAGCGTGGCCCTATTCTATCTTCTCGCAAACTGCAGACACGTATACCTCGTAGCCAAGTAAGGTGTCCTGGCTCAAGTCTTTGCCATAGATGGACGGCCGTAACCATCGGCGGCGTCGCCAGTTGCTCACCGAGATGTTCATGAAGTCCAGTGTGAGCGAATTGTGCATGTACTACCATCAACAGTCTAACGATGGGAGGATTGCAATGGAAAGTGACGCCAAGCTGGCGGATGTCTATCGGCTAATCCTTGAGCGAAATGCCGACGATTCCGGCGACGCGATCGACAAAAGGCATCGGCTGCGCGGCAAGACCGGTTTCTTCGGCGACAACAAGGAGCGCAAAGCCGCTCATCACTATTCCAAAGCCTCGGTCTCCATGTCGTAATGGCAGTCAACACCTGAACGCCCAGACTTGAGGCCGAACGCCAATCGGAAGCCTGGCAGCGTGAGAACAGGGACATCGTCGAAGTACCCGGTCTGACCAGACGCAGCGAGCACATCTTGAAGCAGTTCGACACTTTGCCTCAGGTCGAAAAGCCGCGGTTCCTCGTGGAGCTCTCCGACGCGCCTGAAGGCCGCTAGTTGCTGGAAGAGGCCAAGACCATAGCCGCGCTCTGGAGCGGCGTTTCGGAAGTTCGGATCCGCGAAGTTTCAAAAAGGAGCTTGATCGGCTTTGGTTGAAGGATCTGGCCGTGATCGACCGCATCAAGGACCCGGAAGTACGAGGTCACGCGGACGCTGAAGAAGGGTCTCGGTTTGGGGATGTAGGCCGTCCGCAAGGAGGGCAGGGGGCGAGGGACGATTCAGTTCCTGAAGTTGTGGTAACCCTTAAGCAGCGACGTCGCCGATCAGTGAGCCAGCCGGAATGTTCCATTCCTTGCTGAGCTTCCGAATCTGATCCAGGTTGATTTCCCGCTTGCCGTTCAAAAGGTCGGCCGCGCGCGCCTTGGAACCAATCACCGCCACGAGATCGGCGCGTGTGTAGTTGTTGGCAGCCATCACTGACTTGACCACCTCAACGGGGCTCGCCGTCGGGATTGGATAGTGCTTGCCCTCGTACTGTTCGATCAGAAGGACGAGCGCGTCAAAGTGCGCAGCTTCCTCAGAGCCTTCTTCGGGTTCGTCTTCGAAATATGGCCGAACTTCCTTCAGTGCGGCGCTGTACTCGGCCTCACTCTGAAGCGTCCGAAAACCTTTCAAATCCAACATGTCGACTTCCTTTCACGTCAGAGTTCTTTGACGTCGATCGCATCGTACTGGGCGTGCGTCCCGACAAACAGGACGAAAATCCGCTTGGACCGAAATGCGACCAGCCCCACAATGCGGTACTTGTTGCCGCCGACGTCGAAGATAACCTTGTTGCCGGCCACCAGATCAGCTGAGTTAAATGTCTTCTTTAACTCGCTAAAATTACTCCAGCTCGCCTTCGATGCGGTAGTATACCATTCCGTCATTGCGGCTCGCGCGGTCTCTCTAGGGACGCCTTTCGGCAAGCTATTCCAAAAGCTGACCAGCGCAGATTTAGCGATAACGTTCACTTGAGTTCCTATTTAACGAATTCCCAATTTGGAAACAAGCACAAAGTTTCCAATTTGGGAATCTTATTGCGAGTCATCCTTTGATGAGATCCAGTCAACGCTGAATGCAAATCTCGGGCAGCGCTGTCTGACATACCTTCGAGTGCGGGTCCAACTCGGAAAACGCGCCATCCCTTTGGCCGCCAGCGATCAAGTTCACTTATCGGGCTTGGTCGCCTTCAGCATCTTCGGGACCTTCCGAGAAACCACTTCAAGCGTCGTCATAACCCGGTTCACCTGCGAGAGCGTGGACGTCAGCTCAGGAGTATATCGGACAATGAGATACTCTTGAGCTGAGGAGAGCGTTGCCAGGTGCGCCAGCGTGCGCTCGCGCAAGACAAGTCCTGCGGCCCCCGCTCTTCGGGCCGGCTCGCCAAGGTCATGTTGGAAGTTGTGGATCGGCTCGTCATCGAGGCCTTTCGCCTGAAGAAGAGCATCGAGATAAAGCTCGATGGCATGAAGAGCCAGCAGCCTTTGCGGAAGATGGTTAGGACTGGATGGGTTCTCACCCAGCTTGACGGCGGCGGCTTTGTATTGCGTCGCCAGGTCCAAAACGTCTCGCACGCCCGTTGATTTGCCGAGGTCCATGTTGCTAGATCTCCCCCTCAGAGTGAAACTGCGGGCTGGGTTCCGACCGCGTCGGCAGTCGTTCGTGACGGTACTGATCGTCTCGCGCACCGTTGATCCGGATGAGGTCCTTCAACAGGGTTCTCAGCTGTGGCCAGGGGGCATCCTCGAGTTTGAGGTCCGGGTCGTGCGTAACGATCAGGCAGTGAAGCTTTGCGGCGACTTCGATCACCGAGGAGACCGGTGCAATCAACAGCACCCGCCCCAGGACGCCGGTCTGCTCTGCCAGCTCCTGTTCTAGGGCGGCGACTGCGCTGTAGCCAAGGCGCTGATCAGCGTCCTTCCACCGTTTCCGACGCTCGTTCAGTTCCGATTGTCCGGCTACGACATTCAGCCGCGCGATACGATGGATGGCGGCCAACGAGCGGATCGCGACGGCGCCGTCGTCTCCAACGCTTTCAAATTCAGAAATCGGCAAATCGCCGGCGGCATGCAGCATATCCGAAGCAAGCCGTTTCCTGAGACGACCGGATCGGATGCAGTGATGATGGTAGGCGTACCAGCGAGGCCACAGTTCCCGAACTGGCGTCGGACCGCTCTCCCTTCGCCCGTCAAGTTCTACGATACGCGCGCTCAGCAGCTGTCCGGCAACAGGCAGAAGGTTGCGACGATCGATCCGGTAGGGCAGGTTTTTGGGGGCACCATCGTCCGCGTATTTATTTCTACGCGTAATTGCAGGCAAAGTTCTGCTAATCTCAGAATCAGCCATGATCCAAGCTCCAACAAGCTAGATTGTGGTTAGGCTGGTCTCGCGTGCTCTAACACGTGGGCCAGCCGATTGCAGCTTAGGAGGGTATCGTTGCCGAGCGAGATGATCAAGCCAAATCACAGCAGTGCTGTGAAATGAATGCTGTTCAGTGCAGACTCGCTCGAGTCGCCATGGGGTGGGGTATTCGGGATTTGGCCGCTGCTGCCGGCGTTTCAAGCCAGACAGTAAGTCGCTTAGAACGAGGTGAACAGCTGCGAATGCGCACTTTAGACCGGATGCGACAGGTGTTTGAAGCGGCTGGGATAGACTTCATCTGCGACGGAGATGGCTTTGGCATAATGATCAGGAGGCCGCACTTGTTGCCGCTGACGGACCCAGAAACGCGCTGACACGATCGGGCGCGCATGTCGCGCCTAGCCGCGCCCATGCCGGCCCGGTGGTTGGCGGCTTAGACCGTCCTGCCGTTTTCGGCTCTCGATTTTCCAGTGACGCCCGTGGTCCGCGTCCTCTCGATCACGCGTACGCCACCTCCGACCCGGCCGATGCCGTCGAGATCCCGCCGGCGACAAAGCTCGTTAGGGCTGGATGACGAGCGCTCCTGGATTGTTTTGACGGGAAGTAACCGCTTTGCCCCGCCAAGTCCGGACGTCCGGCCGCTCGACACCGATAGCGGCGACCACGGCCCGTTGCCTCCAGCCCTATTCGAAGAGGTGAAGCGTCGCTTTGTCGGGCTCGCGCGCAGCCAAAGACATCAGGCGACCCCGTGTGGTTCCTAAATGCGATTTGTTCCTGCAAGCAAAATGGCGCAGCGCATGGCGTTCCGGAAAAGACGGGAACCCATCCCGGCAACCATCGGTTCGACCGCGTCTTGCGCCGGAATATTGATGCCGTAGAAATGACCGAACTCCCGTGAAGCAACCGTCAAGGCGAACGTCAGATCAACCCTGGCAAAAGCTCGTTGCGCGTATGTTCACGGTCTGGGCCAAGTGGATCGCATAATGTATCAACGGGAAGCGAACGATGGGCACATCTCTAGTGGCAGAAAGTAATCTATCCATATTCTCGTCCATCGAGCGGCTTTGCGAAACCGAGCAACTACGCAAACTTGCAGTGAGCCTGCATCGTCGCTATATTGCTGTCATTGACAGCGAATGCGAGGATTTGACAATGGCAATTCTGACAGTGCGGAATGTGCCCGATGAGGTGCATCGAGCTTTGCGTGTGCGCGCCGCGATGCACGGCCGCAGTACCGAGGCGGAAGTCCGCGACATTCTCGAAAGTGTAGTGAAGCCGGAACAGCGCATCCGCATGGGCGATGCCTTGGCTGAGCTCGGCCGACGACAGGGCTTGACCAATGATGATTTCGCCGTGTTTGACCAGGTACGTGATGATGCGCCGGCGGAGCCAATGAGGTTTGAATGATCGTCTTGGATACGAATGTCGTCTCCGAGGCGATGAAGCCAGAACCTAATCTGGCCGTCCGCTCTTGGCTGAACGAGCAGGCTGCTGAAACCCTATATCTGTCAAGTGTGACGTTGGCTGAACTGCTGTTTGGCATCGGCACATTGCCCGACGGTCGGCGCAAGAAGGCGCTAGCCGAGATGCTTGACGGCGTGCTTAAGCTGTTTGGCGATCGTGTCTTGCCGTTCGACGTTGAAGCTGCTCGGCACTACGCCGGCTTGGCGGTGAAGGCAAGAGCGGCCGGAAGGGGGTTCCCGACTCCGGACGGATATATCGCCGCGATTGCCGCCTCTAAGGGATTTATCATAGCTACGCGCGACATCAGCCCGTTTGAAGCGGCGGGACTCGCCGTCGTAAATCCTTGGAATAGCGAATAACTCCAACGACACGGAAGCTTGTGCACGTGCTGCCGCGACCCGGCTTTGACGACGGTCAAAGTTCGAACGAGGCAGCGCGCATTCCGTGGAAACGGGGGGCGGCATGTGCGAACAGCCGGGCCAATGAACCAAGCGCCTGTAGGGTCGGTTGCTCCTTCGAGTACCAAGGTGGCGGCCTTCAAGAGCAGAGAGGCGTCGCCTGCGATCTGGCCAGTGTGGTTTTGATCGGTGTCAAAGTCGAGCTTGCTCCTGTGTGCGATGGTTGAAGGCGGAGAGCCGGACTTTCGCGATGCGACCGTGCCGGCATTGGGGGGGAGCAATGAAAAGCAGCTCTGCGAAATTCATCCTTGCATGTATGTTGAGCCTCGGTCCGGCACTCTCGGTGGCGGCGCAGGAACATGGCGACGCCGGCACGCTGGACGCTGCCAAGGCCGAAAAGGCCTTTGCGGCCAAGCCGCTCTATTCGCCCTATGCGGGTCGCAATTTTCCGACCCGCCCGCTGTTCGGCGACACGCATCTTCACACCGGAGCCTCGTTCGACGCCGGAGCCTTTGGGGCGCGGCTGACACCGCGCGATGCCTATCGCTTCGCTCGTGGCGAAGAGGTCATGGCGTCGAGCGGCCAGCCGGCCAGGCTGTCGCGCCCGCTCGACTTCCTCGTGGTCGCCGACCATTCCGACAATATGGGCATGTTCCCGGACCTCTTTGCCGGCAAGCCGGATGTCATCTCCGATCCGCAGGCCAAGACCTGGTACGAGATGATCAAGTCCGGCCAGGGCGCAAAGGCCGCCCTGGAGATCATCTTCAGCTTCAGCAAGGGTACCTTGCCGACCTCGATGATCTACGGACCCGATACCCGCCCCTACAAGAATGCCTGGCAGGATACGATCAAGGCGGCCGAGGAATACAACGAGCCCGGCCGCTTCACCGCCTTCATCGGCTACGAATGGACCTCGAACACGGCGGGCAACAACCTGCACCGCAACGTCATTTTCCGCGACAATGCTGACAAGGCGAGCGAGGTCGTGCCCTATACGACAATGAAGCCGCTCGGCAGCGACAATCCGCGCGACCTGTGGAAGTGGATGCAGGCCTACGAGGACAAGACCGGCGGCAATGTGCTGGCGATCGCCCACAACGGCAACCTCTCCAATGGACGCATGTTCCCGATGATCGAATCCTTCACCGGCAAGCCGGTGGACAAGGCCTATGTGGAGCAACGCGCCCGCTGGGAGCGTCTCTACGAGACGACCCAGACCAAGGGCACCGGCGAAGCGCACCCGGCGCTTTCGCCCAATGACGAATTCGCCAACTTCGAGATCTGGGACTTCGGCAACCTCGATGCCAGCGAGCGCAAGACACCGGAGATGCTGGAGTTCGAATATGCGCGCTCGGCCTTCAAGAACGGCCTGAAGCTGGAGGCAGAGCTCGGCACCAATCCCTACAAGTTCGGGCTGGTGGGCAGTTCGGACTCGCATACGGGGCTGACGGCCATGGAGGAAGACAACTTCTTTGGCAAAACGACCCCGCAGGAGCCGAGCCCGGAACGGCTGACAGCGACCTTTGTGAAGGACGCCAAGACCAACATCACCGTGATGGACTGGGAAGTCGGCGCCTCCGGTTACGCGGCCGTATGGGCCGAAGAGAACACCCGCGAATCCCTCTGGGATGCCATGCAGCGCAAGGAGACCTATGCGACCACCGGGCCGCGCATGCTGGTGCGCTTCTTCGGCGGCTGGGACTTCGGGCCGGCGGACGCCGAAAACCGCAACCCCGGCGCCATCGGCTATGCCAAGGGCGTGCCGATGGGAGGCGACCTGACGGCCGCGCCCGAGGGCAAGGTCCCGACATTTCTCGTTGCCGCGCTCCGCGATCCGATCGGCGCCAATCTCGACCGTTACCAGATCGTCAAGGGCTGGCTCGACGACAAGGGCGAGACACACGAACAGGTGTATGATGTCGCTTGGGGCGGGGATCGCAAGCCCGGCGCGGACGGTAAGGTGCCATCGGTCGGCGATACGGTCGATGTCGCCAACGCCACATGGACCAACACGATCGGCGCGCCGGAACTGATCGCGGTCTGGAAGGATCCGCAGTTCGATCCGAAACAGAAGGCATTCTACTATGGTCGCGTCCTTGAAATCCCGACGCCGCGGTGGACCGCCTATGACGCCAAGCGTTTCGGAACGAAACCACTGGAAGGCACGCGCATGACCGTGACCGAGCGCGCCTACACCTCGCCCATCTGGTACACGCCATAATCCGGGAGATGGATGACGGCATGCAGGCGGACGCACTAGGACCGTGCGCCCGCAACCATCCGTCAAGCGAGCGGAGACGGCCATGCTGAAACGCATCCTACGAGAGCCGCTGGTCCATTTCCTGGCCCTTGCGCTTTTGATTTTCGCCGCACACGGGTTTCTGCGCGGTGACGCGGACCACCCGGATAAAATTGTCGTCAGCGCCTCGAAGATCGAGCAGATGGCCACGGTCTTCGCCAAGACCTGGCAGCGCTCGCCGACGACGGACGAGCTGAAAGGCATGATCGACGACTATGTGAAGGAGGAAGTTCTGGTGCGCCAGGCGCTGGACCTCGGGCTCGACCGGGACGACACGGTCGTGCGCCGCCGCCTGCGCCAGAAGATGGAGTTCCTGAACGCCGCCGACGCCGCCCCGGTGACGGCCACCGAACTGGAGCTCAAAGCCTATCTCGAGGCCAATCGGAAAGCCTTCGCCACAGATATGAAACTGGCATTCGAGCAGGTCTTCCTCAATCCGGCCCGGCACGGCGACATGATGGCCAAGGACGCCGCCGCCTTGCTCGCGCAACTCCGCAGCAACGACACGGCCGATCCCGCCCAGCTTGGAGATACATCGCTGCTTCCCGCGACCGTCGAACTCACGAGCAGGGCGGCGATTGATCAGATGTTCGGCGGCGCGCTTGCCGACGGGCTCGAAAAGGCGCCGGTCGGTGAGTGGATGGGGCCAATCACCAGCAGCTTCGGCCTCCATCTGGTACGGGTGACGGAGCGCACGCCGGGCCAGGTGCCGCAACTCGCGGACATCCGCGACGAGGTGGCAAGGGAGTGGGAAAACGCGAGACGCAGCGAACTCGAACAGCAACGCTTCGGCGAGCTGTTGGCGCGCTATGAGGTCAGCGTCGAAGCTCCCTCTGCCGCAGGAGACAACCCATGAGACCGCTCGGCGCCCTTCTCGCCCTGCCGATCCTCCTGCTCTTCGGCGCCTCCGCCATGGCCCATGAGGTCCGCCCGGCCTATCTCGATCTGCGCGAAACGGCGCCCGACGCCTTCGCCGTTCTCTGGAAGGTGCCGGCACAGGGCAGGATGCGGCTGGCACTCGACGCGCATCTGCCGAAACAATGCGTCAAAAGGGCCACGCCGACACGATCCTTTGAAGACAGCGCCTATCTGGAGCGCTGGACCGTCGACTGCGCGGGCGGATTGCGGGATGGCAAGATCGTCATCGACGGGCTCAAGGCGACGCTGACCGAAGCGCTGGTGCGCATCGAGTATGAGAATGGCGGCACGGAGGTCGGGCGCGTCATGCCAGAGGCGCCCTCCTTCACGGCGGCCGGCGCGCAGACCAGCCTCGAAGTCGCCCGGACCTATTTCCTGCTCGGCGTCGAGCACATCCTGCTCGGCTTCGATCACCTGATCTTCGTGCTTGCGCTGATGCTGCTAATCCATGACCGCTTTATGCTGTTCAAGACGATCACCGCCTTCACCGTCGCCCACAGCATTACGCTCGCCGGGGCATCGCTCGGCTATTTGAGCCTTCCCCAGAGGCCGGTCGAAGCGACGATCGCCCTCAGCATCGCCTTCGTTGCGAGCGAACTGCTCAAGGCCAAGCCGAATGAGGTGCGCCTCTCCGAGACCTATCCCTGGATTGTTGCCTTCGCCTTCGGCCTGCTGCACGGCTTCGGCTTCTCCGGCGCGCTGAAGGAGATCGGCTTGCCGCAATCAGACGTGCCACTCAGCCTCTTGACTTTCAACCTTGGCGTCGAGGCCGGACAGATCCTCTTCGTTGCCACGGCGATGGCGATTGCCTGGGTTGCCCGCGCGTTGATCGGTTTTCACCCTGCCTTTGCCCGCCGGGCCACGGCTTACGCCATCGGCACCAGCGCCATGCTCTGGGTCATCCCCAGGATCGCCAGCCTGGGAGTCTGAAGCCGGCATTACGCTGGAGCGCCGACGTCAAGCTCGCGGCTAGTACCACGCCAGAGATTATGACTCTTTGACGGGGTAAGCTTTGCGGAGCTTTTGGCGGGCATTTTCGGTTGTGAATATCCATTGGATCTTTGCGCCATGGTCGTTGCGTTGCTGCTCCCAGGCTTCGACTTCGGCGATTATGGTGTCTTTGTTGTCGACACGACGGTCGAGGCATTGGCGACGCAGGACACCGATCTCGATCTCGACCATGTTAAGCCAACTGGCGTGCTTGGGCGTGTGGTGGAACTCCAGTCGCTTCAGCACCCTTCGCGCCTCCGGGGCGGGAAATGCGTCGTAAAGCGCCCCGGCGGAGTGGGTGGAGAGGTTGTTCAACACCACGCGGATGATCGGGGCGTCGGGATAGTCGACGTCGACCAGTTCGCGCATGCACTCGGCGAAGTCTTGGTTGGTTCGCCGATCGGTAACCTTCACCCTGCGCCAGGGCCGGTGGGCGTCCATGAAGACAAACGGCGTTGTCACGTTGTTTGACTGAGGGCGGACGAAGCGCCTTCAGTTAAACTCAGGCTGCTGTGCCGGTCACGGCCTTCCACTGCGCCATGGCGCAGATCCGATGAATGTGGGTTGCGAGGGCGGAGTGCTTGTGGTGCGACGGGGTGAAATGATTTCTGACCGCTGAAAACACCGTGATAAATCGTTGCAAGCCGCCGACGGATCGTAAGCCCTGCATCACTCGTTCTCGTTTTCGCAGCGAGCAGATGGGAATTTTCCGCACGGTTGTTGAGGCTCTTGTGTGATCTATGTTCAACGGCCGGCATCACATCTCGCTTTGCCGCCCCGTATGAGCGCAGTTTATCGGTGACAATCCTCTTTGGCGCCAGGCCTTGCTTCTTCAGCAGTCTGACCAACAATCGCTTGGCAGCCTTCGTGTCGCGACGGACCTGCATAACCTCGTCGAGAACATATCCGTCCTGGTCGACGCCTGCCAAAGCCAGTTTTTCGACCGCCGATGGAGACGACCACCTCATCCAGATGCCAGGTATCCTCTCGCGACGGTCTCTTTCTGCGCAGTTGCTTTGCGTAGGCCGCATCGAATTTCCGGCCCCAGCGCCGGATCGTTTCGTAGGACACGACAATACCGCGCTCCGGTAGCATTTTTCTTCCACCAGTCGCAGGCATAGCGGAAACCGGAAATACAGCCAGACCGCGTGGGCGATGGTCTGCGGCGGGACGCGGTGGTCTTGTAGCTGATGGTCGGCGCGCTCATCACGTCCGGTTATCCGTCAACCGTTAAGGCACGAATAACGTGACAGCTCCCCCGGCGGACTTGACCGCCGATGGGGTCAGCAACCTATTCGCCTCACTGAAGCGGGTCATTGAAGCAGGCGCCCCCGATATGATGCCGGTGCAGCACTACGACGTGCGCGGTCCGGATGGCGTTTTCGTCACGAAATTCTTGAAGCGGGTCAATCACCCCATCTTCGACAGCGAAGGAAGACTGATCTATTTGCTTCATCACGTCGAAGACGTCACCGACATCGTACTCTCGTAATGACAGGCTCCTCCATCAGCCAGTTGCTCGGGTGACCGACAAGCCGTTCGAAGCACCGCGTCCGGGACATCATAGATGAACTCGAATGCGAGCCGAGCATTGATGCCGCCAATATCGGCGTCGCTGTCGAAGACGGGACCGCCACGCTCACAGGACTTGTCTCCACCGATGCTCAAAGGACCACCGCCGAAGAGGTCGTCCGAAAGGTAAAGGGGGTCAGAGGCATTGCCCAGGAAATTGAGGTTCGGCCCTTCGGCTCGAACAGGACAGCAGATGACGAGATAGCCAAACGGGCCTTCAATACGATCAACTGGAACACCACGGTTCAGAAACAGGCTATCCAGGTACGGGTTCAGCAGGGGTGGGTGACTTTGACGGGAGAGGTAGGTTGGCACTACCGACGGACTGCAGCAGCAGCCGCCATTCGTCACCTCGAGGGCGTCGTCGGCGTCAACAATAACATCGAAGTCAAGCCGCGCGCTTCAGCCTCAGATGTGAAGAAGCGCATTGAGAATGCTTTGAAGCGTAATGTCGAACTGGAGGCCAACGCGATCCGCGTCGACGTCCTCAACGACAAAGTCATTCTGAAGGGCAAGGTGAATGCGTGGGTCGAGCGCAGTGCGGCCGAGCGGGCGGCGTGGTCGGCGCCTGGGGTCCGGGAGGTCGACGATCAGCTTACGGTGTCATGAAATCAGGGCAACTGGATCGACAAATCCGTCCCCTTATCCCTGCAAAGGGACAGTCCTCAAAAAAGCGTGAGCGTTGTGCATGGGTGACATGCCTAGTGCACCGGAGTTTCTCGATGTACTAATTCTGCGCGCCGATTTCTTTTGTCATCTGGCTACAATTTTTGCTCCGGCTCAGCTCCCAGCGACTTCGACCCCGTTTTGTCGAACGAGCAGTCGAGCTTGCTGGGCGGGCAGCGGGCGAGCAAGTAGGTATCCCTGAGCCTCGTCGAAACCTTCGGCCTTGATCACCTCGAATTGGTCCTGGCGTTCTATGCCTTCCACCGTTGTGACGATACCAAGGGAGCGACCAATCGCTGCGACCGCTCTGATAATTGCCAGGCTCTCCTTGCCCCCCGGAATATCGGCAACGAAGCTGCGATCGACCTTGATCTTGTCAAAGGGAAAGGTCCTCAAATATCCGAGAGAAGAATAACCGGTCCCGAAGTCATCGATTGCGATCTTCACGCCGCGTTTTCGCATTTCCCTGAGGATCTGTAGATTGCCCTCACATTCGTCTAGTAACACCGACTCGGTGATCTCAAGCTGTAGGCGGGAGCCTTCCAGGCCGGAGTCGTCCAGGATGGTGCACACTTTTTGGGCCAGGTCTTGGTCCCGGAATTGCTGAGGCGACAGGTTGACCGCGAGGCTGATAGCGGTCGGCCATTTGGCTGCCTCGGTGCAGGCTTCACAAAGGATCCACTCGCCGAGCGAGCCAATCAGGCCGGTCTCCTCGGCAACAGGTATGAACTCAGCTGGCGACACCGACCCTCGCTCAGGATGCGACCAGCGTACCAGCGCTTCGAATGTCGTGATCTGGCCTGTGTGAAGGTTGACCAGTGGCTGGTAGTGGATCTCCAGTTCGCCACGCTCGAGTGCACGCCCAAGCGCACCCTTCATCGCTTGTTTTGCGCGCAGATGCGCGTCCATGCCAGGCTCATACTGCACATACGACCCGGGACCGCCGGCTCTGGACTGATGAAGAGCAAGATCGGCAGCCTGGATAAACTCGTCGAGCGACTGGTCGCCCTTGAGAGCGATCGCCAATCCAATGTTAAGTTTAAGATCCACCTGCGTTCCTGAGAGCACATATGGCTCTTCAATCGCATCTATGAGTTGTTGGGCAAGCCTGCGACCTTCATCATCGCTTCTAAGGCCAATGCGCAAGACCCCAAATTCGTCGCTACCGAGACGACAGAGGATGTCGGATTGTAATACACGCTCTCTCAGGCGCTCAGCCACACGCCGCAGCAGCAAGTCGCCGGCGGCTCGACCATAGGCGTCGTTGATGGCCTTGAAGCCATCAAGGTCGAGGCAGAGAAAGGCTATCCGCGTGCCCGGTGCGACCCCGTCAGATAGAAGTCCGAATTCTTCGCGGAGGAACTGACGGTTCGGCAATCCGGTCAGCGCATCGTGCCGCGCCATGTGATGGATCTGCTTCTTCGCCAGCAGTCGTTCTTGTTCTGCATTACGGCGCTCGGTAATGTCCAGCGCAATGCCAACAAAGCCGAGAAACTTACCGTCCGCGGCAAAGCGCGGCTGTCCTATGTCGATGACCCAGGCCGAGCCACCTGACGCGCGTAGCAATCGATACTCAGTTCGGATCGATGTTCGCAGACTGAAGGCACGATTGAAGCTCGCGTCGACTCTTTTGCGGTCATCAGGGTGGATAGCGCGCAACCAGCCTTTTCCAGCTGCCTGCTCGGCCGTCTGTCCGGTCGTCTGAAGCCAAAGACGACTGTGATAGTCGTCTTCACCCGTTTCATCGGCTACCCAGATCATGACCGGCGCATCGTCGGCAATCGCACGGAAACGGGCCTCGCTCTCCTTGAGGGCCTCTAAGGCCTTCCGCCGATCGTCGATATTTTCGACCGTTCCGTACCATCGAACGATCATTCCATTTTTAGCCCGGCGCGCGGCCGCGCGACTGCGGAACCAGCGATAGCCTCCCTTAGCAGACTTCAAGCGAAACTCCGTGTCGAGCGGCTGCCCAGTCTTAAGAGACTTCGACCAGTGTCGCTGCACGTTCGCCACGTCATCGGGATGCATTGCCTGCACCCATCTTGTCCCAAGCGCATCTGCCGGATCAAATCCGGTAACTTTCCAGCGTGGACCCATCTCCAGAACCTCGCCCGAGGGGTCGGCAGTCCACGGCACTTGTGGATGGAGCTCTATCAGCGCCCGATGATGTTCCTGGCTGGTATGCAGGTCCGCCTCTGCCCGGCGTTGGGCTGTGACATCGAGGATCGTCGTCACGACCATGTTCTCAGCCGACCCTGTTGTCAGTTCAGTACGCCGTTTGTGCACCACGACAGTTCTCACCTTGCCGTCGGGGCGGGCAATCTCCTCCTCCAGTGCGACTTCTTCTCCAGTAAGAAGAACGCACTCATCCGATTGTCGAATACGCTTCGCTTCCAAGTCCGAGCAAATGTCGTAATCCGTGCAACCGATCAGGTCGGCGCGCGCCCGGCCCAGAAAGGCGCACGCCGCCTTGTTGACGTAACGGAAGCGAAATTGCTCGTCCTTGATAAAAACGGGCTGGGGGATCGTGTTGAGAATAGCCCCGATATCACCGTCGAAATGCATGGATTGCACCGATGCTTTTCGCTGACTTTTCTCCATAGGGTCTGTTCCCGCCGCAAAATTTGGAGATTGTTTCGCCGTATAGCGAGGCGAACTTCAATCGGTATTAGATTCGAAATGGCGCGCATGGGCGCCATTTCAACCTCCTATGGTGGTTGCTAATAGAGAATGAGCGAACGTAAAAGGCTTCCGCATTTTGCACGAGCGGATGCGGCGGATTCGAACTCCCGTTTGTTCGCATGGAGGGGCGGGGATTGTGGACGAGCTCGAGGACGAAAGTCCCGCTGAATCTCGGCAAGCGGTAGACGCCGTTCTTTCCCTACGGACATTGGTGGAGGTCTCCTCTTGACGAGCCGGGAGCTGGGCCACCAGTCGGCGCTCTCATATCGGGGCGGCGAGTGACGGAAAATTCGGCCGCTACCGGCGTAACTCGCGCGTTGCATCCACCAAGTGCTCACCTCGCTACTCAGTGCAGCGCAGCCGTGCGGTCGCATGCGGCCGCCAGAGGTCCCATGATCTGGCCTCCGCGATCCTGTTCCTCGTCTCCTCCGAGATTCAGTCTTTATCGAGGGAACCACGCTCTTCATGTTTGGTGACGCTCTTGCGCTCATGTCTGGCAGCGAAGGATAGCCATCGCTGCTTGACGGATGTGATGGAGATGACTGAAGACCGCAGCAGCCACGATGGAGCATGTGTTGAGCGAAAAACGAGCGACTGTCCTGATGATCATGGATGACTGGGGCGTGAAGAGCCGCCTGCCGGCGCCCGAAACCCTTCACGGAAGCCGTCGGTCCACTATCAGAGCGCGTTTGGCGGATATACTGCCGCGTGCTGATGGATCCTGACCGATTGATCCTGCTCGGGAAGCAAAGTCTTCAACCGTCCCACCACGCCGCTCAAGCCATGCGAGCAGACTCGCTCGAGTGTCAGCCATCAGTTCAAATTGAACCGGCGACCCGTCTTCTGCTGCGCGCGCGATCGCGCAACCGACCTTCGCGATCGAGGAAAAGCGGATCGCCCAAATCTGGCGCGGCTTCAGTGCTCGTTTCGCGCCGACCTTGCGGGCTGCATTCCAAGCACGTCGCTCCTTCGGCGCAGGATCATATTGTGAAAGTCCCATGATGCTTCTCCTTCGACCACCATATGGCCAGAAGGAGAACGCGGGGATAATAGGTCCTGGCGGGGGCCGAAATCGGCCTGTCAACGTACCACCGGCAACTGGATCGGGATGGTCAGCGGGGCAAGGAAATAGGGCGACGCAAGAAAATAGTTGGTAAAGTCCACCGAGCCTTTGCGCTGGCGGGTGTTGAGTAGGCCGATATTGTTCCAGCTGTCCTCGTCGAACAGGCGCGAATAAGGGACCAGGTGGCCGCGCAAGCGGAAATGGATAACGGGCAGGCCGTTTGGCAAAAACACGTTGGGCAGCGGATAGGATTCGTCTGTCGTCTTATAAAGTTCGTCCTTGGTATCGTAGAGGGATAGATAGGCCAAAAGGTCGATGTTCTTGAGATATTCGAGCGTATTGTTTTTAAGCGCGCTGCTCGTCAGCTGCTCGATCTCGAGTTGGCCGCCGCTACCAAGATTCTCGAGCCTGAGCTTGGCGTGGCAGCCATAGTGCACGTCTCCTGACAGCACGGCCACTTTCGACGGTCTCACAACGTCGGCGAGGAACTTCAGGAACTCATATTTACCGCGTGGATTGGCGCTCCAGCTTTCGAAGTCGTTATCGTAGCGGCCGGGCTTGCGGGGTTTCATTTGGGCCGAAGCCTTTGCCGCCAAGCTCGAGGCCCGCCCGATTGGCACGCGGCATGGCACTTCGATCTCGAGTGCAATCCGGTTCGGCACGAGACTCATCGAGACCAACGGGTATTTCGGAGCGCGCCGCATCCTCGACGTTTCCGGTGACGGGTTCAA
>JAESGS010000263.1_pt1 | contig 61425 bp, 53 predicted proteins | sample 9269761 | NCBI WGS metagenome assembly JAESGS01 (sample SAMN15741799, study PRJNA653493) | algae metagenome | isolation source: Cyanosarcina radialis HA8281-LM2 and co-occurring heterotrophs from damp... | place: USA: Makauwahi cave, Hawaii | collected 2011-01-06 | reverse complement strand
CGCCTTCGGCCGAGCTTCGTCCCAACCAGACGGACCAGGACTCGCTGCCGCCCTATCCGGTGCTCGACGACATTCTCGAATGCCTGGTGGAAAAGGAAATGGGAACGGACGAGATCGTCGCCCGCGGTCATGAGGAGGCCACCGTTCACCGGGTCGAGCATCTGCTCTACATCGCCGAGTACAAGCGCCGGCAATCGGCGCCGGGCGTCAAGATCACCAAGAAGAACTTCGGTCGCGACCGCCGCTACCCGATCACCAACCGCTTCCGCGACCGGGGCTAGGCGATGGATATCCTCTCCGAAGAGACGGACGGCCGACAGGGCCGTCCGGAATTTACGGAGGAGGAAATCCGGCTGCTGCGACTGTGGTCGGCGAGCGACGTTACCGCCGGCCGGCAGCTTTCAGCGCAGATCGGCTACTTCGCGACGCCTGCTATCTTCGGGGTCTATGGCCTTGCGACCGGAAGCCTCACCGTCGTCGGCGTTGCCTTCATCTGCATCCTGCTCCTGCTGGCCTGGGGGCTGGTCACCACCTGGCGGGACCGACGCGATTCCGTTCTCATGCAATCGGTCTGTTCCAAGGTTCTGGCGACCCTGCCGGCGGGTGAAGACAAGAAATAGCGGCCTCGTCCGGGAGAGAACAGCATGCGCAGTTCCGTCGAAATCCATGACATCACAACAGGTGAAACGCGGGTTGTCTGGCAGACGGACAGGCGGGTCGAGGCACCGAACTGGTCGCGGGACGGCTCACATCTGATCATCAACGATGACGGCAGGCTTTATCGGCTTGGCCTTGATGGTTCCGAACCGGTGGAGATCGATACCGGTTTTGCGACGCTCTGCAACAACGATCACGGCCTCTCGCCGGATGGCACGACGATCGCGATCAGCGACAAGACCGAGTTCGGAAAATCGGCGATCTACCTGCTGCCGGCCGAAGGCGGCACGCCGCGACTCGTCACCCGCAACCTGCCGTCCTATTGGCACGGCTGGTCGCCCGACGGGAAAACGGTGACCTATTGCGGCATCCGCGACCAGGTCTTCGATATTTACACGATCTCCGTCGATGGCGGCGATGAGCGGCGGCTCACCCATGGCGAGGGCCGCAACGACGGGCCCGACTGGTCGGCGGACGGCGAATGGATCTATTTCAACTCGAGCCGTACCGGCCAGATGCAGATCTGGCGGATCCGCCCGGACGGTAGCGACATCACGCGGATCACCGACAGCCCCTATGGCGACTGGTTTCCGCATCCGTCGCCTGACGGTAAGCATCTGCTGGTGCTTTCCTATGACGGCGACGTTTTCGATCATCCGAGGGATCTCGATGTCCGGTTGAGGCTGATGGACATGGACGGCGGCAATGCCCGCATCCTGTTCGAGCTCTTCGGCGGGCAGGGAACGATCAACGTTCCCAACTGGGCGCCCTCGAGCGATCGTTTCGCCTTCGTCCGCTACGAACCGGAAAGCTGACCGCGCTGGACAAGTATATCGAGGCCATGCTAGCGATGAGGTCGTTCGCAGGGCGCATCCGATCCGCGGGAAGGGCAAGGCCCACCTGTCTCACTGAACTTGGTTACCACACCTCTTTTCAGTCTGTGGGCGCGGATACCGGACGTGAATGAAAGGAGGTCTTTCATGATCACGCGCGATCTTTCCGCGAACATTACCCTCGATACGATCCGCAAGCAGGCCAAGGCTTTTTTGAAGGCCGTCAAGGCTGGCGATGCCAGTGCAAGGCAGCGGGCGCTTCCCTATTTCTCCGAACCGACCGCAATGGGCCTTCAGGATGCCCAACTGGTGCTTGCCCGCGAATTCGGCTTTGCCAGCTGGACGCGGCTGAAGCGGCATCTGGAGAAAGCCGAAATCGGCACGCCCTCGACCGAACAGGTCGCAAACCGCTTTCTCGCTCTGGCGACGGTCTCCTATTTCGGTGACATCGCCGCCGATCCCGAGCGGTTCGCTCAGGCGCTCGACCTTCTCAAGGACCATCCTGAGATTGCCGGGGACAACATTCACGTGGCCGCCGCCCTCGGCGACGCCGCGGCGATCGACCGCTTTCTCGATAGCGACCCGAAACTCGCAGAGAAGCGCGGCGGTCCGTTCGACTGGGAGCCGTTGCTCTATGCCGCCTATGCCCGCGTTCCCGGCCGCTCGTCGCTGCCGGCGGGTGCCCGCCTGATTGCGCGCGGGGCCGATCCGAACGCCTACTGGCTCGACGACGGCCAGTATCGTTTCACGGCTTTGACCGGCGTCTTCGGCGAGGGCGAGGCGGGGCCGGAGCGGCAGCCGCCGCACCCGGATTGCGTGGCCTTTGCGCGGCTGCTGCTTCATGCCGGTGCCCGGGCCAATGACAGCCAGGCGCTCTACAACCGGATGTTCGAGCCGGACAATTCCTGCCTCCAGCTGCTTCTCGACCATGGCCTCAATGCCGACGACCGCAACAATTGGCTGGTGCGCAACGATGGCGGCCTGGTCGAAAATGGCGAACGCGTCTTCGACTATCAGCTTGCCTGGGCACTGGAAAAACGCATGCCCGATCGCGTCCGGCTGCTCGTTGCGCACGGCGCCGACGTCAATCGCCCGATCAAGGGGCGCACGCCCTATCAATGGGCGGAGCTCGGCGGCGATCCGGCACTGGCACAATATCTCGTGTCGCGCGGCGCGACCGAAGCACCGTTGGAGGATGTCGACCGGCTGGCCCGCGCCATCGGCGAAGTGAAGGCCGACGAGGCGAGGGAACTCGTCGATGCGGATCCGACACTTGTCGCCCGAACCCAGGCTGCACACCCCGCCATCCTGCACGAGGCGGCGGGTGAGGACCGGCATGACGCTGTGGCGCTGATGCTGTCGCTCGGCTTCGACGTCAACCGCATGACCTCGCGCACGCCGTTGCACGAGGCGGCGCTGCATGGGCATGTCGCGATGGCGAGGCGACTGCTCGATCACGGCGCCGATGCCTTGGCCCGCGACCCCTACCATCATGCACCGCCGATCGGCTGGGCAAAATACAACGGCAAGGACGCGATGGTTGCTTTCCTGAAGGATCAGCCGCTCGACATCTTCGCAGCTGCCTCCTTTGGCGTGGCCGCGCGCCTCGCCGACATCCTCGAACGGCAGCCGGACCTGATCGAAACGCCGTTCGGCAAATTCCGCGGGCGCGGGAGGCCGGAGCCGCAGCACGACTGGATGACGCCGCTTGCCTTTGCAGTGGTCAACGGGCAGGCGGGTTCGGTGCGGTTGCTTCTCGAAAGGGGAGCGAATGCACGCGTGCGCGATGGCGCCGCCGGCCCGTCGATACGCGATCTTGCCCTGGAGCAAGGCAATGCGGAGATCGTCGCCTTGCTGCGCGCTTCGGCGGCCGCTCCGCAATAGGATGCGCAAGGGAGGCGCGGGCGGTCGCCCGCGTTCTCCTGATCGCCGCTGCGACCGCTGATTGTCGGCGAATCAGCCGGTTGAAATCGTTAAGTATTTTATCACCAGCTTATTTAAGCCAAACTTCGATTTTGGTCGCTAGAGTGCCGGCAGTATCGGCTGCCATCGTTGCGCATCGCACCTCCACAAGTGCTAGTATGCCCGGCAGGGCCGGTACGGACGAGGGGGCTGGCGTGGTGGAAAAGGCGTTGCGGCAGGCAAAACGGGACAAGACGGTCTGGGCGATCCATGCCGCCTGTACCTTGGTCGCGGTCCTGATCATTGCAAGCCTCATCTATGTTCTCGACCGGTCCGTCACGGAAGCCGATCGCTTCGGCCTTTCGGCCGAGCGTCGGCTCGTCGCAAACGAGCTGCGCCACCAGATGGATGCGGTCGTTCAGTTCCAGGCCCAGATCTCCTTCTGGGACAAGACCTACAACGAATTGGCGGCGGGCCAGGTCAGCGACAGTTTTGTGATCGACGAGCTGTCGGGCTGGCTGTGGGAAGACTACGGTTTCTCCTGGCTCATTTTCACCGACCCCGAGCGGAAGGTTTCGACCGTTCTGAAGGACGGGATGGCTTTGTCTATCGAGGCCGCACGGGCGCCCCTTGAAGACGTCGACGACCTGCTCGACGAGGCCAGACGCCGCTATGACAACGCCCTCAGAAACAACCACGGCAGCTTTCAGCTGGATGTCATGACGCCGGATCCGCAGTCCGTGATGCCAGCCGTACCAGGAATCCATGCAGTAGACCTGCGTGAGATCGAAGGGCGCATGAGCGTGGTGGTCGTGCAGGCGGTGATCCCCGAGACATTGGTCGTTCCGACGAACCGCCGCGTCCCGGTGCTGATGGTTTCCATCCGGCCGGTTACCCCGAAGATGACGCGCGAGATCGCGGCGCGGCTGGGTATCCGCGGGCTGGCCTTTGTTCCGCTCAACGAGCGGCCTGCGGGCAGCGCCTATGCGTCTGTCGGGCGCTGCTCCGATTCGTCCTGCCTCGTGGCCGCCTGGGTGCCAAAATCGCCCGGTGGGTTCGTCCGCGCAGAACTGTTGCCGAGCGTCATCATCATGGCGATCGTCGCAGCACTGCTGATGGCCTTCGTGGCGCTGCGGTTCTCGACGCTCTTTGCGGCCCTGCAGCAGAGCGAGGCGCTGAACCGGCACCTTGCCAAGCACGATCGCCTGACGGGGCTGATGAACCGCAGTGGCTTCGACGACATGCTGGCGGCCGCCCTGTTGCGGGCAACGACGCATCCGTTCACGCTCGTCTATGCCGACCTCGATGAATTCAAGGAGGTCAACGACCGCCACGGCCACGCCGCCGGCGATGCCGTGCTGGTGGCCATGGCCGAGCGCTTTCGCAACCGGGCTGGCCCGAAGGGCACGGTCGCGCGGCTTGGGGGTGACGAGTTCGCAGTCATTCTCGGCGATTGCAGCGAAGCCGACGCCCGCAGCCTGACGGCCGGCCTGATCGCCGATGCGCAGACGCCGGTCGCCTTCGAGGGCCAAATGCTCGTCGTCGGCGGCAGCGCCGGCATCGCCTTTGCGCCGCGGCACGGCCTGACGGCGCGCCAGTTGCTGCTGGCCGCCGACGAAGCGCTCTATCTGGCCAAGCGACGCGGCCGCAACCGCTTCGAAACGGCTGACGAAATGGTGCTGCCGGCCGATAAGAACGACGGCCAGTCGGCGGCCTGAACGCCGCTGGCCGGCGGGAACGTTACTGCGGAACATTGTAGGGCGTGATCACCACCACGGCAGAAAGCTGCGGGCCGATCGCCGGCGCCTGGATGTCCGGCCGTAACATCATCGTGCGAAAGGCGGTGCGCGCATCGGTCCTGAGGTCGTGATGCAGCACGAAGTGAATGCGACGTTCGCGCAACAGCGCCAGATTGTCCTCGTCGAGATCATGGGCGATGTAGAGCGCGCAGTGACGCTCGAGGTGCTCGAAGGCTGTAAGGACGGAGCGGTTGCCGCCGCCGATCGAATAGGCCGCGTTGATATCGGGATTGGCCGAAAGCGCAGCATGGGCCAGGAGCCCGGTTTCGCTGTCGCGACCGTGGCCCTCGCTGATCTCGACGATCCGGATTGCGGGATAGCGCTCGCGCAACACCCGGCGAAGGCCGATCTCGCGTTCCTCCTCGCCACGAAAGCGGCCGCTCGAAAGGGTCACGAGCACAGTTGCCGGCGCGCCGGAAAAGCGCTCGCCGAGAAGGTAGGCGGCGGTTTCGCCCGCTGCGCGGTTGTCCGCGCCGGCATAGGCGGTTCGCTTTGAATGGGGCAGGTCTGTCACCAGCGTGACGACGGGAATGCCGCTGGTCTCGAAGCGGCCGACGGCGGCGACGATCTCGGGCACGTCAGGCGCCTTCAGCACCAGCCCGTCGGTCCCGCGCAGCCGGATCCGGTCGAGCAGTTGCACGATGTCCTGCGGGCGCATCGTCTCGGCGAAGTGGAACCGGCAGCGAAAGACGGTGGGCGCGAAGGTCAGGGCCTCGCTCTCAAAGGCGCGACGCACCGCGTCGGTAAAACGCTGCGGCGACTCCATGACGATGTCGATCGCAAATTTGCGCCCCTGGATGTCGAGGCCTGCCTGCTGCTTTTCCAGTTCCTCGATGGCTGCGCGAACCCTGGCCTCCGTCTGGCGGCGCACGCCCGGCCGCTCGTTGAGCACGCGATCGACGGTCGCGGTGCTGAGCCCGGCCTGAAAGGCGATGTCCTTGACCAGAAACGGATGGGCCATCGCCTCGCTCTCCTGATGGATTTTTGATGGATTCTTGCTCTATATCATGTTTTGCCGCCGCCTATAGTCGTGTTCATCAGGATGTTCCAGAGGAGGAAACGCGATGAAGACCGACAACAAAGCGCGCCAGCGGATCGACCGCGTCTGGCTCACCGAAGAGGCTTGCGATCTCGAAGCGTTCCGGGCAGAAGTCGAACGCGAAACCAGTACGTCCGACTATCCCCATGCTTCCGGCTGCGAAAAGAACGTCCTGATCTATGACAGCGCCGCGCTGATTGCGGCGTGCGGCGATGCCGAGGCCCGGCGTTCGGTTCTGGCGGAAATTTGCGAGGTGCTGGCCACCGGGCCCGGCGTGGCGGTGTTCAAGCGTGCCTTTGCCGATACGGCGGCAATCGACATCGCAAGTGGTGTCTTCGATGCCATCATCGAAGAGCAACATCGCAGCAACAGCGGCGGCGGCGATCACTTCGCCAAACCCGGCGCCAACGACCGCATCTGGAACTCGCTGGAAAAGCACTGCCTGAACGCGCCGGAGAATTTCGCCGCCTATTACGGCAATGCCGTCATCGCGCTCGTCAGCGAGGCCTGGCTCGGGCCGAACTACCAGATGACGGCGCAGGTCAATCGCGTCAATCCGGGCGGTGCGGCGCAATCGGCGCACCGGGATTATCACCTCGGCTTCCAGACCGCGGCCGTGATCGAGCAGTATCCGGCGCATGTGCACAAGCTTTCGCCGGTGCTGACGCTGCAGGGTGCGGTCGCTCATTGCGACATGCCGCTCGAAAGCGGTCCGACGCTTTTCTTGCCCTATAGCCAAACCTATGTGCCGGGCTATCTGGCGCTCAACCGGCCGGAATTCCGCGCCTATTTCGACGCTCATCACGTGCAGCTTCCACTCGAAAAGGGCGATGTCGTCTTCTTCAACCCGGCGCTCTTTCATGCCGCCGGCACCAACCGCTCCCAGGATATCCGCCGCGTCGCCAACCTGCTTCAGGTGTCCTCGGCCTTCGGTCGCGCAATGGAAACCGTTGACCGACTGACCATGAGCGCGACGCTCTATCCGGCCTTGCGGGCCCAGCTGGCGGACGGCAAGCTGACGCAGGCGGAAGCGGCCAACGCGATCGCCTCCTGTGCCGAAGGCTATTCGTTCCCCACCAATCTCGACCGGGACCCGCCGCTCGGGGGGCTGGCGCCGAAGACGCAGGCGCAGTTGATGCGCGAGGCGCTCGCTGCGGGAACGGGCGAACAAGAGTTTCTCGCGGTGCTGCAGGCGCAGGCGAAGCGCAAGCTGAGCTGACGAGCGAGTTGCAATTTGACAGGCTCCCGGCGCGCTTCAGCCGGGAGCCGCAGCCGTTTCAAACGATCAATTCCGAGGGAGGAATTCGATGAGTGGACAATTGCAAGGCAAGATCGCCATTGTCACCGGTGGCACGCAGGGGCTGGGCGCGACGATTGCTGGCCTTTTCGCCGAACGCGGCGCTGAGGGCATCGTCATCTGCGGACGCAACGCTGCCAAGGGGCGGGCGAAGGCTGAGCAGATCGGCAAGGCAAGTGGTGCGAACGTCGTCTATGTCGAGGCCGATCTTGAAAAAGTAGAGGACGCCCGCAAGGTGGTCGCCGCTTGCGACGCGGAATTCGGCCGGGTCGATGCGCTGGTCAACGCCGCAGCCATCACAGACCGCGGCACGATCCTCGATACCACGCCCGAACTCTTCGACCGCATGTTCGCGATCAATGTGCGCGCGCCGTTCTTCCTGATGCAGGAAGCTGTGAAGGTCATGCGGCGGGAGAAGACCGAGGGCACGATCGTCAACATCGGCTCGATGTCGGCGATGGCCGGCCAGCCGTTAATTGCCGCCTATTGTTCGTCGAAAGGCGCGCTCGAAACGCTGACCAAAAACACGGCCTATGCGCTTCTTCGCAACCGCATTCGCGTCAACGGACTGAATATCGGCTGGATGGCGTCCGAAGGCGAAGACCGCATCCAGCGCGAGTTTCATGGCGCGGCTGCCGATTGGCTCGAAAAGGCGGCGGCCAGCCAGCCTTTCGGTCGGCTCGTCGATCCGGCCGAAGTGGCGCGGGCCTGCGCCTATCTGTCGTCGGCCGAGTCCGGGCTGATGACCGGATCGGTGATTTGCTTCGATCAGTCGGTTTGGGGCGCCTATGACGGTTCGCCGCATCCGGTCGCTCCGCTTTGAGGCGGAGGCAAACGACCAAGCTCGACAGTAGCCGGCGGAAAGTGGCGCGCCACGTCTCGACCGGGTTGTCGTCGCTTGTCTTTCTCAAACGGCTGTGCACTTAGTGCCGTCGTCAGGTGCCCGCGAAAGCGGGAGAATCGGGAATCCGGTGTCATTCCGGAACGTGCCCAACGCTGTGACGGGGACGATCGCCTCTAAGAGAGCCTTGAATTGTTTCAAGGTTTTGCCACTGGATCTTCAATCGGTCTGGGAAGGCGAGGCGATCGGTTGAACCGAAGTCAGAAGACCGGCCTGGCGAGATAGACCGAACCCCGCGTGGACGGCGGGAGGTTTTCGCATTGTTGGGGATCGAACGATGCTGACTGAACCGAAGGGCGGCCTTGCGGCTGCCGGCGCCTTTTCGCTGCCAGAGCGAGAGGCCGTCTACCGTGCCATCCAGACACGTCGCGACGTGCGCGATGAATTCCTGCCCGCGCCATTGCCGGATGATCTGATCGGGCGCCTGCTGGCCGCCGCGCACAGCGCCCCGTCCGTGGGCTTCATGCAGCCGTGGAACTTCGTGCTGGTGCGGGCGGAGGAAACGCGTGAGCGCGTCTGGCAGGCGTTTCGCCGCGCCAACGACGAGGCCGCGCTGATGTTCGAGGCGGAACAACAGGCCAAGTACCGCGCGCTGAAGCTCGAAGGCATCCGCAAGGCACCGCTCAGCATCTGTGTCACCTGCGACCGCACGCGCGGCGGCGCCGTCGTACTCGGGCGCACCCACAATCCGCAGATGGACGTCTATTCCACCGTCTGCGCCGTGCAAAACCTCTGGCTTGCGGCGCGGGCCGAAGGGGTGGGTGTCGGCTGGGTGAGCATTTTCCACGAGGCCGAGATCAAGGCGATTCTCGGCATCCCCGACCATATCGAGATCGTTGCCTGGCTCTGCCTCGGCTATGTCGATCGCCTCTATCAGCAGCCGGAACTCGCCGTGAAGGGATGGCGCCAGCGCCTGCCGCTCGACGAGCTGGTTTTCGAAGACGGATGGGGACGCAGCAAGGAGAAGGTGTGAGGCCTCGTCCGATCAATTCTGGACCGGCTGATAGGCCGGTCCCTTCGGATGCTTGAGGTCGATGGCGGTTTCTTCCTGCGGCAGGTAGGTCGGGCCGACGACGCGAACCTTGCTGTTCGACGGATCATAGGGCCGCTCTTCTGCCGGCGGCTTGGCGGTATTATTCGCCGCTTCCGGCTTCTTGGTCTCGATGACGATGATCGACGACTGGTCGTCACCGATCTTCGTTCCGCTTGCCTTCGGTGTCGTCGAGGCGGTTTGCGGTATCTGGCAGCCGCACTGGCCGGGTTTTCCGACGGCGCGGGTGCGATAGGCAAAGGCGTTGGGCATTTCGGTATAGGGACGGCCGGTGACGGCCGAGACCATCTTGTCGCTCTCTTCCGTGTTGAGGTCGTGAAAATAGAGCTCGGTCTCAGCCCCCGGGCAGCGCGCCCGACAGGCCTGCTCGTCGCGCGGGAAATCGGCCGGCGTCGCATCCGAAGAAATCGGGAAAAAGGCGCCGTCGCAGGTGCGCACGCACATCGTTCTGAGCGTACCGCTATAGTAGCGCTCTTGCGGCGCGTAGCCGTCTTCGCCGCGGCCGAGCATCGGGCCGTAGGCGTCTTCCGGCGGCAGGTCGGCAACGATGTTGCGGTGGCTTTCCGGCACGTCCGGTTCCACGCTTGCGAACTCCTCGCGGTCGCCATAGCAGCCGTTGATCTCCAGCGCGGCGAGGATGCGGCGCCGGCTGTCGTCGCTGCCGCCGGCGACGATCTGCTCGCGCTCGGACTTCAGCATGCGCAGATTGTCTTCCATCTCTGCGATGAGGCTGTTGAGGCCGTAGCAGGTGTCCGGGTCGCCGCCGTCGAAGCCAATGGCGTTGCCGCCACCGCAACCCGCGCGCCGGCGGTCGTTCTTTGCCCGCCGCAGCTCGATATTCTGCCGCGAGATCGCGCTGGCATAGTCCCGTGCATCGGCATTGCTGGCGACGTAGTCAGGCAGTTGCGCGAGCCGGGCGTTCAGTCGGTCGCAGGCCGTCGATGCCAGTGATGGACCGGCACCGATCAGAACCAAAGGCACAAGGGCCGCAGCGACGTGTTTCATGCGCGTGAACACGGGGCGAAGTCTCTTCCTGTTGCCAGGTCGGCGCCGACCTTCTGCGGGTGGCTGCCAGCGGCATTCCTGTTTCGCCTCCATCATAGAGCTTGTCGGTGATCGTGCAACGACAAGCGGCGGTTTGCGTTAACAGGGCTAATCGACCGGCATACTCAGGCGGCGCGGGCGGTTTCCAGCGACATCGGACGTTCGAGCACGGTACCTTCGATGGCAGCGACCGCCTTCATCCGCGTGAGCAGATCCGGCGTTACTTCCCAGGCGACGGCGACCGCGAAGACGGAGCCGATGCGATGCGGTTCGGCGATACGCTCGCCCGGGCATCCCATGCGCCGGAACATGCGCTCCAGGAACACATCCGTCACCGTGACGATGTGGCTGATGCCGGAAGCAAGGCCCAGCTCGCCGACGCCGCACATCAGTTCGGCGGCCGCGACCGTCACCTGGTTCGAGGCGCGGTCCTGCGAAATCTCGGGCTCGATGCAGAAGCGGCTGGATTCCCAGACCGAAGCGCTGCGGATTTCCGGATTGTCGCCGAGCAGGATCGGGAAGGTATCGTCCAGCATGTTCGGGCCGAGTGTCGGCAGGAGGCGCAGCGCGCCGCGCAGCCGGCCGGTATCGGGCGCATAGGACAGCACGTAGAGCGGGTTTGCCTGGTCGTAGTTGTCGATTTCCCAGTCGCCTTCGGTCTGCACGTCCCATTTCAGGAAGTCGTGGAAGACGCGCTTGCGCAACCGGAACATGTCGTCGACGGCCGCCGGGTGTTGTGCGCGGGTCTTTCCGTTCAGGATCCTGATCATCGTTTTCTCCATCCGAGTTTGGGGATGGGGCGATGCTGTCAGGCTCGCGGCGGTTGCGTAACTGTCAGTAGCGACAGTTCAAATGCGCGATATTTGCCACTAGATTTCGAGGGGTTTCGTTGGAGGTGTCTTGTCGGGTGTCAAACGGAGGGGATCAGCGCATGTCGTACGGCCTGTGCCACGGCCTGAGTGTTGGAAACGACGTTCAGCTTGCGTCGCGCATTGGTCATGAAGAAGCGCACTGTGCGCTCGGAAATGCCGAGGATCGTGGCGATTTCCCAATAGCTCTTGCCGGCGGCGGCCCAGGTCAAAACCTCGGTCTCGCGGCCGGTCAAGCGCATCTCGCGGGTCGAAATGCTGCCGGCCATGGCGCCGTGCTCCAGCATGGCGGCATGGAAGAGATTGGCGGCCAGCTGGAAATCGCGCAGGTGATGGCGGCGATAGGTCGTCCATTCGCCAGATGACATGTTGACGTTGATCGCGAGCAACGCCATGCGCCCGGCGGGCGAAAGCAATGGCAGGGCGACGCCCTCGGTGGATATGCCGATTTCCTGGGCTGCCTGGAACAGCGGTTCGCATTCCGGGAAGCGATGCCGCGCCATCGTCCATTCCACCGGCCGCACACCGCCAAGCGCCAGCTTCAGGATCGGATCGATCCTGTGAAGGCTGCGGGCATGGTAGATCTCGGCAGCATAGGCGCCGAAGGTGTGATGCAGCCGGCAGACCTTGAGCTCGTCCGCATAGGGCTCGGCTTCGAGATAGAGAAGATGGGCAATGCGGAAGGTTCGACGCATCAATGTAAAGAAGTGAGCGGGCTCGACGCAGCCGCCACATTCCAGGATTTCCAGCATGTCGAGGACAGCCTGCTGCTCAGTCATGCCACAACACCGAATCTCGTCCGAGGCCCCAGCATGGTTAGAGGTTCACCTTTTGTCCAGCGCAAACTTTCCCGATTGGTGTGTAATACCAATTGCGCACGCCTTGATTGTGGTCGTCGATCGGCCGCGTGACAGGGGCTGATTCGCGGGCGATCTGCAAAACCAGCGATGCCGCACCTGGAGCAGGCGCGACATACGGATACGGTTTTGCCGGCGCCGGCATGGCGCCCGAATGCAGCGAAGACCGGGGGCGATCTCCGCGTTGCCATCTCAACCCGGGTGACTGGCTTCGACCACCGCCAGAGCCGCCATGTTGACGACGCCGCGTGAGGTGACGGACGGCGACAGGATATGGGCGGGAAGCGCCGAGCCGAGCAGGATCGGACCGACATGCAGGCTGTCGGTCATGGTCTTGACGACGCCGAGCGTGATGTTGGCGGCATCGAGATTGGGGAAGACCAGGAGGTTGGCTTCGCTCGTCAGGCTGCTGTCCGGCATGACGCGCTGGCGCAACGCTTCCGAGATCGCAGCATCGCCGTGCATTTCGCCGTCGACCTCAAGATCGGGCGCGAGTTCCCGCACGAGCTGTAGTGCCGTGCGCATCTTGGTGGCGCTCTCCGAATCGCGCGAACCGAAGTTCGAATGCGAGACGAGGGCGGCGCGCGGGGTGATGCCGAAGCGGCGGATTTCCTGTGCCGCCATGACCGTCGTCTGGGCGATCTCTTCGGCACTCGGGCAGTAGCTCACATAGGTATCGGTGAAGAAAGTTGCGCCGCGCTGCGAGATCAGCAGGCTCAAGGCCGAGAAATCGAGCACGCCGTCGCGCTTGCCGATGATCTGCGATACGTCGCGCAGGTGCTTGCTGTAGCGGCCTTCGACGCCGCAGATCAGCGCATCGGCTTCGCCGCGCTTGACCGAGAGCGCGCCGATGACGGTGGTGTTGGTGCGCACGATCGTGCGGGCGGCTTCCGGGATGACGCCGAGACGGCCGACGAGGGCGAAATAGTCCTCGACATAGTCGCGGTAGCGCGGATCGCCTTCGGGGTTGACCACCTCGAAATCGACATCCGGACGGATGCGCAGGCCATAGCGACGCAGGCGCGTCTCGATGATCTGCGGACGGCCGATCAGGATCGGGCGGGCGGTGCCTTCTTCGAGCAGCACCTGGGCGGCGCGCAGCACGCGTTCGTCTTCGCCTTCGGCAAAGATAACCCGGTTCTTCTGGGCGTTCTTGGCCGCGGCAAAGACCGGCTTCATGATGAAGCCAGAGCGGAAGACGAAGCGGTTCAGCTTGTCGAGATAGGCGTCATAGTCCTGGATCGGACGGGTGGCGACGCCGCTTTCCTCGGCTGCCTTCGCAACCGCCGGCGCGATGCGCAGGATAAGGCGCTGATCGAACGGCGAGGGGATCAGGTAGTCTGGGCCGAAGACCGGGGTCTCGCCGGAATAGGCGCGAGCGGCAACATCGGAGGGCTCTTCGCGGGCAAGACCTGCGATGGCGCGAACGGCCGCCATCTTCATTTCTTCGTTGATCGTGCTTGCGCCGCAGTCGAGCGCGCCGCGGAAGATATGCGGGAAGCAGAGAACGTTGTTGACCTGGTTCGGGAAGTCCGAGCGACCGGTGCCGATCATCGCGTCCGGACGGGCCTGGCGGGCGGCTTCCGGCATGATTTCCGGCGTCGGATTGGCGAGCGCCATGATCAGCGGCTTTTCGGCCATCTGCGCCAGCAGTTCCGGCTTCAGGACGCCGGCGGCCGAGAGGCCGAGGAAGACGTCGGCGCCGCCGATGCTGTCGGCAAGCACGCGGTTGCTGCTGTCCTGCTCGTAGACGGACTTCCATTCGTCCATTAGCACCTCGCGGCCCTTGTAGACGAGGCCTTCGAGGTCATGGACCCAGATGTTTTCGCGCTTGGCGCCGAGCGTCACGAGCAGGTTGAGGCACGCGAGTGCGGCGGCACCCGCGCCCGAGGTGACGATCTTCGCCTTGGCGATGTCCTTGCCGGCGAGTTCGAGGCCGTTGAGGATCGCAGCGGCGACGATGATCGCGGTTCCGTGCTGGTCGTCGTGGAAGACAGGGATCTGCATCTTTTCACGCAGGCGCCGCTCCACCTCGAAACATTCCGGCGCCTTGATGTCTTCAAGGTTGATGCCGCCGAAGGTCGGCTCGAGCGCAGAGATCACGTCGACCATGCGGTCGATGCTCGCGGCGTCGATTTCGATGTCGAAGACGTCGATGCCGGCGAATTTCTTGAAGAGGACGGCCTTGCCTTCCATGACAGGCTTCGACGCCAGCGGGCCGATGTTGCCGAGGCCGAGCACGGCCGTGCCGTTGGAGATGACCGCGACCAGGTTGGCGCGAGCGGTGAAATCGGCGGCCTGCTCCGGGTTGTCACGGATGGCGATGCAGGGGGCGGCAACACCAGGCGAGTAGGCGAGCGCCAGGTCGCGCTGGTTGCCGAGCGGCTTGGTGGGCTGGATTTCGAGCTTTCCCGGGCGGGGATAACGGTGGAAGAAAAGGGCCTGCTGGTCGATGTCGCCGCTGGCCGGACCGGTATGGGATTTCGTCTTGTCGCCCGTATTCATGCTCTCACATTCCTCATTCGTGGTCGTGCCTTTTGGCATGAATTCGAAGCGAGGTACAGTTTTGCAGTGCTGATTTCAGCGGGCAGACAGGTGACGCAATGTTGATGTCATCTTCCTGAAACACGAGTCTGGTTTCACGAAGGCAGAAAGCATAACCTTAGGACGAGGCTCGCATGATGGCGGCGCAGCAAGACAACTCCGTACGAAAGCTCAGGACGTTGTTCATCTCGGACGTCCATCTCGGCTCGAAGGCCGCCAAGACCGACTATCTGCTCGACTTCCTGCGGCATCATGAAGCGGAGACGATCGTCTTGGTCGGCGACATCGTCGACGGATGGCGGCTGAAGCGCAGCTGGTACTGGCCGCAGAACTGCAACGACGTCGTGCAAAAGCTCTTGCGCAAGGCGCGCAAGGGCACCCGCATCGTCTACATCCCCGGCAATCACGATGAGTTCCTGCGCGACTTTCCGGGCGTGCATTTCGGCGGCATCGAGGTGGCGCAACGCTACATGCACGAGGGGGCCGACGGCCGTAAATACCTCGTGCTGCACGGCGACGAATTCGACGTGGTCGTGCGCAACGCCCGCGTGCTCGCCTATCTCGGCGATTGGGCCTACGACACGGCGATCGCCATTAATATCGGGCTTGCTGCGGTCCGCCGGCGTCTCGGCATGCCCTACTGGTCGTTCTCGTCCTGGGCGAAGCTCCAGGTCAAGCACGCCGTCAACTTCATCGGCGAGTTTCAGAAGGTGGTCGCCGAAGAGGCGCGCCGTCACGATGCGCAGGGCGTGATCTGTGGGCACATCCACCATGCCGTCATCGAGGAGATCGGCGACATCCGCTACATCAACACCGGCGACTGGGTGGAAAGCTGCACAGCGATTGCCGAACATCACGACGGCACGATGGAACTGATCACCTGGCACCAGATGCGCGGCGGCGCCAGCGAGGGCGAAGCCTCTGGCGAAGCAGACAAGCTGCTCGCCCAACTGCTGACGCAACGCGCAGCCTGACCGTCGCTGCGCTTCGAAACGCTTGTCGCGAAAACTAGGTTATGGCGAGGGGCGGCCGGCTCGTGCTAAAGATCGGGCACAGCCATCAGGTCCTACGATGATTCCCTTCCAAGCGCCCGCCTATGTGGGCCCTCCGCCGCGCCATTTTGCGCTTCGCATTGCTTTGCTCTTCTGTGCGCCGCTGATCGTCAACGGCTTTGCGATGCCGTATTTTCCGATGTGGCTCCACACGCTGTCGATGAGCGATTTCGAGATCGGCGTCGTGCTGGCGCTGCCGATGTTCGTGCGCGTCATCACCGCGCCGATCGCCGGCGTCATTGCCGATCGGCTCGGGGAGCGGGCGATCGTGCTGATCTGGTCGGGTTTCCTGTCACTCGCCACCGCCGTGGTGCTTTTCTACTTTCGCGACTTCTGGCCGGTGCTGGTCATCTATACTCTGCAGTCGGCCGTCTATTCGCCTTATGTGCCGATCGTCGAGGCGATTGCACTGTCCGGTGTGCGCCGCTGGGGCTTCGATTATGCGCATATGCGCCTCTGGGGCTCGGTCGCCTTCATCGGCGCGACCATGCTCGGCGGCTGGATGGTCGGCATTTTCGGTAGCGACATGGTGCTGCCGGCCATGGCCGTCGGTTTCGGCCTGACCATCGCCATGGCCTATGGGGCGCCGCGCGTCGGCAAGCCGCGGCGGCCTTCGCCGATCACGGCACTGACGGAGCCGCCACCGAAATCGCTGCGGCAGCTCGACCTGCAACTGCTTCTGATCGGCGTGACGCTGGTCAATGCCAGCCACGCGATGCTCTTCGCCTTCTCGGCGATTTACTGGCAGCAGATCGGCTATAGCGGCACCGAGATCGGCCTGCTCTGGAGCGCGGGCGTGGCGGCGGAAGTGACGATGTTCATCTTCGCCAAGGCGATCAGCCGCCGCTTCAGCGTCTGGGTGATGATTTTGTCAGGGTGTTTCCTGGCGGTGGTGCGCTGGATCATCTTCCCGCTGGATCTCGGCTTCGGCGGTTATTTCATTCTACAGTGCTTCCACGCCTTCACCTATGCGATCATGCACACCGGCATGCAGCACAAGCTGGTCGAGCGGGTGGTGGAATCCCAGGAGGCGTCGGCGCAGGGGCTCTACTTCTTCTATACCGGAATCTTCACCGCGATCTTCACGTTCCTGTCCGGCTATTTCTACGCCTGGTACGGGGTGAACGGCTTCTATTCGATGTCGGTCGTCGCCTTTGCCGGCTGCTGCTTTGCCGTCACCGCCTGGTATCTTCAGCCCCAGAGGCGCGGCTCCGGCGGGAAGACCAGCGACGCCTCGTAGCGCAGGCCGGGCTCGCGATCCTGCGCCAGCAGCAGCGGCCCGTCGAGATCGACGAAATCCGCGCCCTGCGCCACCAGGATTGCCGGTGCCATGGCGAGCGAGCTGCCGACCATGCAGCCGACCATGACCTTCAGCCCGAGAGAGACCGCCTCATCACGCATGCGCAACGCCTCGGTCAGGCCGCCGGTCTTGTCGAGCTTGATGTTGACCGCGTCGTAGCGACCGACGAGAGCGGCGAGGTCGCCGGTCGCGTGCACGCTTTCGTCGGCGCAGATCGGAACGGGGCGGGCGATCGTTGCCAGCGCCTCGTCGCGGCCGGCGGGTAGCGGCTGCTCGATCAGGTCGATCCGTTCCTCGGCGCAGATCGCGAAGTGGTAGGCGAGGGTCTCGGGCGTCCAGCCTTCATTGGCGTCGAGGATAATGCGGCTTTCCGGTGCGCCGGCGCGCACCGCACGGATGCGGGCAGCATCATCCGACGTACCGACCTTGACCTTGAGGAGCGCGCGGTGGGCATATTTGGCGGCCTGCTCCCGCATCGCGTCGGGCTCGGCAAGCGAAAGCGTATAGGCCGTGGTCAATGCTTCCGGTGAAGAAATACCGGCAAGGACATGGGCCGCCTTGTTTTTTTGCTTTGCTTCCAGATCCCACAGCGCGCAATCAACGGCGTTGCGGGCCGCACCCGGCTTCATCTCGCGCTGCAGGTCGGCGCGGCTGAGCCCGGCCTCGATGCGCGGGCGGATGGATGCTATTTCGGCGAGCACCGTGTCGATCGTCTCGCCGTAGCGGCCGTAGGGAACGCATTCGCCGGAGCCCGTATGGACACCGTCGCCGATGCGGCAGGTAACGACGCTTGCCGTCGTCTTGGAGCCGCGCGAGATCGTAAACGTGCCCGCAATCGGGAAATGTTCCACGCTGGCATCGAGGGAAAGTGACATGAAAGCGTCTCCGGCAGGTAATCTGTTGGCCCGGCGTCATAGCGCCGCAACGTTCGGGTGACAGCAAAGGTGCGAGCCGTTATGACGGTGGAAGGATTTACGAATCTTTACACAGTCGTTGCCTCCGGTCGGACGCGCAACAGCCGTGGTAACACTTTAGGTCTGCTGCACAATCTTGTCCTCAAACTCTATCGAGATTGGACGAGTTTTGCAGAGGCAAATCGGGATAACAGAAGACACGTGTCGCAAGCCGCCCGCAAGATGACCGCCGATGTCGCGCTGTCCGAGAGTGGCGGCGGGCGAAGCTATGTCTTCACCGGCGCCTGGCGGCACGAGACGGCAGAAGCGATGGCAGCAAAGCTCGACGGCCTTGCGCGTAAGGGCGACGGGGCCGCGCAGTTCGATCTGTCCGGCGTGACGGCGATGGATACCGCAGGGGCCTGGATCATCCGCCGCTTCATGACCCGTGTCGTCGGCCCGTCGCGAGACGACGTTCATTTTGCCGAGGGCGGGCAGCGCTATGTCGAACTGATCGACGCCCTGCCGGCGGAACTGCGTTCACCGGAAAAGAGCAACGAGCGGCTGCCGCTGTTCCAGCGCATCTTCGCCCCGGTCGGCGAAGTGATGGCGGCGACGTGGGAAGATATCGTTGCGGCCATGTATATCCTGGGATCGGCGGTGCGCGGCGCCCAGCTGAAGTTCGGGCGGCACAGCGGCGTTTCTCCGGCGGCGATCGTTCACCAGATCGATCGCATGGGCGTCATGGCGGTTCCAATCATCACGCTGATGTCGTTCCTGATCGGCGCCATCATCGCGCAGCAGGGGGCGTTCCAGCTGCGCTATTTCGGCGCCGAAGTCTTCGTCGTCGATCTCGTCGGCATCTTGCAGCTACGTGAAATCGGCGTGCTCCTGACGGCGATCATGATCGCCGGCCGCTCCGGCAGCGCGATCACCGCCGAAATCGGCTCGATGAAGATGCGCGAAGAGGTGGATGCGCTGAAGGTGATGGGGCTGAGCCCGGTCGGCGTGCTCGTGTTCCCGCGCCTCGTGGCGCTGACCGTCGCGCTGCCGCTCTTGACGATCATCGCGAACTTCGCGGCGCTTGTCGGCGCAGCCCTCGTCGCCTGGGGCTATTCCGGGATCACCATCCCGACATTCCTTGCCCGGCTGCAGGAGGCCGTGGATTTCTCGTCAGTCGCCGCCGGTATGATCAAGGCACCGTTCATGGCGCTCATCATCGGCGTTGTGGCCGCGGTCGAGGGCCTGAAGGTCGGCGGTAGCGCCGAGTCGCTCGGCCGCCATGTGACGTCCTCCGTGGTCAAGTCGATCTTCGTTGTGATCCTGATCGACGGGCTCTTTGCCATGTTCTACGCGGCGATTGATTTTTGATGCGGAGAACAGCGTGAATCCAGTCGAAAGAAGGCATGAGGATTTTGAGGCGAACGGGCGGGAGTCGGTGCTTTCCGTTCGCGATCTGACGGTCGGCTTCGGATCCAACATCGTGCTCGACAAGCTGAACCTCGAGATCTACCGCGGCGAAATCCTCGGCTTCGTCGGCGCCTCGGGTACGGGTAAGTCGGTGCTGATGCGCACGGTTCTGAGGCTGCTTGCGAAGCGCTCCGGCAAGATCGAAATCCTCGGCGCGGACTACGACAACATCACCGAGGGCGAGCGCATCGCGCTCGACATGCGTCTTGGCGTTCTCTTCCAGCACGGTGCGCTTTTCTCGGCGCTGACGGTGCGGGAGAACATCCAGGTGCCGATGCGCGAATATCTCGACCTGCCGCAGAGCCTCATGGACGAGCTGGCGCGGGTGAAGATCGAGCTGGTCGGCCTCGCGCCGGAGGCGGCGGAAAAGTACCCGTCCGAGCTTTCAGGCGGCATGATCAAGCGCGCCGCACTTGCGCGCGCACTGGCGCTCGATCCGGACCTTGTGTTCCTCGACGAGCCGACCTCGGGGCTCGATCCGATCGGGGCGGCCGAGTTCGACGAGTTGATCGCCAAGCTGCGCGACACGCTGGGATTGACCGTGTATATGGTGACTCACGACCTCGACAGCCTCTTTTCGGTCTGTGATCGGATCGCGGTTCTCGGCAAAAAGAAGGTTCTTGTCGAGGGGACGGTGGAAGACATGCTGGCCTGCGACGATCCGTGGGTGCAGTCTTATTTCCGTGGCAAGCGGGCACGTTCGATCGTGCGGAACGATCAATGAATCTTGAGAAGCCGATTTTGACGCCCAGGTGTCGAGATCGGAGGAAGGGCCGGTGAAGCGGCCACGAAGGTAGTCGGTACGAATGGAAACGAAAGCGAACTACGCCATTGTCGGTTTCTTCACGGTGTTCGTGGTCGCGGCCGCATTCGGCTTCGTCTACTGGATGTCGCAGTATGGCCGAAGCGGCGAGATGATCGAGCTGGTGGTCAATATTCCGGGGTCGGCCAACGGCCTTTCGGTCGGCTCTCCGGTGCGCTTCAACGGCATTCCCGTCGGCACGGTTCGCAACCTCGCGATCGATGCCAACGACCCGCGTTATTCGATCGCGCTGACCGAGGTTTCGGTCGATGCGCCGGTGCTGAAGTCGACCAAGGCGACGCTGGAAGTGCAGGGCCTGACGGGTGCTGCCTATATCGAGCTTAGCGGTGGCCACAAGGGCGACGAAAACATCCTGAAGACCGCGATCGAGAAAGGTACACAGGCACGCATCCTTGCGGACCAGTCGAGCGTCACCAGCCTGCTCGCCACGGCCGACCAGATCATGGACCGCGCCAACAGCGCCATCACCGACATCCAGGGCTTCGTCACCGACGTGCGCGGGCCGCTCACAAAGACGATCGGCAATGCCGAGAAGTTTTCCGATGCGCTTGCGAACAATTCCGGCGCGATCGACGATTTCCTGAAGAGCGTGACGGAACTCTCCGGTTCGGTCAGCGCGGCATCCAAAAAGCTCGATTCGACGCTGGAGTCTGCCGAGGCCCTGGTAAAGTCGGTGGATCCGAAGAAGGTCGATCAGATCGTCTCGAACGTCGAGCAGATCAGCACCGACCTGAAGGCTGCCTCGGGCGGCGTTTCCGAAACCATCGCTGCCTTCCGGCGCACGGTCGAAACCTACGAGCAATTCGGCAAGAATGCCCAGAAGACGCTGGAGCGGGTCGATACGCTGGTGGCCTCGGTCGACAAGCAGAAGGTGGAGCTCGTCGTCAACGACATCACCGCGGCGACCGCGGACGCCCGCAAGACGGTGGCCAACATCTCGCAGTTCGCCGACAAGATCACGGCGCGCCAGCAGGACATCGACCGCACGATCACCGACGTCACGCAGCTGGCAAGCAAGCTCAACGCTTCGGCCAACCGGGTCGACAGCATTCTCGTCAAGGTCGACGGTTTCCTCGGCGATGCGGATGCGCCGTCGCTTTCGGCTGACGCCCGCGCGACGCTGGCCTCGTTCCGCAAGATGGCGGACAATCTGAACGCCCAGATCGGCCCGATTGCGGAGAACCTCAAGCGCTTCTCGAATTCGGGGCTGCGCGACGTCGAGGCGCTCGTCACCGATACGCGCCGCACGGTGCAGAGCCTCGAGAACACGATCTCGACGTTCGACAAGGATCCGCAACGCCTTCTCTTTGGCGGCGAGACGGTAAAGCAATATGATGGCCGCACCCGACGCTGAGTCGGTGGGCACAGCCGGCGTGGGGCCGGGTGGTGTGTTTCGATCCGGAATGCGCCGAAGTTGTGTGGGACAAAGGTAACGGCAGTATGAGTTTTTCAGGGCTGGTGGGCGTGCGAGTAGCGGGAGCGTGGCGCTCCGCCCTGATGATCATGCTGGCAGCAGGACTTGCTGGCTGCGGTACCAAAGCGGTCAACGACACCTACAGTCTTTCGGCAAGGCCGGCCGTTGAAGGTCGCGCATCGACCGGCAAGCAGATCCTTGTGCCGGAGCCGACGGCTCTGAAGGCGCTCGACAGCGATCAGGTCGTCATCCGCCTCTCCGGCGCGGAACTGCAATATCTTGCCAAGGCGCAGTGGAGCGACCGCCTGCCGAAGCTCGTACAGGCGAAGCTCGTCCAGGCCTTCGAGGATACCGGCAAGATCGGCGGCGTCGGCAAGCCCGGCCAGGGCCTGGCGATCGACTATCAGGTCATCACCGAAATTCGCGCCTTCGAGATTTCAACCGAGGGCGCCGACACGGCCAATGTAGAAATCTTTGCCAAGATCCTCAACGATCGGAACGGCACGGTGCTGGCGCAAAAGGCGTTTCGCGCCACGGCCGCGGTGAAGGGCACGGGCAACACGGCCTTCATCAAGGCCATGGATCAGGCCTTCGCCAATGTTTCGGCAGAAATTGTCAGCTGGACGCTCGGCTCCATCTGAGGAACCAAGGACGCTTCTATCCCGCGGCGACCGTCTCGATCCGGTTGATCACTTCCGCGACGCCTTGCACCTGTTTTGCCGCCTCTTCGGCGCGGGAAACTTCGCCTTCGGTCGCCACGAAGCCGGCAAGCAAAATGGTGTTGCCTTTGGCGGTAACCGTGACATCGGCTGCATCGAGGCCGGGCGTGACCGCCAGGAGATGGGCGACGCGGCGCTCCAGTTCGGCGGGGTGATCGGCCACCTGCCGCTCCGGTTCATCGCCGTAAAATGTCCGTTTCTTGAAGATCATAGTTTTCACCTCGCTCGACGAAGGTGAAACGCCTGATAGCGGGCTTTGTTCGCCTGTTTCATTCGAAACAGCGGGGTGGGACTGATCCGTGCGATGGCTCGTTTCAGGCGACGGGCGGCTCCGTCGCGGTCGGATTACACGGGGATATACAAAATGCGCAGTTCCTGCTTCGCCATGGCTCTGGCGACGACGATAGCACTTGCCTTGGCCATGCCGGCGAAGGCCGCCAACTATAGCTACGGCTGCAAGCCGAGCTGCGTCGTCAAAACGGAACGGGCTTATGGCGCCGACGGCAAGGTCTTCTGGAAGAAGTTGCGGATCTGCAAGTGACGTCAGGGAAGGTCCGAAGATCTTCGTTCGGAACGACCGTGGCCAGTGAGCCACTCATAGGTTCCGACACGCCGTGAAATGGTCCGGAGAGAAGCGCGTCTGCGCAGTGCGAGCGCTTCTCCCATTTTGTGGATTGCCGGCGTGATTACGGCCAGCGGACCACCGGGGGCAGGGACGACAGGATCGACTCGACATTGCCGCCCGTCTTCAAGCCGAAGATGGTGCCGCGATCGTAGAGCAGGTTGAACTCGACATAGCGGCCGCGGCGCACCAGCTGTTCGTCGCGGTCGTTTTCGGTCCACGGCGTATTGAAGTTCGTGCGGACGATCTTCGGATAGACGATGGCGAATGCCTTGCCGACATCACGGGTGAAGGCGAAATCGGCGTCCCAGCCGCCTTGCTCTTCCGAGGAATGCAGCCAGTCGTAGAAGATGCCACCGGTTCCGCGCGCCTCGTTGCGATGGGGCAGGAAGAAGTAGTCGTCGCACCACTTCTTGAACTTGGCATGGTCGGCGACCGCATGGCGCCCGCACGTGATCTCCATCGCACGGTGGAAGAGCTGGGTGTCGGGATCGGTCATGACGCGGCGGCGATCGAGCACCGGGGTGAGGTCGGCGCCGCCGCCGAACCAGTTGCTGGTCGTCACGACCATGCGGGTGTTCATGTGAACGGCCGGCACGTTGGGATTGACCGGATGGGCGATCAGCGAAATGCCCGAGGCCCAGAAACGGGGATCTTCGGCGGCGCCCGGGATCTGGCTGCGGAACTCGGGCGAAAACTCGCCGTAGACGGTTGAGGTGTGCACGCCGACCTTTTCGAAGACGCGACCTTCCATCATCGACATGCGGCCACCGCCGCCCTTGCCATCCTCACGGCTCCAGTCCTTGGCAACGAAGCGGCCGGGGGCACGGTCAGACAGTGGCCCGGTCAGCTCATCCTCCACCGCCTCGAAGGCGGCGCAGATGGTGTCGCGCAGCCCCTCGAACCATGCACGCGCCTCCGCCTTCTTATCTTCGATATCTGCGGGGAGCCCCTGGGGTAGCTGCGGTCGTTCCATGAAATTACGTCCTGTTGGCGGGATTTCCCGATGAGATGCCGCCGATTCGATTGAAGTCGCCACAGTTCACACTTTGGCGCTGATGGCAACGGCGGTCCAGCGCTTCGGCCACTCGGTCGCGGCGTGTCCTTGGCCCTGGCGAAACCCGCCTACACAAAGCTCTGGCAAACGCAGGCTTGCCTCACTATCTTACAATCCAGAGGTATAGCCCATGGCAAGAATACCTGCAGGCCCGCCGCTCGATGGATTGCGGCGGCAGATCGCCCGGCATCGCCGGGACAATCCGACACGAGGCGACGGCCTTTTCGTGCGGGAAACCTTTCGGCTCGATCGCAGTTCCGCCCGCGCGAAGGCCCGGGAATGGTTCGACACCTGGCCGAAGGCCGCCTACTGGACCGAAGTGGAAAGCTGGCGACAGCTCGACGGCGACGAGATCGAGTTCACGATGCGCCGCCTGCCGACCGCGGATTGATCCATCGCCCCTGCGGCTTTTTCAAAGATCACCGGTTACGTCAACAAACGCGGCAGACTCCCTGCGTGCCAAGGTAGCGCAGGGCTCAACCGCGATCTCGGTCCTGAAAATAAATCAGAGTTTTTCGGAGAAGAATCAATAGATTAATGATGGCTATCAGCCCGAGTATCACGGTCCCCAGGGCAAGCGCCAGGAATGTATTGACGATGCATTGCTGATCCCCCGCGGCACATGCGCGATCGTCAAGATAATAGAACCATGAGAACAGGATGAGAGCGAGAAGAGGAAGGACTATCGCAACTCGACGTCCTAGTTCTGACTTCATCTTCTTTCCGCACAATGACCACGCGCAGGCACCATTGGTCGTGGCCGCCGCTCAAGGGTGGCTGTCTTCATCCATGAGCCTTGGGCCGGCGCCTTCCATCGACAGCACGTCGTGCGGATTGCGAAGAGGACATTCGCGCAGCGACAGGCAGCCGCAGCCGATGCAACTCGTCAGATGGTCGCGCAACGCCATCAGGCTGGTGATGCGTTCGTTCAGCTGTTCGCGCCAGTTTTCGGACAATCTGCCCCAATCCTCGACCGTCAGCGGACGATCGTCCGGAAGCACCGACAAAGCGTCCTGGATTTCCGACAATGGAATGCCGGTGCGCTGCGCCACCTTGATGACGGCGACGCGCCTGAGCACGCCGCGCGGATAGCGGCGCTGGTTGCCGCGGGTGCGGTTGCTGCGGATCAGCCCCTTGGCCTCGTAGAAATGCAGGGTGGAGACGGCGACGCCGCTGCGCTCCGCCACTTCGCCGACGGTCAGTTCGCGGCGTAATTCGCTTTGTTTCACAATCGTCATAACAGCTATTGACCTCAACTAATCTTGAGGTTTTATAGCATTGGCTCCATGACTGAGACAACAGGAGCTTGATCCCCATGACTGAGAAAATGACCCTCGCCGTGATCTATGGCAGCGCGCGCCAGGGTCGCTTCTGCGACACGGTCGCCAATTGGCTGATCAGGGAACTATCGGCTTCCGACACCTTCTCCCTGACAATCATCGATCCGGCTAGGCTCAGGACGTCGCGCGGTCTCGGCGCTGCGGTCAATCCCGGCGAATGGCTGGAGCGCAAGATCGCCGAGGCGGATGCCTTCATCGTCGTGACGCCCGAATACAACCACGGCTACCCGGCGGCGCTGAAGGAACTGATCGACTCTGCCTATGAGCCCTGGCACGCAAAGCCTGTGGCCTTCGTCTCCTATGGCGGCGCCTCGGGCGGCATTCGCGCGGTCGAGCAACTGCGCCAGGTGTTTGGAGAGCTGCACACCGTGACGCTGCGCGACGGGGTGACCTTTCCCAAGGCTTGGTCGAAGTTCGACGCCGCCGGCAACCTCTACAAGCCCGAGGAGCTGCGCGCGCCGCTGTTTTTGATGATGGATCGCCTGACCTGGTGGGCGCGGGTGCTGAAGCAGGCGCGCAAGAGCAAACCTTACAACGAAGTCGCGGCGTAACGTTGGAAACGAGGGCTCTCGGCCGGGCTCTCAAAAGGCTCGGCCTGCCGCCAAGGAGACGGCTATGGAGACGGTATCAAATCGGAGAAACCTGCCGGATCGCTTCGCCGGCAATCATCGCGGCGGAGATCGCGATGTTCAGCGAGCGCTGGCCGTCGGCCATCGGAATGAGGATGCGGCCATCGGCGCGCTCGTGCACGTGATCGGGCACGCCGGCGCTTTCCCGCCCGAAAAGCAGGATGTCGTCAGGGCGGAAATCATAGCGCGTATAGGGCAGGGCAGCCTTGGTGGAGGCGAGTACCAGCCGACGTCCGCTTGCCGAGCGCCACTCTTCAAAGCGCTCCCAGTTGACGTGACGAGTGAGCGCCACCGACGCGATGTAGTCCATGCCGGCGCGCTTCAGGTTCCGGTCGGAGAGGTCGAAGCCGGCCGGCTCGATCACGTCGACGCCAAGTCCGAGGCAGGCGGCCATGCGCAGGATCGTGCCGGTATTGCCGGGAATGTCGGGCTGGTAGAGGGCGATGCGGAGGTTGCTCACGTCAGGTCACTCGTTTCCGGGAGCATCACGGCGCGCGTCGAGTTCCGCGGCCAGGATGCCCATGATGATGTCGTCGTGCCACTCACCGTCGATCAGGGCCGACTCGCGTTCGCGGCCCTCGATGGAGAAGCCGGACTTGAGATAGGCCGCAATCGCCCGCTCGTTGAAGGCGAGGACCCTCAGCGAGACCCGATGAAGAGCAAGTTCGTCGAAGGCATAGGCCAATACCCGCTTGATGACCGCCGTGCCAAGACCCTTGCCAAGGCGATCCGGATCGAAAATGCCGATGGCGAAGCTCGCGCGCCGATCGGCGCTGTTGATGTTGTCGAGCCGCACTTCGCCGACGAGGCCGTCCTGATCGATGATCCAGGCGGCCGGATGTTCAGCGGCGCGCGCTACCCAGGCGGCCGCTTCGCCGTGGCCGAAGAGGCAGGGAAACGACCTGTCCGCACCGAACATCCGGTAGATATCCGGATGGCGGCCGAGCCTCATGCGCGCGTCTGCATCACCCTTACGGGGGCGCCGGAGGATAAGGTCGACACCGTGAAGATCAGGAGGCGTGTCCGATGAAGCGTTCATCCTGGTTCTCCGCTGCGAAACGTTTGGCTCTGCTTGCTTTTGAGGTCGCTCATTTTGCCCGCGCTAATCTGTGCCGAAACGGCAACAGCAATCGGAGCGATGAAAAATTGGGCAAGAAAGTGCCTGCGACAATCTGGCATGCGAGCGCGAATAAGGGTAGAGATCGGACCTCTTCAACGCGAACCGACGGAGGCAAACATGAATGTATTGATGTTGACACGCCTTCCTGGAGTAGTGGGCCACCGTTTGGCCTGACCGGTTCCGCGACCTATCTTTTAACCGAGATCGACGCGCTTCCGGGACTCCGGAAGACGAAGCCCTTTGCGGGCTGCATTTCCGGACTGACTTTTTCATCATAAGAATGCGGGGCGAAATCCCGCTTTCCTTCAAAATACTCTGAAGGAGCAATGTTATGTTTGGCTGGTTTGAATCCCGCCTCAATCCCTATCCGGCGGAGGAGCCGACCGTTCCGCCGAAGACCCTGTTCGGCTTCTGCTGGCACTACTCCAAGCCGGCTGCGCCGTGGCTCATCATCATGTCCGTCTGCACGGCGCTGATCGCCATTGGCGAAGTGGCGCTGTTCCAGTTCCTCGGCAACATGGTCGACTGGCTGTCAAGCGCCGACCGCGAGAGCTTCCTCGCTGCCGAAGGCGGACGGCTGTTCTGGATGGGCGCACTCGTTCTCATCGGCCTGCCGGGCCTGGTGGCGATCGATTCGCTGATCATGCACCAGGTGCTGCTCGGCAATTATCCGATGATCGCCCGCTGGCAGATGCACCGCTACCTGCTGCGCCAGAGCATGACCTTCTTTGCCAACGAGTTCGCCGGACGCGTGGCAACGAAAGTCATGCAGACGTCACTGGCCGTGCGCGAAACCGTGATGAAGATCCTCGACGTCTTCGTCTATGTCGTCAGCTACTTCGTCACGATGCTCGCTGTCGTCGCCACCGCCGACTGGCGGCTGGTGATCCCGCTCGGCATCTGGCTGGCGATCTACATCTGCATCGTGAGCTACTTCGTGCCGCGGCTGCAGAAAATCTCCAAGGAGCAGGCGGACGCGCGCTCGATGATGACCGGCCGGATCGTCGACAGCTACACCAATATCGGTACGGTCAAGCTGTTCTCGCATGCCGGCCGCGAGGAAGGCTATGCTCGTGACGGCATGGACGGCTTCCTCGACACCGTGCATCGCCAGATGCGCAAGGTGACGCTGTTTCATGTGCTGGTCTATGCCAACAACAGCATCGCGCTCTTTGCGATCGCAGCGCTTGGCATCCATCTCTGGCTGACGAGCGCGATCTCCGTCGGCGCGATTGCGATCGCCGTCGGCCTGGCGATGCGCATCAACGGCATGTCGCAGTGGATCATGTGGGAAGTCTCGGCCCTGTTCGAGAATATCGGCACGGTCTATGACGGCATCGGCATGATGACCAAGGCGCACGACATCGTCGACGAGCCGGACGCCAAGGCGCTGACAGCGGACAAGGGGGCGATTGCCTTCGACAACATCCGCTTCCACTACGGCAAGGCCAAGGGCGTCATCGATCACCTGTCACTCGACATCAAGCCGGGTGAGAAGATCGGCCTTGTCGGTCGCTCGGGTGCGGGCAAGACGACGCTGATGAACCTGCTGTTGCGCTTCTACGACCTGGAGGACGGCGCGATCCGGATCGACGGCAAGGATATTTCCACCGTCACGCAGGACAGCCTGCGCTCGCAGATCGGCGTCGTAACGCAAGACACCTCGCTCTTGCACCGCTCCATTCGCGACAACATCGCCTATGGCCATCCGGAAGCGGACGACGAGGCGATCATTGCGGCGGCCAAGAAAGCGAACGCCTGGGACTTCGTCCAGGGGCTCGAGGACAACCAGGGCCGCAAGGGCCTGGACGCCCAGGTCGGCGAACGCGGCGTCAAGCTCTCCGGCGGCCAGCGTCAGCGTATCGCGATCGCGCGCGTGTTCTTGAAGGACGCGCCGATCCTGATCCTCGACGAGGCGACCTCGGCGCTCGACTCCGAAGTCGAACAGGCGATCCAGGAGAACCTGTTCGCGCTGATGGCCGGCAAGACGGTGATCGCGATCGCCCACCGCCTGTCGACGCTGACGGAGATGGACCGGCTGGTGATCCTCGAGGCAGGCCGCATCGTCGAGACCGGCTCGCATGCCGAGCTCGTTGCCCATGGCGGTCTCTACGCCGACCTCTGGTCTCGCCAGTCGGGTGGCTTCATCGCCGACGACGTCGAGAAGGAAGAGGCTGCGGAGTAAGCAACCAAAGGCCCGCCGTTCGAAAGAGCGGCGGGCCTCTTTGTTAGATGTTACGCATTTGTAATCTGCAATTGTGTCGAAACCGATTGCTGTTCCTGCCGAACCGCCTATATCGGAACCATGCTCAGCGCCATCGTCAGCCTCTTCGAGAACTGGATCAAGCCCTTCGCACCGCGCGAGCGCCTGCAGCCGCCAAAATCGCTCTGGGGTTTTGCCTGGTTCTACGCCAGACAGGCCAAGGGACCGTTCATCGCCATGGCGGTGCTCGGCGGCCTCGTCGCCATGCTGGAGGCGGGGCTTTTCTACTTCGTCGGGCGGCTCGTCGATCTGCTCGACACCGTGAAGCCGGAAGCGGGCTGGAGCGGGTTGATCGCCGCCAATGGCCCGGAGCTTCTGTTCATGCTCCTGACGGTCATGGTGTTCCGCTTCATCGCGGTGTCGCTGGCGGCGCTCGTCGAAGAGCAGGCGATCACGACAGGCTTCTTGAATCTGGTGCGTTGGCAATCCTACGTGCACGTCGCCAGGCAGTCGCTGACTTTCTTTCAGAACGACTTTTCCGGCCGCATCGTCACCAAGGTCTGGGCTGGCGCGCAGGCAACGAGCGACCTTCTCGTCTCGCTGCTGCAAGTCGTCTGGTTCATCGTCATCTACACGGCGTCCACCATGGCGCTGGTGGCGCAACTCGACTGGCGTCTGGCCGCGATGGTCGGCTTCTGGATCGTCGTTTTCCTGGTGCTGGCGCGCTTTTTCGTTCCGCGCATCCGCAAGCACGCCCGCGATACGGCCGAAATGGCGTCGATGTTGAACGGCCGCATGGTCGATGCCTATTCCAACATCCAGACATTGAAGCTCTTCGGGCGCGACGAGGAGAACGACCGCTATATCCGCGGCGGCTTCGACCGGTTCCAGCGCGCGGTCATCCCGTTCACGCGGCTCTTGACGGCGGTGCGTGCTTCGCTGGCACTGCTTTCCGGCCTGATGATCACGGCGATCGCGGTGTATGCCATCCATCTCTGGCTCGCGGGCTCGATCAGCTCAGGCGCGGTCGCCTTCACACTTGCGCTGGTGCTGAGGCTCAACATGCTACTTGGCCGCATGATGACGCAGTTCAACTCGATCATGCGCAACATCGGAACGATCCAGAATTCGGCCGAACTGGTGTCGCAACCGATCGGTCTCGTCGATCGGCCCGATGCGACGGAACTTGCCGTGAGCAAGCCGGAAATCCGCTTCGAACACGTGCGCTTCCACTACGGCAAGGGCGAGCGCGTCATCGACGACTTCTCGCTGGTCGTCCGTCCGGGCGAGAAGGTGGGCATTGTCGGTCGCTCGGGCGCCGGCAAGTCGACGCTCGTCAATCTGCTGTTGCGCTTCTACGATCTTGAGAGCGGGCGCATTCTGATCGACGGCCAGGATATCGCGTCCGTCAGGCAAGAGTCGCTGCGCGCCCAGGTCGGCATGGTCAGCCAGGATACTTCACTTCTGCATCGCTCGATCCGCGACAACATCCTCTTCGGCCGTCCCGACGCGACCGAGGAGCAACTGATCGCCGCGGCGCGGAAAGCCGAAGCCTACGACTTCATCGCCGACCTTCAGGACCAGCGCGGCCACAAGGGGCTCGACGCCCATGTCGGCGAGCGCGGCGTCAAGCTTTCGGGCGGACAGCGGCAGCGCATCGCGATCGCCCGGGTGATGCTGAAGGATGCGCCGATCCTCGTGCTCGACGAGGCGACCTCGGCGCTCGATTCCGAAGTCGAAGCGGCGATCCAGTCCAATCTCGACCGCCTGATGCAGGGCAAGACGGTGCTCGCGATCGCGCACCGGCTGTCGACGATCGCCGCGCTCGACCGGCTGGTGGTGATGGACAAGGGGCGGATCGTCGAACAGGGGACGCACACCGAACTTGTTGCCCGCGGCGGGCTCTACGCGGGGCTCTGGTCACGCCAGTCCGGCGGATTTCTCGCCCGTGAAGAGGCGGCGGAGTAGGGCGCTCTACGGACGCCTTAAAGCCCATCCGGCGGGCGCAAATTCCGCCCAACTGATGGCCGTCAAGTCCTTGTGCCAATTGGCCGCGCTTTTCCCCGCGACAATCTGCCCACATGCCCTTGTCAAGGCTGGACATAATTTGCGATCAAGCATAGAACGCGCCGGATTGACGGGGATTCTGCGTGCTGTGCGCGCGCCGATTCTTTTCGGATTCTGTGCCGATGTCGCATTTGCAACTGCAAGGCGACGGGGCGACAGCACTATGAATAGGGCGTGGTTCCTTGACCTGGATCAAACCGCAAGGGGCAGGAATTTCGCCGGGGGCGGATGCGGTTTCCGCAATATTGCGTGAGAGGATGGTTTAGCCGTGAGCGAACACGACACTTCAAGCGAGGCCTTGGGCGAGCCCACTCGCCGCGACTTCCTTTATCTGGCTACCGGTATGGCAGGCGTCGTCGGCGCTGGTGCCGTCGCCTGGCCGTTCATCGACCAGATGCGTCCGGATGCATCAACGCTCGCGCTCGCCTCGATCGAGGTTGACGTATCGAGCCTTCAGCCCGGTATGTCGCTGACGGCGAAATGGCGCGGCAAGCCGATCTTCATCCGCAACCGTACGGAGAAGGAAGTCGAGGAGGCAAAGGCCGTCAAGCTCGACGAGCTTAAGGACCAGGTTGCGCGCAACGCCAACCTTCCGGCCGACGCGTCCGCGAGCGACCTCGATCGTTCCGCCGGCGAAGGCAAGGAAAACTGGATCGTCATGATCGGTTCCTGCACCCATCTCGGTTGCGTGCCGCTTGGCCAGGCCGGTGATTTCGGTGGCTGGTTCTGTCCCTGCCACGGTTCGCACTACGATACGGCCGGCCGCATCCGCAAGGGTCCGGCGCCGGAGAACCTTCACGTGCCGACCTTCTCGTTCGTATCCGACACAGTTATCAAGATCGGTTGAGGGGACTACTGATAATGAGTGCTGAACATTCAACCTACACGCCGACGACTGGCATTGAGAAATGGGTTGATTCCCGTCTGCCGTTGCCGCGTCTCGTTCACGATAGCTTCATCAGCTACCCGGTTCCCCGGAACCTGAACTACGCCTACACCTTCGGCGCCATGCTCTCGGTCATGCTGATCGTTCAGATCCTGACCGGTATCGTGCTGGCCATGCACTACGCTGCTGAAACGACCGTCGCCTTCAACTCGGTCGAGAAGATCATGCGCGACGTCAATCACGGCTGGCTGCTGCGCTACATGCACGCCAACGGCGCATCCTTCTTCTTCATCGCCGTCTACCTGCACATCGCCCGTGGTCTCTACTACGGCTCGTACAAGGCTCCGCGCGAAATCCTCTGGATCCTCGGCGTGGTCATCTACCTCCTGATGATGGCGACCGGCTTCATGGGCTACGTTCTGCCCTGGGGTCAGATGTCCTTCTGGGGCGCGACCGTTATCACCGGCTTCTTCACCGCCTTCCCGCTGGTGGGTGAGTGGATCCAGCAGTTCCTGCTCGGCGGCTTCGCCGTTGATCAGCCGACGCTGAACCGCTTCTTCTCGCTGCACTACCTGCTGCCCTTCATGATCGCCGGCGTCGTCGTCCTGCACATCTGGGCCCTGCACGTAACGGGTCAGACCAACCCGACCGGCGTTGAAGTCAAGTCCAAGACCGACACCGTTCCCTTCACGCCCTATGCGACGCTGAAGGATGCACTCGGCGTTTCCGTCTTCCTGATCATCTATGCCTGGTTCGTCTTCTACCAGCCGAACTTCCTCGGCCACCCGGACAACTACATTCCGGCTGATGCGCTGAAGACGCCCGCTCACATCGTTCCGGAATGGTACTATCTGCCGTTCTACGCGATGCTGCGCGCCATCACCTTCAATGTCGGCCCGATCGACTCCAAGCTCGGCGGCGTTCTGGTGATGTTCGGCTCGATCATCATCCTGTTCTTCCTGCCCTGGCTCGACACGTCCAAGGTCCGCTCGGCCGTCTACCGTCCGTGGTACAAGCTGTTCTTCTGGGTCTTCGTGGCCAACGCCATCCTGCTCGGCTGGCTCGGCTCGCGTCCGGCGGAAGGCCTGTACGTCGTGATGTCGCAGATCGGCACGCTGTACTACTTCGGCTTCTTCCTCGTCATCTTGCCGGTCCTCGGCCTGATCGAGACGCCGAAGCGCATTCCGAACTCCATCACCGAAGCGGTGCTGGAAAAGCAGAATGCCAAGGCGCAGCCGGCTGCCGCGCGCGCCTGATCAGAACAGCGATTGATAAGGAACCCACAACAATGAAAAAGCTTGTTACAGGCATTCTGTCACTCGCTGTCGTCGCTGGTCTCGGTCTCGGTGCGGCTGTTGCCGAAGAGGCGAAGGGCGGCGAGGAGCATGGCGGCGGTACGCCCCACTATCCGATCCACAAGCCGGAACAGCAGGACTGGAGCTTTGCCGGTCCCTTCGGTCACTACGACAAGGGTCAGCTTCAGCGCGGCCTGAAGGTTTACGCCGAAGTCTGTTCTGCCTGCCACTCGATGAACCTGGTGTCCTTCCGCACGCTGGAGGGCCTGGGCTATTCGGAAGGCCAGGTAAAGGCCTTTGCGGCGAACTACGAAGTTCAGGACGGACCGAACGCCGACGGCGAGATGTTCACCCGCAAGGCTGTCGCCTCCGACCACTTCCCGTCGCCTTACGCGAACAAGGAAGCGGCTGCCGCATCGAACAACGGTGCAGCTCCGCCGGACTTCTCGCTCATCGCCAAGGCTCGCGGCATCGAGCGCGGCTTCCCGCAGTTCATCTTCGACATGTTCTGGCCCTACCAGGAAGGCGGCCCGGACTACATCCACGCGCTGCTGACCGGCTACCAGGAGCCGCCGCAGGGCGTTGAAGTGGCTGAAGGCACGCACTACAACCCATACTTCGCCAACGCTGCCGCGCTGGCGATGGCTCAGCCGATCTCCGCCGACCAGGTCACCTATGACGATGGCACGCCGCAGACGGTCGACCAGTACGCCAAGGACGTTTCGGCGTTCCTGATGTGGGCCGCCGAGCCGCACCTCGAAGAGCGCAAGCGCACCGGCTTCATGGTCATGGTGTTCCTGCTGATCTTCACCGGCCTGGTGTACCTCACCAAGAAGTCGGTCTACGCCAACAAGGAACATTGATCGGCTCCGGCTTGGGCCGGTAACGATCAAAGACCCAACGAAAAAGGCCCCGGTTCGTCCGGGGCCTTTTTCGTTTGCCACCGTGCATCCCGACACGGTTGACCTTGGGCGAGGAATTCGACCGCACATGCAGCACGTTCGCGATGTTTCACGGATTCGCACCTTTGGCGAAGGGCAGGCGGCTAACGACCAGTCGCTCGCAGGACAGGCTCGCGATGCAGGCAGCCGCCACCGTATTCGGTCTATCATTGGCGACCACACCGATCTCGGATTAGGGCTGCCCCGGGGCAGCGGACGACCGGCCTGTCGATCCGCCGCTCCTAGGCATCGGAAGGTCCTGGTCTCCAGCCGTTTGCTGCAGCCCACCGATCCGCGCGTCGAATGCCTGCCACAGGTGTTCCGACTTGCCTTCGGTATAGGTTGCCCGGTCGTGGCGATGTCGGCTTGCCAATGCCCGCTTCAGCTCGACGTATGGGCCGTGTTCCTCAGCATGGGCGCGCATGTAGTCGCGAAACAGCAGCGACCATTGTTCCTGCCAGCTTCCCGCTCGGCGCACGTGGATGTGCGTGCGTTCGTCGCCAGGGCGCTCACGAAAGTAGCGTTTCGTCTGATTGGAATTCTGCGATCGCCACAGGTAGCCGATCGCCGCCATTTTTCCGGCCAGGACGTCAATGGGCTCCAGATCGGCAACGGAAATCTGAAGATCGACGATCGGCTTGGCAGCCAGACCACGGATTGCGGTGGAGCCGATATGGTCGATACGCAAGGCATGATCGCCCAACGCCTGGCGGATCGTCGTCGCCTTGGTGGCAAACCGCTCCGCCCAATCGGAGGACCAATCGCAGATCTCAATCGGTTGTGTCGTGCAGGGCAGCTCCCTATCCATCAGACGAACTTCAGATGCAGAGCGCGATGATGTCAACAACCATTCCTGCGACTGCCACCTGTCTGGCTGGCTCGGTGTCTGGCCGTCCGGATGCGCGTTAAGGACGACCGCATGTTATGGTTGCATCGACCGTTGGCGCCCGCCTAGAAGTCTGCGTTATTGTTTCTTCAAGGGGTTACATTTCGATGTCTATTTCTTTCAAACGCCTGGCGGCGGTCGCCGCGGTCGGTCTTGCCTTTGTTCCCGGTATTGCCCAGGCCGAGAGTTACGCGACGCTCACCAAGCAAGGCTACGCCACCGGCAAGCTCTCCAGGGGCAAGTCCGGCGCCTGGGGCTGGGTCGTCGGCAACGGCGAGAAAAAGTTCTTTTGCCGGCTCAACGTCGCTTCGGCCTATGTCAACAACAAGGAGATGGTGAGCTTCACCGCAAGCGGACGCATGCTCAAGATCGACCGTGCGACCTATGACGGCGCGCTCGGCGGGCCGGACCCGAACAAGCCTTACCTGAAGGATCTGCAGGCGGGCCGGGTCAAGGCCGCCAATGTCGGCGGCTGTTCGCCTCTGCGCTGAGCCGGTCCAGTCAGCACGCCTCGCCAGGCGCGGCTAAAGCATGTCGACAGCCCGTTGTTCACGACACTCGCTTACCAACCCAGATCCCGCTCGCGCGGCCGTGATTAGCGGGTAGTGCCCCTGAACTTGTGAGAAGCGACCGGTCGTACCTGCGCCGGGAGCGCCTTAAAGAGCGCTCTGCGCTATTGAGGGATCGCCAACATCTTAGCGGAAGTGATCAGTCGCTTTTCTTCTCTGATATCCCTGCAAACGAAAACGGCCCCGTCGCAAGACGGGGCCGTTTTGATTGTTTTCTATCCGGACTCGCTTAGCTGAAGCGGCCGGCGGCGTGGGCGAGCATCGTGTAGACCTTGCCGGTATCCGACGTCAGGTAGGTCTGAGTGATGCGCTTGTCCGGATCGTTGCGGGCGACGTCGGCGAGCAGCTTTTCGAAATCTGCGATGTACCGGTCGACAGCGGTGCGGAACTCCGGCTCACGGTCGTACTTGCGCTTGATCTCGTCGAAGGTCTGCTGACCCTTGAGCGTGTAGAGGCGACGCGTAAAGACGTCGCGCTCGCCGCGCTGGTAGCGGCGCCACAGATCGACCGACGCATCATGATCGATGGCGCGGGCGATATCGACCGAAAGCGAGTTCAGCGATTCAACCACGTGGCGCGGGTTGCGGCTGTCGCCGGCCCGTGCCGTCGGCTGGGCCTCGGCCGGGCGCTGCGGCGCGGGCGAGGGTGCCTCTTCACGGGACGCGGCACGGAGCAGGTCGCGCATCCAGCCACCGCCTTCGGCGACCTCGTTGCTGACAGCCTGCGAGGGCGCCGGCTGGCGAACGGCGGGCTGCTCGATACCGAGGCTGCCGCGCAGCGCCGGCGCCGGTTCCTGACGGCGCGGCTGCTCGATGACAGGCTGCTGCGCTACAGGCTGCTGTGCCACTGGCTGCTGCGCCACTGGCTGGGGCTGCTGCGGCTGTGCGACCGGTTGCGGCTGCGGGGCAGCCTGCTGCTGCACCGGACGGGCAACCGGAGCGGCGGCCGGCTGCTGGCGCAGCGGCTGGGCCACTTCGAGCTGCGTCGAGGACTTGCCGATGATGTCGGACAGTTCCTGCAGCGCCTTGATCTGCTCGCCGACGGCACGGCGCATGACGGCCGCATTTTCCTTGGCTTCTTCCGGCAGGTCGAAGGCGCCGCGCTTCAGCTCTTCGCGGGTCATGTCGAGTTCCTTGCGGATCTCGCCGGCCGAGCGACGGATTTCGTCCGTCGCCCCGCTGAAGCGGCCGATCGCCTCGTCGATCGCGACGCGAACGGCGTCACGCAGTTGGTCAGCGACGCCATCGGACTTCTTGCCGCTTTCGGTAAGCATGCGCTCGATGTCGGACACCGAGGCCGCAACGCTGCCGCGCAGACGCGAGGCGACTTCCTTGGAGCGCTCCTCGGCATTGGCAAAGGCACCCTCGATCGAGGCACCGGCATCTTCGCCGACCTTGGCGATCGCTTGGCGAAGGGCTTCCGACGCGCCGAGCGCACGGCCTTCGACGGAGGAGAGCGTCTTGTTGACGTCGGCAAACGAGGTCTCGACGCCCGAGCGAAGCGTGTTGGCGATCTGCCGCGAACGCTCTTCGGCACGGCTGAAGACCTGCTCGACCGAGGCGCCGGCTTCGTCACCGGCCTGGGCGAGCGTGTTGCGCATCGCTTCAGCAGCTTCCGCCGCACGTTGTTCGGCGCTCGTCAGCAGGCGACCGACATCGGCGAAGGACTGCTGGATGCCGCTGCGCAGGTTTCCGGCAACGTGGCCCGAGCGTTCTTCGGCGCGCTGGAACGCGCCGTCGACGAAGCCTTCGAGCGCACGCATCGTGCGTTCGATCTCTTCCGAGCGCTGCACAAGGCCGACCGACAGGGTGCGAAGCGCATCCTGGCGTTCCTCGAGCGTGCTGACGAGGTTCGACTGGGCCGCGCCGAGCAGGTCGGAGGCCTGGCCGAGAACGCGCGAGTGGTCCTCGAACCGGCCGACGATGCCGCCGATCTGTGACAGGGTCGAGGCCGAGATATCGGAGAGCTTGTCGACCTTGCCTTCGATCAGGCGGGTGGAGGTCGACAGCATGTCGGAGGCCTGACGGGTCGATTCCGACACGCGGGCGATCGTCGATTCCAGACGCTGGTCCATTTCGCCGAGGTTGCTGCTCGCCTGGTCGATGACCGTGGCGATGGCCGCATTGTTGTTGGCGAGCTGGTCGATAAGGCCAAGGGCGGTCGACTGCAGACGGTTTTCGACCATCTTCATCGCCTTTGCCGTCTCTTCGGCGCGGTAGGAGATCGCGTTCAGCGTCTCACCCGTGCGCTCGGCGATGGCGCTGACCAGGGCGGCGTTTTCCGCACGCAGGCGGTCGGCGCTTTCCTGGGTCACGGCAGCGATGCGCTCGGCTGCCTCGCGGCCGGTGGCGGCATACTGGTCGATGACCGGGCGTGCCTGCTCGTCGATCAGGCGCGACAGCTCCATCGAGCGGCCGGCGAGCATCGAGTTGAGTTCGCGGGTGCGCTCGTCGAGCGTGGTGCGGATCGCTTCGCCACGGGCTTCCAGCGCCTTCTCCGTATTGCTGAGGCCCTGGTGGATGTTGTCGGCGTGGTTGGCGATCTGGCTGTGCGTTGCGGCCAGCCGTGCGCTTGCGGTGTCGGCCGCGTCGGCGATCGAGCGGGCAAGCTCGGCATGCCGTGCAGCGGTCGCTGCGGCCTTCTGCTCGATCGAGTTGGCAAGCTCGGCATGGCGCGCGGCCGTGGCGGCTGCCGTCTGGTCGATCGTGTTGGCGAAATCCGCCTGGCGAGCGGCAAGTGCGGAGGCGAAATCGTCGCCTGCCTTCGACAGCAGCCCGGCCGAGCGGACTGCTTCCGCGTCGATTTCCTGAGCTGCACCGCTGATGGCGCCGCGCAGGCTGTTCACAAGGCCGGCGGCCTTGTCTTCCATGCGCAGTGCCTCTGCGTCGAGTTCCTGGGCGACGTCGCCGACGGCGCTACGAAGCGTGTTGACGAGGCCGGCAGCCTTGTCTTCCATGCGCAGCGTTTCTGCGTCGAGTTCCTGCGCGACATCGCCAACAGCGCTGCGGAGCGTGTTTGCGAGACCGGCTGCCTTGTCTTCCAGGCGCACGGCTTCGGCATCGAAGTCTTCAGCCACGCCGCCGACTGCGCTGCGCAGATTGGCGACGATGTCGGACGTCTTGCCTTCCAGGCGATTGGCTTCGGCGTCGATATCCTGCGTTGCCTCGTGAACGGCGCCGCGCAGGCTGGTGACCAGAACGGCCGCCTTGCCCTCGATCGTGCGGTTGACGTTATCAAGGCCGATGTTGAGGGCACGATCCATGGTGCCGAGGCGTTCGGCAATGCGTTCCGCACCGGACTCGATTGCGCCGGTGATCCGGGTTGCCGCCACTTCGCTCATGCGGTCGATGTCGCCAGCGCGTTCACCGAGGCTGTCGGCGATGCGCTGTCCGGCGCCGTCGACGATCTGGTTGACGCTGCCGACGCTGTCGCGAACCCGCTCTTCGAGCGAGCTGAGACTGACTTCCAGGCGCAGGCCGGTATCGTCGACGAGGGTGTTGACGTCGCTGACGCTGCCGCGGATGCGGTCCTGAAGGACGCCGAGGCTGTTTTCGATCAGTGCACCGGTCTCACCGACGATCGCGTTGACGCCGCTGACGCTGCCACGGATACGGTCTTCAAGCGCGCTGAGGCCACCTTCGACACGGGCTGCCGCATCATCGACGACGGAGCCGACATTGGTGACGCTGCCGCGAATGCGGTTTTCGAGGGCGCCGAGATTGCTCTCGATCCGTGCGCCGGTGTCGTCGACCACGGCGCCGACATTGCCGACGGTGCCACGAATACGGTCTTCGAGGACGCCGACGCGGGTCTCGAGATGCATGCCGGTTTCGTCGACGATCGAGCTGATGTTGCCGGCGCTCTCGCGCATGCGCTCTTCGAGGGCGCCGAGGCTGGTTTCGACGCGCATGCCGGTATCGTCAAGGCGATCGTTGAGGCCGTTGATCGACAGGTCAACGCGGTTGGTGAGGCTGTCAGCGGCCAGGCTGATCTGGTTGGCGGTTTCGGCCAAGCGCTCGGCAATATGGCCCGTGGTCGAGCGCATACGGCTGTCGAGCACTTCACCGCTGCGGTCGATGGCACCGGCGAGTGCCGACTGGCGCTCTTCGAGCGACATTTCCAGCATGCTGGCGCTGGTGGCGAGCGTCGTGGCGATCGCGGTCGACTGATCGGCAAGCATGCCTTCGAGCTGGTCGCGGCCCTGGCCGACGGCGAGGTTGATGGCGTTGATGCGGTCGTCGAGCGTAACGCGGATCTGTTCGTGCGTGGACGAGAGCGTATCGCGCAGGTGCTCGGCGCGGCCGCTCAGCGTCTCTTCGATTTCCGCGGCCTTGCCGGCGAGCGACGCCGTCGCTTCGGTGGTGCGCGCCGTCAGCGCATCGGCGATGTGCGCGCTGGTCTCGGTCAGCGTGTCGGAGATCTTGCTGACACGGCCGCTCAGATCTTCGGCAATACGGGCGCTTGTCTGGGTGAGCGTATCGGAGATCAGGCTGACGCGGCCGCCGAGGTTCTCGGCGATCGTGTTGACGCTCTCAGAGAGCTTCTGCTCGATATCACCGACGCGGTCGGTCATGGTTTCGGCGACAGCGGTTGCCCGGAAGGTCAGGCTGTCGGCCACGTCTTCAGCATGACGGCTCAGCGTGTTGGCCATCTCGTTGGCGCGCGACGACATCGTCGAGGTGATGGCGGCGGCGCGCTCGGCGAGTACGCCGTCAAGCGCCGTCGTCTGGTTGGTGAGCGCGTCGGAGATCGCTTCGCCGCGTTCGGAAAGAACGCGCTCCAGTCGGTCGGCCGTGCCGCTGACGGCGGTGTCGATCGAGTCCGCACCCATGGACAGGATCGTCGAAAGCGCGAGCGTGCGTTCCGACAGGGTGTTGTCGAGGCGGTGCTGGCTGGCAGCGATCGCGCTGGTGATCTCGTCGGTCGAGCCGTGCAGGGTCTGCTCGATGCGGGCGTGCGCGGCCTGCAGGCCGTCGACGAAGGCAGCGGTACGGCTGTCGAGACCTTCGGTCAGGCGCTGTTCGCTCGTCGTCAACGCGCTCGAAAGTGCGTCCGCACGCTGGCCGAAGCCGTTTTCGATGCGGTCCTGAGCCTGGGTGAGGGCACCCATGAGGCCGCTGGTCTTTTCGGAGAGCACGCTGTCGATGCGGGTGTGCGCATCGCCGATCATGTTGCCGAGTTCGGTGGTGCGGCTCGCAATCGTCTCTTCGATGAAGTCCTGGGTCGCGCCGAGCGTGGTCGCAAGCGTCAGCGACTGGTCGGAAAGGGCCGAGCCGATCTTCTCGATGCTGCTGTCGAGCGCGCCGCCGATCGCTTCCGAACCGCCGGAGACGGTCTCGTTGATGCGGTGCAGGCTTTCCATGAGCTTGGTGTCGAGCAGGCTCGCGCGCTTGTCGAAGGCGGAGGCAAACTCGTGGAAGCGCTCGTCGAAGGCGGTTGCGAGCTGGCCGACGGTCGTCTGCAGCTTCTCTTCGAAGAAGCCGCCGCGAAGGTCAAGGTCCATGATCGCGTCGTCGGCGCTGGAGCGCAGGCTCTGACGGAAGCTTGCGCCCTTTTCGTCGAGCGTGGCGTTGAGCGAGGCGAGCACGTGGTCGAGGCCACCGGTGATGGCGTGCTGACCGACGCTCAGGCTTTCGTTGAGGTCACGGGTGCGGGCGATCAGTGTTTCGTTGAGCTGGCGGGCGCGTTCGTTGAGCGCCGCATTCAGCTTCTCGGTGCTGGCGTCCAGCGAGGAGGCGCGCGTTTCGAACTGGCTGAGCAGGTCTTCGCCGCGCTTCGTCAGCGTGTCGCTGAGCTGGTCAAGCCGGGTGTCAAATTCGGTGCTGAGACCGAGGCCGGCAGCGGTCAGGCCCGAAAGCAGCGCATCGGTGCGGGTCGTCAGCATGCTGCCGATCGACTGCAGGGCGCTGTCGGACCTCTCGCTGAGGGCAGCCGCACGGGTATCGATGAGCGAGGCAAAGGCTTCGCCCGAGATTGCAATGCGCGAAGCAATGTCCTCGCTTGCCTGTTCCAGGTCGTCCTTCAGCTTGCCATGGGCGCCGGAGATGGCCGAACGGATACGCTCGGAATGACCGATGATGGCTTCGCGCTCAAGCCCGAGCTCCTGCACCAGCGTGCGTACGCGCAGTTCGTTTTCGCTGTAGCTGCGTTCGAGCGCGTTGACCTCGGAATGAACGAGCGTTTCGAGCTCGGTGGCGCGGGCGATCGTACGTTCGATGCCTTCGTTCATCGCCGAGACTTCGCGACGGACGGCCTGGCCGACCGTCATGACGCGATCGGCGGCAGCCGTTTCCGGCTCGGCAAGGCGCAGGGCGACTTCCGCCATCGAGCGCGCGGCGTTGCGCAGTTCCTGCGCGCGGGCGATCATGATGGCAAAGGAGAAGAAGAGCATGATCGGCAGCACGATGCCGATCGCGACGCCGACGGCGCCAGGGGTGGCGGCAAGATCGCTCAGCGAACGGATCTGCCAGATCTGCGGCCCGTAAAGAAGGTTGGCGACACCGAGGCCGGCAACCGCCCAGATGACGGACACCAGCGCAGCAACGCGGATCGCGGCGCGATTGGAGCGCACGTCGAGCGCACGCAGCATCGCAGCCGGCGAACGGCGACCATCGTCGTTGGCGGCGGAAAGGGACGGGGACTTGGGCGCAGGTTCCGGAGCGAGCGTCTTGGCCGCTTCTGCAGCACGTGCCCCGCGGGACTGTTCCGGCTGGGGCCGTGCTTTCTTATTCTGATCGGGCGTCGCCGCCTGATTGGTGGGCTGAGACACATTTTCCTCCGGATCATCCAAGGAAGTCTTGTCATTCGGGCTCGATGCAAGCTCGTCGAAATCAATCTTCAGGGCAGCTTCCAGAGCCTGGAACGCCTTTTCGTCGATCGACTCATTGCTCTTTTTCGTCGCCATAGGGATACGCCTCATTACCTTTTGCCCAGAACGGAAAGCGCCTCTGGCCCGTTAGCGGGCAGGGTCTCTTCCTCATGGGCGGTGACGGCAAGATACGCGCATCGGATCTACGCAATACCCTACTGATCACCCACTGCATTGCCTCGACGGATAGTCGCATTTGTGGCCGAATGGGACCACGCGTCGAGCTTATCCACCGGAACGGTTGCCATTTTCGTACGCGGGTCCGTTCCTAAGCGTATCGTAGTGACACATTAGCTGGGTTCTTACAATTAAGAGCGCTTGGGGTTGATTAAAATCCTAATGAAATCTTAATGCGGTGCGGGTCTAAAAGCCGGAAAAGATAAGGAAATCAGAGAGTTTAACGGACGTTAACCATTTTCCCAAAATACTGCCTATATTGCGCCCGGATTTGAGCCAATAGGTGCCGGAGCCCGCCGAAGATGGAAGTCTTGTTGGTGCGGGCGGCGGCACCGCTCCCGATGAAGCGATGCCGGAAACAGGCCAACATCAAACAAACAATAGGGAAATTGGCTCATGGCGGCCCTCAGGATTGCCTTTGAAGCCCCGGATAGTCCGGGAAACTCTTCTGCGTCAGGCAAAAAGCCGATCGACTTTGCTCACCTCGCCGTCCAGACGATGGGTGACAAGGCGCTCGAAATCGAAGTGCTGCAACTCTTTGCGCGCCAGGCGCGCCAGGTCTTGAAGGAGATCGCCGAAGGCGAGGGCACGCCCCGTGCCCAGGCAGCCCACCGGCTAAAGGGCGCAGCCCTTGCGGTTGGTGCCGTCGACGTTGCAAGCGTTGCCGGCGCGATCGAACACAATCCGGCCGAAGCCTCGCTCTGCGACCAGCTCGCATCGGCCGTGCTCGAAGCTGAGCTCTTCATTCTGAAGCTCTGCCGCTAGCGGCTCCCGAGCAGACAGGGGGTCTTACCGACCCCTGTCTGCCGCGCGGTGCCCGCGCCTCGCATAGAGGCGTCGTGCCGGCAGCCATTGCTACCGGCGCGATCTGCGGCGATGCACGGAATGACGGCTGTTGTTGACTGGCCGGCCGATTTGTTGGAAGAACTTTCCCTGAATTTGCGCCCGCGGGGTTCTTTTCTCAACAGGCCTTGCGCCCGGCCAATCCACCAGTTCATTCCGGAAAGAGACATGACAAAACTTACGATCGTTGCCTTTGATGGCGCGCGCCACGAACTTGATGTCGAGAACGGCTCGACCGTCATGGAAAACGCCGTTCGCAATTCGGTTCCGGGCATCGAAGCGGAATGCGGCGGAGCCTGCGCCTGTGCGACCTGTCATGTCTATGTCGACGATGCCTGGGCTCAGACCGTCGGCGCTCCGGAAGCCATGGAAGAAGACATGCTGGACTTTGCCTACGACGTCCGCCCGACGTCGCGGCTATCCTGTCAGATCAAGATGAGCGATGCGCTCGACGGTCTCGTCGTGCACGTGCCGGAGCGCCAGGCCTAACGCCTGCGTCCCACGCCCCTTCTTTCAGACCTCCGCACAAAAAAAGCGCCTCGCCGGTCATTCGACAAGCGAGGCGAGGAGGGCGCATCGCATACAGATGAGGGAGGGAACATCTGCTGCACCAAGACACGCCAGGAGAACCCATTCCGGCTCCGCTGTTCGGTTTCTTCTTTTTCTTTTCAAGTGAACAACGTTGCGCAAGTCAAAGTAAAGGCAACATCTAAGCTTTTCGCGCCGCAATCGCGTCGCGCATAACCTATTCAATTTGTGGGGCTAGTCTTTGTCCTGGCCCCTCTCTCCATGATTTGAATATAGATGAGTCGCCGGCCGGCAGCCATCGTTATATTTCACCAATAAAATACTGTGGGTTTTGCCGCTGAAATGGCCGGAGCCGCGACTATAGTCAGGCTCTTCTTCGGGGTGCCGGCTTTGCTATCTACTGTTGCGCTTTCTTCAGCGTCTCCAGCCTGTATTGCAGAAGACGGATCATGCGCTTGTCGAAGTTGGCGGCTTCGGTGCGGTCGAAGCGAGCCTGATCCTTGTCATGCGCCTCGATCGCGGTTGCGCTGACGCGGGCAACGCTTTCCTGCATCTCTTCGCACGTGTCCTGCGGCTTCAACGCCAGGAACATCTTCTCCATCCGCCGCGCGTGATTGCGGGCGATTTCCGCGTGGCGCTCCTCGTGGCGTTTGATGTCGCTCGACAACGTGTCCCACACGAGGGCGAGGTCACGCCCGGCCTGGCGGCGGTACTTCCACTTAGGCAGAATGATGCGGGTGTTGAGAGTGACGCGGGCCGAGCCGACGGCGCAGCGTCCGTTGCGGCTGACATAGGTGATCGAGCCGCCGAACTTGATGCGGGTCGCGCCCGGATGCCGTGCGCCGGTCGATTTCATCATCGGCCCACTGGCCGAGAGTGCCTTGTCCAGTTCTTCCGCAGTCCGGCCGCCGATCGAAAAATAGGAGAAGCTCTTGTTCACCACGGTTTCGCCCGAGGCCGTGCCAAGCGGGGCGGCAACCAGGAGAGCAAGAAGGGCGACTTTGAACGGGACGCGTACTCGGGACATCAATGCGTGGTTCTCTTCGGTTGAACTTCAATCAAGCTTGGGGCATAGCCAGCGCCGGCGCAACAGCAAAACGATGGCTCCCGGCCGTATGCGGATGGTGAGGGAAAATGACTTACAATCCATTTCAGAAATTTAGCTGGAAGCTGGCACATGGACGCAGCCTCGAACTGGGGCCGCGTGGCGTTTTGATGGCGATCGTCAATGTTACCCCGGATTCTTTTTCAGATGGCGGCCGTTTTATCGATGCTGTTGCCGCGGTGGCGCAAGGGATGCGCTGCCTGGAAGAGGGCGCCTTGATCCTCGATATCGGCGGTGAATCCACACGCCCCGATGCGGCGCCCGTCAGCGCCGAGGAAGAACAGGCGCGGATCCTGCCTGTCATCGCAGCGCTTGCCCGCGATACCGATGCGCTGATTTCCGTCGACACTTACAGAGCCTCGACCGCCCAGCTTGCGGTCGACGCCGGCGCGCATATCGTCAACGATGTGCACGGCCTTCAGCGCGAACCCGACATTGCCACTGTCGCCGCCAGGAGCGGCGCTGGCATCTGCATCATGCATACGGGTCGGGGCCGTGAAAAACTCGCAGACGTGATCGCCGATCAGTTTCATTTTCTCGACCGCTCGCTCGAGATCGCGGCGGCGGCCGGCGTGGAGCGGGATCGCATCATTCTCGATCCGGGCTTCGGCTTCGCCAAGGACACGGATGAGAACCTGGAATTGATGGCGCGCTTCGCAGAGTTACACCGTTTCGAGCTGCCATTCCTGGTCGGAACGTCGCGCAAGCGCTTCGTCGGCGCGGTCAGCGGACGAGAGGCGGCCGATCGCGACATGGCGACGGCCGCGACAACGGCGCTTTTGCGCGTTGCCGGGGCCTCGATTTTCCGCGTACACGATGTCGCAAACAGCAAGGATGCACTGGCAATGGCGGATGCTATGCTGCACGCCAGAGCGAGGTGAGAATTTCTCGTCCGCATTCCGCCTGAACCTGTGACGACCAATCACGCGCATGACTGTGGAACGGCTCGACCGCGCAATCATGGCGATCCAAGAAAGCCGATGGGACTGAGAAGCATGAGCGCGACCTATATCATCACCCTCAAGAACTGCGCCTTCTTCGCGCGCCACGGCGTCTTCGACGAGGAGGAGCTTCTCGGTCAGCGCTTCTTCGTCGACGCCGAGCTCGAAGTCGAACAGGGAACGGCGCTGGTCGACGACTCGATCGAAGACACCGTGCATTACGGCATCGCCTTCCAGGAGATCGAGCGCATCGTCACTGGCCGCCGCCGCTATCTGATCGAGGCGCTGGCGCTGGAAGTGGCCAAGACGCTCTGCGTGCGCTTCCCGCAGATCAAGCGCGCCAAGGTTTCGATCCGTAAGCCGAATGCGCCGGTTCCGGGTGTGCTCGACTATGTCGAAGTGACGGTCGAGCATGTCGTCTGAGGTGATCTGGCGGGCAGCGACACTCGGGCTTGGCGGCAATCTCGGCGATCCCCGCGCGGCGATGGCCGAAGCGCTTCGCCTGCTCGATGCCCGCGACGACTGCGTGGTCGAGGCCGTCTCGCGGCTTTATCGCACGCCGCCCTGGGGCAAGACGGACCAGGCCTGGTTCTACAATGCCTGCGCCAAGGTCGACACGACACTTGAGCCCGAAGCCCTGCTCGACGCCTGCCTTGATATCGAACGCTCGATGAAACGGGTGCGTGACGAGCGCTGGGGCCCACGCACGCTCGACATCGATGTGCTGACCTTCGAGGGCGTGGCGCAAGCGGGCGAGCGGCTGGAGTTGCCGCATCCGAGGATGACCGAGCGTGGCTTCGTGCTGATGCCGCTTGCCGATTTCGCCGCCGACATGGCTGTAGGCGGCCGTCCGGTCGGCGACTGGCTGCAACAGGTGGATGTAGCCGGTATCGAGGTCGCGGATGGTGACATGAACTGGTGGCGCGCAGGCGCCTGAACAGGACCGCAACACAATCCACAAACGAAAAAGCCTCGGTCGATGCCGGGGCTTTGTCGTTTCATCAGGTGTTGAACGTTACTTGATCGAGCCGACAGCAATCGCGTCGAGCTGGCGGTTGAGGCTGACGCCGATGACCGGCACCATCGTCTCTTCGACCTTGACCGAAATGGTGATGTTCATCGTCTGGTCGTCCTGCAGGCGGGCGATCATGGCGCCATTCAGCTTCTTACGATTGATGCCGACGACGACCTTGTCCTTGGCGACGTTGCCGGAAATGATATCCAAGCCCTTGCCCTCGGCGCCGTCGAGAAACTTGCCGGTATAGGTGTTGCCCTTCTGGGTGATAAGCGCAGACATCGGCTGCTTGAACACGCCGACGCGGCAGAAGCCGTCGAGCTTGATGCCGGTGTCATCGCCCGCAACCGGTTCACCCGAGAGATCGCAGGTGAACTTGGTGCCTTTGTACTTGCCCGCGACGATCTCGCCCGGGCCCTTCCACTGGCCCGCGACCTTCTCGAAGAAGACCTTGTCCTTGGCGCCGGAAAAAGCCGGTGTCGCAAGGCCGACGGTGGCTGCAAGCGCGAAGGCGGCAGCGCCGCGAGCGATCAAAGAAGGGCGCGAGAACATAAACGATCCTTGATGGGTCAACGTCCGAAACTGAAAGCCACATTTGCGCGCAAATGGTTAATGGACGGTTTCTACGCGGTGCGCGTTGCGGCTTCTTTGTGGCCGAAAAGTGGATTGACCACAGCATTTTTGGCTATGGAAATACAGTGGGTTGGCGGATTTCGGCGGGCTATGTGCCGGGACATGAAACTTGCCCCGATCGCGCTACGTATAGCCAGGGGAAACGGGAGATTTCCCATGATTACGGCAGCAAATCATTCCGAATCGACCGCGTCGGAGGCGCAGCCAAGCCTGACGATATCGCGGCACCGGTTAACCACGCGGCTTACCCATTGGGGCTGGGCCGGCGCGCTGTTCTTCCTCCTGCTCAGCGGACTGCAGATCTTCAACGCACATCCGGCACTCTATGTCGGGCAGCAATCGGGCTTTGCCTTCGACAACAGCGTCCTGTCGATAGGGCCTGTTCGTGAGCGAAGCGGCGCGGTTCGCGGCCAGACGACCGTATTGGGGCTGAGCTTCGACACCACCGGCGTTCTTGGCGTTAGCGGGTCGGAAGAGGAGAGAGCCTATCAGGCATTTCCGGCCTGGATAACCGTGCCGTCCTACCAGGACCTCGCTACCGGCCGCGTCGTGCATTTCTTCTTCGCCTGGATCTTTGCGACCGTCTACTCCGTCTGGCTGGTCGCAAGCGCGATCAACGGTCACCTGCGGCGAGACATTCTTCCAGGTTTGGCCGATATCCGTGCCTTGCCCGTGACCTTCATCGCGCATCTGCGATTTCGCTTCGAGCATGACGGGCGTTACAACAGCTTGCAGAAACTCTCCTACGCCATTGTTCTCCTGGTCTTTTTTCCGCTCATGATCATGACCGGACTGACGATGTCGCCGAGCATGGACGCCGGCTGGCCCTGGCTGGTCGAACTCTTTGGCGGCAGGCAGACGGCCCGGACGATCCACTTCGTCGTGATGCTTCTGCTCGTTGGCTTCTTCACTGTGCACATCGCCATGGTGTTTGCCGCCGGTCCGATCAACGAGATGCGGTCGATGATTACCGGACGTTATCGCATCAGGCGTTCGGTGGACCGGGGAGAACGAACATGAGCGCGTTCCTCCTCAGTCGCCGGCGCTTCCTGAAGGCGGCGGGTGCGACGGTCTCGTCGTTGCCGCTTGCCGGGTGCGACGCGCTCGACGGCCTCGTGGGCAGCGACAGTCCAGTGCGCAGCCTTCTCGCATCCGCCAACAGCCTCACTTACCGAGCACAGCGACTGCTCGTCCCGGCTGATCGGCTGGCGCCGGAATTTGCCGAGAGCGAGATCCGGCAGGGGCAACGGCCGAACGGCTCCACCGACCCGGCTGATGGGACCTATCTCGCGCTGAAGCAGGACGGCTTTGCCGGATACGTGCTTCGTGTTTCCGGCCTGGTCGAGCGACCGCTTCAACTGACACTCGAGGAGCTTCGCAACATGCCGTCGCGCACCCAGATCACCCGACACGACTGTGTCGAGGGCTGGAGCTGCATCGCCAAGTGGAGCGGCGTTGCCCTTACTCGCGTCCTCGATGAAGCCCGGATGAAGCCCGAGGCGCGTTACGTGGTCTTCCATTGCTTCGACAGCATGCCACTCGGCCTTGGAGGCTCGGTCGACTATTACGAATCGATCGATATGGTCGATGCGCGCCACCCGCAAACGATCCTCGCTTATGGCCTGAACGGCGTGCCCTTGCCGGTCGCCAATGGTGCTCCACTGCGCGTCCGGGTCGAACGCCAGCTGGGTTACAAGATGGCGAAATACATCAAGGCGATCGAAGTCGTTGCCGATCTCGCGCCCTTCGGTCGAGGGCGCGGCGGCTATTGGGAAGATCTCGGCTACGACTGGTATGCGGGGATCTAGTTTCGCGTGACCGCGCTATTTGTCGCCGCTTTCGCCAATCACGCGTCCGGCGCCGGGGCTGAGGTCGGCGAAAAAATCACCGATCCCTGGACGCTTCAGCGCGCGAAACGGCATGGGACGGCAAAGGTCCATCGCGGCGATGCCGATCCGTGCGGTCATCAGGCCGTTGATGACGCCTTCGCCCAGGCGCGCCGAGAGCTTCGAGGCCAGCCCGTGGCCGAGCACCTGTTGTATCAGACTGTCACCGGCGGCGATCGAGCCGGTGACGGCCAGATGAGCGATCACGTCCCGCATCAGCCGCAAAAGGCCGAGCGTGCCGGGGCGACCGCCGTAAAGCTCGGCCATGGCGCGGATCAGGCGTGCGGATTCGTAAAGGACGTAGCCGAGGTCGACGAGCGCGCGCGGACTAACCGCCGTGACGATCGACACGCGTTTGGAGGCCGCGAGAATGAGGCGCCGCGCCTCGCGGTCGAGTGGGCTGAGCAGCTCGCGCTCGGTGAGTTCGATCACATGCGGACCGTCAATAATCTCGCCTTCGCTTTCCTTCAGCCGTGTGCGCCCGCGCGCCGTCCGCGGATTGTTGGCCAGCAGGTGGACGAGCTTCGCCTGCGCCGCGCGCGCGGGTTTCGCACTGGCCGAAGCGGCCGCCGCTTCCGTTTCCGCTTTCAGCTTCTGGATCGCCGTCAGCTGCATCAGCCCCGAAAATTCGCGGCCAACGACGATCAGTAGCGCCAGCAGTCCGATCGCGACGACGGCAAGCGCGGCGTAACCTAGCCAATCGGCACGCGCGAAGAGATCGCGAAGCAGGCGGTCGACCCAGAGGCCGGCAGCCAGTGACAGGATGATGCCGAGGGCGCCGGTTGCGATCTTGCCGACCGACAGGCGGCGTTTGCGAGGACTTGCTTCGGGCAAGGCGAGGGCCTCCACCGCAAGCGTGGTCTCGCGGAACGGGTCTTCCGCATCGGGTGTCAGCACCACGTTGTCGTCGAAACTTGCGGGCGCGCGCCGTGTGCGCAGCTGCGGACCGGCCTCGGCGGGCTTGTCTTCGCCAACTGAAAAGGCGCCGGGACGGCGGCTGCGACCGTTGCTGTCGTCACTCATGCGAGCCGGTCTCCGAACAGGAATTGCATGGCCCGGTCGAGGCGGATATGCGGCACCGACAGTTTCAAGCCGCCGCCGGTTTCCTCAAGATGTGGCGGGCGGAAGCGAACGAAGCTGAGTTCCGGCAGCGGATGAGCGCTTTCGATATAGGTCGTCGTGCCGGACCGGGTCTCCATCGTCTTGAAAAGAACTTCAGGATCTTCCGGCAAGTCACCGGGAAATATCGCTGTTTTCCTTTCTCCATCGAAGATTTCGCCGTTGATCTTCTCGCCGGCGATCGGGGTGCCGACGATGACCGGCAGGGCATGGCCGTCGTGGTTGACGGTCGCTTCGCGGGTGGCCCGGACCGATGCGAGCGCCATAACTTCGAGGCCGGCGCCGCTCAATCCGATGCTTTCGGCGGCGCGATCGACGAGGCGCGCGGCGATGCGCTCCAGCCGGTCGTGGCTTTCGTGATGCAGGTGATCCGCCTTGGTTGCAGCGATCAGCACCTTGTCGATCCGTCGTGTCAGCAAGGAGGAGAGCCAGCTGTTGGTGCCCGGACGGAAGCAGGCGAGTACGTCGGCCAGCGCCTGTTCGAGATCGAGCAGCGCCTCCGGGCCGTTGTTGATCGCTTGCAGGGCATCGACGAGCACGATCTGCCGGTCGAGGCGCGCGAAATGCTCGCGAAAGAACGGGCTGACGACGTGTTTCTTATAGGCCTCGTAACGCCGTTCCATCATCGCCCAGAGCGAGCCCTTTGGTGCTCGGCCCTCGGGCAGGTCCGGAAGCGGCGAGAAGGTGAGCGCCGGCGAACCTTCGAGATCGCCCGGCATCAGGAAACGTCCAGGCGGCAGGGTCGAGGGCGAGCGTTCGTCCGCCTTGCAGGCCCTGAGATAGCCGGTGAAGCTCTCGGCGAGCCGGCGGGCGCTGCCTTCGTCGGCGGTCGCCGTCGAGCCAGCCGACGACGCAAGCGTCAGCCATTCGGCCGACAACTTCGCACGGCCAGGGGCACGGGCGCGCGCCACCGAATTGTTGCTGAACTCGCGGAAGTCCTGCGCGAGCAGGGGCAGGTCGAGCAGCCATTCGCCGGGATAGTCGACGATGTCGAGCGACAGCCGGCCCGGTGAGAACAGCCGGTTCCAGCCGCTGGCGCTCTCATATTCAAGGGTGATGCGCAGCTGCGAGATGGCGCGCGTGGAGTCCGGCCAGATGCGATCGCGCACCAGGGCTGCGATATGATCCTCATACTGGAAGCGGGGAACGGCATCGTCGGGCTGCGGCTCGAGCCTGACCTTAGAGACCCGGCCCGAACGCACCGCCTCGAACACCGGCAGGCGCCCGCCGTTCAGCAGATTGTGCACCAGGGACGAGATGAAGACGGTCTTTCCCGAACGGGACAGGCCGGTGACGCCGAGCCGGATCGAGGGATTGACGAGGCCGGAGGCGCGGTCGGTGAGATTGTCGAGCGCGATCAGCGCGTCGTCTTTGAAACTGGTCAGGTTAGGCGCCAAGTCTTGGTCTTTCTTGCGGCGTGTTTCCCGGGGGCGTTCGCGTCGTCAAGCCCACCGAACGACGATCGGTTGCGGGCTGCCTCCGCGATATAGGCACTAATTGCGGCGCCGCAACGCGCACGCGTCATTTCTTCTTACGGTGCGCCTTTATGGCGTCGGCAACAGCACCGATACCAGGCGGGCGGAGGCAGCGTCAGCCGGCAGATCCAGTATGGCCAGGCCAGCCGGCGGATATCCGTCGGGAAGCGCCTCGCGCGCGGCATCGTCTCCCACCAGGCTGCAGAGCAATTGTTCGATCATCGGGTTGTGGCCGACGAGCATCAGCGTGTTCACATGCCGGTGCGCGTCGATCAGGTCGAGATAGACGCTCGTCGGACCGGAATAGAGCGCATCGATGTAGCGGATATCCAGCTCTTCGCTGACCGTGCGGAAGAACGGCTCGGCCGTTTCGCGGCAGCGCACAGCCGTCGAACAGAGGATGCGGTCGGGGCGGATGCCCTGGTCTGCGGCCGTCTGGGCAAGCCGCTCCGCATCGATGTAGCCGACCTCGTCCAGCGACCGATCGAAATCGCGCTGACCCGGCAGCGCCCAGCCGGAACGGGCGTGCCGCAGAAGGTAGAGGCGGAGGACCTTGGGGGCGCTGTCTTGCATCGAATGGTTCCGGCGTTGCCTGCCGGTTGCAGCGACAGGGTAGAATTTTGCCGGCTTTTATGGCGGCCGGCAGATCGTCACCTTTCCCCGCACGCACCATAAAGATCAAGCTGGCCGCGTTGATTTTTTCGGGGACTGCCGGTGCTGCGCTTTGCCGCGGTCGTGAATGGACGACAAAATGGCGCAAACACATCATTGTCACTTTTCAGCGAGCAGAGGCGGCGGCTTCGGTGGGAGGAAGTCGGATATCAAGATCCGATGTGTAATTTTGATGAAATATTCGTCAGTTAGCCTGAAACGCTAGCAATATTAAAATACGGTTGAGTGTCTGTTGCGAGGCTTGAATCAAGGCTTCCATAGGTCTATACACCGCCGCAATGAGATGTTCTTCAGGAGAATCGCGTTGAGTGAGAAGATCGATCTTAGTACCTTCGTCCTTTCCGAGGACGATGAATTCATGAATGCCAACCACCGGGCGTACTTCCGGGCCAAGTTGAACGCTTGGAAAAATGACATCCTTCGCGAGGCACGCGAGACACTGGATCACTTGGCAGAGGAGAGCGCCAATCATCCGGATCTCGCAGACAGGGCTTCTTCCGAAACTGATCGGGCAATCGAGCTCAGAGCCAGGGACCGCCAGCGCAAGCTGATCTCCAAGATCGATGCGGCGTTGCAGCGGCTCGACGAAGGTACCTACGGCTACTGTGAAGAAACAGGCGAGCCGATCGGCCTGAAGCGACTGGACGCCCGTCCGATCGCAACCCTCTCGATCGAGGCGCAGGAGCGCCACGAGCGGCGGGAAAAGGTCTACCGGGACGAATAAGCTTTCGGGCTTTCGTAACAGTCTGAAAAAAGGCGCGGGTCAAACCGCGCCTTTTTCCGTTGTCCCGATTTTTTTTCCGAAGAAACGAAGCGGCTCTTTGCTTCGATGGCTGGGCTCAGACAAGTAACTCGCTGCCGTCGCGATGCCTGACGTCGCCGTCAGGCGAATGCTGCAATCAGGGCTTCCGCCCGGCGGAGATGTCGGCCAGCATGCGGTTCATCTCTTCTTCGATTGTCGGCTCCTTGTGACCGCCATCGGCAACAGGCGCGCCAAGCGTCGGCTCCTGACGGCCGGAATGGGTCGGCGCACGGTTTTCCGGAGTGACCGGTGTTGCCGGACCCAGGCGCTGCAGGTCGCCGGTGATCTCGGCGTCGAGAAGGCGCTCGAAGTCGGAAAGGGCGGTCGCAGGAGCCGGCTGCGGTTGGGGCTGAGGCTGCGACTGGATGATTGGTGCGGGGCGCTGAAGCTGCTGGGCCGGCTGCATCTGAATGGGTTGCGGCTGTACCGTCTGCGCCATTGCCACAGGACGGTTCATGGCTGCATCGACGTTGACCGCGGGTGCTGCGACGGCGGTGATAGACGGGCTCTCGGGTGCGGGCTGGGCGACAGGGCGAGCGAGAGGGCGCTGCTCTGCAGCAAGGGCAGGTGCTGCCACCGGGCGCTGTTCGGCCGTAACACGCATGGGCGCCGCCGGCTCGACGCGAGCGACCGGCTGTTCCTCTGTCCGGGTGATGGGGCGAACCGGCGTCGCGACGACGGGTTCGGCCTGCATCGACGGCGCGGGCTGCTGAATGGGTTCCCTGACTGCCGGAAGGCTTTCAGCCACCGGTTCGGCCACCTTGCGTTCGATGACAGCGGAGCGTTCGCTGACGGCCGGGCGCTCGTCGCCGCCAGCGACGATCCGGCTCTCGATGACGATATCCGTCGGTCCGCCGATCATGATCAGGTGCTCGACATCGTCGCGGCGCACGAGCACGAGGCGGCGCCGGGTATCCACGGCGGCAGCATCGAGCACGGCCAGGCGCGGCTGGCGGTTCTTGCCGCCACGGATGAAGGGCGAGGAAGGGCGGTTGCGCATGATCCAGAGCACGGCCACGAGGCACAAAAGTCCAATCGCGACCGCTGCAGCGGCGACGACGAACCGGCTGCCGTTGTCGGCGATGATCGTTTCCATCATAGGGTGAACTCCTTCTGCCTTTCGAGTGGCAGTATTTGACGGCTTTTTTCGGGCTCGGACAAGCACTTCGCCGACATTCCCTGTGAATTGGCTCGAATGCTTCCGCACAGGTGCTTTTTGCTGTTATCTCTGATTGTTAAAGATGATTCTTGTCCGAATGATCGAGGGCGTGTCGGCGATGGCCGATTTTGCCCGGCGGTTTGAGCGGATGCCGGCCGGAAGGGCTGGGCCGCGCCGCGCGCGGCGCCGGCCGCGTAAGAGGACCCGATGACGAAATTGCGGCAGTCAGGCGACTACCAGATGCCGGTTGTTGACCGTGGCGTCAGGCCCGGGACCGTGCTGCGGATCGTGCTGCTCGCGATCGTCCTCACCGTCTCGGCCATCGCCTTCGTGATCTTCCGGAACCAGATGGAAAACGAGATTGTGCTCGGCATCCTCGGCGTTCTCGCCATGGTCGGCATCTTCTTTCTCGTGTCCTCCGTCATCGGCTTCATCGAGGTGATGCCGCAATCGCGCCCGGACGAACTGGCGCGCGCTTTTCTCGATGCGCATGAGGACGGCACGATCGTCACGGACCGGAAGGGCCGGATCATCTATGCCAATGCCGCCTATGGCGCGCTGACGGGCGCGAGGAACGCTGCCGGCATCCAATCGCTCGAAACCATCCTGTCGCGTAATCGCGAGGCGACGGAAGCAATCTATCGGCTGACCAACGGCCTGCACGAGGGCAAGCAGGGGCATGAGGAATTCCGCCTGCTGAAGCCGCTTGCGACCGGTGCGGCCACCGGTTCCGGCGCTCATTGGTTCCGGCTGAAAGCGCGGGTGCTGCCGCTCGAAGACAGCGAGCGCAATCCGCTCTATCTCTGGCAGATCGCCGACATCACCGCCGAACGCGACGACCAGGAACGCTTCTTCAAGGAGCTGCAGAACGCGATCGATTATCTCGACCACGCGCCGGCCGGCTTCTTCTCCGCCGGCCGCAAGGGCGAGATCTTCTATATCAACGCCACGCTTGCCGACTGGCTCGGCATCGATCTCACCAAGTTTCAGCCGGGCTCGATCAGCATCGGCGATCTGGTGGCCGGCGAGGGGTTGACGCTCGTCCAGGCGGTGCAGGCCGAACCGGGTCTGAAGAAGACCAAGATGCTTGACCTCGACCTGCGCAAGATGAACGGCCAGAGCCTGCCGGTGCGCATGATCCACCGTGTCTCCTCGACCCGCGACGGCGCGCCCGGCGAAAGCCGCACCATTGTCATGTCGCGCGAGGGCGGCGAGGACAGCGACCAGTCCGCGTCGAGCGCAGCGATGCGCTTTACCCGCTTCTTCAACAATACGCCGATGGCAATCGCCTCGGTCGACGGCAATGGCCGGATCCTGCGCACCAACGCGCCGTTCCTGAAGCTGTTTTCCGGTCTCGTCTCGCAGGACGACGTCGAGCGCGGCGCGCTGATCGATGCCGTGGTGCACGAAACCGAGAAGCTTCGCCTGCACGACGCGCTGGCCGCCGCCAAAGACCGGCAGGGCGACATCGCGCCGATCGACGCGCTGCACCCGACCGATGGCGAGCGCCATTTCCGCTTCTACGTCAATGCCGTGATCGACCAGACCGATCAGGCGCCGGAGGAAGCGGCGATCATCTACGCGCTGGAGATTACCGAGCAGAAAGCGCTCGAAAACCAGATGGCGCAGACGCAGAAGATGAACGCCGTGGGCACGCTTGCCGGCGGCATCGCGCACGACTTCAACAACGTGCTGACGGCGATCCTGCTATCGTCCGATCACCTGCTTCTGTCTGCCCGGCCGGCCGACCCGAGCTTTGCCGACCTGATGGAGATCAAGCGCAACGCCAACCGTGCCGCGGTTCTCGTGCGGCAGCTGCTTGCCTTCTCGCGCAAGCAGACGATGCGGCCGACCGTACTCAACATGACAGACGTCATCGGCGACCTGCGCATGCTGGTCGACCGCATGACCGGAACCAACGTCAAGGTCGAAGTCGACTATGGCCGCGATCTCTGGCCGGTCCGGACCGATCTCGGCCAGTTCGAACAGGTGCTTTTGAACCTTGCGGTCAACGCCCGCGACGCCATGCCCGGTGGCGGCACGATCACGCTTCGCACGCGCAACCTCCCGGCGGCGGAGGTTTCGGCCTTCGGACGCCGCGAGCTGCCGGACGAAGACTTCGTGATGGTCGAAGTTTCCGACCAGGGGACCGGTATTGCGCCCGAAATCCTCGACAAGATCTTCGAACCCTTCTTCACGACCAAGGAAGTGGGCAAGGGCACTGGCCTCGGCCTGTCGATGGTCTATGGCATCGTCAAGCAGTCGGGCGGCTACATCTATCCGGAATCGGAAGTGGGCAAGGGCACGACCTTCCGCATCCTCTTGCCGCGCCATATCGAGGTGCCGGTTGCGGCCGAGGAGCCCGCGCAGGCAGGCACCGGAACCGTCGCTGCGCCGGTGGTGCAGACGATAGCGGCTCCCGTGGTCAAGACCGAGGAGCCGACCGATCTCACCGGAGATTCGGCAGTCGTGCTGCTCGTCGAGGACGAGGAGGCTGTTCGCCGCGGCGGCAAGCGCATGCTGGAAACGCGCGGCTACACAGTCTACGAAGCCGGCTCCGGCGTTGAGGCGCTCGACATCATGGACGAGCTCAACGGGGCCGTCGATATCGTCGTATCCGACGTGGTGATGCCGGAGATGGACGGGCCGACGCTTCTGACCGAACTGCGCAAGAAGTACCCGGACCTGAAGTTCATCTTCGTCTCGGGCTACGCCGAAGACGCCTTTGCCCGCAACCTGCCGGCGGACGCCAAGTTCGGCTTCCTGCCAAAGCCGTTCTCGCTGAAGCAACTGGCGGTTTCCGTGCGCGAAATGCTCGATTCGTAGGACCTTTGAATGCCAGGGGAAAGTGATCGGATCGGCGCTGATGCTCCTGGCGTTAAGCTTCAAGCCCCCAGTCGTTCTGTTGCCTTGACCAGGGCGCATTGGCAGCGATGCGCGTTGCCGACCAGCCGGGAGGAAGATCGGCAATCTCGTCAAGGTCAGGGTGGAGATCCATGACCTCCGACATCGCCACCACAAGCGCCTTCGCCATGTCGATCGACGCGCCGTCTGTAAACGCCCATGAATGATCGTCTTCATAATGTGTTGCGACGAGAACCGGGTGCCCCGCGACCACCGAGCGGCAGGTAACACAGGCAACATCAGGTGCTTGATCAAACTTCCAACGCATAGTCAGCCTTCGCCAATGTAAAAAAGCCCGGCGCTTACGGGCCGGGCTTCTCTATTTCTCGCCGTTTCTACCGGATTACTTCGCGTTCAACGCGACGGCGATCTCGCCGGCAAGCCGGGCATTGTTCTCGACTAGCGCGATGTTGGTCTCGAGGCTGCGGCCCTCGGTCATTTCGAAGAGGTTGCTGAGCAGATAGGGCGTGACCGCCTTGCCGGTGATCTCGTCGTTTTCAGCATTGTCGAGCGCACGGGCGATATAGATTTCCATCTCTTCGCGCGGGATCTCGGCAGCTTCCGGAACCGGATTGGCAACCAGCATACCGCCTTCGACACCGAGCAGTTCGCGCATGGTCTGGAAGTTGGCGATCGCGGCCGGGCTGTTCAGCATCAGCGGGCTCTTCAGGCCGCTGTCGCGCGACCAGAAGGCCGGGAAGATTTCGCTGTCATAGGTGACGACCGGAACGCCGCGGGTTTCGAGCACTTCGAGCGTCTTCGGAATATCGAGGATCGCCTTGGCGCCGGCGCAGACGACGATGACACCGGTGCGGGCGAGTTCATCGAGGTCGGCGGAGATGTCAAAGGAGAGCTCGGCGCCACGGTGCACGCCGCCGATGCCACCGGTCGCAAAGACGCGGATGCCGGCGCGGGCAGCAGCGATCATCGTCGCGGCGACGGTCGTCGCGCCGGTGCGGCGCTCGGCGATCGCGAAGGCGAGATCGGCGCGCGAGACCTTCATCGCGCCCTGGGTCTTGGCCAGTTCTTCAAGCTTGGCATCGTCAAGGCCGATGTGCAGTACGCCATGGATGACGGCGATGGTCGCCGGCACGGCACCCTGTTCGCGGATGATCGCTTCAACGCTGCGGGCCATGTTCAGGTTGCCCGGATAGGGCATGCCATGGGTAATGATGGTCGATTCCAGCGCCACGATCGGCGCGCCACGCGCCTTGGCGGCTGCGACCTCGTCGGAATATTCCATCGGCAGGAAGGGGGAAGCGGGTTTGGTCATGGTCTTTCCTTGGGAGTTCTGCTGGCAAATGTCATGACAGCATTTGGGGCGTGGGCACAAGGGCCAGCGCCTGTTCGAGATTGGCCGCGGACATCTCTTCGGATGCGGCCAAGGGAGAACGCAACGTTAAACCGGCGGCTGCGATGCCGTGCCGCAGGCAATCGGCGATATTGCGGCCGGCAAGGCGGGCGGAAAGGAAGCCGGAGGCGAGTGCGTCGCCGGCGCCGGTGACGTCGGCAAGCGCGGGCAGGGCCGGCGGCACGACGATGCAGGTGCTGTCGCCCTCGAAGGCAACGACCGCACGGCCGCCCCGGGTCACGACGCCGCCGTTGATGCCGAGACCGCGCAAAAGGGCCGGCCATTCTTCCGCCTTGGCGGCCTCCTTGCCGGTCAGCGCCCGCGCCTCGGATTCGTTCATGAACAGGAACGAGAGATGCGAAAGGCACGGCCGGTAGCGGATGACCTTGGCGGGCGAAACAGCGATCCCGGCGACGAGACGGCCGTTGCCGGCAGCCGACTGGGCAAGTGCGGCGATCGTTTCTTCCGGCAGGTTGGCGTCGGTCAGCACGAGCTTGCTCGCGGCGATGACTTCGCGGAGCGCCCGCCGCTGCAACTGCCGAGGCGAGAACAGCCGGTAGAGCTCCATGTCGGCGAGCGCAATCACCAGATTGCCGTCGTTTTCGAGGATCGCCGTATAGCTCGGCGTCTGGCGGTCAAGAAAGGTGAGGGGGCTATCGATGACGCCAGCGGCGGCCGCGGCCGCGGTCACCATCTCGCCGGCCGCATCACCGCCGCGGGTGCTGATCATGCGCACGCTGTGGCCAAGCCGCGCCAGGTTGCGCGCGGCATTGAAACCACCGCCGCCCGCTTCTTCGAACCAGCTTCCCGGATTGCTCGATCCAGGCGCTGTCGTTCCCGATATACGGCCGCGCCTGTCGATATGCGCGCCACCGAAAACGGCGATCTCAGCTTGCGTCATGAATGTTCCTCTGCTTGGCCGATCGGCCGAATATCTGTTGGCATCCTGCAATGCCGCGTCGCGAAGCGCCACGCGCCCGACCTGTCCAAAGTCTCATGCGCAGGCGAATCGGCCGAGCCTTGCCGGGCAGGTTCGAAGGGCTGACGCCGACATTCGAAAACTCTGGTTTCGGTCCGTGAACAAGAATCGAACGTATGGCTGATAGCTATTGTTTTTCAATGTGTTGTCGCGCTCTTGCAAATACGGAACAAAACATGTACAAAAACTCCTGCGGCGGCTTCATTGCCTCGGTAGCTTCAATAACCTAAAGGTGGACCAAATGGCACAAAACTCTTTGCGGCTCGTAGAGGACAAATCGGTGGATAAAAGCAAGGCACTTGAAGCGGCACTTTCCCAGATCGAACGTTCGTTCGGTAAGGGATCGATCATGAAGCTCGGTGGGAAGGACAGCATCATTGAGATCGAGACGGTTTCGACCGGCTCTCTCAGCCTCGACATCGCGCTCGGCATTGGCGGCCTGCCTAAGGGCCGCATCGTTGAGATTTACGGCCCGGAAAGCTCGGGTAAGACGACGCTGGCGCTGCAGACCGTCGCCGAAGCACAGAAGAAGGGCGGCATCTGCGCCTTCGTCGACGCCGAACACGCGCTCGATCCGGTCTATGCCCGCAAGCTCGGCGTCGATCTTGAAAACCTGTTGATCTCGCAGCCCGACACCGGCGAACAGGCGCTTGAGATCACCGACACGCTGGTACGCTCCGGCGCGATCGACGTTCTCGTCGTCGACTCGGTTGCAGCGCTCGTGCCGCGCGCCGAAATCGAAGGTGAAATGGGCGACAGCCTGCCGGGCATGCAGGCCCGCCTGATGAGCCAGGCGCTGCGCAAGCTCACCGCCTCGATCTCCAAGTCGAACTGCATGGTCATCTTCATCAACCAGATTCGCATGAAGATCGGCGTCATGTTCGGTTCG
>JAESGS010000265.1_pt1 | contig 61460 bp, 60 predicted proteins | sample 9269761 | NCBI WGS metagenome assembly JAESGS01 (sample SAMN15741799, study PRJNA653493) | algae metagenome | isolation source: Cyanosarcina radialis HA8281-LM2 and co-occurring heterotrophs from damp... | place: USA: Makauwahi cave, Hawaii | collected 2011-01-06 | reverse complement strand
GTTTGGTAAAATTCAGGGAACATATTATTTTGCGGGAGCGACCATGATGCTCCCGATTTTTTGTCCTTTCCCTTTTCCCAAACCTTTGTCACTTCTAGCCTAGAGCCACCTTGTCATCCGTTAAGATTGCCGACTCAGTTGAGGTTCGATCGCGGCCGCAATCGCCCCAATCAGGCGGAAATGGAACGACGACCAGAAGATGGATTGTTCGAGGTAGGGGTCCATTCCAGGAAACGGTGATGGCATTCGTCAAATCCCTGCACGGTCTAGAATTCACCCTCATTATAGCGATCGCGTCAATAGAATCCCGATGGCGGGCGATTGAAATCGCGCCTATATAATCGAAGTCCGCCTATGCGGACTGAATTTAACCCGCGTTCGCGTAGCGTGCGCCTCAGCGCATAGGCGGGTTTCGATCGTGTAGCTGCGGTTTCAACCGCCCAGATCCTTAAATTGCGATCGCCTTTGAAGTCACGATCGCGATCGCGCTGTGCCTTCTGCCCCCTGTTGCGAGGGAGAACTAGAATCGCTTGAGTCAGTTTTGGGTGGCGTTCCTTCTGGGTTGCTGTAATAACCCCACTTCCAGTTACGCACTTCTGGCATATCCTCCCCGCGTTCGTGGATGTACAGTTTGTGTTCGACGAACTTGTTGTGGATGATTTGCTTGACGTGGGCTTTTTCGTACTTGAACCGAGGGATGCGATCGAGGACATCATCAGCAAGGCTGAAACGGTCTATCTCGTTGAGGACGACCATATCAAATGGGGTAGTAGTAGTGCCTTCTTCTTTATATCCCCGGACGTGCAAGTTGTCGTGATTCGGGCGGCGGTAAGTCAGGCGGTGAATCAACCAGGGATAGCCGTGGAAAGCAAACACGATCGGTTTGTCGGGCGTAAAAATGGCGGCAAAATCGACATCGCTAATGCCGTGGGAATGTTCGCTAGGCGGTTGCAATGTCATCAGATCCACCACGTTTACTACTCGAATCTTGATGTCTGGCAAGTGGTAGCGCAAGAAATCTACAGCGGCTAAAGTTTCCATCGTCGGCACGTCACCGCAACAAGCCATGACTGCATCTGGTTCGCCATGGCGATCGCTGCTGGCCCATTCCCAAATCCCAATTCCTTGAGTGCAATGTTTAATCGCCGCATCCATATCTAGATACTGCAAAGCTGGCTGCTTCCCGGCCACGATGACGTTGACGTAATTGCGACTTTGCAAGCAGTGATCGGTGACAGACAGCAGAGTATTAGCATCGGGAGGCAAATAGACCCGGACGATTTCGGCTTTTTTGTTGACTACGTGGTCGATAAAACCGGGATCTTGGTGAGAAAAACCGTTGTGATCTTGCCGCCAAACGTGAGAGGTTAGCAGGTAATTCAAAGAAGCGATCGATCGCCGCCAGGGAATTTCTTTGGTGGTTTTCAACCATTTAGCGTGTTGGTTGAACATCGAATCGATGATATGAATAAATGCCTCGTAGCAAGAAAAGACCCCATGGCGGCCTGTAAGCAAGTAGCCTTCCAGCCAACCTTGACAGGTGTGTTCGCTCAAAATTTCCATCACTCGACCGTCGGGAGATAAGCGATCGTCATAATCTAATATCTCGGCTACCCAAGTGCGATCGCTAGCTTCAAAAACGCTATCCAAGCGGTTCGATGCCGTTTCATCGGGGCCGAAGACGCGGAAGTTGCTCGATCGATCGTTCAGCTTCATTACATCCCGCAGTAACTTACCCATAATCCGGGTAGCTTCGGCTTCAGTCGTTCCCGGCTGGTTGACTTCAACAGCATAGTTGCGGAAGTCCGGCATTTTCAGATCTCGCAGCAAAATCCCACCGTTAGCGTGAGGATTGTCGCCCATGCGCCGCTGGCCTTTGGGGGCCAGTTCTGCCAGTTCGGGAATCAACTTGCCATCGGCATCGAAGAGTTCTTCTGGTTTGTAACTCTTCATCCAATCTTCTAGCAGCTTGACGTGTCCTGGCTTGCTGGCCATTTCAGAGAATGGGACTTGATGCGATCGCCAGTAATCTTCTGTTTTCTTTCCGTCTACTTCCTTCGGTCCCGTCCAGCCTTTGGGCGTTTTTAGAATTATCATCGGCCACTGAGGGCGACCCGTATAGCCGCTACTGCGGGCCTCTGCCTGAATTTCTTTAATCTCGCGGGTGACTGTATCCAGAGTCGCTGCCATCAACTGATGCACGCTTTCCGGGTCAGATCCTTCGACGAAGTAGGGTTTGTAGCCGTAGCCGACGAACAAACTTTCCAGTTCCTCGCGTTTCAGACGTGCTAGTACAGTTGGATTGGCAATCTTGTAACCGTTTAGGTGCAATATCGGCAGCACCGCCCCATCTCTCACTGGGTTGAGGAACTTGTTAGAGTGCCAACTAGTGGCTAAAGGCCCGGTTTCGGCTTCGCCATCGCCGACGACGCAAGCCACGATTAAGTCTGGGTTATCAAAGGCTGCACCGTAGGCATGAGAGAGGGCATAACCCAACTCGCCACCTTCATGAATCGAACCTGGGGTTTCCGGGGCGACGTGGCTGGGAATGCCACCGGGGAAAGAAAACTGCACGAACAGCTTTTTCATCCCTTCTTCATCTGGGGAAATGTTGGGATAATACTCGCTATAAGTTCCCTCCAGGTAGGTATTGGCCACCAATCCAGGACCGCCATGACCGGGACCCGCGATATAGATGACGTTGAGGTCGTGTTTTTTGATGACTCGATTGAGGTGAACGTAGATTAAATTTAGACCTGGGGTGGTTCCCCAATGACCGAGAAGCCTGGGTTTAATGTGTTCCAGCTTCAACGGTTCCCGCAATAGGGGGTTATCTAACAGATAAATTTGACCGACTGATAAATAATTAGCAGCCCGCCAGTAGGCATTTATCTGGCGGACTTCTTCAGCACTGAGGGGAGTTTGTGGCAGCGCCACTTTCCCTATTTGAGGCTTAGCAATTGAACTTGTCATGACTGCTACTCTTGAGCTAGGTGAGTTTAGCTGCGGTCAGATATTCTAGAACGGCTAGTCAATAAGAGCGAGTATTGACCAACACATTACCTAAGAAATTTTACTTATAGCAGTTCTCAGTTCGATTTTCCTCTACTTTTAGGATGGGACTTCCGCAGCAATTGCATACGGTGCTCGCGGCTGCGCTGACACGCCACGACCGAATTGACGCGGCTAAAATCCTTGTCTCTCAAACGTCACACCACTCCAAGCCATCCTCACAACTGGTGAGGAACTTTGGTTGACATTGTTCGATCGCTACTGACTCGATTTGGGCTTGTTCTTGCTCCAGATCTTCTAGATACCCAGCCTGGTAAAGTTCGACTTGTTTGGCAGTCATAAAAGGCCCGAAGTAGTAAACGCAGCTAGGGCTGCGGGTAATCACCTTTAACCACCAAGCCAAGCCCAATCCCTCTAATACAGGCAACAAAAGATTTTCAGCAGTTTTTTTAATCTCCACGATCGTTCTCCATCAGTTTTTTTGGTGACACTGCAAACAACTCGTTAGCTCGATCGAGCTTTGTTCTGATTTCCCTCTCCCGATCGCCAGATGATAGTTTGACTGGCCATTGAGGTTAAGCAGAGAATATGAGAATCTTGTGAGGAAATCAAGCTCGATGCAGCAGTGCGATCGAAATTTGACAATCTCAAGTTTTTTGGCGATCGGAATTCATCATTTAAAATTAAATGTAGAGATAATCGCACGCCAAATGCTTGCCCAAGATCGCGAGCGTCAAAATATTAAAAATGAGAAAAGATACAGAATTTGCGATCGCCTAACTTATTTACCTGAAAATATGAGCTTAAAACTGTATTTATTGCGGCACGGAGAAACGATTTACAGTCGCACTGGGGGTTATTGCGGCGATCTCGATCCCGAATTAACCACTGAAGGAAAGGAAATGGCTGAGGCCTTTGCTGATGCCTATAAGTCTCTGCATTGGGCGGCAATTTATGCCAGCCCGATGCAGCGGACGATCGCCACGGCTAAACCTTTGGCAGATGCCGCCGAGATAGCAATGCAACTGCGAGATGGGTTGAAAGAAATCCGTTATGGGGAGTGGGAAGGGCAAACAGTTGAATTCGTCAAACAGCACTATAACGATGACTACGTGCGTTGGTTGACCGAACCCGCTTGGAATCCTCCAACTGGAGGCGAAACTGCCGTGCAAATTGCCAGCCGCGCCAATCTAGTAATTACTGAAATCGAGCAAAAACATTCTACGGGTAATGTCTTAGTAGTCTCGCACAAAGCCACGATTCGGATTATTTTGTGCAATCTATTGGGAATCGACCTGGGACGCTACCGCGATCGCATTAACGTTTTAGCTGCCTCCCTCAGTATTGTCAAATTTGACGTTCACGGCCCGTTGTTGGAGGTATTAGGCGATCGCTATCATTTGCCAGAACGTCTGCGTAATTTATCAGGAACGTAATCCCACATAACGGTACGATCGAAACTGGCTGACAAAACCGCCACTTAGATCTACAGAAATCAAATTAATATTACTATCGATTAATCCGAATTAACTCGGTCAAAATGCTATCCAAGCTGCCATTGACTTGAATGCGATCGATCTTCTCGGCAATCCTCTCTAATATCTCCAATTCTTTCAATCGCAAGGCGACAGGGTTGTCTTCCATCACTTTGGCAGTATTTAACATACTGCGAGTAGCGGCGGTTTCTTCTCTGCGTCTGACGACGTTAGCTTGAGCCGCTTTTTCGGCTTCCACAACCTTGCTCAAAATCGTCTTGATTTCGCCAGGTAAAATAATATCTTTTACTCCTACAGAATCGACTTCAATGCCATATTCTGAGGTTTTAGTGCGAATGTATTCGGCAATGCTGCGATCGATCGCTCCTTTATCTTCTAAGAGCGCATCTAGAGTTTTTTCGCCTACTGCTGCCCTTAAAGCAAACTGTAATTCTTTGTACAAGAAATCAGCCACATCTGACAAACCATTTCTGGCTTTCAGCGGATCTTGGATACGGAAACCAGCAGTTAAATTCAACCGCAAAGGTACTTTATCCTTAGAAAGGATATCTTGACCGGATACTTCAATATTTACCAATCGCAAGTCAAAGACTTCAGTTTGAAAAGCGCGTCTAAACGACCACCAAGCGTGTCTGCCTGGAGGTAATTGAGATTGAAATTCTCGATCGATATACAACAAGCCAACGTGCTGCGCGGGTACGTCGCAAATATGCAAACAGTCGCGACCGAGCAACTGCACTTCTGGGGAACCCGAAATTAATTCGGCAACTAAATTGGGTGGTAATTTGGCATTGCTACTAATGTCAATAACTTCCACCTCAACCCCGCGCCAAAATAACTTACGGCTGGTGGGTGGCAAAATTGCAATTACTTTACCCAAATACCGAGCGATCGCTACTTGGTGGTTTTCCAACTGTACTGCTTGACAGTAAGCTGCCACAAAATCAGGATGTTGTTCGATTAAGACATCTTCCAGCGGGAAATCGGGGTTAGGTACGATCCGGCTGAGAATTCTGACAGACACATCGCGATTGACAGCCCAAAAAGCATATTCTCCTGCTTCGAGAGGTCGGACAAAGTTATTTTGCACGTACAACAAGCCGATTTCTGCTTCTGAGATCGAGAACTTTTTCAAGCCATTGATGGCGATGCCGCGCACTTGCTGGACGAACTGGGCAGGTAATTCTAAGCTCTCTTCTAGATCGAAAATATGCGATTCGACCTCAATAAAACCGCGCCAAAAAGCATGGATCTGATTCGGTCCGAAACCGACCCAATTTTGCCCGCAGCGAACTAAAGCCGCTTGGTTAAATGTAGTTTTAACGATCGCTAGATATGGTTCTAGTTCGGCTTCATGGTTTCTGAGTAACAATTCTAAATTTTCGATCTTCGCCTCTGGCTGATTGAGATCGTGGGTTTGTACTTGCCAATGGCGGCCGAAATAAGTGTACGTTCCCGGCTGCAAAATCTTCTTGAAATCGCTGCGGTGATATAGAATTCCGATTTCGTTAGGTTTGATATAAAAGGTTTTCCACATAGAAATTGACCCGAACAGCTTGGGAAACTGCACCCGCTGGAACAGCTTGGATAATCTATAAAACATCTACATTACTCGTCGATCGCAGTTTTTATTTACATGGACTTGTGGGATAACCTTCTGGGCTGTCCCTCTGGGTAGCTGTAGAGTATGTTTTACATCATACTACATATAATACAAGATTTTTTCTGCTCTGCCAGTGCAGGGTTCGCAGTTCCGTGGCGGGCAAAAGGTTCTCCGAGACTGGATTAAGATTGCCGTCGCGATTTCTAGATTGCCCGCAGGCAATTGTCGAAATCGCTTTCCAGCGCCCAAATATGCCGTTCGTTCGACCAGTTCCTCCAATCTCCGTAGAGAAGCGGATTTGGCCAAAGAAGGGACATACTCAAATCAGAGAGAATGCAGATGCGCTAGCTCCTTCACCGCTAACAAACGCCTGCACGACAGAGCGAATAACGTAAAACAAACAAACTATCAATGCTGGGGGAAACCCAACACGTAGCGAGTTGCCTTGTCCCTAACAAGGTGCCCGTACCCAGGGCGAGGGTTGTGGTCAAAAGTGCAGGAATCGAACCTACTACTAATCGATTATGAGTCGATCGCTCTACCAAATGAGCTAACTTTTGGGTATTCGATCCAGGAGTCGAACCTGAGACATATCGGCGATACACCGATCCGCTCTACCTACTGAGCTAATCGAACACTGAAATAGACAAACAAAATCCTCGGCGGCATACGCTCAAACTAGAAGTTGGCGCACCAGTTGGGCGTATAGAACCCAAACCACAGCTTTGCAACTCGATCGCTATTTCGTTTCAAATTTAGCACAAGAAAAATTAACCAGTGGGTAGTAGCTCAAAATTCTTCCTCAATTGTAAATCTCGGCGATTCTGGGGGAGCGTATTTTTGCTCGATCCGTTTTATTGATGTTAATAATTCCACACCTTTATTAGGATTAACCATAGCTACGTAGTTGGCAAATCCAGTAATAGCAGCCATGATATCGGTGGAATTACCCCATCTTTTCCCAGCTAATCCTTCTCGTTCTATTTGATAGAGAGTCGCGCGGAAAGCCTTCAACGTCTTTTTAGCTACATTTAATTTTTTATTAATAACAACACCAGTTACTTTCTGTTGAACCGACGTACCTAAAATCTGAGTTTTATTAGGGTTAATAGTGAATCCTTCGCTTTCAATAAGCGTTCTAGTTTCGCTAATTAATTTAGATATCTTGCTCTTGACATCCCTAGAACCAGAAAAGGTTAAATCATCGGCATATCGGGTATAGCAAAACCCTAACTCTTGAGCGACTTGACTCAAACGGCGATCGAGATCGTAGCAAATAATATTTGAAATCGCTGGGCTGGCTGGCGATCCTTGAGGCAAGTGTCGTTTGCCTATAGTTTTATAATTAATTTTGCCATCGATTTCTATTTCTTCAGTTTCATTAACAGTGCAAATTAGACCAAAAATTCTTGCTGCTGTTTCAGAATAATCCACATCGAGAAACAATTTTTTTACACGCTGATAGGAGATCGATCGAAAGAAGTCTTGCAGATCGATTTTGACAATAATATCTGCGCTGACATGAGGTTTAGCGTTGGTAACTATAGAACGATTTCGCCGGAAGCCGTGAGCCGCATCGTGAACTTGTATTTTTTCTAAGATCCGGGTCGAGATCCATTTTTGAGCCACCTTCAGATCGGACATTGGCGCAGAAATTGCTCTCGACTCACCTGGTTTTTTTAATATTTGAAAGCGGTGATAATTGGTGGTAGAAGACGTGGGATAATTAAAAGCCAAAGAGCGAAGTTTTTCTATGCTCATTTCCATTACTAATGCTATTTCTGCTTCAGAGTTACATTCAGGCAATCCTTTCGACCATAACCGATTTAAATCGCCTTCATCTGACGGTGACATATTAGTTAGCTATTTAATACATATAGCGAGTTTAAATGAGTTGTAATATTTCCGGCTCCCCTCTCCCAAGCTTGGGAGAGGGGCTGGGGGTGAGGGCTGTTCGCCAATCGAATAGAAACGCTATATAATGGCTCAATCTTTCAAATTTAGCATGGAAAAATTCTAGTGGGTCAGGCAGCGATCGAATTATTGCCTCAATTGTAAATCTAAGCTCTTTTCAATAACTATTGAGAGTGTAGGTGCGTTACGCTGCGCTAACTCGATCGACAGACTTAAAATGAAGCGTTATGGTTGGGTTTGTTGGGTTTCCTGCCGTCAACCCAACCTACGGATTGACTATCAAAGAAAAAAGGCTGCCACCACAAACAAGCTATCTACCAAAATCGTGCTTAACACGGCTCCAGCAAAAGCCCACCAATGTAACTTTTTGGTTTGCAAAGCTAAAAAAGCGATCGCTAAGAGCAAATCGATGAGAACTACTGCCCAAGCCAAACCCCAAGGAGTGCGGATATGAGCGATCGCACTTTGCAAAATCGGGGTTGCCATGGCTGGCTCGACTCTCATTAACTGCCGCCAATAGGGAATCGATCCCGTGAGATAAAAGTATAAATCTGTGATTGCCGTCCCCAATAATGAGCCAAGATAGAATAAGTTACCAACCTTACCCTTGAGAAAAAAGTGTTGTAGGAAGCGTGGAGTGTGGAGTGTGGGGTGTGGAGTTAAGAATTCTCCCCTTGTCTCGCCCTCTGCTCCTCTGCTGGCTCTAAACAAAAACCACAGGGCAAACGGCAATCCTATTGCTTCTACTGGCAAGTGGATCGATGGTTCCCAGCGATACCAACCCCAATAAATCGAGCCTGCTAGCCAACTCCAACTAAAACCCAGCAACAAGTCACCCCAAAGTTTGGTACTAGGACGTTTGATTAAAGTCCAACCCAAACCAAACCAGCCAGGGGTCATTGCTAGACTGAACCAGGGTAGATACCTGACTAGCGGCGCTTGAAAAAATACTGGGACGGAAACTAAAAAGGCGGCAGCGGCGAAAACTTGCCAAGCTATAGGAAGTGTTAAGTGTTGAGTGTTGAGTGTTGAATTAAGGAGTGTAGAAGTGTAGGAGTGTGGGAGTTTAGAATTGCTCTGCTCGTCTCCCTCCCTTCTCTTCTGGACTCTTGGGAGCGAAACGGCTGTCGCAGTAGCAATAGATGCAGCGGGATGGCGGTTATCTTTAAACAAAACTATCTAGTTAATTTTATTTACTAATGTTTATTTATCTTCATAATATAGCACGCCAGCATCCCCCCAGGGGGGATATTTAAAGTAGCCTTAAGAGTTTACCAAAAAATTCTGCGGTTTCTTAGCTCTTGAATTATCTACGCGATTTTCATCATTCATCATTCAGCAGATGTAGCTAACACGCGCTATGATGCTTCTGAAATCAATGGCTTGCTTGGGGCTATGAGTCTATTAAAACGTCGATTATTAGACCTCGGAATCATCGGGGTCGCTAGTGCGTGGCTGGTGTTTATCGGTGGTAGCTTGGGCAACGCTCAAACCACCGCACCTAGCGCGGCAGCAACGACGCAGCAGATTAATTTCTTGCAAGCATTTTTTCTCGGCATAGTTCAGGGTTTAACCGAGTTTCTACCGATTAGCAGCACGGCACATTTAAAAGTGGTGCCAGTAGTGTTGGGTTGGGGCGATCCTGGGGTGGCTTTTACCGCTGTAATTCAGCTAGGAAGTATTGCGGCTGTAATTTGGTACTTCTGGAGCGATCTGAGCCAACTGATTAAGGGATCTTGGCGATCGATATCTCGTTCTGATTACCAATCTCGCGACTTCCAACTGTTGCTGGGCATTGTTTTCGGAACCGTGCCGATCGTATTTTTTGGGCTGTTAATCAAAATCCTGATTCGCGACTTTGACAACTCACCCATTCGCAGCTTAGCAGCGATCGCCACTGCTTCAATTGTGATGTCTCTGTTGCTAGGAATTGCAGAACTCATCGGCAAACGCAAGCGCCTGTTCGAGCAGATGGAAATGAAAGATGGAATTTTGATGGGTTTAGCCCAAGCCTTATCTTTAATTCCTGGAGTGTCTAGATCTGGCTCGACGCTAACAGCGGGGTTGTTTATGGGTTTAGAAAGGGCAAGTGCCGCCCGCTTTTCTTTTTTACTGGGAATTCCAGCTATTACCCTGGCTGGGTTAGTCGAACTCAAAACCCTGTTTTCAGAAGGTTTTGGCAATGTTGGAGTCGTACCGTTAATCGTCGGGATCGTCTCGTCAGCAATTTTTTCTTACCTGGCAATCGCTGGATTGTTGCGCTTCCTCAAAACCCAAAGTACCTGGGTGTTTATTTGGTATCGCTTGCTATTTGGACTATCGATTTTAAGTGCGATCGCTCTTAACTGGTTGCCCAACGTCTAATACTGGTACGATCGAGCTTAGAGATCGTATAGATATAGTGTAGGGGCGCAAAGCTTTGCGCCCCTACAGCGATCGCGGATCGAATTTAGATTGATGTATGCGCCAAAGGGATCACGCCAGAGTTTCGGGGCAATATCCCAACCCTCTAGTGAACTGTTGGCGAAATGCTTCGATATCGCTTTTTTCAGGACTGCCGTGAGATACCACAGCAACTTGATAGCGACGCATCACCTCGATCGGCGATTCGCCAATTTCCAGACTCCAAAGCGCCATTTGCAGGCGATTTTCTGGTTTGTAAGGAATGCCGTGTTCGATCCCAAAAGCCCTAAAGTCGCCATCTTGCTGCTCGTTCAGGGCTTCTTCCATTTTCACTTTGACTATCCAACCATCGATCTGGTGAATTACCGTCATAAAGCGAACGGGTAAATGGTTAGCTCTCTGTAAATACTCCACCATCCGCAGCGTCAGGCTAGCATTCCCCAGGAAGTAAATATATTCGTTACCGTTCATTGCCTTTGAGTCTCAGCCAAGTGTAAGCCTACACTTACTATTGTCTCTAATTGCGATCGCCAAGAATAGGGGAAAACCCCCCTATATACCCTGGGGGATCTTACCCAATTTATTTCAGAGCTTATTTTCAGTATGGAGATTTCTACTCAAAACTCTTTAGATCGATTGTTAAGTAGCTACGATTACAAACTGCCAACGGAACTAATCGCTCAGACACCTGCGATTCCTAGAGATAGCGCCCGCTTGCTAGTAGTCGATTCACCTACTACCCACCATCATGCTGTTTTCTCGGATTTACCAGATTTACTCCTACCTGGAGATTTGCTGGTATTGAATAACACTCGCGTCATTCCCGCTCGCATTTATGGCAGAAAGTCTACTGGCGCACCTGTGGAAGCCTTGCTGATCGAGGAAAGACAACCCAACTGCTGGCTGGCTTTGATGAAACCGGGTAGGCGCTTGCCTCCAGGTACGCGGGTGGAGTTTGCACCGCTGGAGGGAGAGAAGGAAGAGAGGGGAGAGGGGGGACGCGGGGAGGGGAGAGAATTCTTTACTCAACACTCAACACTCAACACTCAACACTTTCAGTTGAGTGCTACGGTGCTGGAAAGAGATAAGGCAACTGGAGGACGGTTGTTGCAGTTCGATTTGCCAGAGGGAGTTTCTTTGAGGCAACTATTAGATCGATTTGGGGAAATGCCCTTACCTCCTTACATCAAATCTTCATCATCTCAACCACAAGATTACCAAACCGTCTACGCCGATCGCTTGGGGGCAGTAGCAGCACCAACGGCAGGGCTGCATTTTACTAGCGAGTTACTGCAACAATTACAGCAGCGGGGGATAGGTACGGCTTTTATTACTTTGCACGTCGGCATCGGCACGTTTCGCCCGATCGAAGTGGAAGATATTACTACTCATAAAATGCACGGCGAGTGGGTGGAGGTATCGCCAGCCACAGTAGAACAAATCCAAAAAACCAGAGCTAATGGCGGCAGGATTATTGCCGTAGGCACGACTGTGGCGCGATCGCTCGAAGCTGCTGCTGCATCTGGAAAGCTACAATCCTATCGGGGCAACACAGAGTTATTCATTTATCCCGGCTATCGCTGGCAAGTTGTCGATGGACTGATTACCAATTTTCACTTGCCCCGTTCTAGTTTGTTGATGTTGGTAAGTGCCTTAATCGGACGGGAGCGGTTGCTGGAATTATATGAAAAGGCAATAGGCGATCGCTATCGTTTCTATTCTTTTGGCGATGCCATGCTGATCGTGCCTCAATTCAGAATTGCTTAGAGACGCTCCCTAATTCTGGTCGCAATTTCATCAAGCCGAGGTCGCTGACTTTCATTCCACGACCGAGCATCATATCTGATAATTAACGAGTCCCCAAGACAGCGAGGCACGACGTGCAAGTGAACGTGAGGAACTTCCTGTCCAGCCACCTCACCATCGGAAATCCAAAGATTCACTCCCTCGCATTCGATCGCACCCGCGCGATAGGCATTGGCAATTCGGTGAGCCACCCAGAAGAGATGCTTCCCGGTTTCTGGATTCAAGTCGGCAAGGCAAGCTACTTCTTCATTGGGAACAACTAGGCAGTGTCCGGGATTCACTCCTTGAATATCCAAAAAGACCGAAACTATGTCATCGCGGTAGATGAAGCTACCTGGAACTTCGCCCTGAATAATCCTACTGAATATCGAACTACCCATAGGAAGAAAAGGAATATAACGTTCGCGATCGCCCGCCACAAATAACTATTATATGGGCAATCGATCGATATTTTTGTTGGTACCAATTACTACCATCGCCGAACCTTTTTGGAAGCGGTTATTTGGATCGGGGTTGATTTGAAACTTGCCGTCGTAACTGACAGCTAGCAAGTTCAAGCCGTAGCGGTTGCGTAGCTGTAGCTCTGAAATCGTTTTTCCTTGAAATTCTTCCGGAACGATGAGTTCGACAATACTGTTTTCTGGATCTAGCTCGAATCGGTCTAAGATTGACGGTTTAGTGAGCGATCGCGCCAAGTTACAACCTGCATCGTGTTCTGGAAAAACTACATAGTCAGCCCCGACTTTTTTTAACAGCTTGACGTGAACCTCTGAAGAAGCTTTAGCGACTACGTGTTTTACTCCTGCTTCTTTCAAATTGAGAGTGGTAATTACACTGGCATCGAGGTAATTACCAATAGCTACGATCGCTGTATCGAATTCAAAAATCCCTGCCTCTTTTAGCGCCGTCGGTTCGGTTGAGTCTAGTTGCATGGCATGAGAGACGATTTTGTCGATTAAAAGCTGGTCTACTCTCTTTTCATCAGCATCGATGCCTAGAACTTCATAGCCCAATTGATGCAGCGTCCCGCAAACAGCCCGACCGAAGCGGCCTAAACCAATTACGGCGAATTGCCGATTTTCGTGGCGCAAACTCCGAAAGAAATTTAAATTAGATAAGTTCACGAAAAACTCCTGATTTTAACCTGCAAATTTCAATATTTAATATTTAAGACTCTAGACAGACAAAGCATCTACGAGATTAGTTGCTTGAAACCAGAAAATACTTTTCTGCTAGCAACTCCACACTTAACACTCCACACTCCACACTTCCTACTAGCCGACATACAAATTTTCTTCTGGGTAATGAACTACGCTGTGTTTCGGATCTCCCAAAACGGCTGAAATCAGCAGCAAAACGCCTACTCGTCCCAGATACATAGTGGCAATTATCACCAGTTCGGCAAACGTAGACAGCTTGGGAGTAATACCCGTCGAAAGCCCAACAGTGGCAAAAGCCGACATCACTTCAAATAGCACTTGCAGAAACTCAAATTGTTGGTCGCTTAAAGAGATTAAAACTGTCGCTATAATTACCAACATCAGCGAACCAAAAACTACACCAATAGTTTTTAAAATCAGCGAATATGGAACGCGCCTCTGATAGCAGGATACCTCGTCTTTACCTTGTAAAACTGCTTTGGTACAACTGTACAAAACCCGAAACGTAGTAGTTTTAATCCCGCCACCCGTACTACCAGGACTAGCGCCGATAAACATTAAGGCGATCGTAATAAATAGACCAGCATCGGTCATTTTACCAATATCAATGGTGTTGAAGCCAGCCGTGCGGGGCGTAACCGATTGAAACCAAGCTGCCATCACTTTTTCGCTGTAGCTGAGAGAGCCAAAGGTGTCAGCGTTAGAAAATTCGGTTAATAAGAAAGCGATCGTCCCTAAAATCAACAGAAAAATAGTTGTAGTAGTTACTACCTTAAAATGCAGTGAAAATACGATTTTTCTCCGAGTGCGATTGAGGCGATCGCGCACCGCGAGAAACATTTCCATAATCACTTCATAGCCGATCCCGCCAAAAATAATTAACAGCGTAACTACTAGGTTAACTGGTACAGATTTTACATAACCAATTAGGCTATCGCTAAACAAACTAAAGCCAGCATTATTGAAAGAATTGACGCTATGAAAAATTGCTAACCACAAACCGTAATTCCACCCGTGCTGGGGGATAAAAACCAGCAACAGCACGAACACGCCAGTAAGTTCAAAAATAGCTGTGGTGGCAATAATCGATCGCACCAACTGCACCACGCCTGCTAATCCCGATTGATCTAGCGATTGTTGAATGGCAATTTTATCTCGCAGCCCAAACTTGCGCCCTAGCAGCAGCAGCAGGAAGGTTGTGGCCGTCATGTAGCCCAAACCGCCAATCTGCACTAACAAGACGAGGAACAACTGTCCCCAAAAGGAATAAAACTTACCGACATCAACTACAGATAAGCCCGTGACGCAAACCGCAGAAGTGGAAGTAAACAGTGCCGTTACCGGATTGCTCCAGCTACCGTCGTTGGTGGAAATCGGTAGCATTAGTAAAAATGCTCCAACGGCGATCACTGCGAAGAATCCCAGGCAAATAGTTCTAGGAACAGTCATGAAAAGTTTAAATAGGAGTTCAGGAGTTCAGAAGTTCAGAAGTTCAGAATGTAGAGACGCTAGATCTACCGTCTTTACAGGAATTTAGAAGTTCAGAAATTCAGAAGCTACTACAGTTTTGCTAGGCTAATTTAGATCTCATTCTATTTAGAATTGCATGACAGCGACCTTAAATCAACAAATTCAGCAGTTTTATGACTCTTCTTCGGCTCTGTGGGAACAGGTGTGGGGCGAACATATGCACCACGGCTATTACGGCGCGGATGGCAAGGAGAAAAAAGAACGCCGTCAAGCACAAATCGATTTGATTGAGGAACTGCTGATTTGGGGACTGGCCAGCCCTCACCCTCAATCCCTCTCCCAAGCTTGGGAGAGGGACTTAAAGCCGTTACTCCCCTTCTCCACGCCTGGGGAGAAGGGGCTGGGGGATGAGGGCAGATCGGTGATTGGCAACGAGGTAAATAACATTCTGGATGTGGGGTGTGGCATTGGTGGTAGTTCTTTGTATTTGGGGCAGAAATTTAATGCTACTGTCACTGGAATTACTCTCAGTCCCGTACAAGCAGCGAGAGCAACAGAACGGGCTGCGGCTGCCAAGATAAGCGATCGCACTAATTTTTTGGTAGCCGACGCTCAATCGATGCCATTTGCCGATAACTCCTTCGATTTAGTCTGGTCGCTAGAGAGTGGGGAACATATGCCAGATAAAGAAAAATTTCTTCAGGAGTGCTATCGGGTGCTGAAGCCAGGAGGAACTTTGCTGATGGCAACTTGGTGTCATCGTCCGACGACAGAAAAGCCCCTAACTCCAGACGAGCAAAAACATTTGGAGAAGATTTATCGAGTTTATTGCTTGCCTTACGTGATTTCGCTGCCAGAATATGAAGCGATCGCTCGTCATCTTTCTTTCCACAATATCAGTACAGCCGATTGGTCAGCCGCTGTTGCTCCTTTTTGGGATATTGTCATCAGTTCTGCTCTCAATCCTAGTGCGATCGTCGGCTTGTGCCGCAGTGGTTGGAAAACCATACAAGCCGCACTTTCTTTAAAATTGATGAGTCGCGGTTACGATCGCGGTTTAATCGAATTCGGTTTGTTGCGTGCTAATAAATAAACTTTAGCCTTGGCCTGTATCAGCAGATTAGATCGCCTCACCAATAGTCGATCGAGGTCCGGAGCGCAATGGCAGCTATAGGTATGCTCTGAAGAATTTAATTAAGAACTTTTCTTATTAAGTATCTTGATTCCCAATTCAGGAAACTTAATGAGATAATTTTTTATTAAATTCTTGATAGAATTAACGCGCTGCTATGACCATCTCTATTTCTCAGGCCGCCTACGACGAACTGTTCGACGAAATGAGCGCGATCGAGCCTTCACGCCATCCCGATGGGCAAGACGAGCGGGATTTTATGGGCAAGATTTCACCAGTTTTGGGGCAGGGGTCTTGGCGCAAGATCGCCCTGCGAGATGGATTAGAACTAAGCTTGGGCAACCTGCAAATACACGATCGCATCGTCACTTTTTATCAGGAGACTGAGACAGATTGGCTGGAGTTACACCTGCACTTGTCGGGAGTTCATGATACGGCGAGCAACCAAATCGGGGCAGGAGAGTATGGTGTCTATGGCAGCGGGCTTTCGCCCTGGATGTCGATGGATATTTCAGATCGGCAGGCTTTTCAGGAAGTTATGGTGTTCGTGCGGGTAGATGTGTTGCGATCGTTTATTGGTGACTCAGAGGGAGAATTACCCGCTGCCCTTCAGTCTTGGGTGCGTCCGTCAGAGCAACAGTGCTATTCCTTCTTTAGCACGGCAACTCCAGCAATGCAGTTGGCAGCACGGCAAATGTTACGATGCAGCTTTCAGGGAATGGCAAAGCGGATGTTTTTGGAGGGCAAAGCCCTAGAATTGTTGGGGCTAGTGGCGGCGGTAGAAATGGACAGATATGGAGCCGAGCGATCTTACTTACAAGGCGATGTAATCGATCGCATCCACCATGCCAGAGATATTCTGCGCCAACAGTTAGACAATCCTCCCAGTTTGGGAGAACTGTCGCGGTTAGTCGGTTTGAACGATTGCACTCTCAAGCAGGGATTTCGTAACTGTTTTGGGACCACAGTATTCGGCTATTTGTATGACTATCGCATGAAGCAAGCACGACAGGCGCTAGAAATGGGAGAGGGAACGGTAGGAGAAGTTGCCCGCATGGTTGGCTATAGCAATTTGCCTGCTTTCAGCAGGGCATTTAGCAAACGATTTGGCATTAAACCACGAGATTGCTTGGGAAAAAATTGTACCTGGTAAGGTAGACAGTAGTATCTATGGACAAAACCATGCTTAAAAGTTACGAAGCCCTGATTGAAAATGGTCAGCTAAAATGGCTGGCAGATGAGCCAAAACCATCATCGGCTCGCGTAATTGTCACGATTTTGGAAGAAACCGCGCCACCATTAAAGCGTCGAACTCCTCCTGCTTCCATTGCAGGTAAAGGTAAAACCTTGGGGGATTTGGTTAGTTCTATTGTGGAAGAACAAGATTGGGAATGTCTCAAGTAATTGTCCTAGACACCCATATTTGGGTTTGGTTTGTTACCCAGGAATTTGCCTTATTTCCATCTCACTGGAGAGAGGCGATCGAAACTGCCGATCGAGTGGGGATTTCACCTGTATCCTGTTATGAAGTCGCTTTAGCACAACAGAAGGGACGACTAGAATTGCCTTTTAGAGCCGATCGCTGGTTTGAAGATGCTTTGGAACCGACAGGTATTACATTATTTCCACTGACTGCGGAAATCGCCTATCGAGCAGTTAACTTATCACCCGTTCATCAAGATCCATTCGATCGTTTAATTATCGCTACAGCACTTGCTTATAAAGCCAAGTTAACCAGTATCGACAGTTTATTTGCTCGATATTCAGAATTGGATACACAATTAATGAGATCGAGCTAAGCATTACCCCAACATTTAGAGCAATTTACTATATTCTGTTTGCTGGATGCTTCCTTCGACGTGTAGCTGTTTTAAAAAAATTCCGTTTGAGCAAACAAGAAATTCCGTTTGAGCAAAGTGGCGATCGCCAATCTCAGCCTACTTTCCCTTAGACTACTTGAGAATTACTCTTAAGTGGTGCTAGGAGCAGTGTTGAATTTGTGGCAGCGATCGCTAATTTGTGTAAGTTTATTTTCAGTATTGGCAATTGAGGCGGCGCGGGTAGAACCTCCCCAAGCAGCAACGACGGTAAAAGAATGGCTGGCTCAAACTGAAGCCGCGATCGCTAAGATAACAGCCGTGAAGTTAAATCCTACCCCCCAAGGATTGCAAGTTACCCTAGAAACCGCAGAAGGCAAAACCCTACAAGCTACCACCCGTCAAGAGGAAAATACCCTGATTGCAGAAATTCCTAATGCAGTGCTGGAACTACCCGATGGGCAAGCGTTTCGAGCGGATAATCCGGCTAGCGGCATTCAAAGCGTTACGGTGACGGCATTAGAAGGAAATCGAGTCCAAGTAGCGATCGCGGGGATAAATGCCGTGCCCACGGGTCAAATTGTTCCCGCTGCCAGTGGCTTAGTGCTAAATGCAGAATTAGTGGCACAAAAAGAAGAAGAACTGGAAATTGTAGTGACAGGAGAACGGGAAGGCTATCGCGTCCCTAATTCCAGCGGCGGTACGGGGACGGATACACCCTTGCGGGATATTCCTCAAGCCATTCAGGTGGTGTCCCAACAAGTTTTAAGAGACACTAGGGCGCGCAAGATTACCGATGCGCTGGAAAACGTTCCTGCTGCGGTTAATATATCGGGAACGACTGGCACCAGAGAATATTATTTGCTGCGGGGGTTTGAAACCTACAGCGCAGTGATTAATGGCTTACCTGGCGATCCTCTAAATGATGCCAGCTATATTAACGTCGATCGCATTGAAGTTTTAAGAGGTCCGGCTTCTGCTCTCTATGGGGATCTCGGACCGGGTGGAACGATTAACTTTGTGACTCGCCAGCCCTTAAGCGAGCCATTCTTTGAGGTGAGTGCCACTGTTGGCAATTACGATTTTTACGAAGGGATAGTCGATCTCTCCGGCCCGCTCAATTCATCCAAAACCGTCCTCTATCGCTTGATTGCTGGCTTTCGCAGCGATGGGACGATCGTTGACTTCAATACGGGTAGAAGCTTCACGGTTGCTCCTAGCTTGAGTTTTCAACTGGGAGATAAAACCAAATTAACTCTAGAAGGGAATTTTTATTCCTTAGAGCGGAATGCAGGACAGCCACCAGGACTGCCTGTAATTGGCACTGTACTGCCTAACCCCAATGGCAAAATTCCACAGAGTTTCAGTGCCTCTGGGCCGGGTATAGAACAGTCGATTACGACGGGCAGACTGGAGTATCGCCTAGAACACGAACTCAGCGAAGAATGGAAGCTCCGCAATAGCTTCCGCTATTCCTTTTATCGCGATGCTGACGAAGATGAAAATAATGGCGTATATCTTTTTCAAGGCAGTTTGGCCGAAGATGGACGCACTCTAAGTCGAACGGGGGTTCGGAACGATTTTTTGGGCAGCGTTTATTTGTTGGATACCAATGTCGCAGGCAATTTTAGAACCGGGCAAGTCGAGCATGAATTACTCCTCGGCTTTAGTTTGCTCCGTAACACGCAAGATTCTGTCTTTGAGTTCGATATTCCGGCGGCTCCCGTGGACGTGTTTAACCCCGTATACGACCAGCGCGTCGATGTGGGTACGGGTACGATCGACGACTCGTTTATTACTAGAGATACGCTCGGTATCTATCTTCAAGATCGAATTACGCTACTGCCTAATCTCAAGCTTTTGTTAGGCGGGCGCTTCGATTTCCTGGAAGAACGAACGACCAATCGAGTCGATAATACAGAAAGCAGCCAATCGAATAACGCTTTCAGCCCTCGCGTGGGAATCGTCTACCAACCGATTCCGCCTGTTTCTTTATATGCCAGCTATTCTCGTTCGTTCACTCCCTCGATTGGGTTTTCGGCAACTGGAGCTACATTTCTGCCAGAGCGAGCTACCCAGTATGAGGTCGGCGTGAAAGCCGATATCACCCCTCGCTTGTCTACCACGCTGGCACTATACGATCTGACTCGTACCAATGTCACGACCACTGATGTCGAAAATCCAGTTTTTTCGATCCAAAGCGGCAAGCAAAGAAGCCGTGGAGTGGAGTTCGATATCACAGGCGAGATTTTACCAGGCTGGGAAATTATCGCTGGCTATGCCTATACCGATGCCAGAGTGGTGGAAGACAATGATTTTCCAGTTGGGAATCGATTGTTTGCCGTACCCGAACACGCCTTTAATATCTGGACGACCTATCGCATCCAAAACGGATTTGCCAAAGGGTTGGGATTTGGTTTAGGGCTTTACTTCCTGGGCGAGCGACCCCTCGATACTAACAATACCGTTTACTTACCGAGCTTTCTGAGAACGGATGCAGCCATTTTTTACGAGCGAGGTCCGTTGCGGGCGGCGCTCAACATCCGCAACCTCTTTGATGTGGAAAATTATACGGCGGGTGGATCGAGCGAATTCGTTTCAGTCGGCACGCCCTTTACGATTCTGGGTTCTCTCTCCTGGCAATTTTAGGTATGGCAGGTAACTTTAGAGCATGGTTCGGGTTGAGTTTGTCGATCGGCTGCACATCGATTTTACTTTCTGCTTGTCATTTGACGGCCGATCGTGCCGAACCTGCGATTACTGCCATCCAACAACCAAGTACAACTTCAAAATGTCGGATCGTCCGGCACGTCTTCGGTGAAACTTGCGTCCCGCTTAAACCGCAGCGGATTGTGGCCTTAGATCCCAGTACCACAGTCGATCCATTGATAGCTCTCGATATCAAACCTATTGGTTTTGGGTCTTCTCATAACGGCAAAGGAGAAGCAGTTATATATGGTATTTCCTTTGATGACATTGCTGGAGCTAAGAACATTGGTAATCCCGAAGAGCCTTCGTTAGAAAAAATTTTGCTGCTCAAACCCGACCTGATTTTAGCGACAGAGTACAATCGGTACGATCGATATAAATTGTTGTCAGCGATCGCGCCTACCGTCGTAGTGCCTTATATAAATGAAGATATTATAGAAAGTAAAGATTACTTTCAAAAAAACCTGCGATATGTTGCCAAAGTAGTTGGTAAAGAAGCAAAAGCAGAAGCAGTTTTAAGTCAATATCAGCAACGAATTGAGAAATTGAAGAAACGTTTAGGAAAACAATTCGATCGCCTAGAAGTTTCCATCCTTTACCATACTGGTGGTTATATTTACGGCCCGATGAAAGATATCGATCCCAATTCTTCGATTCTCACCGATCTAGGGCTGCGTCAGAAGCTTCCTCACCCTGGGAAGTACCTCAACATTGAAACCATCAATGAGTTCGACGCTGACATTCTATTTATTATTGATATCGATCGAAGAACATTAAGCTTTTATCGTCAAAACCCCATATTTAGTAGTCTCAAAGCCATCAAAAATCATCGAGCTTATACTGTTACTCCAGAAAAATGGTACGCGCTAGGTATATCGGGCGCTAATAAAATATTAGACGATCTCGAACAATATCTCGTTAATGATCCCTAGTTTTATACCCAAACCTCCACTTTTCATTTGTCAATCTGGCAATTTAATCGATCGCTACCATCAAGAGAATGCTCCTAAAATATATCTCCTGCGAAAGTCGATAACCGATCGAACTCATCTGCGTTTATCTGCGACTTATCTGCGTTATAAATCCATAGTTTTGATTTATGCAAGAGATCTAATAATGCAAACATTGTCACTTACTATTGACTGTGCGAGAAACTTAATATGGCAATTTTAGGAGTAGTTCGTAAAATTAAAGGCTGGCTCAGGTTTTATTGGCTAAGCGGCTTGACGCTAATTTTACTTTCTGCTTGCCAACACCACGTAACGAATCATCCTATTTCCTTGAGTTTCGCTACTGCCGCACAGCCATGCAGAGTCGTGAAGCATGAGATGGGCGAAACCTGCATTCCTCTAAATCCTAAAAGAGTTGTAACCCTAAATCCAGCGACTTTTGCCAACTGCTGGATATTAGGAATCGAGCCGATTGGCTCGGCAGATGAAATCGGGGCCCCGCTACCAGACTATCTTCAAGGCCAAGTAGAGCCAGCCGAATTTATTGGTAGCTACGATGCTCCCAATCTAGAAAAGATTTTGCAACTCAAGCCTGACTTAATTTTGTCTAACTCAAACATGAAAGCTATCTACCAACAGCTAGCTCAAATTGCCCCAACTGTGGAACTGAATACTCCTTTTCCTCCGATTGGTTGGAAGTACGAACTACAAGAACTCGCTCGGTTCTTAGACAAAGAAGAGGTGAGCCAACAGCTTATAGAGCGCTACGAGCAAAGGATCGATCGACTCAAGCAAGCACTGGGCGAACGCGATCGTAATCTTAAGGTTTCTGTGGCAGCCACTGGAGAAGGCATACTCTGGGCATACGGACAAAAGCATTATTCGGGGACGATTCTGGAAGACCTCGGACTGCAACGCCCGCGATCGCAAACAGGAGATATCTTTTATGTAGAAAATCTTTCGGAAGAAACCTTAGCCGATATTGATGGAGATGTTCTCTTTTTTATGCTTTGGGGCAATCGAAGTCAGACCACCTTAGAGAAACTGAGGCGCAGACCCTTATGGCAATGGCTCAATGCCGTGCGACGCGATCGAGTCTATATCGTCGGCGAACATTGGCATGAATCAGATATTTACGCAATTAATGCTATCCTCGACGATCTAGAAAAATATCTCGTTGATACTCCCTAATATTATGCCCAAAGCTCCACTTTTTATCTAACAAGCTTGGTGTTTCTCTCCTTAACTGCAATTTCTCGAACGGTTGTCAGAGGTGACAAAAATACTATCTATTGACATAAATTTTCATTAAATTTTATGCTACAGCAATACTGGCTCTGAAACTGTCACCGATTGCTATGACTATTACGATCCAAGAGCGCAGCTTGTCTGAGCTATTTGATGCAGCGAAGGTTACATTCGTCGATCCGTCCGATCTCAGTGATGAAACTTGCTACTTGCCGAGCGAGATCGGACAGGGGTATGCCCGTTCGATCGAGTTGCGTCAAGGATTGACCCTGGAGATCGAAAAATATCAGCTTCTCGATCGCCTAACAATCTATGAAAAGGAGAAGCCAGTCGGTCTGGAATTTCATTTTCATTTGTTCGGACACCATCAAGATCGACAAATAACGCTCGGAAATGGGGAATACGCGCTGTATGGCAGTGGGTTATTTCCCAAGCAAACTGTTGAAGGGATGGCTCAGGAGGCATTAGAGATTTGCATCTGGGTCGATCCGGCAGTTTTACGCTCGGTAATGGGCGATCGCCATGGAGAACTACCGATCGGGCTTCAAGATTGGATAAGACCGCACGATCGACCGTTCTACGTCAGAGCAATGACGCTTTCCCCAGCAATGCAAACGGTGCTGTGGCAGATCGTGCGCTGTCCCTATCAGGGCATCACCAAGCGACTGTATTTAGAAGGCAAAACGCTAGAGTTGATGAGTTTGGTGATGGAGCGAGAACTGGCGATTCACCGCGATCGCAGCGACGATTCTTCGATGCCAATGCTCCCTGCCGGAACGCTAGAACGGATCGATCGTGCCAGACAACTGCTGCTGCAAAACCTGCATCAACCATTGTCGATCGAGGCCCTGGCCAAGCAGGTAAAACTGAATGAATGCACCCTGAAGCAGGGATTTCGCGCCTGTTTTGGGACAACGCCGTTTAGCTATCTGCGCGAATATCGACTGGAGCAAGCGCGAAAATTATTAGAGTATGGCGAGATGAAAGTGGAAGAAATCGCCACCATGGTTGGATTCGCCAGCCGCAGCCATTTTGCGATCGCCTTCAAAAAGAAGTTCGGTCAGAACCCTAAAGACTATCAGCAGCGCAAATTCTGAAAACCGTTCAAAGAAAGTTCCGTCGATCGTTCATTTCGCTTGCTTTGTCAGGAGGCAATTCAGTAGTCTTTTTGAGATTTATTCTTAAAGTATGGTGCGGGCAAGATGACGATCGCAGCTTCTTTGGCAAGACTGCAAATGATTTCAATTGCGGTTTTAGCGATGTTAGGCTCTGGGACGCTGCCTTCAGCGATCGCAGCACCAGAGACAGTCGCTCCTTTAAATCAATTTCCCCGTCCTGCCACCACCTTAACAGAGTCGGTAGCGCAGGTTGAGACAGCAACTGTGCGGGTGACGGGCGTTCGGGTAGAACCAACTGAGGGAACCGTGCGCGTTATTCTAGAGACGAGCGCCGAGTTGAAGCAGCCACCGACTCAGAGGAGTGAAGGCAATACGCTAGTGACAGAACTAGAAAACGCGGTGTTGGCACTGCCAGAGGGGAATCGATCGACGGCGAACCAGCCTGGTGAGGGGATTAAGGCGATCGAGGTCGTTCAAGTCACTCCCGCCACCGTGCAGGTGAGAATTACAGGAGAATCCGCAGTTCCATCGGTAGAGGTGGTGCCGAGTGCGACCGGGCTGGTGTTGAGCGCGAAACCCGATGCAGAAACCATAGAAATCACGGTGACGGGAGAGGAGCGACGAGGCTATCGAGTTCCAAATACATCAGTAGGCACCAGAACGGACACGCCTCTACGAGATATTCCCCAATCAATTCAGATCGTGCCCCAACAAGTTCTAGAAGATCGTCAAGCCAGAAGTATCACAGACGGATTGGAAAACGTTAGCGGCGTAACTTCTATTGCAACCACAGCGGGAGGTAGAGACTATTTCGTCATCCGAGGGTTCGAGCAATATGGCAACGCCTTGGTCAATGGCATACCCGATTCATCGATAGTCAACGATAGTGGTTTTGCCAATGTGGAACGCCTAGAAGTATTGAAAGGTCCTGCCTCGGTTTTGTACGGTGAAACTGGGTTCTCTGCTATCGGTGGCACTATCAACTTCGTAACGAAGCAGCCGTTATCCGAACCGTTTTACGAAGTGAGTGCAACCGCTGGTAGCTTCAATACCTATCGGGGCGGATTGGATTTCTCTGGTCCCTTAAACGATGCCAAAACAGTTCTTTACCGTCTTAATGCCGCTTATTGGAGCAGCGATACTTTTCTTGACTTTAACGAAGCGCGATCGTTTTCTATTGCTCCTAGTTTGAACTTTAGTCTTGGCAAAAATACTGACCTAATTGTCGAGGGCGATGTTAACATTGCCGAACGGAACGGACGACAACCTTTTGGAGTTCCAGCAGTAGGCAGCGTGCTACCCAATCCCAATGGCAGGATAAGTCGTAGTTTTAGTTTTGCAGGACCGCAAAAAGATAATCAGACGGCTGTTGGCAGAGTTGGTTATCGCTTAGAGCATCGATTTAATGACAACTGGAAGTTGCGTAACGCCTTCTTATATTCATTTAGCGATGATGATGATGGGGGTGGGGCACCTTATTTTCTGAGCGCGGGTCTAGACCCCGACAACCGCACGCTCAATCGAACTGCGACTATTGGCAGCTACTTTGTGGACGCGTATTACCTCAATACCGATTTGCTCGGCAAGTTTCGCACTGGCTCGATCGACCACCAACTGCTGTTCGGCTTCAGCCTGAATAGAAGAGTAGATGATTTTAGTTTTGAAACCGATATTCCCGCCGCTCCAGTAGATATCTTCAATCCAGTTTACGACCAAAGAATCGTTCCTACTGGGGTGCGTAACGACTCTGGGTTCGTAACCAGAGATACGCTTGGGATCTATCTCCAAGACCAGATCGCTTTTGCAGAAAACTTGAAACTTCTGCTAGGCGGACGAATAGATCTATTTGAAGAGCGCAACAACAATCGATTTACCAACGAAGAAACCAGCCAATCAGACACGGCATTTAGTCCGCGAGTGGGAATTGTTTATCAGCCCATCCCACCGATTTCTTTGTATGCGAGTTATTCTCGATCGTTTGCCCCCACTATCGGTAGGTCTGCTAGTGGAGAAGCCTTACTACCAGAGCGAGGAACGCAGTATGAACTCGGCATTAAAGCTGACTTGAACCGCAGACTGTCTGCGACTCTTGCCTTCTACGATCTGACCCGTTCCAATGTGACGACCACCGATCCCGATAATGTTGGGTTTTCGATTCAAACTGGCAAGCAAAGAAGTCGAGGAATTGAATTAGATATTGGTGGTGAAATCTTACCGGGATGGAACATTATCGGAGGCTATGCCTACAACGATGCCAGGGTCACTGAAGATAATGACATTCCTGTTGGGAATCGATTATTTTCTGTTCCCGAACACTCATTCAACCTCTGGACGACGTATAGGATTCAAAAGGGCGATTTGCGAGGGCTGGGATTTGGTTTGGGCTTCTACTATGTTGGGGAGAGAGCAGGAGACCTCGACAATAGCTTCGAGCTACCGAGTTACTTTCGCACGGATGCCGCTATTTTCTACGAGCGCGATCGCTTGCGTGCCGTACTCAATTTTCGCAATCTTTTCAACGTCGAATACTTTGCCAGTCGAGGGTTTATCAATGGGATCTATACAGGTGAGCCTTTTGCCGTGCAAGGAACTCTTTCCTGGCAATTTTAAGACTTGGAAAGCCGCGATCGTTTGTTTACACCGCTTTTTATGTTTGCTGTGTTTGGGTTTCTTCGCCGTCATCCTGATTTCAGCTTGTAACCCGATCGACAATACCTCTATAACTGGACCCAAACCACCGATTCAGGATTGCCGAATCGTGCAGCATCTGATGGGAAGTACGTGCGTTCCTCGCAACCCTCAACGAGTGGTGACGCTTAGATTAGATACCTTAGCCAATAGTTTGGCATTGGGTGTCCGCCCGATTGCATCGGTTTATGCTCCAGGCTTTCCGCTGCCAACGTATCTTAGAGGTCGAGTAGATGCCATAGAAGCTATCGGCAATGCAGATGCTCCTAACCTAGAAAAGATCCTGCAACTCAAACCAGATCTGATTGTGGCTAGCTCTGGAAACTTCTACGAGCAGCTATCGTACATCGCGCCCACAGTGGTTTTGAATATTCCTTACCCGCCTCCTTCCTGGCAGGAGCAATTAAGAGAGATTGCTAGGGTGTTAGGAAAAGAAGAAATGGGACAGCAATCGATCGAGCGTTATTGGCAAAGGATTGAAAATCTAAAGCAAGCTTTAGGCGAGCGCCGTAAAACCATGAGAGTTTCGATCGCCAATACTGCTTCAGAATATGGAATTTGGTCTTACGGAGAAAAGCATTTTTCTGGATCGATTCTCAAAGATATCGGTTTAGAGCGTCCTGAGTCGCAGCGAGGAGAATTCTTCTATATAGAAAACATATCGAAAGAGAAGATGCTCGATCTTGATGGAGATGTCCTTTTCTTTACGTCTTGGGGAAGAGAAGAGGATAAGAAAACATTAGAAAAACTCAAACAAAGTCCTTTATGGAAGCATCTCAAGGTTTTTCAACGCGATCGGGTATATTCTGTCGGTTCGCATTGGCATAATGCAGACGTTTCCGCGATTAATGCCATTCTAGATGACCTGGAAAAATATTTACTAAATGCACCTTGGGCGATCGCACCTAGATAAATTCCTAGCGATCGCCCAAACCCGCCCATCTGGATGTTCGATCGACATTTTAGGCTGGAAGTAACATGAGAAGGAACGATATACATTTCGATCGCACTTATAGACTTATAGCAATCCATTCATGAGTTGTGGGACAGCCGGGACGGCTATCCCACGGCATTGAGGTCGGATATAAATGGAAGCTATGGTATGCTTTGAAAAGAATTAGTTAAGAATATTTCTCATTAAATATCTTCATCATGACCATTTCGGTATCGGAGCAAACCTGGGCTGCATGGGAAGAAGAGCTATCGCATTTGCTTGAGTATCCCGATCCAGAGGATCGTGGCGATGTGCTGATGCCGCAACCGACTTGGCTGGCTCAGGGGTATACGAGAGAGATTATCTTGCGCGAGGGATTGGTAGTGCAAATTGATGACTTTCAGATGCGCGATCGCTCTAAATATGTATGCTCGGAATGCGAAGATACTAGGATAGAGTTTCACTGCCATCTCTCTGGGGATCATCAAGATCGTTTTTCCGAGGTGGGGAATTTAGAGTACGTACTCTACGGCAGCGGTTTGTCTCCCAAGCAGATAGCCACTGGCTCCGGTCAGTTCCCCATTTTGGAGGTGATAGTGATAATGTGGCCAGAGGTGTTGAAGAACTTTGCAGGCGATCGAAGTACATTACCGCCAGAATGGCAGCATTTAATCGGCACATCGACTCACATTAGTTATGCCCGCGTCGGGGCGCTTTCTCCCACCATGCAGGGAGTGTTGTGGCAGATCGTTCGATGTCCCTATGGCGGCATGATAAAGCGGATGTATTTGGAGTGTAAGGCGCTGGAACTGGCAACGCTGATCTTAGAGCAGGAACGGGAAGTGCAGCAGGGAAGACAATCGCTGTCTCATCTAAAATCAGATGAAGTCGATCGGATTCATCAGGCGCGTAATATCTTGCTGCAAAACTTAGAGCAACCGCCCTCGTTGCCAGAATTGGCACGGCAAGCAGGGCTGAACGAGAAGGCGCTGAAGCAGGGATTTCGGCAAGTGTTTGGCAAGCCCGTGTTTGGCTATCTGCACGACTATCGGATGCATCAGGCGCAGCAGTTATTGATGACGGGAGAGATGAAGGTGGGGGAGGTGATGCAACAAGTGGGCTTTCGCGATCGTGGGTATTTTGCTGCTGCATTTCGGAAAAAATTTGGAGCCAATCCACGAGCGATTTCTAGGTCAAACCAATTGGCAATTAATAACTGATAATTGTTTCGATCGACTTAAAAAAATGAGTAAGAGCAGGTCGCACCTAGATAAATTACTGGCGATCGATCGCTCTTGCCAACCAAGCATCCAAATCGGTCGTGCTGGTAAAATCCAGTAACGCTTCTCCCAGATTTTCTAATTGTTCTAACGAAAGGGCTTCAACGAGCGATTGCACTTCCGGCGGTAATTCCCCCACCCGTCGAGTTAATAGACGTAGAATGAGCGATCGAGCTTCGACTTCTCTTCCTTCTTCCTTAATTTCTCGGTAAACCCGCCTTTGTTGCAGTGTAATTCCCAACATTGCTTCCACCTCTCGTTGACTCTTATTTGGGTTCGATCTAAAAAAAGTCCCTCTAGCCATCATAAAAAGTTCCTCTAGCCATCAAATCCCGTTGCGATCGCTCTGCTCATGCTGGTATTTCTTGAGATCGATTTGCAAATAAGGTGTGACGGGATGGGTACGCGAGTGGGTGGATGGCAGCATTGGGGCTTTCCGGCAAGCGTGCTGTCAATATTGATGGCCGCGAGTGCTGGAGCCACAGAGCCAGCAATGGTGGCTCCAGTCAAAGAACAGGCGGCACGAGTAGAAGACCTAACGGCAGAACCTCCCCAAGCGGCAACAACCGTCAAAGAATGGCTGGCTCAAACTGAAGCTGCGATCGCTAATAAGATAACAGCCGTGAAGTTAAATCCTACCCCGCAGGGATTGCAAGTTACCCTAGAAACAGCAGAAGGCAAAGCCCTACAAGCTACCACCCGCCAAGAAGGAAATACCCTAATTGCAGAAATTCCTAATGCGGTGCTGGAACTCCCAGAGGGACAAGCGTTTCGATCGGATAATCCGGCTAGCGGCATTCAAAGCGTTACGGTGACGACATTAGAAGGAAACCGAGTGCAAGTAGCGATCGCAGGGATAAATTCGGTTCCCACGGGTCAAATCGTTCCCGCTGCCAGTGGGTTGGTGCTGAACGCAGAATTGGCAGCACAAAAAGAAGAAGAACTGGAAATCGTAGTGACGGGGGAGCAAGAACAAGGCTATCGCGTACCAAATGCTAGTGTGGGAACCAGAACCGATACGCCTTTGCGCGATATTCCAGCATCGATTCAAGTTATCCCCCAACAGGTGCTAGAAGAACAGCAAGTCAATACCTTAAATGAAGCCCTTAGAAATGTTCCTGGTGTGGCTCAAACCGCCCCTAATTACCTACCTGCATTTAACTCTTTCACGATTCGAGGATTTTCTATTGAAGGTGGACAAAACTCTACCATAAACGGATTGAGCTATAAATATGGAGATGCGACATCAGCAATTTTCTCGAACATCGAACGGGTTGAAGTTCTGAGAGGCCCAGCTTCAGTTTTATTTGGTAGTGGTGAACCTGGCGGGACGATTAACATTGTCACCAAACAACCCCTGAGCGAACCTTTTTACTCGGTTGAAGCATCGGTTGGCAGCTATAACTTTTATCAAGGTGCGATCGATTTAACCGGCCCGTTGAATGATTCCAAGACAATCCTATACCGACTGAATGCCTCTTATGAATATGGTGAAAGCTTTGTTGATTTTAGCGAACAAGAAATTCCATCCATTGCAGGTGTCTTAAAATTTGAGATTGGCGAAAATACCGATCTAACCTTCGATGTGGCCTATAGCAGGATCGGTCAGAGTTTTGCTACTGGTCTTCCCGCAGTAGGAACAGTATTACCGAACCCAAACGGAGAAATTCCCCGCAATCGTAATATTGCCGAAGAAATTAGTGAATATAGCCCAGAGACTTTTCGAGTTGGGTACAACCTAGAGCATCGCTTTAGTGAAAACTGGACGTTGCGAAATGCTTTTTACTTTTCCGATCTTTATTATGAAAACAGCAACCTTTTTAGTCCTTCTAGCCTTGAACCCGATTTAAGAACTGTACAGCGTAACGCTGATAGTGTTTATGCCAATGCACAAACCTTCGACCTCTTCACGAATGTTGTTGGTAAATTTTCCACAGGATCGATTCAGCATCAGCTTCTATTTGGTGTCGATTTGAGACGATTGGAGGAGAACAGATCTGAGTCTGGGATTTTCCAAGCAACACCTCTTGACCTTTTCGATCCAGTTTACAGTACGGAGAGGTTTGAGCGACTTTCCCCCCCTGGCGAATTCACCTTCTTGACTGATTCTTTGGGGATCTACGTTCAAGACCAAGTAACCATCGCAGACAATCTGAAGTTAGTCTTAGGCGGTCGCTTTGATGCCTTCGAGCAGACGGATCGAGATGTACTCAATGAGACTGAAACATTTCAATCTGGCAATGCTTTTAGCCCCCGTCTGGGCATTGTCTATCAACCTATTAAGCCGATTTCCCTCTATGCCAGCTATAGTAGCTCGTTTACTCCCACTATTGGGCGCTCTTTTGATAACGAGCCATTCAAGCCGGGACGGGCTAGGCAATATGAGATTGGAGTCAAAGCAGATATTAACGACAGAATCTCTGCGACGTTAGCTCTATTCGATCTCACGCGCACGAACGTTACTACCACCGATCCAGATCGTTTGGGTTTTGAAATTCAAACCGGCGAACAGAATAGTCGAGGGATCGAACTCAACTTTGCCGGAGAAATTCCTCCAGGGTGGAACATCCTGACAGGCTATGCTTACACCGATGCCCGGATTACAAAAGATAATAATTTTCCCGTGGGGAATCAAATCAATAATGCTCCCAGACACAGTTTCACTCTCTGGACGAGCTATGAAATTCAGCAAGGTTCTCTGCAAGGACTGGGATTTGGCTTAGGATTTTTCTATGCGGGCGATCGCCAGGGAGATCTAGACAATACCTTTGTGCTGCCCAGCTATTTTCGCACCGATGCGGCGATCTTCTACAGTCGAGGACAGTTCAGGGCATCGCTGAATTTTAATAATTTATTTAATGTAGATTATTTTGAATCTTCTTATGGCGATCTGAGCGTTTTTCCAGCAGAGCCGTTTACCATGCGGGGGACGATTTCATGGGAATTCTAAAAACTCGATTTGGTAGGCGTTATTTGTTACTGGCAATGGCGATCTTTTTAACGACAGCTTGCCATCAAGCTATCAGTCAAAAGTCCGATCTCTCTTTGAAGCCTGCTGTTGAGTGTCGAGTCATTCAGCACGAATTTGGCGAAACCTGCGTTCCACTGAAACCACGGCGAATCGTCGCCTTAGATACTAACGTCAACCTCGATCCACTCATCGCTCTGGGGATCGAGCCAATTGGTTATGCCTCCGATAATGTGGGGGGACAAGAAAATATTGCTAGCGTCTCGCTTGACGATCTCAAAGGAGCTACGAATGTCGGACATATACAGGGGCCTTCATTAGAGAAAGTTTTGATGCTCAAACCAGATTTGATTTTAGCAACAGAGTACCATCCATACCAGTTGTTATCTGCGATCGCGCCTGCCGTTCCAGTGCCTTCTCCCAATCTCGATGCGCCAGGAAATGAAGCATTTTTTAAGGAAAATCTTCGCTACGTAGCTAAAGTTCTGGGCAAAGATACAAAAGCCAAAGAAGTTTTAAGTCAATACCAAAAACGAATCGCAGACTTGAGGAAACGCTTAGGAAATCAGTTAGAAAAATTAGAAGTTTCGGTAATTTATTATATCCATGGTCTGGTTTATACCCCTGCGAAAAACTATGATGCCACGGCTGATGTTCTCATCGATCTGGGGGTGCGCTATAAACTTCCACCTTCTGGTGCGATCGTCAGCATTGAAACTATTGAAGAGTATAATACTGATGCCTTATTCATCATCAATCTCGAACGAAAGTCACTCAGCTTTTTTCTGCAACATCCCCTCTTTAGTCGTCTGAAGGCAGCCAAAAACCATCGAGTTTATCTGGTGACTCCAGAAAGATGGGATAACAGAGGTTTTCTAGGAGCAAATCAAGTCTTAGATGACCTGGAAAAATATCTTGTTGATTCTCTTTAATCTCATGACTAAACCGACTCTTTTCATCTGCCAATCTTGCTGTTTCTCTGAAGAGCATCCTGAAGGTCAACCTGCGGATGGTGCGATCTTGTTAGAACGAGTTAAAGCAGGTCAAGCAGAGTCTTCTAATGAAATCAGAGTTCAGCGGGTTGCGTGTTTGTGGGCTTGCGATCGCCCCTGTGTAGTCGCCTTTACTGCCCCGAACAAACCCACTTATCTCTTCAGCACTCTAGCTACAGAATGCGCTCCAGACTTGCTGGAATTTGCTGAAAAATACACGCAGAGCAAAACCGGGAACCTTTCTTACCAACAGTTTCCTGAAGGGCTGAAAGAGGTGGCGATCGCGAAAATTCCTTATATGAAGTTGTGAATATTTCCTAGCGATCGCCCAATCCTGCCAACCAAGCATCTAGGTCGGTCATGCTGGTAAAATCGAGCAATGCTTCTCCCAGATTTTCCAATTGTTCTAACGAAAGGGATTCGACCTGTTGACGCACTTCTGGCGGTAATTCCCCTACCTGTCGAGTTAATTGACGAAGGATGAGCGATTTTTCTCCCTTTTCTCGGCCTCTTTGTTCTCCTTTTTCGCTAATTTCCCGATAAACTCTGGTTTCTTGCAGTGTAATTCCTAACATTTCTTCTACCTCCCGTTGACTTTTATCCTCGAACTTGTACACCATGATGGTGGTAATTAGTTCTATTATGGCGCGATTTTGTGCTGGAGGAACTTCCTGTTGATTCCTCGCCAGCAAATGTCTGGCTTCTTGGGTAGTTTGTGCCTCATCTATTGTCGTTAACACCATCAATGCTACCCACACGGGTAACGAGCGAATGTCTCCTAACTCATCTAAATATAAGCGAGTTACCTGTGGGCTGTTAAGTTGATTCAAATAAGGAATGATATCGGTTTGTTCGAGATCGCGGGAAGGGTAGATGATAACTATTTGGAAGTTACTGAATCGATGCCGATGGCGGTAGAAGTATAGGTAAGATTCGGCAAACACCCTTTCATAGAGTTTTTCATCCTTCTGGAATTGCACTTCACAGAAATAGACGACCCCAGGATTTTCGCTTTCTGGTGGCAAAAATACCCCATCAATTTCAAATTTGGGTTCTTTAACAGCTACCGAGTCAAATCTGTATTCATCGGCATTGCCTGGGGATTGGTTAATAGTTCAAATAGCAGATTGGGCGATTGTTGAAATAGTTTATAAAAGAGCGAATCTCGACGCATGGAAGGTGAGGATTGAGGATTGCTCCTTCCCAATTTTAGGTGTTAAGTGACGCGCGATCGCACTTGGATAAATTACTGACGATCGCCCAACCCTGCCGATCGAGCATCCAGATCGCTCATGTTGGTAAAATCCAGCAAGACTTCTCCCAGATTTTCCAATTGTTCTAACGAAAGGGATTCGACGAGCGATCGCACTTCCAGGAGCAAGCTGGATCTGGCTAATCAGTTTAACAACGGGTGGGAGAGCAATCATGATAGTCGATTTGAGGTGAAATTCTTACCCGATCTGGATCTGTCATTACATATTCTTCAGATTATAGATACGCAAAAATCCTTTTGCTCTTTGGTTGGAAGCGATCGCCTGACTTCCCCAGGACTTACGCAGCTACACCATTGATGGCGGTGGCAGTGCGTTACGCTGCGCTAACACACCCTACGTGTAGAGGGTTTGCGTAAGTCCTGTTCCCTATACTATTCATTAGCTAAACCAATAGCTTGGCTATTGCGCAATAATTTTATCTAATTTATATTAAGGAATATTACAGCCGATTTGCAGTTATGGTTGAGACTCACCTATGCAGCAACCTTTAAAGACTGACTCGAATTTTTGGTTAGATGCCTTCAAGCGCAATAATATCGTTCGCGCCTTAGAAACAATTCAAGACTCGATCGTCATTTCGCTATGTATGGGTTTGTTCTGCGTGATGGTGATTCAGTTGAGGGCGATGTTTATTTCGCTACTACCGCCATTGCACTTTAGAGAAGTGACGGCAGATATTCTATTTTTGCTGATTTTAGTAGAGTTATTTCGACTGCTAATTATTTACCTTCAGGAACAACGGGTTTCGATTGGCGTAGCGGTGGAAGTAGCGATCGTCTCGGTGTTGCGAGAAGTAATCGTGCGGGGAGTTTTAGAAATTAATTGGACTCAGATCTTATCAGCTTGTGCCTTCTTGATGGTGATGGCATTGTTGCTAGTCGTTCGGGCTTGGCTGCCACCAACCTTTAAGGGCATCGATCCAGAACGACAGATATCGATGAGGTATCAAGCAGCAAAGGAAAAATATCCTTTAAACGATCGCTGAAAACTCTTCAATTCGCAATTAAGGCTAATTTAAAGCCGTGAATTATCAATTTTTTGGCTCGTTTGAAGAGGAAGCTCGATCCAACTCAGCTTGGTGCATTTCTGCAACTAGCTGTTGGCTGCGGCGCAAATAGGCAGCAAATAGCAATATAGTAAAAGCGAATGCACCCAGGCCGAGTATGCTGCCAGAAAAAGTATTGTAGACCCCGTGCAATACAGCAGCGATCGCTACTCCAATAAAAATAATCGGCAGTTGGCGAGAACGGTTAATTGCTGCTAGCCCCAGAAAGTAGCCGACTATGCCAGCTAAGGCAGCATGAAATAGAGGCAAAGATACAAAGCGAATCGTGTTACTCAAAATATAAGTGCCAAAACTACTTCCTCCGCGAGCTAGATTGAAAGCATATAGCAAAGAATAAGTACCACCTTCAGCGATCGCAAATCCTAACCCAGACATCGCCCCATAGAAAGCCCCGGTTAGCGGTTCGTCTAACTTCTTCGGACGCAACAAAAATAAATAAACGGGCAGCCCCTTGCAAACTTCTTCGAGCAGCCCGACTCCTAAGACAAAACCGATCAGCCGAGGAATCACTCCCAGAGTTGAGTTAGATTCAGTGGCAGCGTAAAGCACCTGGAATACGGGAATTTTTTGAATCAGCAGTAGCAGTGGAATCCCAATAAAGGCAGTAAACGCCACGCACTTGAGCGTTTCTACCCAAGAAAACCAAGCTGGTTTAATCGAGTGATACAGCATCACTCCCCAAATGGCAGCATAGTAAATTCCCAACAGCCACGCTGTCTGTTCCAAATTTGCTGGGTTGCTAATTAAGGCTACGACAAAGGGAAACGACCCGAAAAACAATAGCAGCTTGATTTGGTTGTCATTATAAAGTTCGGAATTGAAGACATCTTTGTAAGGTACGACTGAGGAAAACTTAAACGTTCGCAAAGCGGCTAAAAATTCTCTGGCTTCGGATTTAGTTCTGGCTAATGCTGCCGAAGCTGAAACCAAATCGCCCCCTTTTACTAATGCAAACGTTTCTTCCCAAGCGGGAAACTCCTCGCCGATTTTGCGCCCGTATACCTGCACTGTGGTGACAGTGGCGGGTTGCCAGGTAGAGAGTTCCTGACGGATAAACGGTAGGGCTGAGGTTTTATCGGGTACTTGCTGCGACTCTAGGATTACCTGCAAGCAACCTGCTTGCAGATTGACTTTAGCTGTAATCCCTTGGGAGTAAAAAAAGCGGTTCATGAGAGCAGCAATCGCGTTAGGATCTCCTTGCTTGACCAGTGGCAAAAGGTTATCTGCTGTCATATCTAACTTTAATCTGGATAGTTGTCTCATTACACTATATCTGCTGTTTTGGGTCTGGGCCTAAATCCTGTTAGAGTGGCGATCGTGGATTAATTTTGACTTTTGTACGGGCGCAAAGCATTGCGCCCCTACGACTTTTGACTTTTTTGAGGTTTCATGTCTGGAGAAAAACTGAACTGGCTGCAAATAGCTTTCAAATTTAGGGGTTCTGTGATTCCAGCGATTTGGAAGCGAGTCGCGTTTTGTGGCATCTTTGGCTCGATAATTTCAGTGCTGTTCTATTTTAATTTTCCCGTAGTTTGGCGAGGTTTAGAAAGCGTAATTCCTAGTATAGTTCTCGGTTTATTATTAGTATTTAGAACTAACACCGCTTACGATCGCTTTTGGGAAGGTCGTAAATGCTGGGGAACGATGGTGAATAACATTCGCAACTTGGCTCGCTCGATCTGGGTAGCGGTTATCGAAAAAGAACCCGAAGAGCGAGCGGAGAAAGCAGCAGTATTAAGATTGTTAGTAGCGTTTGCAGTGGCGACAAAGCTACATCTAAGGGGCGAGCCTCCTAACGAGGAACTGCAAGGATTAATCTCGCCATATCGATATTTTCAAATTAAAAACTTAAACAATCCACCTTTAGAAATTGCTTTTTGGATTGCCGACTATCTGCAAGAACAGTACGAACGCGATCGCCTGAATTTATATCAATTAAATTCTTTGAATAGTTTGTTAAATAGCATGGTTGATACTTTGGGCGGCTGCGAGCGAATTTTGAAAACGCCAATCCCTTTAGCTTACGCCATTCACCTCAAACAACTATTGTTAATTTATTGTTTGCTGTTGCCATTTCAATTAGTTAGCAACTTAAGCTGGCTGACGGGACCTGTAGTGGGGTTAATCAGTTTTACTTTATTTGGAATTGAAGAAATCGGGATAGAAATTGAAAATCCCTTCGGTCACGATCGCAACGATCTGCCTCTAGATGCTATTTGTAATAATTTGAAGCGCAATACTGAAGATTTGATCGCTCTTTCTTCAACCGATGGTGCTTCTGTAAAAAAAGTTCGTAAGTAATTCTAGCTGAGAAGCTGAGCGAACAGAAGTTTAAAAAGTAAGATCGATCTAGTCGATCCATCTGCTAGGGTATAGACATCGATCTCATTCGTAATTTGGCAGAAACCTTTTATGACTTCTGAAAATACCGATCGTCAACCACGCGCTGCGACTAAATTTATCTACCGCTTTCTGGGAGGAACTGCGCTTGGTGCTTTCTTAGTAGGTGTGCCGATCTCATATGCGCCGTCTATCCATTTGACCGCAGTTCAAGCAATCGCAGCATCAGCGATCGCAATCTCGTTTGGGTTGCTCACCAGCCTTTGGGGTGGAAAATTTATTGATGGAGTGATGCAGGTGTTAGAGAATAATGTTCTCTGACCGATCGCCTTGTGCCTTCGCCAGCTATTTCAGACGACTATTGTAAAGAGTCTCAAAGCTAGAATCTTGAGTGCCCAACAGTTTGTCCCAGAAAGTAAAATACAGCCCGTAATGGACGGTATATTTGAGGTGATGAATCGAATGGTGGGCAGGACCGATAAACCATCTGCTCAGCCAATGATGGGGAAAAGAGAGCGGCAGGCGATCGAGTCCTAGATGATTTAATGCTGCCCAAATCGTCATGGTAGTCATGACGGCAATTAAGGTGACGAAATGGAGCGGCATGACGAAGACGATCCCGACTAAAAAAAGAGCCTGGACGATCGCCTCTAAGGGGTCAAAAGCAAAAGATGTCCATGGAGTAGGATAGCGCGATCGGTGATGCCCTTGATGCCACCAGCGAAATAATGCTCGGTGGTGAAACAATCGATGCGTGAAATAAAAGTAAGTATCTTGCAGGATTAACACAGCTAAGTAACTAAATCCTAGATACCAAATTCCATATTGTTGAATGTCAGCATATAAAGGCAGAATACCCCAGCTATAGGCTGACATGATGAAAGCCGCAGCCAGTGCAAACACCCCCGCTGATAGTACCGAAAGTTTAATATCTCGTTCGATCGCTGGCCAAGAGGGAGACTGAGGGTGCAAATTGCCATTGGTAAATAACTTACTCAACGGCGAATAAAAAAGCAAATACGTTCCCCCCGCTACCAGAAAATACCGCAACAAAATAATGCCAAAAAAAGCGATGCCGTAAAATCCAAACGAGCGCTCGATCGATTCCATATACAGAGCTACTGCCTTTAATTATGGGGGGGATTGCAAATTGGTTTGACTGCGATCGATCGCAGTCTCTAGCCATAAATTATCTAATGCAACATTTAAAAACATCCCCTTTGAGACAACAGTGCGGCAAGAAGACACCAATCGATTTCTGTGATATGTAACCTTTCTCTCATGACTTGCGATCTAGCTGGCTACCATACCAAAGCCAGACCTTCAGATTGCTAATTCTAAGTATCGAAGCAGAATAAATGATATATGGCGATGCCCTATGCCCTATGCCCCAACTGGAACTTTATCATTAATGAAAGCCTACCTACTTACTGTCGCTTTTGCAGTTGTTTGAGAGTTTGGTACATTTCTGGCAACCGACTGTAGATGGCAGCAACCTTGAGAAACACTTTATGCGGAATAGCTGGAATGCCGCTGACGATCGCTCCTGGTTCGACATTGTTGTGAATTCCGGCCTTTGCAGTGGCAATCGCACCATCGCCAATTTCTGCTTGATTGGCGATCCCTACTTGTCCGGCTAGCAAGACATTATTGCCAACTTTAACCCCTCCTGCCAAGCCGACTTGGGCAGCTAAAGCGCAGTTAGAGCCAATTTGACATCCATGACCGACGTGTACCAAGTTATCTAATTTCGTGTCCCGTCCGATCCGCGTTTCCCCGACAGCGGGGCGATCGATCGTACTATTGCAGCCAACTTCTACCCCATCTTCCAACACCACATAACCAGATTGCTCCATTTTGAACCAACCCGTCGGGGTCGGAACGAAACCAAAACCTTCGGCCCCAATAACTGCACCGCTATGGATGACGCAATTCGCCCCAATTTTCGTCCGTTCGTGGATGGTACAGTTAGCGTATAAAACAGTGCGATCGCTAATTTCTACTTCTGGGTAAACTACCGCATTGGCATGAATGCAAACTCCAGAGCCAATTTTAGCCCCCGATTGAATGACGGCGTGAGGGCCGACATAAACTTCCGTTCCCAGTTGCACCCCAGGATCGATTACGGCTGTGGGATGAATTTCTGGCGCGGGGCGAAATGGTTGATAAAACAAACAGATTGCCTGGGCGAACAGCAGGCGCGGATCGGGCACGGCAATCCAAGCCAAACCTCGATCGCTCGCTTGGGCTTGTAAGGCTTCATCTTGGGGCAAAATTAAGGCACTAGCAGCCGTTTTCCCCACGTAAGCAATAAATTTTCCCCCTTCGATATAACTGAGAGTTCCCGGAGAAGCGCTAGCTATTGGGGCAACTCCAACAATTTCGGGATCGGTTTTTGGATTTAATGTCAAGCTATTGCAGGCAGCAGCTTCGCCCAGTTTTTCGATCGATTCGCTAAATTTCATGCCCAGAAGTTCGTAAGTCATAGAGACGCGCTTATAGTGCGTCCGTTCACCGCCATCGCACTGGATAACCGTAGATCGGGCGCGATCGCTGGATATAAGTATCTGGGTATACTGGGTAATTGACAACCCCTGGATAATTCACAACTCCTGGGTTGACTATGACTGAATTCCTAATATTCGGGTTGACGAGAGTAGGATTCACCAAAATCGAATTTTGGATCGAGCCAGACTGCCGATCTGGGGTTCTAATCTTACATCTAGAGTAACTCTGGTTGAGAGGAGAATCCGCAGCCATTCCCGTGTATGGATTTACGGGAATTGGAGTAGGAATCGGACTGCCGTAAATGAAGTTAGCAACAGGAGGTTGACTGTAACTGCACGACTGCACGACTACCGGATTGGCAGACGCAGGCAAACTTAGACCCAACAGCAGCGATCCGCCCAAAGTTACTGGAATTAAGGTTTGAGCGATTCGACTCAGACAGCGAGAGCGATCGACTGAGGCTTCAAGCATGGTTTCACCTCATAAAAGGTTAATTATTGGTCTATTAATATATCGACGCTAACACGTCCAAAAAAGTTCTTGTCAGTTGTCAGTTGTTAATTGTCCCCTCTGCTCCCCATCTCCCCATCTCCCCATCTCCCCATCTCCCCATCTCCCCATCTCCCCATCTCCCCATCTTCCCCCTCTCCCCTCTGGTTCGGTAATCCGTATAGCTGAATTTATTGCACACTGACACCGCACTTCGCTAAATTAGCACTCAGAAGTAGAGAGTGCTAAATCTGAAGCATCAACCGGAGAAAATTATATGGCAGCAGTATCTCTGAGTGTATCCACAGTTAAACCCTTGGGCGATCGCGTATTCGTGAAAGTGAGCGCCCACGAAGAAAAAACCGCTGGCGGGATTCTTCTTCCCGATACAGCCAAGGAAAAACCCCAAGTGGGTGAAGTCGTCCAGGTAGGCCCTGGCAAGCGCAACGACGACGGTAATCGCCAAGATATGGAAGTCAAAATTGGCGATAAAGTCCTCTATTCCAAGTATGCCGGAACAGACATCAAGCTGGGTAGCGATGAATTCGTTCTGCTTTCAGAAAAGGACATTCTGGCGATCGTTTCCTAAATGTTTGTAGCTGACATCAGCAAATCATCGATAACGAACAACCAACAGCAAACAATTAGCAACATCTAAAATCGTCGAAACCTATGGCTAAACGCATCATTTACAACGAAAACGCTCGTCGCGCCCTCGAAAAGGGCATGGATATTCTGGCCGAAGCCGTTGCTGTCACCCTCGGTCCCAAAGGTCGTAACGTCGTTCTAGAAAAGAAATTCGGCGCTCCTCAGATCGTCAACGACGGGGTGACGATCGCGAAAGAAATCGAACTCGAAGACCACATCGAAAATACAGGTGTCTCTTTGATTCGCCAAGCAGCTTCTAAAACTAACGATGCTGCTGGGGACGGAACCACTACCGCCACCGTGTTGGCTCATGCCATGGTCAAAGAAGGGCTGCGTAACGTCGCCGCTGGTGCCAATCCCATTGCTCTGAAGCGCGGAGTCGATAAAGCTACAGCCTTTTTGGTAGAAAAGATTGCCGCTCACGCCCGTCCTGTAGGAGACTCGAAAGCTATTGCTCAAGTCGGTACCATTTCTGCTGGCAACGACGAAGAAGTCGGCAAGATGATTGCTGAAGCAATGGATAAGGTAGGTAAGGAAGGCGTGATTTCCCTAGAAGAAGGGAAGTCGATGACCACCGAACTGGAAATCACCGAAGGGATGCGCTTCGACAAAGGCTATATTTCTCCCTACTTCGTCACCGATACCGAACGGATGGAAGCAGTGGTGGACGAACCCTTCATCCTGCTGACCGACAAGAAAATCGCTCTGGTACAAGATTTAGTACCCGTTTTAGAGCAAGTAGCTCGTGCTGGCAGACCGTTGATTATTATTGCTGAAGATATCGAAAAAGAAGCTTTGGCAACCCTGGTAGTCAACCGCCTGCGTGGCGTATTGAACGTAGCCGCCATCAAGGCTCCAGGATTTGGCGATCGCCGCAAGGCCATGTTAGAAGATATCGCCGTTCTCACTGGCGGTCAAGTGATTACCGAAGATGCAGGTTTGAAGCTAGATAATACCAAGCTCGATATGCTGGGTAAAGCTCGCCGCATCACCATTACTAAGGACAACACCACTATTGTCGCCGAAGGCAACGAAAAAGAAGTCAAAGCCCGTTGCGAGCAAATCCGCCGTCAAATGGATGAAACCGATTCTTCCTACGACAAGGAAAAACTGCAAGAACGCCTAGCCAAGCTAGCTGGCGGTGTGGCCGTGGTGAAAGTCGGTGCTGCCACTGAAACCGAAATGAAAGACCGCAAGCTGCGCTTAGAAGATGCGATCAACGCTACCAAGGCGGCAGTTGAAGAAGGGATCGTTCCCGGTGGCGGTACGACCTTAGCTCACATGACTCCCGAACTAGAGTCTTGGGCGGCTAGCAACCTCAGCGGTGAAGAGTTAATCGGTGCTAACATTGTGGCTCGCGCTCTCACTTCTCCCCTGAAGCGGATTGCGGAAAATTCCGGTCAAAATGGTGCGGTAATTGCCGAACGGGTGAAAGAGAAACCCTTCGATGTCGGCTACAATGCTGCTACCAATGAGTTCGTCAATCTGTTTGAAGCTGGGATCGTCGATCCGGCTAAAGTGACTCGTTCGGCCCTGCAAAATGCCGCTTCGATCGCTGGGATGGTGTTAACCACCGAATGTATCGTCGTCGATAAACCCGAACCGAAAGAAGGTGCTGGCGCTAGTGCTGGTGCTGGCGGTATGGGTGGCGACTTCGATTACTAATATGTAATCTCAAGTCAATTGTTTGAGGGGCAATATCTTTGCCCCTCATTTTATATTTTGGATAATTTTCCTAAATATTTTGGCAATATTGGGCAATGTGGTTTTTTATACCCAATGACTTACTTGCTCTAGCGTTGACCAAGTTTCTGGATGATAATAAGTTTTTGGATAATAATGTGATTCTAATTACACGATTGCCTGAGAGGTCAAAGCGCGATGCAAGGAGCTATGAGTATTCGTCTGAACCCCTACGCACTTGCGATCGCGATGGTTGCTATTGCCACTCTCGCGACTCAGTGGCTATTCTCAGCACTCAATACTGAAACCTATGTTTTGTTTAATTCAGTTGTCGCAGTCATCGCTTGGTATGGAGGCAAGAATGCAGGGTTATTAGCCATAGCTCTCTCAGCCTTTGCAATTAGTGTTTTCTCGATCGATTCCCCGCAGGTGCAGATCGCTTCAGATGGAGGAGATAGCTGGCATCTGGTCTTAGAATTTACTCTGATCTCCCTACTGATTGTATTTCTAACTGCAAAATTGCACGCTGAGCGGCAGCACGTTGAGCAACTGGGTATTCGGCAAATGCAAGAAAAGGAAAGCCAACTGCGCATGGCCGTACAAGCTGCCCATCTGGGCATTTGGGATTGGGATATGGTGAGTGAAGCCATCACCTTGTCTGTGGAACATGCAGTCATCTTTGGGTTGGCACTCGATGAGTTTGATGGCAAATACAGAACCTTTGAGTCCTGTATTCATCCGGACGATCGCGCTGGGCTGGATCGTGCAGTAGATCTGGCAATCCAGCGACGGATGATTTATCAACATGAATACCGAGTTGTTTGGAGGGATGGTAGCATTCACTGGGTCGAAGGGCGAGGGCAAGCCTTCTATGATGCAACTGGGCGACCCATCCGAATGTCTGGGATTGTCCTCGACATCGATCGACGGAAAGAGGCTGAATTGTCGCTGCGGCGCTACGAACGCATCTTTGCGACAACCCCGGATTCGATCGCCTTGGTCGATCCTACCTATACCTATCAAATGGTCAACCAAGCCTATCTGCGGCGGTTTCAAAAGCGACCAGGGGAGATTATTGGTCATTCCATTGCTGAGATTGTGGGCAACCAGGTGTTTGAAACAGAATGTAAACCACGCCTCGATCGTGCCCTCGCTGGAGAACGGGTGCAGTTTTACCTCTGGTACGACTTTCCCATCACCAAGCACCGCTACCTCAGCATCACCTACACCCCTTACCTAGAAACCGATCGAACGATCTCAGGGGTTACGGTCAGCATTCGTGACATGACCAAGCTACAGCAGGCTGAAACAGAACTGCAGCAGCGGGAAGAACATCTACGCCAAATTCTGCAACAAATGCCTGTCATGCTAGATGCGTTTGATGCAGATGGCAATATTATCTGCTGGAATCAAGAGTGTGAAAGGATTACAGGTTTCTCTGCTGAAGAGGTGATTGGGAATCCAACCATTATGGAATTGTTTTACCCTGAGGCGGCCTACCGGCAGCAGATGATGGCACAGTGGGCAGAGCGGGGCAACACTTACCGTAACTGGGAGTGGGATTTTACCTGCAAAGATGGCACAATTCGCACGATTTCTTGGTCGAATCTTTCCGATCGGTTTCCGGTTCCAGGTTGGGCGGCCTGGGGAATCGGTATAGATGTGACCGAACGCAACCAGAACATCGATGCCCTCACCCGCCTGAATGCAGACCTAGAAAGCCAGCTTGCCGATTGCAGGGCTAGACTCGCTGAGCAATCCCAGCAGCATGAACCACCTGAATAGGACGAGTTGCTCATGCGTGGGGGTTGACTATTACCTATGGTCCCTCACCGGGTCGCGCATTTGGTTTTTTCCTAACGTGGTTAGTTGACATTTGTTACCGTCGTTGCTGACATAAACCCTGCAATTTTTCCCGATTCAACACCATCCAGCAAAAAAGCAGCATTCTCTAAAAAAGGTTCGCGTGCTAGCAAAGCATCAAGCAAAATATTAGTATCAAATAAGACTCGCATTACAAATACTTTTGAACCAAACGCTCGTCTAGCATTGCTTTCACTTCTTCGTCTGTTGGTGGCGGTGCGTCTGTTTTGGCAATACCGATTAAACTTGCGGCTAAACCTTGAGGTTTAACTGTTAGCTGAGGCTGGGGTTGAACCGATCGCATTAAGGTATTAATTAGCTGCCAGCGATCTCGAACAGAAAGTTTCAAAGCTCGATCTTGAAGTTCATTTAAAGTCATATTATTTATCTTGAATAGAAAGTATCAATCTAATTTTAGCGGCTTAACCTACAAGCCCATACTTGATATTAGCTGCTAAGGAAACACCAAGAGGGAATCGATCGCTCCGATCGATTAGCTTAGACTGCATTAATGGCGATCGCCTTGGCGGTCAACACGATTTTTCAAGCTTCAGCTTGCAAGCTGGCCTTAACCTTAGCTTCCCAAGTTATCGGGATTTATACCGCAGATCTGCGATATAAATCCCCAAATAGGAGTTTTATCAAGCAAAGTGGGTATAATATATACTTATGTCGCCTAAATTGCGGGTTGAAGCAGCAGTTTAAAGCTTACTGGTTGAAGTTACAAAATTAAGTTTTTTGAACAAAGTTAGTAGGGCAGTAGTTTGAGGCAGTTGATTCAGTGAGCGTCGTAGAATAGTTAATATGTTAACTATTTGGTTAAGCAGTCACCCCTCTCGTCAAATGCCTAGCTCATCCTCTAATGCCGATTTTCTTCAACAATGGCAATATGCTCTCGCTCCTTACAATTTGGGGTACAAGCTGAAACTTGCTTCTCAACTGATGTACCGCGATTTTCTAGAGCGGCTTGAACCTTACGGTTTGACACCGTTCCACTATCTTGTCTTATGTTGTTTGTGGGAAGAAAACGGGCTTTCTACAACAGGAATCGCCGACAAATTGAAGCAGTTAGGCGCAACGCTAACAGGAGTTGTCGATCGCATGGAGGAGCGCAACTTAGTCTACCGAGAGCGCGACTCTAACGATCGCCGAGTCGTCCGCGTGTGGTTGACAGATGAGGGCAAGCAATTGATGAAGGTTCTACCGCCACTTGGCGCACAGACGATCCAAAGAGCAACAGGAAACATTTCGGAAGCGGAGCAGGAACCGATTCTGAAGCTCCTCGATCGAATCGTTGAGAACCTGATCTAGGTATTTCAGTTTTGGAGGGTTGACTTTCAAGAAATTACTTAATATGTTAATTATTGATATGTTAAGCATCAATTCGCTAACTTTTGCCTGAAACAACTCAAATCGTTGCAGGTTAAACTTTCTGTGATTTTCGATGCGAACGATTGAGGAGGGAAAATGTCTAAACTAAGCGTCACTGAGAAAAACTGGTTACTATCAGCACACATTGGTTTTGCGGCACTGTGGACAGGAGCCGTTTTAAGTATGTTTCTTCTATCGTTGAGAAATACAACATCGATCGATGGCGATGTACTGAATGCCCTCAATTCTGCAATCAATTTGCTAGATGACTGGATTGTGATTCCCTCAGCGATTGGTTCGGTTGTTACAGCCACGCTTCTTTGTTGGGTGACAAACTATGGGTTTACCAAGTTTTACTGGGTAATTACAAAGTGGTTTCTAACAACTGGGTTGGTTGTATTTGGAACCTTCTGGCTATTTCCTTGGGGTAATACTGCGGAGAGACTGTCAGCACAGAATGGGCTACAAGCCCTTGGCAATCCCATTTATGAGTTCGATGCTAGAGGCGTGTTGCTTGGAACTGTCATTCAGGTTCTCTTTCTCTTTATCATCATTGGAATTTCAGTTCTGAAGCCTTGGGGAAGACGAACTGCTGAAGCAAAGAGTCAAGTTAGTGCCAATTAATGAAAGCGATTGCGGTAGCATAACAACACAGTGGAGCAAACAGTATAAAGTCTTCATGCTTTGTGTCGGTCTCATCTGCTGCCGCTCACTTTAGCCGTTCTTTGGGCAATTCCCGATCGATCGCTACAAATCGTTCGGGACTGAGATTGCATTTTCGTATTCAAATCCTCCGATTAGCCGATCGTTTGGAATAGCAAGATCGATCGCATACATATCGGGATTTTCGTAGCATTCTACTACAGTTCCCGATCGCTTCTAGCTGACAAAAACCGTTAGCAAAACCAGACCGAGGAGATGGTAGTGTCCCAAACAACTCAACCCTGCCTGTTTGCCCAATCGATCGCGGGCGGGCGGGCTGTAAAGTCGAATGCCTCCAGGCGAGATCGGTAGATGCTGAGTTTCGGCGGTTTGGCTAAAAGTCATATCGACTAAATAAAAGCGTCCTTGCACTTGCAACACCCTACTGACTTCTTGGCATACCCGTTCTGGATCGGGATAGTGCAGAAAGCTAAAACTACTGAAGATGGCATCAAACTGTCCGTCAGCGAAGGGCAGGTTTTCAGCGTTACCCGATCTGAAGATTAAACGAGGGTGATGGTGATGGCTTCGACGGGCAATCCGCAGCATTTCTGGAGATAAATCTAAGCCAGTACCTTGCAAGTCGGGGAACTCAGTCGCTAAGCGATCGAGCAAGCGTCCCGTACCGCACCCAATATCGAGAACGCGAGGTTGAGGCGGTAAATCTACATATTCCAGCAGTCGTTTGTGGGCAGCTTGGTACATGACTGAGGGAAATAGCCAATCGTAGCTTGCAGCCCAGCGATCGAAAAGTTGCTTTTTGTTCATGTTTGCCTTGCTAGGAGATAAGTATCTGTAATATGGGGTAACAGATATTAATTTCAACTATTACTCATGTCACTTGCCCAATTAACGCTCAACCTAGTTGAGGGTTCTGTCTCTTTTAGCTTTACTCCCCAATCTGCCAGGGATTTAAAAGCGGCACTAGACGAACTGATGCAAAAGCTTAAAGCTAAAACCGTACAAGCTACTTCAGGTAGTAGCGGCAAACCCAGTCCCGAACAGCCGATGGAATATCAATACACCGGAGACGTGTTTCTAGAGATTTTCTGCAATCCTAATATTTGGTCTACTCCCTTTGCCGCCAAAGTGCTGATTACCTTGCGAGACGATCGCATCCGCTTGACTACCGAAGCCGAACTGACTCGCTTAGTAGAAGATGTCAACCAATATTTAGAACAAATGGGTTGAAAACCGATCTGCATCGATTTGTCAGGTTTGCTAGAATTTAAACCGACATCCAGAGCTAGAGAAACATGAATCCAGATAGTTTCGTGCAGTTACTCCAAAGAGGCTTTCGCATCACTTTAGGTGCTACTAGTTCGCTCCTGGAAACTTTACAAGATCCCCAAAAACGGGATGCTAACCTCTCGGAGTTAAAGTCTAAATGGAGCCAGCAGGCAGAAGATTGGGCGGCAAAAGGAGCAGTCACCGAGGAAGAGGCCCGCAATTTTGTCGATCGCCTCTGGCAGCAACGTCCTGCCGCGACGCGCCCTACCAATACTTATTCCCCTAGCACTCCAACTACAGTTACTACCCCTAACCCCGATCCCCAAGCCCAATCGGAAATTCAGGATCTCACGGCCCAAATTGCTACCTTACGGAGCGAACTAGAAAATCTCCGCAATTCTGAGTCAAATTCTTAGGCTTGAGAGAGCGGGAAGAGGGCGAGGAGAGTTCGGAGTTCGGAGTTATTTTTAACTCCACACTCAACCCTCAACCCTCAACACTTCCTAATCGTTATCCCATTCTTCGTGACCCAACAGGTCGCCAATGCGATCGCGCAGCAAATAATCACATCTCTCTAGTTCGCATTCGACGCATACCCATTCTCTGGGTGGGATGTATTGACAAAGGACGTAGAGCGGCTGCTGGCGACTTACCACTCCTTTTTCAACCAAGGTGCGGGCTTCGTCTTGAATAACATCAATGGAGTATTGAACCGATTTATTGGGTAGGGTGGCGTTGGTACTCATAAAGTCTTAGCTCAATATAGAAGTCTGCTTAAACTCAATTCTAATTCAAGATTCATTAGCTCGAACAAAAATCTTCTTCAGTATACACAGTTACAATTCGATCGGCAAATTTGATAAAAATTATTATATTTAAAAAAGATTAACAAAAGTTTATTAAAAGATACATCAAGTACAGGTCGATCGAGCTTGGGGAGGTGGTTTTGGTAGACTGGAAAAAGTTTATCCTCACTTGTTGGGGAAAATCATTGCTAGAAAACCAATTTGAACCATCAGTGCCGTGAGCAGTACGATCGCCATTACCGATAACCAATTTGAAACCGAGGTCTTGCAAGCCGATCGCCCAGTGTTAGTCTATTTTTGGGCTGGGTGGTGCGGTCCTTGCCGTTTAGTATCGCCATCTGTAGACTGGGCAGCTACCAATTATAGCGATCGCCTCAAAGTCGTTAAGATGGAGGTCGATCCCAATCCTGAAACCGTCAACAACTACCAGGTAGAAGGTGTCCCAGCTTTAAGATTGGTCAAGGCTGGGGAAGTTTTGGCTTCTTGGGAAGGAGCAATTACTAAAGATAAATTAGCCAAAATGGTAGAGAAGCATTTGGGATAGTAGAGGAGAAAAGTCAAAAGTCAAAAGTCAAAAGTCAAAAATTAACTCTGAACTGCTGCGTGCTAAACTCCTGAACTCCTGAACTCCTGATTATGCGTTTCGCAGAACGTTTGCAACCCTTAAAAGCTAATGTCTTCGCCGATATGGATCGGGCGAAGGCCAAGGCTAAAGCTGCTGGGCAGCAGATAATCGATCTTTCGCTTGGTTCTTCAGATTTAGCAGCATCAGACCACTCGATCGCAGCGATTAAAGAGTCTTTAGACGATCGTAGTACACATGGCTACTTGCTCTTTCACGGTACGCAAAAATTTCGGCAAGCAGCGGCTAGCTGGTACGAACAAAAATATGGGATTCCGGTCGATCCCGAAACCGAAGTTTTGCCGCTGATTGGCTCTCAGGAAGGAACGGCTCATTTACCTTTAGCCGTGTTAAATCCAGGAGATTTTGCTTTGCTGCTCGATCCTGGATATCCTTCTCATGCAGGTGGAGTTTATCTGGCAGGCGGGCAAATTTATCCGATGCCGATGCGGGCCGAGAATGCTTTTTTGCCAGTATTTGAAGAGATCCCGCCGTTAGTTCTCTCGCAAGCGCGGATGATGGTTTTGAGCTATCCCCACAATCCTACAACTGCGATCGCGCCTTTGTCTTTTTTCCAGTCAGCCGTGGCTTTTTGCCAAAAACACGATTTGGTGTTAGTTCACGATTTTCCTTATGCTGACTTGGTGTTTGAGGGTTCCCCGCCACCGTCGATATTGCAAGCCGATCCGCAAAAAAGCGTCTCGATCGAATTCTTTACGCTGTCAAAGTCTTATAACATGGGCGGATTTAGAATCGGCTACGCTGTTGGGAATGCTCAATTAATTCTGGCTTTGCGGCAGATCAAGGCCGCAGTCGATTTTAACCAGTATCGGGGAATTTTAAATGGGGCGATCGCTGCCCTCACTGGCTCGCAAGAAATAGTTCAAACTACTGTCAGCACTTTCCGCCAGCGAAGAGATGCCTTCGTCAATGCTTTGAATGGCATTGGTTGGCACGTTCCCAAGCCCACAGCCACTATGTACGTTTGGGCCAAGCTACCAGAGCCTTGGAGCCAAAATTCTATGGGATTTTGCACCCAGTTAGTAGAGCAGACGGGAGTAGCTGCATCTTCTGGCGCGGGATTTGGTAAATCTGGTGAGGGTTACGTCCGGTTTGCTTTAGTTTGGGACCCACCGATTTTAGAAACTGCTGTGGGTAAAATCGATCTGTTTCTCAAACATTGATGGGCCAAGGGAGAGGGTGAGAGAGCGAGAGGTGAGTTCGGAGTTCGGAGTTCGGAGTATGCGCCGAGGGCAGGCTGCGCCAACGGAGTTCGGAGTTATTTTTAACTCAACACTCAACACTCAACACTCAACACTTCTTACACTCCTTCCTCGCCACTTTGAAATGGCTCAGTGCCGATCCCAAGAGACTTTTTGCTGCGCTTGAGTTCTTTCCATAAATCCTTGATTTGTTGATAAGCTTCTTCTGGAGAAAGTTTACCAGCAGTTTCTAAGTTGCAGATGAAGCTGATTCGTTGAGCAAATTCTTGCAAGTTGGCGTTAAAAACCAAGTTTTCTGGCTTGACCTTACCGTAGTAACGACCGCGAGGAGACAAGAAATCCGAAGAGTTGGCCATTAATACCTCCTGACGATCGGTTGTAATTTACCAAGGCGTTCAATTTAATTATCCATAAGTGGCGACGGAAATAATCGGTCAATATACTGATTTACTGACATTCGTTAGTTTCATCTAGAAGGGTGCGATCGTTCCACTATCCCAGGTCTGAGATAGTGGATTTGAGAACTGATGTTATCTAGTTCAATTCAAACGATCGCACTTCTAAAACCGGGCCGATCATCGCTAAACTCATCACATCATCGCGGATTTCCCCCGTAACTGTAGCTTTGACCCCAGCTTGACGCAATTCGGCTGGGGCATTCTTCAGTTCGTAAGTTTGGCCGTCATCCGAGGCTAAGGCCCACGTACCAGGGCCGAAACCTTGACGTTCGATAGTGCCAGTAACAGTCTTACTCATGCTATTTGCTCCGATGGTTTAGCAGCTAAACGGGCAATTCCGTAACATAGTAGGGCGTTAGCAATCAAGAACAGCCTCGCCCACGTACCATCGCCTAATCCCCAGACGGCCGGCGACAGCACTGCGCTTACTGCTAGACAGGAGGCTACACCTAAAGCCGAACCGATGGCGAACCACTTCCAGGTAGGGTGTCCGAGTAGTAGCACCACCAACACTCCAGGAATGAGAACGCTGGCAAACAATGGGTTTAAAACGCTACTGCCTTGAACGATGTTCCCCAGTTCGGGGATGGAACTGCCCGCGACGCGGAAGGGCCATTGGGGTAAATCGAAGATGTAAATCCCCCGCAAGAAAAACAACCCAGAACTACCAGCTACTAACCCGCCAGTTAGCGACCAACTCCAAGCGAAGGGGAAGTAATTGCGCAGGAACCAAGCTAGTAAGTAGGAACCGATGACCATCAACACCTTGGGCAAAAGTGCCACTGCACCGCCATCGATCCAGAAGCGGAGATTTAGGTAGCCGTTATCTCGCAGCCAGCGGAAGAAGTCGCGGAAGCTGATTTGTCCTTTGAGGGCCAATTTCACCGCCGCTGCTGCATCTAAATGGCCCGCGCCGAAGTGATTGAGCGGATCTTCTTGGACTTTGCGGGCTGACTGTTTGAGAACTTGGAGAACTTCCTGTGGTTCATTCACCCCGCTGGCTTTAACTAAGGCCGCCACCCCAGCAACGTGTGGGGATGCCATGCTAGTACCTTGGTAGTAATCGAAGATCGGTTGCCCGGTTTGATAATCGATCGTTTCTTGGAGAATACCACCAGTTTTATTGTCTTTAGTCGAACCGCCAGGGGCAGAGATATCTACGCCCGCACCAAAGTTAGAATAAAATGCTTTTTCACCAGTAGCATCTATCGCCGAAACCCCGATGACGTTGGGATATCTGGCTGGGTAAGAAGCAGAATTTTCGTTAGAGTTACCAGCGGCAGCAATTACTACTACACCTTTTTGGTTGGCATAATTAATCGCTTCTTGCATCAGTTGGCTTTCGCCACCACCGCCCAAACTCATGTTAATCACATCAGCTTTGTTATCGGCGGCAAATTTGATGGCTTCAGCAATATCAGAAATCGTCCCAGAACCTTCGGCACTGAGAACTTTTAAGGGCATGAGGTTAGCTTCGTAGGCAATTCCCGCCACGCCGTAGCCGTTATTAGTAGATTGGGCGACAGTACCGGCCACATGAGTTCCGTGACCGTTATCATCTATAGCGTCTACTTTGTCGTTAACGAAGTCGTAGCCTTTGACAAACTCGGTCTGTTTTAAGTCGGGAACTTGGCTGATGCCAGTATCGATGACCGCTACTGTAATTCCGCTACCTTTAGTATCATCCCAAGCTTGTTCGATATTGACGCTTCGCAGGTTCCACTGTTGGTTGTAGTTGGGGTCGTTGGGGACTTCTAGGGCGCGATAGAGATAGTTAGGTTCGATATATTCGGTTTCTTTCGCCAAACCCGATTTTTTCAGGTTTTTGAGCAGGTTTTTATCGCCTTTAACGATATACAGGTTGTCCGATCGAGAAAATTCGCTATTAAGTCGAGGCGAGACGTTATACTGCTTAGCGATCGCCTCGATTTCAGCAGCAATCTCGGTTTCTGGCACGCTTTCTTTGAAATCCAAGACAATCGAATCAAACGTCCCTTGAGTGGCTAATCCCTGAAAGTTAGACAGGGCAAAAAACAGCCCGAAAATAAACAAGCACAAGACTAACAGCTTTTTCATCGCAGCCCCTTTCCCCTAGCGGCATAACGATCGCTAGCATAACGCAAGCCGATCGAGTTTGCCACGGCCTGTAAAGTAGAGTTAAAAAGTTGGCGATCGCTAATTCATGTCTACAGTCAGGATCGGAGTTTAGCAGGCTTGAAACCCCACCAATAGCTGATTACTTGCATTGCACTCATATACTTGAGTTGGTTGAGCAGCCAGATAAAAGCTCGCTTGTCTCTCCAACTGGGTAAGTTAGTATCTTTCAGGGTTTTTAGATATTCAATCGGATTAATCGGCTTGATGTAAAACCACAACTTACTCCAAGTTAAACCTTCTGGATTTATTTCCCAATTGCCTTGCGTGCAGCGCCTTATCTCTAATTATTGATAAAGGTATTTGTCCCAATAACGAGACTGCTTTTATCCTTAAATATTACACGTACAAATTTTTGTTATGATTTGGAGTCTAACCCTATACCATAACTATATGGCAAAATACGGTCTAAGATAAATCCTAGAATTTGCTTTTACTATTTTGGAGATTTCAATATGGCACATATGAGTACTATTGTTATAGTCTCAGCATTAGCTTGTGGAGAAATTGAGGCGGAAGTGTCAAGAATACTTGCTCCTTATTATGCAAATATGAGCGTAGCTCCCTACATAATTCGCCCTAATAATCAGGAGCTACAGGACATGACTAGATTTTACCAAACTGATAATTTAGAAGTTCTAGCTCAGCACCTAGATGAATGGTTTAACTGCGATGAGGCTGGGGTTGATGAAGAAGGATTGTATGGAATTTCTACTAACAATCCCCAAGGTTGGTGGGATAGTTGGGTTATTGAAAACTGGATTGACTCTTTAGAAGACAAAAGTGTTTTCTCAATTGGAGAATTTATTGAACTAATAGATGAAGATCCTGAAATATCGCCTATGGTAGTAGTTGAACCTGATGGTAAATGGCACGATCAAGAAGGAGTTGACCCTACGTGGCAGAAAGAAATTCTCAGTAATTATCCAGACTACTTGGTTGTTTTGTGCGACCTACATATTTAATTGTTATAACTTTCAAGTTCTTTTTACTAAGGTGGCATAGTTTATAATCAATTATCTTTAATTAAATCGAATTAGTATTACGCTCTATTGCTTTCATTATCCGAGAATAGCAGGGATCGCTATCTAGAGCTTTTGTAATCTCTTTATATATGTCATCTAATTTCTTGGCTTGTGGAACATTATATTGTTGTAATGCTTGCTTGCGCTGTTGCGCTAAAAGTTTTTGCTTTTGAATTAAGTCTTGAATCCTAGCAGGAAAAGCTAATTGATCTATCATTGCTAGGAAATCTGCTCCGACATCAGCATCTAAAAGTCCTGCCATAACTTTCCTGCTATTTACTTTGATGTGCTCTAGCTCCCTAGCCACGCTTAGAGGAAGACCTTTCCTATTAACAGGTTCTTGGCATATATTAGCTGTCGCGATTTTCTTACCGCATAAATAGTCGAGATTCACTACCTGTCCCGATGAGTTAATCATATAGCAGATCGGATAGGAATGAGCAATTTTCGCCGTGGAGAATGACAATAAAGATGAAATAGTAGCAGTAGATAAGGCAACTGACAAAGGTAAAAATCTCGGCATAGTTCTAGCAAAGAGTCTTTTTAACTATAAATATGTATAAAATTATTTTTGTCCGTGACTAGAAACTTTCTCAGTCTCGAACAATTCCAATACTATTTTGAGGCGGTTAAATTTATCTCCGCGATTCTACTTAAGTGTTGATGAGATTGAATTAAAGAAAACCGTAATTTTGGGGAGAACTTTTGAATTATAGTAATTTGCATTTGCCTAGACTTGTGGAATAGCCCACTTTAGCTATCTGGAGTGAGGCAGGCAAGATGCTATCTGCGTCCAATCAACGCTCAATAGCTTCATACGACAGTGATTAAAAACCCCAAATCGAGTAGCTAAAGTCCTCTAAAATCGATTTGCCTAATGTCGTGAGAGATTTAAACCCCGTCTCATTTCCTTTTGTCTTCTTGAATCACCATTTGGCTAAAAAGCTGCTGGGCTTCATTTTGAATGTTTTTGTGCTTCTCTATTGTCGGAGCGATCGCTGATTCTTCTCGTTGTACGTAGTCGTAAAATTGGACGAAGATCCGTTCGACTTCTTTATAGATCAGGCTGAGCTTTTGATTTAATCGTGCAGTAACAGCCTCTTTAAATTTATCTTTCTCGCTGTCTAAAGCTTGCTCGAATCGCTGAATAATTCGATTTCGCTGCCAGACGATGCCGACAGCAAACACTACCAGCCCGATTCCAGCAAAAGCAATGCCGATCGCGTCTAAAATTGCTTCAGCAACAGCAAATTGAACTATCTTTAAAATCATCCCACCAACCGCGACAAACGCCCCGCCGACAATTTCTGCTGCCATGCTGTCGGCCTTAGTAGATAAGGATTCAATCAACCCTTCATCCGTAAAGAGATAGTTGACTTTAGATTTGACGCTTTCAATTACTTCCTGACGGCGCTCCAAGATTTTGAGGGTAATATTGTTACTTTCAATTTGGTTATTTTGAATGTTATTGAGGTCTTGAGTTACTCCTTCAAGCAGTTGGCGGATGCCATCGACAAAATGTTGAGATCCTTCAGTAGAAACTTCTTCTAGTGAAGATTTTAAATCTCGCTCGCAGCGTTCTTGAAAATCTTCAATCCATGCCTGCATTGAAGCCTCTTTATTGAACAATCCAGCAAACGATCGCCGCAGAACCACAAATACTGCTAAGCTGTCTCGAAATTCGCGTTTGATCCTAATTGCAATACTATCGTATCTACCGATCAATCGGTCTACTAAGTTATCGATTTCATAGCGCGATCGCGTATTTCCAGCGGCAATTTTTTGCTTGATATCATTAGCGGCTTGTCGATCTAAGTTTAGCTGTGCTTGCAATGCCTGAACGTTATTGGCTAACTCGTTAATAATTTGTTGAGCCGTATTGCTAACCGATCGCAGTTTAAACCTATAACCTTCTCCTCCAGCTACCATGTTTTTAATATAGTCTCTAATTTGAGCGAAACCGCTATTAGTGCGATCGTCTTCTAATTCCAATTCGGCGGAAGTAGCAAAGATTATTGGCGATTTTATCTGCTTTTGATGGGCGTATTCTCTGACGCGATCGATATTTTTATTGAGATCTTCCGGCTTCAATAAATCTGCTTGCTGTAAAATAAAAACAACTTTTTTCCGCCATTGAGTGCTAACAAAATCTAGAAACTCCCAAGCGCTTTTTTGATGGGGATTTTTGGCAAATAAGACAAAAAAAGTTAGATCGCTATTGGGAATATATCTTTCAGTGATGATTTGGTGTTCCTGAATCATCGTATTGGTTCCAGGCGTATCCACGATCGAGATTTCTTTGAGGATTTCGATGGGCAACCCCACTTTTTTCAAATTTGGCTCGATTTGGCGCTCGAACCTTTCGTTAGCATAAACAATCTGTTCCACACAATCAGTGAGGGGTTCGATATCGGTAGCGCACACTTTGGCCTCTAATAAAGCATTAACGAAGCTACTCTTGCCAGCTTTAACTTCACCTACCACCACAAATAGAAAAGGTTCGTTGATATTCTTTCTCAGGTTCTCAACGGTTTCGCGCAAACCAGCATTGCCGAGATCGTTCGCTAGCTGTTGGACGCTGTATAGCAACTTACCCAAATTGACTCGGTATGCTTGCAAGGCTTCATCAACCATCTCACTGTGCATTATACGGACTCCTTATTGTTTGGGAGATCTCCGATCTCATTTTACCTTTAGCGATCGACAAGATTTCTCTACCCCTAGTAACAAGGGATAATGTGAATATTGGCGTGCATCACTATTTGACCAGCTTCTCGATTGATATTCATTCCCACGTTAAAGCCATGAGGAGGAGATTGTTTACTTAAAATTCTCTGAATTTTATTCACCATTAACCAGCAGGCTGATTGTTCTTTGAATGACAATTCAAAATAATTAGCAACGTGGCGCTTTGGCACAACTAAAACATGATCTTTACTGACTGGATATTCAGCCATGATTGCGTAAGCTGTAGCCGATTCTGTCAATAAGGTTACTTCCTGATGAGGGTTGCAGAATATACACGACTTGTCTGAATTTATTTGCCAGTTATAATGTTGGTATTCGTAGATTTCGCAATATTCATCTAGATGAACTGATTTAAATGGAAGTTTGACGATGCACTGATATGTAGGTTTCTTATGAATGTAATGCTCTCGAAAACCTTGCTTCTTCAGATCTCTTCTCACGGCATAATATGCTTTACCTCCAGGCTTGAGCGAGTACGAAATTTCCATCAAAACATTTGATTGTTCTTCCGTAAATAACACGTTTAAAACATAAAAGCAAATTATGGTATCAAATTTTTCAGTAGGATATTCAGGAAAATAATAAGGATCGTAACCAGCAATATCGCATCCTTTTTTTCGCAACAACTCTACATCGCTACCCAAGCCACAGCCAAAATCTAATATCTTACCTTGAAGCAGATTTTTAGCTAATAAAACTTGAGCGGGAAATGACAGATAAGTTCTTTCGATCGCTGTGAGGTGGCTGAAGTTATTCTTTTGCATCTCCAACTCTGTGAACTTTGTGCCTTTGTGGTTGGTTAAATCAAACCGGATGAAAATAGAAAGCCAATCCAAGAATCGTATAAGTAGCTAGTAACAGGGTTCCTTCTAACCAATTCGATCGCCCGTCGAGACTGATAAGATTAGCAATACCCACTGCGATCGCTACTGCTAATACCTGAAAAATGTCAAAATCTAAATCCATTGGCTGACCGATCGCTTGTCCTACTAATACCAAAAGCGGAGCGACAAATAAAGCAATTAACAAACTCGAACCCATCGCCACCGAAACTGAAAGTTCCATATTATTTTTCATAGCAACAGTTACAGCCGTAATATATTCTGCTGCACCACCAATTAGCGGTAAAAGAATCACTCCAGTAAATACGGCGCTCAGTCCTAATTTAGAAGTAGTTTCTTCTAAGGCTCCTACTAATAATTCTGATTCAATTGCTACCCCGATCGTACTAATTACCAGCACTCCCAACCACAGCCACAGATTCGGTTTATGAGTGGCATCGTCATCTTTTTCAGGAGTGATTGCTGCTTGTGCTTCTGGAGTACCTTCTAGCTCGACTAATCCGACATCATAGAGATAGCTGTGAGTCCGTAAAGAAAATACTAGAGTGAGAACATAAACCACCATTAACACGATAGATACAGCAATCGAAAGGCTGCGGTTGGCTTCGGCAGGAAACACTTTTGAAGTATTAATTACGGCGGCTGGCAGCAAGATTGCAACTACAGCTAAAGTCATAGAAGAAGCATTTACCCGTGCTACTACTGGCTGAAATTCTTGTTCTTTATAGCGCCAACCGCCGAGAAACATAGAGAGTCCCATGACTAGTAGTAAGTTGCTCAAGATCGTACCAGTAAGACTGGCTTTAACGATATCGATCGCTCCTTCTTTTAAAATAATTAAAGCAATAATTAACTCGGTAGCATTACCAAAAAAAGCATTTAATAATCCCCCAATTGAAGGGCCGCTAATCACCGCAATTTCTTCAGTAGCGGTACTCAACCATACGGCTAAAGGGAGAATAGCGAGTGCTGAGGTAGCGAACACAGCCGTCGAACCCCAATGGAGGAACTCGGCAGCGATCGAAATCGGAATAAAGACTAATAAGGCTAAAGAAATAATATTCTTGATTTTCATCAGCGAAGAAGTAATTTAGGATTGAGATACTTTGAATATAGTCCGAAAGATGGATAATCTTATTTTAAGAGTTGTTGCAGATTTGCAAGCAAAATATAATCCGCAGATCGTCATTCTTTACGGTTCCCGTGCTAGAGGAGATAACACACCTACCAGCGATATTGATGTCGCCTGCTTTACAGAAAGCACCGAACCCATCAAGGACGCGCGAGATTTTGAAGGAATTTATCTAGATGCCTGGGTATATAGCTTTGAAGCCATGTCAGTAACAAACGACGAACTATTGCGACTGGCAGATGGCTACTGTCTTTGCGATTTAGAAGGAAAGGGAGCAGTTTTTTTACAACAATTGCAACAGCGGATTTCTCAAGGGCCAAATCAATTATCTACTGCGGAGATCGAGCATACAAAACAATGGGTGAAAAAGATGTTCGATCGCGCTCAAAATTCTGATGTTGAATCTTTATACCGACGTTATTGGCTAGCGATCGATCTACTACAAATATATTTCGATCTACGCAGGCAATGGTATTTTGGTCCGAAGAAAAGCTTAAGCTGGCTCCAAGAAAACGACTCTGTTGCCTACCATCTTTTTTCTCAGGTTTATAGTAACGGGATTAGCATCAGCGCTCTGAGCGAGTTGGTTGTATATGTTATAGGTAAATAAGCTTTTAACAAAGTCGCGAGAATCAATAAAAATGCACAAATTGTTAAATTTTAGAGATGAAAAGCTTTTATTACAGGCCTTGACTCACCGTTCTTATACCAACGAAAATCCTGGGGAAACACATAACGAGCGACTAGAGTTTTTAGGCGATGCCATCCTGACGTTTATTTGTGGTGAGTATCTCTATCTTCGCTATCGAGAAATGGCAGAAGATGAAATGACTCGACGAAGATCGTCCTTAGTTGACGAAAAACAACTGGCTAAGTTTGCAACTGAAGTCGGGCTAGATTTTAGAATGCGTTTAGGGAAAGGAGCGATCGCCGATGGAGGTTTTACTAATCCTAATTTATTAAGCAGCACTTTTGAAGCAGTAGTAGGAGCGTATTATTTAGATTGCGATCGCGACATTGAAGCAGTACGTCCAATTATTGAAGAATTATTTGATTCTCTATCGCCAGCGACGGTTAAAAGCCATTCTAATTTGGATTCCAAAAATCGATTGCAAGAATGGGTACAAGCTAATTTTGCGATGTTACCCAAATATGTCACCGAAAGGATTGGGGGCTTAGATCATGCACCAGAATATCGAGCCAAGGTTTTGGTTGGCGATAAAGTTTACGGAGAAGGAAAAGCTTGTGGTAAAAAGGAGGCGGAAAAACGAGCCGCTGAGAATGCCTTATCTAAACTAAAGAAGCAAGGATTGATTTAGACAACAGTATCGATAGAAAGGCTAATTGTGCTATTTTATGCTTTTTGCTTACACTTAGAGAAGAATTAAGTTTATGGAGAGACACTAAAGTGCAAGAATTTAATGGTAAACCTCTTGTCTTTCTAGATACAGATGTCGTGGCTTCTTATCTGCGTGGTGAGTTGTCTAGTTCTCATCTATTCTCTAGTGATATAATTGATAAGGTTCATCTGGCGATAAACCCCATTGTCCTTCAAGAACTTTTTTTCCTGTCAGAAACTCGCCAACACCCCGAAAGGCTTGACGAAATTCAACAAGAAGTTAGCCTATTACCTTTGAATTTGGAAAAGGCTGAAGAATATCTCAAACAGGCTGCAAACCTGCGCAACCGAATAGCTCATTCCAATGATGTTTTAATTTTAAGTAGTGCATCAGACTGCGATTACCTTGTAACCTACGATCGAGCATTAAAAAATACACTTAGTTCGCTATCAACCAGCAAACCACAAGTTGTTACACCCGAAGAATTAATATCTCAACTTACAAGTAAGGTTTGAAGGTCGATCGTGAAGGTTTATATCGATACAGGAGTTTTTATAGATTACCTTAGCTCGCAAGCAATCGCTGGCTCAAGTTTAAGATCTGTAAATCGTCGGGGTCGTACACCTCAGAAATTATTTGAAGATGCGGAAAATGTTCTTAAGGTAGTAGCCTCTTCCCACACAGGAGCTACATCAAGCTTGACTTACTACGAAGTTGAAGAAGCCTTGTTTAAGCAACTCACATCAGTGGCAACAGGTATGGCAAATGCAAGTACAATTCGAGTTCTTGCAGCCCGCTCTATTGTCCCGCAGACTATTACAGCGGTGCGCTTTTTTAGTATTGATGTACTCGATCTAACTGCTTCAACGGTGGAGGCCCAGCTAAGCAATGTCGAATTATACGTTAGAGGTATACGGGCTGCTGATGCGCTTCATGTGGCAACTGCAATTAACTTTGATGCCGAAGTTTTAATTTCTGTAGATGAAGACGTTCTTAAACTCGATGGTGCGATCGCAAACAAAAGTGGAGTCCTTATCAAATTCTGCGATACAGATGTTGCACTAACAATTCTGTAGAGGGCTAACAATTTAAATGCAGCGGACGTTTGAAAGCTGCTAGTGCAGCGTGGCGAAAATAAGTGACCAGCTTAAGCGGGTTCGGGAAACCCCTGAAATTTCCAGACAAAAGGTTTAGCCAAAGTGCGGTTGAAGTAGTCAATAAAATCAAGAATCTTCT
>JAESGS010000264.1_pt1 | contig 62334 bp, 54 predicted proteins | sample 9269761 | NCBI WGS metagenome assembly JAESGS01 (sample SAMN15741799, study PRJNA653493) | algae metagenome | isolation source: Cyanosarcina radialis HA8281-LM2 and co-occurring heterotrophs from damp... | place: USA: Makauwahi cave, Hawaii | collected 2011-01-06 | reverse complement strand
CGTAAGCCGCCGGGTGAGTGTCCAACACCCGGCGGCTTACGCCGCTCGGCTCGCCGTGCTTTTGACTTGTCAACCCCGGCAACCCCTGCCGATTCTGCCGGAAAGAATGAACCTGCCGGCCCTGCCGCGTCGATAACCCCTGCGTGAACTTCCCGGGGGAAATCGCGTCATGTTTCGCGGCCTCTACAGCGCGGCGTCCGCCCTCGACGCGGCCGGCCGCGCCCAGGAAATCACCGCCCACAACCTCGCCCACGTCTCCACGCCCGGCTACCGGCAGCGGGGCGTCGCCTACGAAACCTTCGACCGCGTCGTCAACCAAACGCTCGAACAGACCGGCGACATCGTCGGCACGCGGTTGGCGCAAGGGTACAGCGACTTCCGCGTCGGCCCGATGCAGCAGACCGGTAACCCGCTCGACCTCGCGCTCTCCGACGCCGACCGCTTCTTCGCCGTCAGCGATTCCAACGGCCGCGTCCTTTACACCCGCGACGGGGCGTTTCATCTGAATTCGCAGGGCCAGATCGTCAGCACCGGCGGCTACGCGCTGCAGGGCGAGACCGGCCCGCTGGCGATCCCGCCGACGGCGAGCGAAATTAACATCGCGGCCGACGGGAACGTGACGGCCGACGGCCAACCGGTCGGCCGCGTGCGGGTCGTGCAGGTCGGCAACCTGAAGCAGCTGGTCCCCGTCGGCGACACGCTGTTCGACGCGCCGCAGGAAGCCGGCGTGCAACCGACCGGCGGCCGCGTGCTGCAGGGCTACCGCGAGGGGTCGAACGTGAACCCGGCCGAGGCGATGACCGGCATGGTGATCGCGGCCCGGTTCTACGACGCGACCCAGCGCGCCCTGCGGACCATCGCCGAGACGGTGCAGCTCAACACGCGGCCGTCATAGTAGTAGGCACACTCCGTGTGCCGTCCGCGGAATCGAGTCTTCGAGATTCCGCGAGAGCTTCACGCCGCGGGCAGGTTCCGCGGGTTCTCGAAGACTCGAACCCGCGAGACGGCACACGGAGTGTGCCCACTACTTTGGGAGGCATCCATGATTCGCGCCTTGTTCACCAGCGCCACCGGCATGAACGCCCAGGCCACGGTGATCGACAACACGTCGAACAACCTCGCCAACGTCAACACGAACGGGTTCAAGAAGGGCCAGGCCGACTTCCAGGACCTGATCTACGTCACCGAGCGGGTCCCCGGCTCCGAGGCGTTCCAGGGGCTGCAAGTTCCCACCGGCCTCCAGATCGGCAGCGGGGTGCGGGTCGCCGGCATCACGAAGGTGTTCACCCAGGGCGGCCTCGTCAACACGCAGAACCCCAACGACGTGGCCATCGAGGGGCAGGGGTTCCTCCAGGTCACGCTCCCCAACGGCGAGCTGCGGTACACCCGCGACGGGGCGCTGCGGCTGAACGCCGTCGGCAACCTCGTCACCAGCGACGGGTTCCTGCTGTCGCCGCAGATCACGATCCCGCAGGACGCCGTGTCCGTGTCGATCGCCCCGGACGGGACGGTGTCCGTCATCAACGCCGGGGCGACGAACGCCTCGGTGAACCTCGGGCAGATCACGCTCGTGCGGTTCCCGAACAACGCCGGCCTGAGCGCGGAGGGGCGGAACCTGTTCGCGGAGACGGCGTCGTCCGGCGCGCCGATCATCGCCACGCCGGGGCTGAACGGGACCGGGCTGATTCGGCAGGGGTTCCTGGAGCGGTCGAACGTGGACGTGGTGACGGAACTCGTCGGCCTGATCCTGGCGCAGCGGGCCTACGAGTTCAACACGCGGGCCGTGCGGACGTCCGACAACATGCTCTCCGCCACCTCGGAACTGATCCGATGACCCTGACCGAGAACAACAGCGCCGATTCCGCGGCCCGGCTTTGTTCCCTCCCCCCTTGGGGGGGAGGGTTAGGGAGGGGGGTAGACCTTCCTCCCGCGGTGAGGGTCGCGTCCGCGGCGGGAAGCCCACCCCCCTCCCTAGCCCTCCCCCCCAAGGGGGGAGGGAACAGGAAGGGCCGTCGTGGGGGATGGGCAGCCCTCGTTCTCTTCTTCCTCACGAATGCCGCGTCGGCCGGCGAGGCGGTCGTCGTCGTGCTGCCGGCGAAGGCGGCGGCCGGCACGCCGGTCGTCACCCTCGGCCAGGTCGCGAAGCTACACGGCGGCGACGACAAGCTCCGCGCGAAACTCGCGGCCGTCGATCTGTTCGAGCGAACGAAGAAAGACGCGGCCGTCACCGTCTCCCGGCGGCAGATCGAGATTCGCCTGCAACTGGCCGGGTACACGACGGCCGACGTGCTCGTCGGCGGGGCGGAATCGGTCACCGTCGCCGTCGCGAAGAAGACGGTTCCCGCGGACGACGTGATCTCGGCGGCGAAGAAGGCGCTGCTCGCGCAGTTCCCGGAGAACGGCGACGGGCTGGCGGTCTCGCTCGCCCTGCCGCTCGCGGTGAAGCTGCCGGAAATCGTGGACGCTGACGCGATCGGCATTTCCGCCGTGCCGCACGCCGCGACGGTGAAGCCCGGCCGCGTGCAGATGGACGTAACGATCAAAATCAACGGCGAGACGAAGCTGGCGCACCCGGTCCACTTCGACGTGAAGGCCACGAAGGTCGAGCCGATACTCGTAAAGGCCCGCCAGCCCGTGCGGCTAGTCGTCCGGCAAGGGGCGATGACGTTGGAAGCGACCGGGGAATCCCTGCAAGACGGGCGGGCCGGCGAGACGATTAAGGTTCAGAACGCGGTCACGAAGAAGGCCGTGACCGGCCGCGTGTCCGCGGCCGGGGTGGTCGAGGTCGAACTCGGAGGCCCCCCATGACCCGCTGGCTGCTCGTCCTTCCGCTGGCCCTCGCGGCCGCCGTGCCGATCGCCGCCGACGACATCTGGCAGCGCCGCGACCCGCGGCAGGCGTTCCTGTTCCAGGACAACCGCGCCCGGAACGTCGGCGACATCGTCACCATCATCGTCAACGAGACGACGAACACGAACGAGCGGGAGCAGCGGGCCCTCGACAAGAACAGCAACGCGAACGGGACCGCGAACGTCGGCGGGACGTCGTTCCTGAACTTCACGAACGCCTTCCGCCGCCGGTTCAACGGCGCGGCGCAGCTGACGAGCAACCGCGTCTTCCAGGACCGGATCGCGGCGACCGTCGTGGACATCATGCCGAACGGCAACCTCGTGATCGAGGGCTACCGCAGCCGGGTCGTCTCGACGGAGGAGCGGGTGCTGCGGATGACCGGCATCGTCCGCCAGCAGGACATCGGCAACGGCAACGTGGTGCAGTCGTCGAGCATCGCGAACCTGAAGGTGAGCTACCTCGGCCGCGGCCCGGCGACCCGGACGGTGAACCAGAACTACCTCGGCCGGCTCGTCAACCGCGCCTGGCCGTGGTAGTGGGAAAATGAATTAGCCACAGATGAACACAGAGAACACAGATGAAAACCAAATCATGATTTAGTTTTGATCCGTGTTTATCGGTGCTCATCTGTGGCTAATTGGCTGGGCTATTGAAATGAAGAGTCTGCTTTCAATCTCGATTCTTCTCGCGGCCGCGACGACCGCGTCGGCGCAGGTGCGGATCAAGGACATCACCGAGATCGGCGGCGCGCGGAGCAACCAGCTCGTGGGCTTCGGCCTCGTCGTCGGGTTGGACGGCACGGGCAGCCGGAGCACGTTCACGCAGCAGATCGCCGTGGACATGCTCCAGCGGTTCGGCGTGTCGGCGCAAATCTTCAGCCAGTCGCCGTCGGACGCGGTCATCCGCTCGACCAGCATCTCGGCCGTCATGGTCGTCGCGGACATCGGCCCGTTCGCGCGGGTCGGCGGCCGGCTCGACGTGACCGTCTCGGCCCTCGACGACGCCCGGAGCCTACAGGGCGGCACGCTCGTGTTCACGCCGCTGAAGGGGTCCGACGGGCAAGTGTACGCCACCGCCCAGGGGCCGCTGTCGGTCGGCGGGTTCGCCATCGGCGGCGCGGCCGCGGGCATCCAGAAGAACCAGCTCAACACCGGCCGCATCCCGAACGGCGGCGTGATCGAAAAGGAAGCGCCCGGCAGCTACGTCTGCCGCGGCCGGTCGCAGTTGCTGCTGAAGGACCCCGACTTCAACACCGCCCGGCTGATCGCGAAGGCGATCAACGCGCGGCATCCCTTGTCCGCCCTCGCCGTGGACGCCGGGTCGGTGGACCTCGATCCGGGCATGGACATTACGAAGACGCCGCTTCAGTTCCTGGCGGAGGTCGGGCTGCTCGAAGTGAAGCCGGACGTGCCGGCGCGGGTGGTCATCAACGAGCGGACGGGGACGATCGTGACCGGCGAGAACGTGACGATCTCGGCGACGGCCATCGCGCACGGCAACCTGTTCCTGTCCGTGGCGGAAGCGCCGCTGGTGTCGCAGCCGGCCCCGCTGGCGGGCGGGACGACGGCCGCGGTCCCGCGGACGGCCGTGGGCGCGGCCGAGCAGCGGAGCCGCCTCGTGCCGGTCCCGAAGGCGACGACGGTGGCCGACCTGGCCCGGTCGCTGAACGCGCTCGGGGTGACGCCGCGGGACTTGATCTCGATCTTCCAGGCGCTGAAACAGGCCGGCGCGCTGCACGCGGAGTTGGTGATCCTGTGACAGTCATAGTAGCAGGCACACTCCGTGTGCCGTTTCCTTCCCGCCGCGGGGAGTTCGTGCGAGTCACCGCGGCCGACCATAGTAGTAGGCACACTCCGTGTGCCGTCTCCTCGGCGTGTCGGCGAGTTCGCCCGAGTCGCGGCCGCCGATACCGGACAGCGTGCGAACCCCTCGGCGGGTCGGCGAGTACGTCCGGGTCGCTGCGACCCACAGCAAACGGCACACGGAGTGTGCCTACTACTATGCCACGGCTCGAATCGAAGGTTTGCTGGAACCTGAAATTCCATCTCAACTCCTGAAACCCATGACCCCAACGTCCTCATTCTTGCCCCCCTTCGCCGCCCCCGCCGCCACCGCCACGGGGGGCGGTGCTAAGGTTCCCGCGGCCACCAAGGTCGCGCAGACGGCCCGCGAGTTCGAGGCCACGTTCCTCGGCATGCTGCTGAAGGAAATGCGGCAGACGCTCGACGAGGAGGACGGCGGCCTGTTCCCCGGCGACGCCGGCGACGTGCAGGGCGGCATGTTCGACCTGTTCCTCAGCCAGCACCTGGCGGACGCCGGCGGCGTCGGCCTCGCGGCCGTCATCGAACGACAACTACAACCTCCAGACCATGCCTCCCAGCCCCGCCCCCAGCCACCAGCAGTTGACCGAGCGGCTGCTCGGCCACCTTCGCCATGAGGAATCGCTCCTGCACGTCAGCAAGGAGTGCCTCACCGCCGTCCACCACGCGCTGCGGCAGGGCGACCTGAAAGCCCTCGACGCCGCCCGGCCGCAGCAGGAGCAACTCGCCGCCGACCTCCGCGAAGCATCCCAGGCCCGCGCCCAAGTCGCCGCCGAACTAGCAATCTCCCTCGGCCTGTCGCCACAGAATCCGGCCCTCGGGGACATCGCCGACCGGCTGCCGCTCGCGCCGGGGCGGGAACTTCGCGCCGTGCGGGACGACCTCCGGGCGGCGCTCGGCGAGGTGGTCGAACTTCAGCGGGCGAACGCAAATCTCGTGCAGACCCTTCGATCCTACTTCCGCGGGGTGCTGTCCGGCCTGACGACCCCCGAGGCGTCTTCCACCCGTTACGGCCCGACCGGCGGCCGCCTCCAGACCACCGGCTGAACCCCACCCATGAACGCCCTCACCATCGGCACGGCGGCCCTCGCGGCCGGCCAGCGCGGGCTGGCGGTCACCGGCCAGAACATCGCCAACGCCACCACCCCCGGCTACCGCCGCCAGGGCGTCGTGCTTTCCAACCGCGAGACGGCCGGGCAGGGGACCGGCGTGGACGTGGTCCGCATCTCCCGGTTCGACAGCCCGCCGCTGCGGTCCGCCATCCTCCGCGGGAACAGCGAAGAGGCCGCCACCGCCGCCCGACTCGACGTTCACCGGCAGGTCGAGGCCGCCCTCGGCCAGTCGCCGAGCGACATCGGCAGCGGGATCGCGGACGTGTTCACCAAGCTCGACCGGCTCGGGTCGCGGCCGGCCGACACGGCCGCCCGCCGGGAGTTCCTCGCCGCCGCCGGCGAACTCGCCGGCCGGTTCAACGCGGTCGGGACCGAGATCGGCCAGCTCCGGGCCGACGTGGGCGGGCGGATCGGCCAGGAAATCGACCAGGTCAACGGCCTGACCACCCGGATCGCCGACCTGAACGCCCGGATATACGGCGTCGAAATCCGCGGCGGGACGGCGAACGAACTCCGCGACCAGCGGGACCAGCTCGTGGACGACCTGTCCCGGAAGGTCGATTTCCGGATCGTCGAGCAGCCGTTCGGCGTGGTGAACTTGATCGGCCGGGACACGGCCGTCGTGGTCGGCAGCACCGGCACGCAATTCGAGGCCGCCACGAACGCGGCCGCGCGGATCGAGGTCCGCGTCGCCGGGACGACCGCCCCGGTCCGGTTCGACGGCGGCGCGGTCGGCGGGCTGCTCGAGACGTACAACGTCGAACTCCCCGCGACGCAGGGCCGGCTGGACGACCTCGCCCGGCAGTTCGTCGGCAAGCTGGACCAGGCCCAGGCCACCGGCCTCGGCACGACCGGCCCGCTGACGCAACTCGTCGGCACCCGGCCGGTGGCCGACCCGGCCGCCCCGCTCGCGACGCAGAACCTGGACCTCCCAATTCAGAACGGCCGGCTGACGATCAGCCTCACGAACACGGCGACCGGCGGCCGGACGAACGCGGACATCGCCATCGACCCGGCGACGCAGAGCCTCAACGACGTGGCCGCCGCGATCACCGCCGGGACCGGCGGGCAGGTGACGGCCACGGTGGACACGCCGGCCAACGTCCTGCGGTTCCAGGCGGCCGCCGGGTTCGCGTTCGACTTCGCCGGCCGCGTGCCGACGACCCCGCCGACGAACGCCCTGACCGGGACCAGCACGCCGACGCTCGACGGCGCGCTCGACGGGACCGGCAGCGAGAACTTTACCTTCAACGTCGTCGGCGGCGGCACGGTCGGCACCACGGCCGGGCTTCAGCTCGAAGTCCGCGACGCGGCGAACGCCGTCGTCAACACGCTGAACGTCGGCGACGGGTACACGCCCGGCGCGCCGCTGGCCGTCGGCAACGGCCTGTCCGTCCGGCTGTCCGCCGGCACGCTGACCGGCGGCAGCTTCGCCACCCCGGCCGAGGGGACGGCGGACACCGCCAACGTCCTCTCCGGCCTCGGCGTCGGCGGCCTGTTCGCCGGGACGAGCGCCACGAGCATCCGCGTCCGCCCGGAGGTGGCGGCGAACCCCGCCCTCGTCGCCGTCGGCCGCAACGGGCAGCCCGGCGACACGTCGAACCTGCAACGGCTCGCCGCGCTGCGGTCGGCCCCGGCGTTCGGCCCGCGGTCCTTCAGCCAGGAGGCGTCCGACATCGCCGCGACCGTCGGCACGGGCATCCGCGCCCTGGACGACCGGCAGACGACGCAGACGAACATCGTGCAGAACCTGTTCGCCCAGGAGCAGGCCGTCGGCGGCGTGGACGTGAACGAGGAAGTGGTGAAGCTGCTCGACTTCCAGCGGATGATCGAGTCGGCCGCCCGGTACATGGGCGTCGTGAACGAGGCCCTCGACGAGATCGTGAACATCGTGCGGTAAGCCGAGGTCAGAGGTCAGGAAACTAAAAACCGGATTCCTTCGATAAAGTCTTTGCTGACTTCTGACTTCTGACCTCTGACCTCTGACCTCTGACCTCTGACCTCTGACCTTCATGAATATCCGAGTCACCGCCCAGGCGCAGACGGCCGCGACGATCGCGAACCTCCGGCGGCAGTCGGCGGCGCAGGCGAAGTTCCAGGACCAGGTCGCGTCCGGCACGAAGGTCAAGGCCGCGTCCGACGACCCGATCGCGTTCGCGGCCCTGACGCAGGCGAAGGCGGCCGGCCGGGCGTTCGCGGCCACGCTGGAGGTCGCCGCCGAGGCGACCGGCGGGCTGAATGCGTCCGTGTCCGCCCTGCTCGACGGCAACCAGGTCTTGACGCGGGCGAAGCAACTCGCCATTACCGGGGCCGACGCCGGGACCGACCCCGCCGCCTTCGAGGGGCTGGCGCTGGAAGTGGACTCGCTGATCGACCGGTTCCTGGAATCGGCGAACGCGCAATACGACGGGGACTACCTGTTCGGCGGCGACGCGACCACGACGCCGCCGTACCGGGTGAGTGGCACGAATGGACAGGGGCGGCCGACCGCAGTCACATATGACGGATCGGCCACCCCTGCCCAGACGCCGCTCGGCGGCGGGCAGGCCGTCGAAACGCGGGCGGCCGGCCCGGCCGTCTTCCAGCAGGCCGGCGCGGACGCCTTCCGCGCGCTCATCCAGCTCCGCGACACGTTCCGCGACACCACCCTGACCGACTCCCAGAAGACCGCCGCCGTCGGCCAGCGGCTGGCCGAGGTCGATGCCGCCCGGACCGCCCTCGGCGAGGCGATCGGCACGCAGTCGGCGGCCCTGAGCGGGCTGGACGCGGTGACGACCCGGCTGCAGGACATGAGGCTGGCCGCGAACGCCCGGACGAACGACCTGGAGGTGACCGACTTCGCGGACGCCGTGGTGCGGATGAAGCAGGAGGAGGCCGCGTACCAGGCGACGCTGAACGTGGCCGCGTCGCTCGTCCCACCGAGCCTGTTCGACTTCGTCCGGTAAGCCCGCCCGGTCGCGGCCTCGTAGGGCGGGTCAAGGCTTTGCGCCGACCCGCCGCGACCCAGGCTGTTGAGCGTATCTCCGATGTGGTTGTGTTCCCCCGGCGGGTCGGCGCAAAGCCTTGACCCGCCCTACCTCGCCCGCTGAAGCGCCAGGTCGAGCGCCTGCAGGAACCGCGACCGGTCCTTCTTCGAGAAGCTCGGGTTCGCCCCCTTGATCTCCCCCGCGTCCCGCAAATAAGCGTTGAGGTCGCGCATCGCGAGCGCCGACCCGATCGTGTCGGCGGTGAACGCTTCTCCCGTCGGGTTCAGCACCCGGCAGCCCTTCTCCAAGCACCGGGCGGCGAGCGGGATGTCGGCGGTGACGACGATGTCGCCGGCCGCCGCCCGTTCGACGATCCAATCGTCCGCCGCGTCCGCCCCGGCCGCGACCACGACCTGTTGCACGGTAGGCCCGACGATCGGCCGCAGCCCGTTGTTGCTGACGAACGTGACCGGCACGCCGTACCGCGTCGCCACGCGGGCGGCCTCGTCCTTGACCGGGCAGGCGTCGGCGTCCACGAAGATTTGGATCGACATTGAGAGGGCCATGAAGGAAGTGTATCAGCCGTCGAGCGGCATCCCGCACGCCCGCAGCAGCGTCTCCTGCACGGCGCGGTCGTGGGCGTAGGGGAAGTCGGTCGCCTTCTCGCCGCGGACGACGCGGGCCATGTCGGCCGCGTCGTCCACGTACCGGACGTACTTCGGGAACTTCACCTCTTGCACGCCCTTCTTGTACGCCCCGCGGGGCTTCGCCAGGGCCACCCGCGCGGCCGGGTTGTCGAGCGGCTGAACGTGGAACGTGCCTTCCGTCCCGCACACGACGAGGTGCCGCCGGTCGCCGCCCTCGACCTCCAGGGCGGTCGAGCGGACCGTGGCCGTGGCCTTCGGGTACGCCAGCACGGCGAGTGTGTTGTCGAGCAGCCCGTCGGCGAGCGGCGACGTGTGCCGGTGGAACCCGACGACCTCCTTCGGCGGGCCGAGGACGCCGAGGACGAGGTCCAGGACGTGGCAGCCGAGTTCGAACATCATCCCGCCCTTGAACGCGGCGAGCGGCTTGCGGCCGGCCGCGTCGATCACCTTGCTCATGACGGCGTGGACCTCGAACACGTCGCCGAGCCAGCCGTTTTTCAAGAACTCGCGGAGCAGCACGACGGCCGGGTTGTACCGGTACATGTACCCCATCTGCACGAGCAGCTTCTGCCCCGCGGCGGCGTCCAGGATGCGGCGGAACTGCGGGAGCGACTCGCCGGCCGGCTTGTCGATGTGGACGTGCTTGCCGGCCGCGACGCACGCCTCCGCGTTGTCCAAGAGGTCGCGGACGTGCGTTTCGACGAGGACGGCCTGCAACCCCGGCGTGGCGAGCAGCTGGTCGCGGGTGAGCCACGGCAGGCCGCGGTAGGCGGGCAGGTTCTCGGCGCGCTTACGCAACTCCGCGTCCGGCTCGACGACGCCGACGACCTCGTAGTCCGGCGAAACGCGGTAGGCGGCGAGCTTCGTGGCGTGGGCGTGGCCGACGCCGATCTGCCCGACCTTGATCCGGGGCCTCTCGGCGGCGCGGGCGAGGGCGGCCGTCCCCGCGACGGCGACGAACGTGCGGCGGCGCATGGCGCGGGCCTCGTGACGGGTGGGTTCTCCCCTCCCCAGATTACGGACGTGGGGGCCGGAAGGCCCGCCGTCACCGCGGCAGGTACGGCCCGGCGAACTCCGTCCCGGTCCGCGGGACGGCCTGCTCGTTCCGCAGCACGGCCGGCGGCTGCGTCCGCCACCCGTCGCCGACGCCGCCCTGGAGGCCGACCCGGTAGCCCTCGGCGTACAGCTTCCGCTGCTCGGCCGGGTCGAACGACAGCGCCCCGCCGCTCGCGTCCTGGTAGTCCTGCCGCAGGGCCGTGAACTGGAAGTTCATCCCGGTGAGCAGCGACAGCGTGTAGATGCGGATCAGGTCGTTCTGCGTCATCGCGGAGATGAGCGACGACACCGAGTTGCCGAGGATGCCCAACAGCGTCGGGGTCACGCACTTCGGGTCGGCGTACACCTTCCCGGAAATGATCGTGTAGATGTTCGACCCGGCCAGCGGCCGCGGGCCGGCCGCCAACTGCTCTTGCGGGATGTTCAGGTGCGCCAGCCGGATGAACACCTCGCTCGACACGCCGCCGTCCACGTGCAGCTCGGTGTACGTCTTCCCGTTGATCGTCACGTCGAACTTCTCCGGCGGGAACTGGCCGGGCACGGCCGTCGCCGCCACCAGGATTTTGCAGATCAGCTCCCGGCGGTCCGGCCGGTCGGACGCGGCGATCGCCCCCACGTCCCAGACGGCCAGCCGCTTCGTGTCCAGGTTCGTCGTGCCGAGGAGCAGCCGCCGGCCCGATGCGTGCGCCGCCGCCAGGTCGGCGACGACCTCGTCCGACACGGCCTCCCGGATGCCCTGCCGGAGCGGGGCGTTGGACGCGAACGAGCTGGTCAACAGCGCGACGAGGATCGGCTTGCGGCGGTAGATGTCCCGCTCCGTCGCGTTCAGGTAGTACCGCTCCAGCACGCCGTCGTACTGCGGGCCGAGGAACGCGAACAGGGCGACGAGCGACCCGGTGCTGACGCCGGTGACCACGTCGAACGTCGGCCGGTTGCCGGCGGCCGTCCACCCGGTCAGCACGCCGACGGAGTACGCCCCGTACTTGCCGCCGCCGGAGATGGCCAGCACGTTGTACTTCTTGTTCGCCGGGTTCGGCGGCGGGGCGTTCGCCTGGAGCCGGTCGGCGAGCGCCTGGAACACGTCCGGCGGCGGGGCGAAGTACGGCCCGCCGTTGGTGTTCTCGCAGAACGCCTCCGGGCACGCGGGGGCGCAGTTCCGTTCCCGCTGGACGAGGTGGCAGCCGGCCAGCGCCACCAGCAGCGCGACGGCCGCGCCCCTTGAAATGCGCCGCGAGAGTCCGAAACTTTCCTCGGTCCATCCTCTCGCAACATGTTGAGGCAGTCTGTCCATGAGCAATACGGCGTCCCGGGGTCGGTTGGCGATCGTGGTCGGCGGCGGTCCCGCCCCCGGCATCAACGGCGTCATCTCGTCCGTCACCATCGAGGCCATCAACCAGGGCCTCGACGTGTACGGCGTCCGCGACGGGTTCTCCGACCTCATCAACGGCGACACCGGGCGGGTGAAGCCGCTGACCATCGCCGAGGTCGCCCAGTACTACACCCGCGGCGGGTCGATGCTCGGCACCGCCCGCACGAACCCGGCGAAGAAGGACGCGGACATGGCCAACGTCCTCGCCGCGTTCGACAAGATGGGCGTCGGCTACCTGGTCACCGTCGGCGGCGACGACACCGCATTTAGTGGGAGCCAGGTGTATAAACGGGCCGGCGGCAAAATCAAGTGCGTTCACGTCCCGAAGACGATCGACAACGACTTGCCCCTCCCCCCCGGCATCCCCACCTTCGGGTTCGAGACGGCCCGCCACCACGGCGTCGGCCTCGCCCGCAGTTTGCACGAAGATGCGAAGACGACCGGCCGGTGGTACATCATCATCAGCATGGGCCGCGCCGCGGGCCACCTCGCCCTCGGCATCGGCAAGGCGTCGGCGTCCGCGATCACGATCATCTCCGAAGAGTTCGGCGGCAAGAAGATCACCCTGGACCACGTCTGCGACCTCGTCATCGGCGCGATGCTCAAGCGGCGAGCGCAGGGCAAGAAGTACGGCCTCGCGATCCTGTCCGAGGGGTTGCTCGAGAACATCGGCGAGGACGGGCTGAAGGCCGCGCTCGGCGACGAGCTGAGCCGGTACGGCGAGGTCGAGCGGGACGACCACGGCCACCTGCGGCTGGGCGAGATCGAGTTCGGCCGGCTCATCAAGAACCGGGTGAACAAGCGGCTGAAGGAACTCGGCGTGAAGGTGACGATCATCGACAAGGACATGGGGTACGAGCTGCGGTGCGCCGACCCGATCCCGTTCGACGCCGAGTACACGCGGAACCTGGGGTACGGGGCGGTGAAGTTCCTGATGTCCAAGGACGCGGAGCAGTTCGGGGCGATCGTGAGCTTCGTCGGCGGGAAGATGGTGCCGCTGAAGTTCGAGGACATGATCGACCCGCAGACGCTGCGGATGCGGCCGCGGCTGGTGGACGTGACGAGCGAGAACTACGAGTGCGCCCGCCGGTACATGATCCGGCTGGAGCCGACGGACTTCACGGACGCGACGAAGCTGAAGAAGCTGGCCGACGTGGTGAAACTGACGCCCGAGCAGTTCCGCGAGAAGTTCGAGTATTTGGTGAAGTAGGGGTTATCCATTTTGCATTTTTCATTTCGCATTTTTGCATTGGTTCGATCATTTCGGACCAGTGCAAAGTGTGAAATGAAAAGTGCGAAATGACGACCGCATCTCCGAGCGTCCGCCATGCGTCAACTCGTCTTGCCGCGGACGCAGCCCGTCGCCGACCTCGCGCTCAGCCCGGACGGGCAGACGCTGGCGGTGGCACAGCGGGGCGGCTTGCTCCTGTGTGACCCATTCGACGGGCGGGTGAAGCTAGAATTTCGTGGGAACTATTCCCGGCTTCAATTCCGCGAGGACGGCCGATGGCTGCTCGCCGCGAATCCGGGGGCCGTCGTAGTGTCGTTCGAGGGGGATCGGCCGCGGGAGATACACGTCCACAGCAACGAATACATTCATCACGGCCGGTTCGGGCTTGATGAGACGATCACTTTACACTGTTCCCAGTCCCGGCGCACCCTGCGGCTCCCGAACGAGGGAGAAACCTACGGTTATGACATTCACGCCTACGAAATAAATTGGAATGCGTTCCCCCGCCCCGATCCTACCCACGTCTTTTATTGCTTTGGGCTTATTGATGAACACATACACATCGGATTCGAGATGCGGGTACGCGGAGAAGATTTCGTACTTGTGATTGTTGACCGGAGTAAGGGCCGGTTAATCGCGAGGGTGGATTCGCCCAACCAGTTCATCTTCAATCCGAACGGGCCACACTTCCGCCAGTCCGCCGATTGGCTCGCCCTTAGCAGCAATCGCGAACTCACGATCTGCAACGGGTCTGACCTCGGTTCACTCGTCGCACCGACTCGCGAGCCGCGTCGCCGCAGCCTGTTAGAGACCGTTCGCGAAACCCTTCTCGGCCCGTCCGCGGCGACGCTCCACGACCAGCGCTACGGCCACCTCCCCACGCTCCGGCCGCGGCATCGGCTGCCGGCCGTCGGCACGCCGCCGGTCGATCCGCTGCCGGTCGCGTTCCTGCCGGACGGGTCGGCGTTCCTCTGCCGCGGGGCCGGGGCGACGGTCGAACTCCGCGACACGGCCACCGGCCGGGTGCGGACCAGCTGGCAGTTCCAGCGGGCGTGGCCGCGGGTGCTCGCTGTCGCGCCGGACGGCCTCACCGCGATGGCCGCCGTCCGCGGCGGGACCGTCGTGTTCTGGGATTTGGAATAATTTCCCGGCAAGTCGCGAACCTCGCGGCGTTCGCCCGCGTCCTATTCGCACACCAACGGGGTCCGGCCATGTGGAATCAACGCACGAGCCAGTTCGACCAACCTCCCATCGGGTAGTCCCGCGCCAATCGTCGCACACCGCACGACGGCCGAGCCTCCCGACCTGGGACGCTCGGCCGTCGGTGCTTTTTTGCTCACAGTGGTGTGGCCTAACGGTAAGGCGGCTCTCTGTTAAAGAGTCGGATGCTGGTTCGAATCCAGCCACCACTGCTTCGATCGCGGAACTCGGAACGCGGAGTGTGGAATGCAAAACCGGTCCAGGGTGGCGGGTTTCCATTCCGCGTTCCGCGATCCGCGGTCCGCGCTCCAAACACGGGGATCGGCTAACGGTAGGCCCGCGGACTCTGAATCCGCCGGTGAAGGTTCGAATCCTTCTCCCCGTACTGGAATAGTTGGGAGTTGATGGTTGGTAGTTGGTAGTCCGAAGCCGCAATCGGTCTCGCTCCCTGCTTCGGACTATCAACTACCAACCATCAACTCCCAACTGCTTCGGAGTCGTCCAACGGTAGGACCCCGCGCTTTGAACGCGGCGATGCTGGTTCGAGTCCGGCCTCCGGAACTGTCACGACCCTCACGGCGAGCCTCCGGGTGACGCGGCCTCACGGCCCGCCCCGGAGGCTCGGCCATTTCTCGGCCGCCCGCGCGGTATCATGACCCTCCTCACGGCCCGGAGGCGGTCATGCGGTGGTCGGTGGCGCTGGCCACGTTCAACGGCGGCAAGTACCTCGCCGCCCAGCTCGCGTCGGTCGCCGCCCAGACCCGGCTGCCGGACGAGTTGGTCGCGTGCGATGACGCCTCTACCGACGACACCGTCGGCATTCTCGAACGCTTCCGGGCGACGGCCCCGTTCCCGGTTCACGTTCACGGCAACCCGACGACGCTCGGCCCGACGCGGAACTTCGACCGGGCCGTCGCGCTCTGCACCGGGGACGCGATCGCGCTGTGCGACCAGGACGACGAGTGGTTGCCGGAGAAGCTCGCCCGGTTCGACGCGGCGCTGGCCGACTGGAGAATCGGACTGGTGGCGGCCGACCTCGACCTGATCGACGCGGACGGGAAGCCGCTTGGCCGGCGGATGTGGTCTGAGGTTCCGTTCACCCCGGCGATGCGGGCGGAAGCGGAGGCCGGCTTCGGCCCGCGGCTGTGGCTGCGCGGCAACACCGTCACCGGGGCCGGGATGGCGTTCCGCGCCGACTTGCGGGGAGTGCTGCAACCGTTCCCGCCGGCGTGGGACCACGACGCCTGGGTCGCGTTCGCGACGGCGGCCGTCACGGGCGTGCGGTTCCTGCCGGAGCCGCTGACGCGCTACCGCGTCCACCCGCAGCAGCAGATCGGCATCGAGCCGCGCGGCGTCGGGCGGCAGGTCCGGTCGGCCCGGCGGCGCGCCGCGGCGGACCTCGCGAAGGCGGCTGTTTGTTTCGACGCGGCCCTTCACCGGCTGAACCAATTCCCCGGTCGGTTGCGCGACCCGGAGTTGTTGGGGCACGTCCGGAACAAGGCGGCGTTCATGCGCGTCCGGCAGCGGATGCACGAGGGCGGGCGGTTCGGGCGGGTCGTCCCGGCCGTGCGGGAACTGCTGGCCGGGAACTACGCGCGGTACGGCCGCGGGTGGAAGGGGTTCGCTGCGGACGTGCTCCTGTAGCGCGGTTCCCCTTGACGGCGTTCGTTCAAACGCGGTACTCCGTACCGCCATGCGAATCAGCACCCCGGTGTCCGTGGTCGTGCCGTGCTTCAACGAGCAGGCCGTCCTGCCCGCCCTGTACGAGCGGCTGACGGCCGCGTGCGCGCGGCTCCACACGGACTACGAGATCGTCCTCGTCAACGACGGGTCCCGCGACGGCACCTGGCAGGTGATGTGCGAACTCGCGTCGTTCGACCCGCGGCTGGTGTGCGTCAACCTGTCCCGCAACTACGGCCACCAGCCGGCGCTGTCGGCCGGGCTGAGCGAGTGCTCCGGCGAGGCCGTGCTGGTGATCGACGCCGACCTGCAAGACCCGCCGGAGCTTCTCCCCGAGATGCTCGCCGTCATGCGGCGGGAAGGGGCGGACGTGGTGTACGGCCGCCGTACCTCCCGCGCCGGCGAGCCGTGGTTGAAGCGGGTCGCGTCGCACGCCTACTACCGCGGCCTCGTGTGGCTGGCGGACGTGCCGATCCCGCCGGACGCGGGGGACTTCCGCCTCCTGTCACGCCGCGTCGTGGACGGCCTCTTGGCGATGCCGGAACGCCAGCGGTACGTCCGCGGCCTCGTGAGCTGGCTGGGGTACAAGCAGGTCCCGTTCGACTACCACCGTCAGCCGCGGGCGGCGGGGAAGTCGAACTACAACTTCCGCCGGCTGGCCGCCCTCGCGTGCGCCGGCGTCACCGGGTTCTCGACGCGGCCGCTGACGCTCGCCCTGCGCGTCGGCGGGCTGTGCCTGCTCGCGGCGCTCATCACCCTCGTGGCCGCTTTGTACGCATGGGCGAACGGCCCCCTTCCCGTCACCGGGTTGCTCGCGGCACTGATGCTCTTCCTGTCCGGCGGGCAGTTCCTGGCGCTCGGCGTAATCGGCACGTACCTCGGCCAGATGCACGCCGAGGTCCGCGGCCGGCCGCTGTACGTCGTCGATCGCATTGTCCGCAACTCCGCGTCGGCCGTCGTCCGGCCGGGGAACCGCCTCCCGACCGCGGCCTGACCGGTCGCAAGAACGGCGGCGGTTCTTACAATTCCCCGCATGAAGTACGCCATCATCATCCCGGACGGGTGCGCCGACGAACCGGTGGCCGCGCTCGGCGGCCGCACGCCGCTGCAGGCCGCGAACATCCCGAACATGGACCGCGTCGCGAAGCTCGGCCTCGTCGGGCTGTCGAACAACGTCCCGCCGACGCTCACCCCGGCGTCGGACGTGGCCACCCTCTCGCTGTTCGGGTACGACCCGCTCAAGGTCTACACCGGCCGCGCCCCGCTCGAAACCGCCGCGATGGGCATCACGCTCGGGCCGAACGACTGGGCGATCCGGTGCAACCTCGTCCACGTGCCGGACGGCCACATGCGGGACTTCACCGCCGGGCACATCTCCAGCGAAGACGGCGGGCCGCTGATCCGCGAGCTGCACAAGCACCTCGGCGGGAAGGAAGTCGCCGGCGGCGTCCTCGAGTTCCACCCCGGCGTGCAGTACCGCAACATCCTCGTCTGGCGCGGCAAGTCGAGCGAGGCCCCGTTCGTCGGATTGAAAACGCAGGCCCCGCACGACGTGCCGGACCAACCGGTCGAGAAGTACCTTCCCCAGGGGCCGGGCGGCGAGATTCTGAAGGAGCTGATGGAGGCGAGCAAGCCGATCCTCGCGAATCACCCCGTGAACCAGAAGCGGATCGCCGAGGGGAAAAAGCCGGCGACGCAGGTGTGGCTGTGGGGCCAGGGGAAGGCCCCGGTGGTTCGACCGTTCCAGGAACTCTACGGCAAGCGCGGGGCGATCATCTCGGCCGTGGACCTCGTCCGCGGCGTCGGGCAGCTCATCGGCTGGGGGCGGATCGACGTGCCCGGCGCGACCGGCTACCTCGACACCGACTACGCCGCGAAGGGGCGGTACGGCGTCGCGGCGTTGAAAGATTACGACCTGGTGTGCGTCCACGTCGAGGCCCCGGACGAGGCGTCGCACGAGGGGAAGGCGGACGAGAAGGTGAAGGCGCTCGAGCGGATCGACGAGCACATCGTCGGGCCGCTCCTGGAGGCCCTGCCGAAGCACGGCGACTGGCGCATCCTGGTGGAACCGGACCACCGGACGACGCTAAAGACGCGCGCCCACGCCTACGGCGCGGTCGCGTTCGCCGCGGCCGGCACGGGCGTCCCGGCGGGCGGGCAGAGTAGTTACGATGAAGTTTCCGCGTCGAACGGCCCGCGGAGCTTTGATCCGGGCTGGGAATTGATGAAATGGTTCCTGGGCTGATAGTAGTAGGCACACTCCGTGTGCCGTCTGCTGTCGGCCGCGGCGACTCGGGCGAACTCGCCGGGCGCATGAACGAGACGGCACACGGAGTGTGCCTACTACTCTGGGTTACCACCAACTCCGTGCCGGCCTCCGCGACGGGAAGGAGACGGCACACGGAGTGTGCCTACTACTTTGAGACCCCTCCCCATGCCCCGCGTCACGCTCCTCGCCTCCGTCTTCGCCCTCGCCGTGCTCGTCGCGGCCGTGCGGCCGACCCGCCACACCCGCGCCGAGGACGCCGCCGCCGGCAAGCTGCCGGTCAAGCTCGCCGTCGTCCTCGTGTTCGACCAGATGCGGGGCGACTTCGTCGAGAAGTGGCGGCCGCTGTTCGGGGCCCGCGGGTTCCAGCGGGTCCAGAACGGCGGGGCGTGGTTCGCGAACTGCTACTACCCCTACGCGAGCACCAGCACCGGGCCGGGGCACGCCGCGATCCTCAGCGGGGCGACGCTCGACAAGACCGGCATCATCAACAACGAGTGGTACGACCGCGCCGCCGCCCAGCAGGTGTACTGCGCCGGGTCCGACCGGTACGAGTTCGTCCCCGCCCCGCCGCCGGCCGCCCCGACGACGAGCGCCAAGCAGGACGAGACGGCGAAGAAGCCGAAGGCCGTCGGCAACCCGGACCGGATGCTCGCCGAGACGGTCGCGGACGTGCTGAAGCGGACGCACCCGGCGGGCAAGGTGTTCGGCCTGTCGCTGAAGGACCGGTCCGCCATCCTGCCGTGCGGCAAGAAGCCGGACGGCGTGTTCTGGTTCACCGGCAAGTTCGTCACGTCCACGTACTACACGGACGCCGTGCCGTACTGGGTGGCCGCGTTCAACGCCTCCGGGCTGGCCGAGCGGTGGTTCAACAGGCCCTGGGAGAAGGCGCGGCCGGGGCTGAACTACGCCGCGTACAGCGGCCCGGACGACGTGAAGGCGGAGAGCAGCGCGAACGGCCGGACGACCACGTTCCCGCACAAGATGACCGGCGGCAAGGACAAGGTTCAGAAGGAGTACTACGACGCGCTCGCGAACTCGCCGATGGGCAACGAGCTGCTCCTCGCGTTCGCGCGGACGTGCATCCAGGCCGAGCGGCTGGGGCAGGACGACGCGCCGGACCTGCTCGTCGTCAGCTTCTCGTCGAACGACCTGATCGGCCACACGTTCGGCCCGGACTCGCAGGAGGTGCTGGACGTGACGCTGCGGTCCGACGACGTGCTGGCGAACCTGCTGGACTACCTGGACGCGACCGTCGGCGTCGGCAACTACTCGGTGACGATCTCCGCCGACCACGGCGTCTGCCCGCTGCCGGAGGTCGCCGCCGCGACGCTCCCGGAGGCGAAGGACGCGACGCGGGTGAGCGTCGTCAAGCTGATGGTCGGGGCCGAGTCGATGCTCCGGGCGAAGTTCGGCAAGCCGGTCGGCCCGGAGGAGAAGGCCGAGGACCTCGGCGACGAGGCCAAGGCGTCGAAGGGCAAGGCCGGGCTGTGGATCGAGGCCGTGCCCGCGCCGTGGATTTACCTGAATGCCCGGCAGGTGGAGGCGAAGAACCTGGACCGCAAGGTGGTGGCGAAGGAGCTGGCCGACTGGCTGAAGCGGCAGCCGGGCATCCAGACGGCGTACACGGCCGACGAGATCGCGACGACCGCGAACCCGAGCGAGCAGTTGCGGCTGGTGCAGCGGTCGTTCGTGCCGGACCGGGCCGGGGACGTGTACGTCGTGCTGAAGCCGTACCACCTGATCGGCGACCCGCTGAAGGCGAAGGGGACCAGCCACGGCACCCCGCACCTATACGACCGCCACGTCCCGCTGATGGTGTTCGGCCCCGGCGTCGCGCACGGCCGACTCACGGAGGGCGTCACGCCGCAGCACACGGCCGCGATCGTGTCGCACTTCCTCGGCCTGCCGAAGCCGAAGGATGCGATGTACGACGTGCCTTCGACCTTACTCGCCCGTTGACGGGTTTTTCCATGTTCCTTTCTTCCCAAATCCTCGGCCGCGTCCACGTGGTGCGCGGCGACATCACGAAGCTGGCCGTGGACGCCATCGTCAACGCGGCGAACGAGTCGCTACTCGGCGGCGGCGGGGTGGACGGCGCGATCCACCGGGCGGCCGGGCCGGAGTTGCTCGCCGCGTGCCGCGCGCTCGACGGCTGCCGGACCGGGCGGGCGAAGGCCACCCGCGGCTACCGGCTGCCGGCGAAGCACGTCATCCACACCGTCGGCCCGGTGTACGCCGACGGCCGGTCCGGGGAGCCGGACCTGTTGCGGTCGTGCTACGTCGAGAGCCTGAAGCTGGCGAAGGAACTCGGGGTGGCGTCCGTGGCGTTCCCGTGCGTCTCGACCGGCGTGTACGGCTACCCGAAGGCGGCGGCGTGCGCCATCGCCGTGGACGCCGTGCTGGAGTGGCTGGCGGCCAACGACGTGCCGAAGCAGGTGACGTTCTGCTGCTTCGGCGCGGACGACGAGCAGTTGTACCGCGACCGGCTCGCGGCCGTGTGACGTGGGCAGAATGTGGACGCCGGTGGGCACATAGTAGTAGAGGCACACTCCGTGTGCCGTCTGCTGTCGGCCGCGGAGACTCGGGCGAACTCCCCGCGGCATGAAGGAGACGGCACACGGAGTGTGCCTACTACTATGTCGGCACGCATCGTGCATTTCCCCGGCCGACGCGATACCATATCCGCACGAGGAGAACCCATGACCCGCACGTTGCTCGCGCTCGTTCTCGCCGCCGTCGGCCCGCCGCTGTTCGCGCAACAGGAGCCGCCGAAGGGCGAGGAGCTGCCGCCGGCCCCGAAGGCCGACGCGAAGTCCGAACTCACCGCCCTCCAGCCGGACAAGTCGCTGTACCTGGAGAAGAAGCCGGACGGCTCCCGCCGCGTCCTGGTCGTCGCGGAAGTCTGCCTCCGCGAGGGGCCGCTCGAAGTCTTCGTCACCAAGAAGGGGACGAAGGAGCACGAGTCGATTCTGCGAATTTCCCAGGACGCGCGGTTCATCCACGCGGCCCTCGAAGCGGCCGGGGCGAAGGTCGGCACGCCGGTGCAGTTCGTGAACCCGAAGACGATGGAGGACGACTACAAGGCCGCGACCGGGCCGGTCATCAAGGCGACCGTCCACTACACGAAGGACGGCAAGGCCCACACGCACGCGGCCCAGGAGTGGGTGACGAACAAGAAGACGAAGAAGCCGATGACCGACGACTGGGTGTTCGCCGGCGGGCGGTTCATCAAGAACCCGGACGCGCCGAACGCGCCGCCGTTCTACAGCGCGAACAACGGCGTCGTGCTCGGGCTGTCCAACGACTACGACGCGATGCTCGACCTGCCGGTCCAGGTGACAAAGGACGACGCCTTCCTGATCTACGAGGCGCGGACGGAAAAGATTCCGCAAATCACGTCGAAGGTGTGGCTGATCCTGGAGCCGGAGGCGGCGAAGAAGAAGTGACCGCCATCGAAACCCACCGCTTGCAAGCCGTCGATTACTTCCGCGGTTTGCAGGACCGCATCTGCGACCGGCTGTCGGCCCTCGACGGCACGGCGTTCCGCGAGGACGCCTGGGACCGCGACGGCGGCGGCGGCGGGCGGTCTCGCGTCCTCGAGAACGGCAACGTGTTCGAGAAGGCCGGCGTCAACTTCTCCGAAGTGTTCGGCGAGATGGACCCGCAGTTCGCGAAGCACCTGCCCGGCGACGGGACGCGGTTCACCGCCGCCGGGGTGTCGCTCGTGCTGCACCCCCGCAGCCCGCTCGTGCCGACGGTCCACGCGAACTTCCGGTTCCTGACGAAGGGCGACGCCGCGTGGTTCGGCGGCGGCGGCGACCTCACCCCGTACTACCCCTTCAAGGAAGATGTCGTCCACTTCCACCGCACGTGGAAGGCGGTGTGCGACAAGCATGCGGCCGTCGCGAACCACGCGAAGATGAAGCACGACTGCGACGAGTACTTCTTCCTCAAGCACCGGAACGAACCCCGCGGCGTCGGCGGCATCTTCTTCGACTACCTCGGGACCGGCGCGGACCGCGACACCGTGTTCGCGTTCGTCCGCGACGCGGGGGATGCGTTTTTGGAGAGCTACGTCCCGATCGTGGAGCGGCGGCGGGGGCTGGCGTGGACGCCGGAGCAGCGGGCGTTCCAGGAGTACCGCCGCGGGCGGTACGTCGAGTTCAACCTCGTGTACGACCGCGGCACGACGTTCGGGCTGCGGACGAACGGCCGGGTCGAGAGCATCCTGATGAGCCTGCCGCCGGTGGTGCGGTACGTGTACGACTACCGGCCCGCGGCCGGGACGCCGGAGGCGGAGCTGACCGACTACTGGCTCAAGCCCCGCGACTGGGCGGGCGGCGGGGCCTGAACCGGCCCGATGCCCAGCGCCTCGATCCGGCGGCCGAGGCGGGTGCGGAACACGCCGAGCAACGCCGCCGCCTCCGTCTGGTTGCCGTTCGCCCGCCGCAGCGCCATCGCGATCAGCCGCTTCTCCACGGCCGTGAGAACCTCGTCCAAGTTCAACTTCCGCTCCGGCGGCGGGGCCGGGTTCGCCGCGATCAACGCCCGCTCCCGCACGTACCGCGGCAGGTGCGCCACTGACACCGGGGTGTCACCCGCGCGCACGGCGGCGGCCGTCAGCGTCTCGACGAGTTCGCGGAAGTTCATCGGCCACGGGTAGGCCCGCAGCACCGGGAACACGTCCGGCGACACGCTCACCGATAACTGCGCGACGATCAGCGGCAGGTCGTCGAGTCGGTCCCGCAGCGGCGGTAGATGCAGTTCCAGCACGGAAAAATCGGTCTGAAATTCCTCCCGCAGCCGGCCCGCCGCCACGTCCACGGCCGCCGTGTTCGTCGAAGAACAAATCAACCGCGGCGGGTGCGGTGCGGTCCGCACCCAGTCCGCGAGTCGCTGTTGCAGGTCGCGGGGAAGCGCGGCCGGCGACTTCAGCAACAGCGTGCCGACCTTCCCGCTCGCGGCCAGGCCGCCGTGGCCGAACAGAAGTGCGTCGATCAGGTACGGCTGAAGTCCGGCGCAGTCGCACGCCAGGAACGCCCGCTCGCGGAGCGGCGAGTTGTGGTGGACGACGCGGGCGGCCTTCTCCTTGCCGCCGCCGGGTTCGCCGACGATCCAGACCGGGGCCGTCGTCTGCGCCGCGAGCCGGAGTTGGTTCAACAGCCGCTCGCCGGCCGGGGTGTCGCTCGCGAGCCGGTCGAAGTTGAACGCGGCGGCGTGCCGGTCGCGGGCGGCGGCGACGGCGGCGGGCAGCTTCTTCGCGGGAACCGCCGGCTGCGGCTGCACCACGTCGATGACGCCTATGAACCCGCTCGCGCCGTCGGCGGCGGTCAGCGGAACGAACGTGATGTCCCACCACGGCGGTCCGGCCTTCGCCGGCGGGGCGGGGCGGCGGACGCGGACGACCTGTCCGGCGACGGCGTCCGGCGGCGGCGAGAGGGCGCGGAACAGCGGCTCGATCTTCCCGGACCGCACGCACGCCCGGCCGACGGCGTCGGCGGCGGCGGTCTTGGTGAGTTGTTCCCACGCGGCGTTGACGAACCGGATGCGCCGCGTGCGGTAGAGCACGAACAGCGGCTTGGCGGACTGTTGAAGGAGCGCCGGCCACCGCTCGCGGCGGGGGGCGGGATCGTCCGGCGGGGTCATGTCGCCAATATAGCGGAACCCGCGGTTGTCGCGGCGGCTCTTCGATCCGAAGGGGCGACTTGGTTTTCGCCCCGGAGGGGCGCGGGAGTGTAGCCACGGGTGGAGCGCAGCGGAACCCGTGGAAGGGACGCGCAGGGATTTCTGCCCCGGAGGGGCAGCGGGACGTGGGGCGTTTCTTCCGCCGCCCCTCCGGGGCGGGTGCATTGGGACGGTTTCCACGGGTTTCACCCGTGGCTACAGCCCGCGGCCCCATCCGGGGCCGAAAACCAGACGCCCTGTCCGGGGCAGATAACGGGTCACCGGGAGTGTCAACACACACGGGCGTCGGGTTCCCCCGACGCCCGCGGTTGCGACTTCAATTACTTCCTTACCGGCGGAAGATGCGGCTCAGCAGCCCGGTGCGGGTCCGCATCCGGCTGCTCGTGGTGGTCGTCGTCGGCTCGTAAGCCATCACCGTCGGCGTGACGGTCATCGGCGTCGGGGCCGTCGTGACCACGTCGCCGGTGGTCGTCGGCTTCGTCGTGGTCGTCGTGGTCCCGCTCGGCATCGGCATCGGCGTCGGGATCGGGCTTTGCGACATCATCACCGGCGCGGTCATCGTGACCGGCGCGGTGTAGCTGGCCGGCGTCACCGTCGCGCGGGTGCGGCGGCCGAACAGCCCGCGGCGGCGGGTCGTTTCCGTCACCGGGGTCGATTGCGTGACCACGGCCGTCGGCAGCGCGGCCGGGGTCATGACGACCGGGGCGGGCGTGGTGGTCGGGGTGGTCGGGGTTTCGGCCGAGGCCGAGAGGCCGGTGAGGGCGAACGCCCCGGCGATCAACAGACGACGTGCGAACATGCTGCTTCTCCTGCAGTGGGAATCCGTCCCGGATCGGCGGCACGCGAAGGCGGCCCCCGCCGCCCGACCCGCCTCCGCGGGCCGTACCGGCCGTCCGTGGGGACTATGTTCGCACCCGCGGGCGAAAGTTCAACCCTTCGGGAGGAAAAATCAGAGGTCAGAGGTCAGAGGTCAGACGTGGCGGAATTTGTCTTTGCTGATCTCTGACTTCTGACTTCTGACTTCTGACCTCCGACCTCTGTTGCCCCGACCGTCAGCGGTAAAATGACCGGATGACCAACTTCGCGGCGGTGAAGCACGACTCGCTGGTTCGCTACCTGGCCCGGCACGTTTCCGGCGAGGTCCGGTTCGACGACACGTCCCGCAAGCTCTACGCCACGGACGCCAGCCACTACCAGATTCCGCCGCTCGGCGTCGTCGTCCCCAAGACCGAGGAAGACCTGCAAGTCGCCGTGCAGATCGCGGCCGACCTGGGCGTGCCGATCACCGCCCGCGGCGGCGGCACGTCGCTGTCCGGGCAGTCGATCGGCCCCGGCATCGTCCTCGACTGCTCGAAGTACCTCAACCGCGTCGGCGAGGTCGATGTCGCGAACCGCACCGTCCGCGTCCAGCCGGGCGTCGTGCTCGACCAGCTGAACCGCGAACTCGCCAAGCACGACCTGCTGTTCGGCCCGGACGTGGCGACGGCCAGCCGGGCGACCATCGGCGGCATGATCGGCAACAACTCGGCCGGGTCGCGGTCGATCCGGTACGGCAAGACGATCGACCACGTCCGTAGTTTGACCGCTATCCTCTCCGACGGCACGCGGACGACGTTCGGGGCGCTCACGCCGACGGAGAAGCAGCAGAAGCTCGAACGCCGGGACCGCGAGGGGGACATTTACCGGACCGTCGAACGGGTGGTCACTTCCAACGCGGAAGAAATCTCGCGCCGCTTTCCCAACATCGTGCGGCGCGTCAGCGGGTACAACTTGCCGGACGTGCTTTCGGGTCTCGGGTCTCGGGTCTCGGGTATCGCAGAAGAAGACGCCGGGGGTTTGCGAAACCCGATACCCGATACCCGACATACCCGAAGCCTCGTCCCCCTCGTCGTCGGCAGCGAGGGGACGCTCGCCGTCGTGACGGCCGCGGAGCTGGCGCTCGTGCCGCGGCCGAAGCACCGCGGGCTGCTCGTGCCGCAGTTCGACTCGCTGCGGGCGGCGCTCGACGCACTCGCGGTTTGCCTGGAGTTCCAGCCCACGGCCGTCGAGCTGATGGACGAGCTGCTGCTGAAGCTCGCGCGGGAGCAGCGGGCGCTGAAGCACGCGATGGGCGCGATCCGCGGCACGCCGGCGGCCGTGCTCATGGTCGAGTTCATCGGCGACACGCCCGGCGAGGTGAACGATCTCGTCGAGAGGCTGTCCGCGAAGCTCCGCGGCGCGCGGGGGTTGACGGCGGCCGTGACCGCGACCGACCCGCACCTCCGCGACCCGCTGTGGAACCTGCGGTCGGCGGCCGTGCCGCTCCTGTACGGGATGCCCGGCGACGGCAAGCCGGTCACGTTCTGCGAGGACACGGCCGTGTCGCCGGAGAAGCTGCCGGAGTTCGCGAGTCGGTTCCGCGAGATCTTCCACAAGCACGGCACGGACGGCACGTTCTACGGCCACGCGAGCGTCGGGTGCTTGCACATCCGCCCGGTGCTGAACCTGCACGACCCGGACGACGTGACGCGGATGCGGGCGATCATGACGGACGTGACCGACCTCGTGCTGGAGTTCGGCGGGTGCCTGAGCGGCGAGCACGGCGACGGCCTCGTGCGGTCCGAGTGGAACCGCAAGATGTTCGGCGACGCGATCTACGACGGCTTCCGCGAAATCAAACGCGCCTTCGACCCGGCGAACGTGCTGAACCCCGGCAAGGTCGTGGACGGCCCGGCGATGGAGGAGAACCTCCGGTTCGAGCCGGGCCACGTGATCGGCGACCCGAAGACGGTATTCGACTACGGTGCGCAGGGCGGGTTCTTCCGGAGCATCGAGCTGTGCAACGGCGCGGGCGTGTGTCGGAAGACGCAGGGCGGCGGGATGTGCCCGAGCTACCGCGCCACGATGGACGAGAAGGACACGACGCGGGGGCGGGCGAACGCGCTGCGGTTGGCCCTCACGGGCCAGGGTATGGGGAATGGGGTATCGGGTATGGCAGAGAAGAAGCCGGCGGTGACTTCTTCCGACCATACCCCACACCCCATACCCCATACCCCGGACGCGCTCGCGTCGCGTTGGATCGCCGACGTGATGGACCTCTGCCTGTCGTGCAAGGCGTGCAAGGCCGAGTGCCCGAGCAATGTCGATCTCGCGAAGTTGAAGGCCGAGTGGCAGCACGCGTACTACCGCCGGCGGCCGCGGCCGGTCGGCCACCTCATGCTGAAGAACATCGACTGGCTGTCGCCGCTCGCGGCGCGGGTCGCGGGGCCGCTCAACTGGCTCGGCCGCCGCGGCGTCCTCCGCCGGGCGATGCAGTGGGCCACGGGGTTTGATCGCCGCCGCAGCCTGCCGGAGTTCCACCGCAACCACCTCCGCCGCTGGTTCGCCCGCCGAGTACCGAGTACCGAGTACGCAGTACCGAGAACCCAGTACGGAGTACCGAGTACCGAGTACCGAGTACCCAATACCCGGAAGGTTATCCTGTTGGACGATTGCTTCACCACGTTCCAGGAGCCGCACATCGGCCGCGCGGCAGTGGAGGTACTCGAACGCGCCGGGTACGCGGTCGAGCTGGCGAACGTCTGCTGCGGCCGGGCAATGATCTCGAAGGGGTTCCTCACGGCCGCGAAGGCGCTCGCCGAGAGCGGCGTCGCGAAGCTGGCCGCCGCCGTCGCGGACGGGACGCCGATCCTCGGGCTGGAGCCGAGTTGCGTCCTGACGCTCGCCGACGAGTGGCCGGAACTGGTGCCGGGGCCGGACGCGAAGCGGGTGGCGGAATCGGCGTTTCTCGTCGAGGCGTGGCTGGCGGGTCAGGCCGCAGAAGGCAAGTGCGAGTTGAAGGTGTCGCCGGGCGCGGGCAAGGCGCTGTTCCACGGGCACTGCCACCAGAAGGCGCTGGTCGGCGTCGGCGGGACGCAGGCGGCGCTGAAGCTCGTGCCGGGGCTGGACGTGACGACGCTCGACGCCGGGTGCTGCGGCATGGCCGGGGCGTTCGGGTACGAGCAGGAGCACTACGACGTGAGCGTGAAGATCGCCGGCTTGCAGCTCCTGCCGGCGTTGGCGGCCGACCCCTACGCGACGGTGATCGCGACGGGAACGTCGTGCCGCCACCAGATCCGCGACCTCACCGGGCGGCCCGCCGTCCATCCGGTGGAGCTGCTTCAATAATAGTAGGCACACTCCGTGTGCCGTCTGCTTTGGGTCGCAGCGACTCGGACGAACTCTCCGGGCGCATGAACGAGACGGCACACGGAGTGTGCCTACTACTATCGCAGCGTCTTTTTCGCCGCCGCCGCGGCCCGGCGGACGGCCGGCTCCGCGTCGGCCGTCCAGGTGTCCAGCGCCTGCACGAACGCCGCGTCGCCGTACCGCAGCGTCGCGAGCTGGCCGATGCAGTGCCCGCGGACCACGCCGGTCGTGTCGTTCATCGCCCCGTGTAGCAGCGCCGCCAGCACGTCCGGGTGCTTCGCGTAGGCCGACTCCGCCAGCGCGGTCGCGTTCTCCATGCGGAACGACGGCCGCTTGTGCCCCTTCAACTGGTCGATCATCACCTGCACGTCCACCGGCAGCGCCGCCTCGACGGCCCGCGCCACGACCGGCACGGCCCCGCTCGGCACGCCCGTCGGGGCGGGCGGCAGCGACACGCTCGGCAGCGGCAGCGGCGGCGGTTCGACCGCCGGCATCGGCAACACCGTCGGCAGGGGCGGCGGTTCCACGGCGGGCGGGGCCGTCACGACCGGCGGCGCGTCGATCGGCGGGATCGGCGTCGTGGGGATCGGCGGGATCGCGACGGTCGGCTTCTCCACCGCCGCGGCCGGCTGGCTGTCGAAGATGCCGGTCGCGGCGCTCGGCCTCGCGTCCGCGGCGATGCTCGGGATCGACAGCCCTTCCGCAACCGGGGAAACCTCGGCCTTCGGGATCGGCGGGATCGTCGCCGCCGCGACCGACGGCATCACGACCGGACTCACCTGCGCCACCTTGATCGTGGGCTGCGGCTCGGGGGCGGGAACGGCCGCTTGCCGCGGCGGCTCCGGTAGAACCGCGACCGGCGGCGGCCGCACGCCCACCCGCGGCGCGGGCAGGTCTTTACTCTTCTGGCCGAAGACGTTGCTCAGCACGGACGGCGAATCCGCGGCCACCGTCGTCCCCGCCGGGTACGGCGTTCGCGCGGTCATGGCCGCCGGCGTCGTCGCGGCCCCGGCCAACAGCGGGTCGGCCTTCCGGTCGCGGGCCTGCGGCAGCGCCCCGGCCGGCACTTGCTCCGCCGGCACGAGCCGCTCGCCGGCCTTCGTCTTGTTCGTCGCGTACTGTTGCTGGTTCGGGAACGAGCCGAACAGCGGCCGCGGCGTGCCGCGGGGAAGGGGGGCCGTCGTCGGCGGCGGTGGCGGGACGTACCCCGTCGTCGCGGCCACGGCCGTCGGTTTCGGCGCGGGCGGCGGTGTCGTCGTCGTGCCGAGGACGTTCGGGTTCGTCAGCGTGTACACGACGCCGGACGCGAGGTCCTTCACGTCCGTCAGGTACGTGCCGTCCGGCAGCTTCTCGCTCTTCACCACCTGGACGCGGCGCTCCGGCTGCCCGGCCGTCTTCATGACGTACACCGGGCCGTCCACGGCCGTGTTGGAAGATGAACCGGCGGGCGGGTTCGCGGGCGGCGCTTGAGCCGTGGCGAATCCGACCCAAGCCGCGGTGGTCGCGAGCGACCCGACCCACACCCGCCGGTTCATGGCCTGCCTCCGTGCTGGCCCCGGCGCGTCCGTGCGCCGAGAGACATCCGTGTCTGTCGAATGTATCGGCCGCAGCGGACGGCGGAGTTGAGGGGAATGTTCGGGGGCTGCGGAAGAGGGGGAAGCGGGGGGATTGTGGACGACAATGTGGCGAGCCGAGCGGCGTAAGCCGCCGGGTGAGGGCGCGTTACCCGGCGGCTTACGCCGCTCGGCTCGCCGTCAGCCCGTTTTCTTGAGTTGAACCTGGCACGCCCCGTTCGCGCACGGGACGAGCTTGAACCGGTTCCGCGCCACCCACCGGTAGACGCGGTTGCCCAGCCACAGCACGCCGGGGACGTAAAGCAGCGGCGCGACGAACATCGTCGCCGGCAGCCGCCACGCGATCCAGCGGAACGCCGAGAACCCGGCGAACGCCCGATCCCGGCCCGGCGGGACGACGTGCATCTCGTCCAGCAGCTTCTGCGGGTCGAGTTCGACCGCCGCGTCCGGCAGGTTGTCCACGTCGCGGGCGCTCTGGAAGTGCAGCCGCTTGAACCAGTCGAGCGCCTTCAGGATGCGGACCGACCGCTGGCAGAAGCCGCAATCGCCGTCGTACAGCACGATTCCCTGGTCCGCGATGGCTTGCATGATACGCCCTCTCTTCCCCATCTTAACCGCCGGGCCGCTGCTCGCCGCAACCGGGCCGGTAGAATGTCGGCACAAAGTAGTAGGTACACTCCGTGTGCCGTCGGCTTCCTCGGTGCAACCGCTCCCGCGGGTTCTCGAAGACTCGACCCCGTGAAGACGGCACACGGAGTGTGCCTACTACTATTTCGAGGCCAACCCGATGTCTTCCAACCCCCCGGCCGCGAGGCCCGTCACCGTGCCCGAGTTCCGCGCGGCGAAGGGCGTCCGCAAGCTCGCCGTCGTCACCGGCTACGACTACACGGCCGCCCGGTTGCTCGACCTCGCCGGCGTGGACGCCATCCTCGTCGGCGACTCCGTCGGCATGGTCGTGCAGGGCCACCCGCACCCGCTGCCGGTCACGCTGGCCGAAATGCTCTACCACACGAAGTGCGTCCTCCGCGGGGCGAAGCGGGCGCTCGTCATCGGCGACCTGCCGTTCCTGAGCTACCAGGACTCGCCGCGGCGGGCGGTGCGGAGCGCCGGGAAGTTCCTGAAGCTCGGCGCGGCCGCGGTGAAGCTGGAGGGCGGCGAGCGGGTGGCGGACCACATCGCCGCGTGCGTGGCGGCGGACATTCCTGTTGTCGGCCACGTCGGGCTGACGCCGCAGTCGTACCAGCGGCTCGGCGGGTTCAAGGTCCAGCGGGACGCCCCCCGCATCTTGGCCGATGCGCGGGCAGTCGAGCAGGCCGGGGCGTTCGCGCTCGTCATCGAGAGCGTGCCGCCGGCCATCGCGGACGAGGTGACGAAGGCGGTGGGCATCCCGACGATCGGCATCGGCGCGGGGGCCGGGTGCGACGGGCAGGTGCTGGTGTTCCACGACCTGCTCGGCCTGTTCCCGGACTTCCGGCCGAAGTTCGCGAAGGCGTTTGCGGAGTTGGGGGCCGCGACGACGACGGCCGTGGCCGCGTACTGCCAGGCCGTCCGCGACGGCAGCTTCCCCGGGCCGGAACACACGTTCAAGTGAGGGCCGCGGATGCTCGTCCTTTCCCACCTCAAGCAGTCCGTGGACGCGCTGGCGTTCTCGCCCGACGGGTCCACGCTCGCCACCGGCGGGACGAGCGAGAAGGCCGGCGTTCAACTCTGGAATCTGGCAACGCAGTCGCGGGCCGATCCGCCGCCACCGGTCCCTGCCGCGGTCTACAACTTGCTCTGGATCGACCACCCGAGCCGCATGCTTGTTGTCGGCACGCGGGGGTTCGGAACCTACTTCCTTCGCCCGCTAGACAACGTCTTGGCGATCATCCGACCGCCTAGTAGTTTTCTTCTCGCCGGCGCAGGCCCCCGAGACAAAGTTTGGTCCACGGAACGAGCCTCGCCCGCTCAGCCCGGTTTAGTTCAAGCACGCATAGACGTTCGCGGACAACTTCAGGACATCTGGCGAAGCCCTCTGCCTTCGCGCGGATGGGTCAGCAACGTGCTCGAAATCCTCGGCGGGCGACAAATCCTCTCGCTGGAATACGTACCGGAGGGGGACGGCTACATCGGGAGTTACCGCCTACTGGTGCGGTCCCAAAAGACGGGCGAAGAACTGGCCCGACTCGACTATGCGTGTCGGGATCGCGGCGTCCTTGCGACGACGCCTGACGGCCGCCTGTTCGCCGCCTCGAGTCGCACGAAGATATGGGCTTGGAAGGCGGACGAAGGGTTCCCTCGGCTGGCCGAGATTCGCAACGACGGCCGCCTGCACTTCACCGCCCTCGCCTTTCACCCGTCCGGCCGTTACCTCGCGGCCACGAACAACGACGCGACCGTGAAACTCTACGACACCGCGAGTTGGCAACTCGCGAAGACGTTCATTTGGGACATCGGCAAGATGCGGAGCATCGCGTTCTCGCCCGACGGCACGCTCGCCGCAGCCGGTAGCGACGCGGGCAAGGTCGTCATTTGGGACATTGACATATAGCGGTGGGCTTGCCCACCGTGTGGGTTCGAGTCTTCGAGAACCCGCGAGGACCTTCCCGCGTCCGGGACGTTCCCCCCCGCGCGGCGAGGTTCCCGCGGGCGGGAAGGCGCTCCTCCCGCGGGGACGTTCCGCCCATCGGAGGCAGTTCCCCGACGGAGGCAGGTGGTGCGGGTTCTCGCAAAGCCTCGAACCCGCACGGTGGGCAAGCCCACCGCTATCTGACGGAGGACCATCGTGCAAACCCTCGTCGCCGCCTGGGAGCCGGTTTGGCATCTCGCGTTCTCGCCGGCCGGCGGGCTGTACGCCCCGTTCTCGGCCGGCGTGTACGCCTGGCCGAACCCCGGCGCGGGCGGGCCGCCGGTCGTGCTGCCGTACCCGGAACGCGAGCAGTACTGGGATCGCGGGTCGCGGCGCGTGGGGTTCTCGCGGGGCGGCGGGCGGATGCTCCTCGACGGCGCGAACGTGGTCCTCCACGACGAGGCGACCGGCCGCGGCACGCCGGTCCCGTTCGACGCCCCGCTGCACCCGTTCGTCGTCGCCGAACTGTCGCCCGACGGCGGGTTCGCGGTGTTCGTGCAGTCGCAATCCGGGTGGCCGGCCCGCAGCCGAATCATCGGCCGGTCCCTCGCCGACCCGACGGTGAACGCCTGGACGGTGGACGAGGGGCGGTACGTGGACGCCGTCCGCGTCCTGGCCGACGGGGACCGGTTCCTGTCGTTCGAGCGGCCGGGGACCGTCCACGACTACGCCCGGGCCGTGACCCGCGACCTCCGCACCGGGGCCGCCGTCGGCGAGCAGCACCCGCACGAGGACCTCGTCCGGCGGGCCGGGTGGTACGCGCGGGCGGCCGCCAGCGGGGACCGGCGGCGGATGGCGGCCTTCCAGGACGACGGCGTGGCCGTGTTCGACCCGGCCGACGTGACGGCCCCGCCGGTCGTGTTGACGAACAAGCCCCGCCGGCCCGCCATTGCGGCCGTCGCGTTCCCCCCGGCCGCCGACCGGCTCGCGGTGACGGTCGGGCAGGCGGTGAAGGTGTTCGACCTCCGCACCCGCAAGGTGGTCCGGACGCTGACGTGGAACGTCGGCAACCTGGTCAGTCTCGCGTTCTCCGCCGACGGCACGCTCGCCGCGGCCGGGACCGACGCCGGGCGGATCGTCGTCTGGGACATATAGCGGCGGGCAGAGCCACGCCGCTATATTTCGATCATGCTCATCCTCGACGCCGGCTGCCCGGTCAGGGTTTTGCGGTTCGCGCCCGACGGCTGCCTGCTAGCCGGCAGCGGCTACCCGAACGGCCGCCACGAACCGCCCCGCGAGCCGGCGTTCATCGACGTGTGGACGCTGCCGGCCGGCACGCGGGTGCGCGTCCCGCTGGCCGACGGCAGTTGGAAGTTGCCGGAAGAACTGGCCGTCACGCCGGACGGCGCGGAGGCGTGGGCCGCCGTCAACGGACGACTCGTCAACTTCAACGTTGAGACCGGCGCGGTCCGACTGGACACCCACTTACTATCTTTCCACGCGATTGCCTTGTCGCCGGACGGCGACCGGGCCGTCCTCGCCCACGTCGAGTACGGCAACCAAACTCTTCACGGGGCCGTAGGGGTTTCACTCCGTTGGGAACGGAAACTTGAAGCGTGGAACGGCCGCCTCGCGGGGTTCCTACCGGACGGTGATCGGTTCGTAATGGCCCGAGAGAAACGAGTAGACATTCACAGCTTCGTCGCCACCGGGGAGTTGGTCGAATCACTTCGTTACCGCATCGCCGGCGTGTCCCAACCTCAACTCTCGCCGGACGGCCGCTACCTCGCCACCGTGGGCTACGGCAACATGTACGTCTGCGACCTGTCGTCCCCCGGCGCGTTCGGGAAGATCGACGGCGGCAGCAACTTCGGCGACTTCCGATCGTTCGCGTTCCACCCGGCCGGTCGGTCGCTGGCCGTCATCCACGGCGGCCCGACGCTGGTGAAGGTGTACGACCTCGCGACGCTGAAGCTGAAGCACAAGCTGAACTGGAAGCTCGGCGCGCTGCTCAGCGTGGCGTTCTCGCCGGACGGCACGCTCGCCGCCGCCGGCAGCGCGGACGGCCGCATCGTCGTGTGGGACGTGGACGAATAGAGGGGCTGCGTTACTTCTTCGCTTCCGTCTCCCGGACCCAACCGAGCAGGCTCGCCACGTCGATCCCCAGGAGTTGCTGCGCCTCCGGCCGCACGGCGGCCGCGGGGGTCGTCGTCACGTCGATGCTCGCGGCCGTCACGCGGCCGAGCTTGCCGCCGCTGCGGTCGGAGACGATCAGCGTCCACGTCCCGCGGGCCGGCAGGCCGTCGAACCCGGACAGCGCCTCCTCCGGCCGGTACGACCCGACGAACGGCGACGCCGCCTTCGAGATTAGCGTCCGGGCCTCGTCGTCGAACGTCGTGCCGCGGAACCCGCTGCCGGCCCCGCCGCGGCGCTCCACGAGCGTGACCGTCTTACCCGACGGCGAGCGGAGCTGGACGACGAGGTCGCCGACGTTCTGGTGCTCGATGAACACGTAAAGGTTCACGTCCGCGACCGCGCCGTCGCGGGTGACGGCCAGCGGGACCTCCAGCGTGCCGCCGTCCGGGATCGCGGCCGGCAGGGCCACCGCCGGGGCCGGGGCGGCGAGCGTCGCCGTGCCGACGAACCTGTCCGTCGGCTCGCCGTTGACCGCGTTCCCGTTCTGGTTCATCCGGTTCGCGGCGATGTCGTACACGTCCACGCCGACCGTGGCCGTGTACGCGCCGACCGCCGACTGCGGGGCGAACGCGATGTCGAACTGCGTGGAGTTCGTGTTCGCCACCGCCGTGACGCTGACCGCCGCGAACGGGCCGGCCGGGCCGACGAGCCGCACGTCCGCCGGGGTGAAGGACCCGGCGTTGATCTTCTCGTTGAACGTGACCCGCACGCGGTCGAAAGATTGCGGCGCGGTCCCGGCGAAGGCGTGGGCCGTCACCCGCGCGCCGTCCGTCTCCCGCGTCGTCGCGGGCGGCGGCGAGACCGGCGGCGGGACGACCGGCGGCACGGCGGCGTCCAGCATCCGGGCGACGTTCAGCCGGCCGCCGGTGACCGTCTTCCCGGCCAGCGACGCGAGCGGGTCGACGGACGCCTTCAGCTTCGCGATGACCTGCTGGTACGTCAGCGCCGGGTTCGCGTCCCAGAGCAGGGCGATCGCGCCGCTGACGAACGGGGCGGCCATCGACGTGCCGCTGAGCGTGCCGTACCGGTTGTTCGGCAGCGTGCTGTACACGCCCGTCCCCGGCGCGGCGAGGGTGACCGTCTTCGCCCCCTGGTTCGAGTAGCTCGCGAACCGGTCGGCGGAATCGGTCGCGGCGACGGCGACGACGTTGTCCGCGGTCGCGCCGTAGTTGGCCGGGTAGAACGGGACGAGGTCGTTGTTCCCGCCGTCGTTCCCGGCCGACGCGACGAACACCATGCCGGCCGTCCGCGCCCGGCCGATGGCGCTGGCGAGCGTCGAATCGAACGTCGCCCCGCCCCAGCTGGCGTTCGCCACCTTCGCCCCGTTCGCGATGGCGTAGCTCAGCGCCCGGACGGCGTCGCTGGTGTACCCGGTCCCGCCGCCGGCGATGAACTTCAGGGCCATGACCTTGGCGGCCGGGTTGACGCCGCTGCCGCCGACGCCGTTCCCGCCGACCATGCCGAGGATGCCGGCGACGTGCGTGCCGTGCCGGTCGTCGTCCATCGGGTCGGCGTCGTTATTAACGAAGTCGTACCCGTACACGTCGTCGGCGAACCCGTTGCCGTCGTCGTCCACGCCGTTGCCGGGGACCTCCCGCGGGTTCCGCCACATGTTCGCGGCCAGGTCCGGGTGGGTGTAATCGACGCCCGTGTCGATGACGGCGACGACCGTGCTCCCGGTCCCGGTCGAGCGGGTCCAGGCGGCCGGGGTGTTGGTGATCGAGAGGCCGTACTGCGAGGGAATCGCGGGGTCGTTCGGCGTCGCGTTCAGCGCGAGGACGCGGTCCGGCTCGGCGCTGGCCACGTCCGGCTGGGCCGTGTAGAACCCGACGGCGTCCGCGACGGACGCGAACGGCAGCAGGTCCACGCGGTAGACGCCGAGGCCCAGCGGCGTGACGGCCTCCGCGAACGGCGGCTTGGCCGGGGCGGCCGCGCCGTCGGCGACGCTGACGAGCACGCGGTCCGGGGCGAACGCGGGCGTCGGCGTCAGGTCGGCGAAACTCGCGGCCGGGGTGGAGCGGTCTTCCAACGGCTCGGCGCGGAGGATGGTCCGCGGCGCGGGGGAGCGGGTGTTCATCAAATCCGCCGTGCTCGAGATGTCGTTCGGCGAGTGCCAACACAATGCAACGCCTGAACTGTAGGTGATGAACGCCCGGCGGCCGAGACGGGATGAGTTGCGAAGTGGGATTCAAGTTCGATCGCGGCGCGGTCGTGGCGGTTGTCAGGGTGGTATGGAAAGGGCGAAATGAAAAGGCTGACGAACCCTTGCGGGCAGGGGCAAAAAAACAAAAGCCCACGGACGAACGTCCGCGGGCAGGGCCTTCCCCCATCAATGACTTACTTCGCCCGCTCGAGTTCCTTCAGGCCGCCGGTGTCCCGCTTGTACAGCGGCAGGTGGCGGTAGTAGACCTCGAGCGTCAGGATTGCCAGGCACGTCGTCCCCAGTCGGCCGCAGTGGCTGCCGATCATCCCGTTGTCCGGGTCCCAGCTGCCGCCCAGCTCCTTGTTCGAGTCGGCGACCTGCATCTTGACAAGCATGTCCCGCATCCGCGGGTTCCAGTCCTTGTGCCACGCCTCGCCCTCGTGGAAGTGCGTCACCTGCGTGGCGTAGTAGTAGTAGTACATGTCCCACCGGTTCTGCATCGGCATCCACGTCGCCATGTACTTCTTCACGCCGTCCACCATGCCGGGGTGGTTCGGCCCCCACCCCGTGTAGTACCGGCACAACAGGCCGACGGCCGACAGCGCCGGCGTCGTCGTCTCGTTGGACGTGTACCCGTACTGCGACTTCAGCGACCCCTTCGCCACCCGGTCCAGGAACTCGCCGGCCTTCTTCAGCGTCGCCTCCGGGACGGTGATCTCCTTGCACATCTGCGCCGACTTCAGCGCCTGAATCTGCCACCCGACGATGGACGTGTCCCCGGCCGTGCCGGACGAGTAGCCCCAGCTGCCGTTGCCGGCCTGCGCCTTCACGATGTACTCGATCGCCTTCCGGGCCGGGCCGAGGAGCAGGCTCTTGTCCCCGGTCATCCCGTAGGCTTCGCACAGGGCCACCGTGGCGATGGCGTGGGCGTACATCCCGCTCGACCCCTTGAACGTGCCGCTGGGCAGCTGGTTGAACACGAGGTACTTGAGGCCCAACTCGACCGTCTTCTGGTACTTGTTCGCGTCCTTGCCGGCCTTCGGGTCCTTCGGCTTGAGGTGCGTCTGCCCGGCGGCGAGGAACGGGAGCAGGCCCATGCCGGTCGAGGCGATCGTGTCGCCGCGGGACGTGCCGTCGTACACCCAGTTCCCCTGCGCCTTGTTCTGCTTCTTGTCGAGCCACGCCAGCCCGCGGGCGACGGCCAGCTCGCTGTCCTTGTTCCCGCCGCCGGCCATGAGGCTCTTTTCCTTCGTGGCCCCGGACCGGCCGGCGAACCCGGTCGTGCCGACGCCGCCGGCCCCCTTGTTGCCGGCCATCACGTTCCCGTCCGTGCCGAGGACGCCGAGGTCGGCCCCGGTCCCCTGGCCGATGAGCGACTGCACGTCCATCGGCGTCGTGTCGCTCAGGTCGTTGCCGACCGGCTGGTCGAGGTTGACGGCGGCATCGACGGTCGTTTCGTCCAGCCGGTCCACCGGCAGGGCGTTGGCCAGCTCGGAGTCGAGGCCCTTGTCGGTGTTCGTCAGATCGACGGCCTTCTCGGCCTCCTCCTCCTTGTCCACGACGGCCTCGGTGATGGCCTCGCTCGCCTGGGCCGGGGCCGGCTGCATCTTCCCGATGACGATGAGAGCGACGAGGATGACGACGTGGAACGCCCCGCTGACGACCCACGCCGGGACCTGCTTCTTGAGCAGCCGCTCCTGGGACGTTTCCTCGGCCCCGCGGACGAGCCGGATGACGTTCGCCCCGGTCGCCTTCGGGTCGGCCGGCGGCGGCGTGGCGGTGTCGGTCGCGTCGCTCATGGGTTCACTCCTGCGGACGGCGGGGAGCGCCGTCGGAATACGAACGATGATTCGGCGTCACCCGTTGGCGGGCCGTCCTTATATAGCCGCCGGCTTGCCGGCGGGTTTTGCGACCACCTCACCCGCCGGCAAGCCGGCGGCTATATAAAGGCGGCGGCGATAGATGCACGTCACCCGTTGGCGAACGGGTTCTCGGTCAGCTTGTTGTCGATCTCGCGGCGGACCAGGGCGTCGCCGCGGCGGAAGTACCAGGACAGCCCGAAGATCGCGCACGCCACCGCCCCGACGCCGGCGACGACCAGCGGCAGGAACGTCTGCCGCCACGCCGCCCCGGCCGAGGTCGGCTCGTCCTTCACCGTCAGCGACCGGGCCATCAGCACCGGGGCGCGGCGGGTCGTGTGCTCGCCGAGTTTGTCCTTGCTCGGCTGGTTCGACTCGTACCGCAGCAGCTTGAAGAAGTACCCGCCGACCGACACGAACCGATCGACCGGCTGCTTCAGCTCCGCCTGCGGCGTCAGGCCGGGCGGCAGTTCCGTGACGAACACGCAGACCGGGTCGATGCCGCCGCTGGGGAAGATCCACGCCTCGTACAGTTCGGTGACGCCGCTCTCGCGGAGCAGCTTCGTCGGCTCGGCCTTGCGGAGGGACTTCAGCCACCCCTCGACGAAGATCAGGTCTAACTTGTAGGACGCGCGGCCGTTGGTGTAGAGGTCCTTGATCGCGAGGTCGCGGCGGGCGTGCTGCTCCAGTTCGGCCGTCGAGAACTGGCGGGCGTGGCGGAGGACTTCGTCGTAGGCCCGCTCCTCCATCTCGTCGGTCAGGGCGTCCGCGAGGTCCCGCGGCCCGGTGTCGGCCCACGGGAAGATGGCGTCGTCCTTGATCCCGGCGAACATCGCCAGCCCCTTCTCGATCCGGTACTTGGCGGCCGGGTCCGGGTCGGCGGGCGGGGCCGGCGGCGGGCCGGCCGGCGACTGCGCGGCCGCCCGGCCGGCGAACAGCAGGCAAACGGCGAGCGTGGCTAGCGGGGTCCGGGTCATGGGGTTCGAGTCTTCAGGCGGCGTGTGGGATGTGGCCGCCACCTACGGGGTTGGACGCCTCACGGGTATTATTAGTTCCGGCCGAACAGACCCGCTCGCAAATTCATTCTCGTCCCGAACGTCTCGTTCGGGACGCCCCGCCGCGAACCTCTGGTTCGCGGGCACGGGCGGCTGCAACCGCTTGCTCCGCCGCAAACCAGAGGTTTGCGGCGTCGCGTCCCGAACCGGAGGTTCGGGACGAGAACACGAATCATATAGCCGCCGGCTTGCCGGCGGGGTTTTGCGACCCCCTCGCCCACCGCCGGCAAGCCGGCGGCTATGCAGGCGGCTACTTCTTGTCGTCCTTCAGGACGGGGGCGACGGCCGGGTAGCCGGCCCGCGTCGATTCGTCCATGACCGCGATCACGACCTTGTAGCTCAGGTTGTCCGCCAGCTCCAGCTTCACCTTCGGCGGGGTGAACGGCTTGCTCTCGTTGAGCTTCGCCATCCGGGCGGCGTGGTCGGCCTTCGCCGCGGCCAGCCGCTTCTTCATCTCGTTGAACAGGTTCGTCCGGGCGTCCTTGCTCTTGCCGGGGATCGCGACCTCCGCCCCCTCCTTGCCCTGGGTCAGCGCGATGGCGGAAATGTCGCCGGCGTCGTCCGCCTCGATCCGGACCGTCAGGTCTTCGACCTGGTCCTCGGTGAACGGGTCCGGCAGCTTCGTCGAGGGGCCGCCCTGCTGGGCCGGCAGCGCCACGTCGATGTGCCCTTCCGTCGGCGTCGGGTTGAACGTCATCACGAAGAACGCCAACAGCTGGAACGACATGTCCAGCATCGGCGTGATCGGCAAGTCCGGCTCGACGAAGGCCCCGGACCCGTGGCGGTGACGACGCATGACGAACGGACCCTCGAAACGGTAGAGTTCACCGCGGGCCGCGCCCGACTTCCGAAGTCGGCTTCGACTTCGGAAGTCGAACGGGGCCGGAACGGAGGCCGGGTTCGCTTTGGCCGCTGCGCGGGGTTGGACTTCCGAAGTCGAAGCCGGACTTCGGAAGTCGGGGCCTTTGCCCTTACTTCGCCGCGCCGACGATCGCGCGGAACTGAATCTTGTCGTACCCGGCCTCCTGGCAGCCGAGCAGCACGTCGGCGATCTCGCCGTACTTGCAGTCCTGGTGCGCCCGCAGGATCACGAGCGCCGGCTTCGGCTCCTTCTTCCCCTTCGCCACCGCCTGCTTCTTCAACTCCTCGTCGATTTGGGCCATGCTCTTCATGTGGTTCGCCACCATGATCCGGTTCCGCAGCGGGACGGTGTTCCCCCGGCCGGTCGGCAGCACCCACCCGTTCTTGTCCACGTTCAGGAAGATGACCCGGTCCTCGGTCTTGTCCAGCGGCCGCGCCTGCAACGCCGTCGGTAGCTTGATCGTGGCGTTCACGTCCTCGGCGATGAAGTTGGCGCACAGCATGAAGAACATCACCAACTGCAGGACGAGGTCCAGCATCGGGATGAGGTTCGGCTCGCACTTCTCGAGGTTGCCGTGACTCATTTGCGGGGTATGGGGTATCGGGTGTGGGGTGTGGTCGGAAGAAAACCAGCTTCAAGGCGGGGCCTGGGGTTCTGCCATACCCTAAACCCCATCCCCCATACCCTACCTAGCGGGCGGCGCGCCCGCCGTCGGGGCGGCGGCCGCGGTCGTCGCGGCCGGGGCCGGGCCGGGCTTCTTCGAGTTGTGGTACATCTGCGTCAGCAGGTCGTCGGCGATGTGGCCCACGTCCATCGTCACCTTGTTAATCCGGTTCCGGAAGAACGCGTTGAACGAGATCGCCGGGACGGAGATCGCGATGCCGACGAGCGTGACGGACAGCGCGTGGGCGATGTTCTCGGCCAGCTTCGTCGGGTTGTTCGAGACGCCGCCGGCCAGCTCCATGAACGCCCCGATCATGCCGAACACCGTGCCGACCAGCCCGAGCATCGGCCCGAGGCTGGCGATCACGGCCGTGTAGTTGTTCTTCGCGTCCTTGTCGCCCTTGATGCTCTCGACCGTGTTGAACGCCGCCTCGCGGGCGTCCTCCAGGCCGTACTGGAGGCGGGCCATGCCGGCCGTCAGGACGCGGCCGAGGAACGACGGGTCGCCGCGGGCCATGTCGTAGGCTTCCTTGAACTTCCGCTTGTTCACGATGTCCGTGAACTCGTCCACGAACCCCGGCGGGATCGCGTTCTGCATCCGCAGGTCGAGGAAGAGCAGCACGCAGATGGCGACGAGCCAGACGGAGCAGCCGAGGAGGACGATGCCGAACACCCACCCGATGGAGGTGATGATGAACACCATCTTGTTCCCCTCCGCCGCCTTGCTGGTGGCGGGGGCGGCGGGGGCGGCCTCGTCCTGGGCGAGGCCGACTTGCGCGAGCGCGAAGAACAGCACGGCCGCGACCAACACGCCGAGGGCGAGGCGGCCCGAGGGGAGGGCACTCAACAAGCGCTTCATGGATTCGATTCCCGGTTGTCGGAGGCAATCGGCGTCACGATGGGGTCAGGCCGTCCGGCTGGTCGGGGCGGAAGGGGTCGGGCGTCGGGGGGCGTTCGGGGCCGACCCGGACGGGCGGCGGACCGGTGCGACGGCGACGGTGGTTTCCGCGAGTCGAGCAGTCGGGGGTTACGATACCGTGACACTTCGACGACGGCGGGCGAGGGTTAGTTCCGCCGGTTGTCGAAATCGTGGCTACCGAATGACCGGTCGTGGTCACAGGCTGCTACCCAATAGAGATAACATCGGTCGGAAGAGGTCAAGGAAATTTCCCGCCGCGGCGAACGGGAATTGAGGGTCCGGGCCGACCGGCGGGCGAAATTGGCGGGACAGTCGGAAAACTCAGGCGAGGTATGATGCTGATCCGTGGCGCGACGGATTTTATATAGCCGCCGGCTTGCCGGCGGGGTTCTGCGACTTCCAAAGCCCGCCGGCAAGCCGGCGGCTATATAAAGCCCACTCGCTCGCCCGCTACAATGCCCCCATGCCGACCGACTTCGCGTTCCGGTTCAGCACGTACCTCACGCTCATGCTCGCGTGCGCCTGCACCGGGTACGCCGAGTGGGAGTACCTGCCGGAAGTCTCGTTCTTCACCGGCATCGTCGCCGCGCTGATGGTCGCCGCGTTCGTGTGCGACCGCCGCGGGTGGGTCATGTCCCTGCAGAACGCCAACGTCCTCGGCGGCGGCATCTTCCTGCTCGCCGCCCTCTGGTTCGGGATGCACTACCGGCGGGCGGACAGCCTCATGAACGTGCTCCCGTGGCCGGCCGGCGGGCTGCCGTACATGGCCGCCCTCATGATGCTGCTCGTGCCGGCGAAGCTGTTCCGCCCGAAGCACGTCGGCGACTGGTGGGCGCTGCACGGCCTCGGCCTCGCCATGGTCGGCGTGGCCGGGGCGATGACCGACGACGTGGGGTTCATGGTCCTCCTGACGGCCTACGCCGTCGCCGGCGTGTGGAGCCTGACGCTCTTTTACGTCCGCCGGTCGGCCGGGCACGTCCCGCCGCCGCCGCCGTTCGAGCCGGTGGAAGGGCTTCGCGCGATCTTCAGCCCGCAGACGTACCTGCCGCGGTGGTTCTTCGTGGCCCGGTCCCGGCCGACGGTCGCGGAGCCGTTCGCCGGGGTCGGCAAGCCGACGCCGACCGAGCGCCTCGGCCGGTCGCACCTCGTCCGGGCGCTGCGGTGGGTCGCCATCGGCGGGGTGCTGACGCTGCCGCTGTTCCTGGTCTCGCCGCGGTCCCAGGGGCTGCGGTGGGAGCTGTTCAACTCGCGGATGGAGACCGGCCTGTCGCCGACCGGGGTGGACCTGTCCCGGACCGGGGAGCTGCACGCGAACCCGGAGCCGGCGTTCAAGGTGTTCGTCACCCGGCCGGACGGGTCGCCGGCCGCGATCCCGGAGGACAAGCGGTTCCGGGTGCGGGCGCACTGCACGTACAACTACCCGAAGGGGCTGTGGAACCCGAGCGCCCTCGGCCCGCTGTTCGTCATGGCCAGCGGCAGCTCGCGGGTCGTCCCGGACCGCCGGTTCCCGGACATCGGGTCGGACCCGATCTACCTGGAGTTCCTGCTCGAGGCCAAGACGTTCGGCACGCCGATGGCGGACCCGGTGTACCACGCCGCGGACCAGCCGGCCCCGATGATCTACGTGAAGGGCGGCGGGTACGCGCACGCGGAGGGGTTCAAGAACGGGTCGTTCCGCGTCGTCCTGGACTCCACCCACCGGGAGCAGCCGCGGCAGTACTGGCAGATCAGCCGGGCCGTCCCGGACCAGCCGAGCGCGTACCACCGGCTGAACGTGGACGACCCGCAGGTCCACGGCAGCCGGAACACGCTCGTCGAGGTGGCGTCGTCCCGGATCGCGGCCGAGGCGAAGAAGCTGCTCGACCGGCTGATCCGGGCCGGGAAGCTCCCGGCGGCCGTCCGCGACCGGATGGACCCGGTCAAGCTCCTCCCCCACCCGGACGACCATCTGGCCGTGGCGGCGGCGTTCGAGCAGCACTTCGCGTTCTCCGGCGAGTACGAGTACACGCTCAACCTCCGCCGGCAGAACCGGACGATCGACCCGGTCGAGGACTTCCTGTTCAACACGAAGGCCGGGCACTGCGAGCGGTTCGCGTCCGGCCTGGTGCTGATGCTCCGGGGCGTCGGCGTCCCGTGCCAGTTCGTGATCGGCTACCGCGGGTGCGAGCAACTCCAGGAGGGCGAGTACCAGGTCCGGCAGGACCACGCCCACGCCTGGGTGGAGGTGCTCGTGTCCCGGCCGGCTCGCGACGGGGACGGGCGGGAGTGGTACTGGCAGACGCTCGACCCGACCGCCCCGTCGATCGACGAGGCGGTCGCGGCCGGGGAGGCGGACACCGCCGGCAAGCAGGGGAGCCGGCTCATCAGCATGTTCATCACCGGGCTGACGCCGGAGACGCAGAAGCAGCTGTGGGAGGACGCGCAGGAATTCGGGAAACGGAACGGCCCGTGGGTCGTCGCCTTTGGTGTCGCCCTGCTCGGCGGGATCGTGCTCGTCGGCCGCGTCCGCAACCGCCGCCGGCCGCCGGTGCCGGCGGCCGCGGCCGCGGCGGTCGATCCGGTCCCGTGGTACACGCGGTTGGTCGAGGTTCTGACCGCCCGCGGCCTGCCGCTGACGGCCGGCCAGACGCCGGCCGAGGTCGCCGCCGCCGCCGCCGCGTGGCTGCGGGCGCGGCCGGGGGCGGAGGCCGTCGCCGACGTGCCGGGCCGGGTCGCGGACGCGCTGGACGCGCACCGGTACGCGAACCGGGCGTTCACCGCCGAGGACGCGGCCCGCGTGTCCGCGGACCTGGACCGCCTGGCGGCGGCGCTGAAGTAGGGCGGGTCAAGGCTTTGCGCCGACCCGCCGCGCGGCCAGCCGGTTCGGCGTCCCTTCCGTGTGGTTGCGGTCCCCGGCGGGTCGGCGCAAAGCCTTGACCCGCCCTACGAGAAATCCCATGCCCGCCATCCCCCGGCTGACCGTCGCGACCAGCACGCTCGTCGTCGTGGACGTGCAGGACAAGCTGCTCGCGAAAATCCCCGCGGCCGACGACCTCGTCCGCAACGTCGGCTTCCTCCTGGACGCCGCCACCCTCCTCGGCGTGGAGGCGCTCGCCACCGAGCAGTACCCGAAGGGCCTCGGCCCGACGACGCCGGCCATCGCCCGCCGGCTGCCGCCGAACCTGCCGGCGAAGACGGCGTTCAGTTGCTGCGGCGCGGCCGGGTTCCTCGCCGACCTGCGGCGGGGCGGGCGGCCGAACGTCGTCCTCGTCGGCATGGAAACGCACGTCTGCGTCGCGCAGACCGCGTTCGATTTGCTCGAATCGGGCTTCACCGTCTTCCTGCCGGTGGACGCGCTGGCGACGCGGAACCTCGTCGATCACGCCACGGCCGTCCGGCGGTTGGAGCGGGCCGGGTGCGTGCCGACGACGGCCGAGGCCGTCGCGTTCGAGTGGCTCGGCGATTCGACGCACCCGCAGTTCAAGGCGATCAGTAAGCTAATCATCGACCGCACGAACGCGGCCGGCGCATAGTAGTAGGCTCACTCCGTGTGCCGTCTGCTGACAGCCGCAGAAACCCGGACGTGGTCCCGGCGGCACATAGTAGTAGGCACACTCCGTGTGCCGTCTGCTGAGGGCCGCGGAGACCCTCACACGGTCCCGGCGGCGTGAAGGAAACGGCACACGGAGTGTGCCTACTACTATGTGCCGGCCGCGCCACGAAGACTTCATCACGAGAACCCACGCCATGTCCACGATCCCCGGCCAACTCGCCCCGGCCCCGCGGCTGCTGCTCGGCCCCGGCCCGAGCGACGCGCACCCCCGCGTGCTGACGGCCATGACCACGCCGTTGCTCGGCCACCTCGACCCGCAGTTCATGGAGCTGATGTTCGAGACGCAGGAGATGTGCCGGCAGGTCTACAAGACGAAGAACAAGTTCACGCTGCCGATCTCCGCGACCGGCACGGCCGGCATGGAGACGTGCCTGGTGAACCTGCTGGAACCCGGCGACAAGGCCGTCGTCGCGACGATGGGGTACTTCGGCAACCGGATGGTGGACATCGCCGGCCGCACCGGGGCGCAGGTCACGCGGCTCGACGCGAAGTGGGGGACGGTCTTCGACCTCAACTTGCTCCGCGACACGCTGAAGTCGGTCCGGCCGAAGGTGCTGGCCCTGGTCCACGCGGAAACGTCCACCGGTGCGCTGCAGCCGATGGAGGAGGTCGGCAAGCTGGCCCACGAGTTCGGCGCGCTGGTCGTCGTGGACGCGGTGACCTCCCTCGGCTGTTCGCCGCTCGAAGTCGATGCGTGGGAACTCGACGCGGTGTTCAGCTGCTCGCAGAAGGGCCTCGGCTGCCCGCCGGGGTTGTCGCCGGTGACGTTCAGCGAGCGGGCGATGGACGCGGTCAAGGCGCGCAAAACGAAGTGCCAGAGCTGGTACTTCGACCTGACGTTGATCGGCACATACTGGGGCGGCGACCGGGCGTACCACCACACCGGGCCGATCAGCATGGTCTACGCCCTCCGCGAAGGACTTCGCATCGTGCTGGAAGAAGGGCTGGAAACTCGCTGGGCGCGGCACGTCCGCAACCACCGAGCGCTGAAGGCCGGCCTCGAAGCGCTGGGCATGGAGTACACGGCCGACCCCGCCCACCAACTGCCGCAGCTGAACGCCGTCCGCATCCCGGCGGGCGTGGACGACATGACGTGTCGGAAGAAGCTGCTGAACGACTTCGGCATCGAGATCGGCGGCGGCCTCGGCGACTTCAAGGGCCTCGCGTGGCGGATCGGGCTGATGGGCCACAACAGCAAGCCGGCGAGCGTGCTGCTCGTGCTGGCCGCACTGGAGCAGGTGCTGAAGACGGCGGGGGCCGGCATCACGCCGGGGGCCGGCGTCGCCGCCGCCGAGGGCGTGTACGCGATGAAGGTGTGACTCTTGGCGAGCGGGGGGCGTAAGCCCCCTGATTCTCGTGGGAGCTTCTCAAGAATCAGGGGGCTTACGCCCCCGCTCGCCGAAAGAGGGTACCGCAGGTGGCAAATCTCCGACCGCTTGGCATGGTTGTGATTGTTGTCTTGTGGAACGTCCCCTTAGCGGCCGGAATGTGGTTTGACGCATTCGGTAGGGGGCTTCTAGCCAGCAGTCTGCTGTCCGGCGGGTGGTTGGTGGCCGCTTGGTTCTCGGCCGCTTGGCGGACACGGTTTTTCACCCCGGACGCACCGTCACGGTTGACCGACGAACAGGTGATATGGTCAGTGGCGGGGGTGCTCGGTACGGGCGTTGTCGGGTGCGCTCTGCTTTGACTTGGATACAGGCCGGACATCGAACCGTGGAGACGACCGATGGCCGCGCAACTGCTCTTCGAGCCTTCTTGGGAAAGGATGTTCCAGGCCCTTGAGAACGTCCGTCTCTGCCGGGAACGGGCCGTTGCCGCCCTTAACGCCACCGGCATTCCCTATACAGTGATCGGCGGGCAGGCGGTCGCGTATTGGGTCGAAACGAAGGACGACGGGGCGGTCCGCGGCACGCCGAACTCCGACTTCCTGATCCGCGACGCAGACTTCGACGCGGCTCGCTCGGCGTTCGAGTCGGCCGGCTTCGTCCACCGGCCCGAAGCATTTCGAGGGGCCTTCGGCGACGGGCCGGACGGCAAGCCTCGAAATGGCGTCCGGCTCTGGATCGCGGACGAGCGGGTGCGGACGGACGACCTGTTACCGCTCCCCGACGTTTCGGAACGGATCAACGGGCCGCGCTTCCCGGTCATCACGCTCGAAGCCCTGCTCCGCATGCTGCTCGTCCGGGACCGCAACGTCGATGGGATGTACCTCCGCGACCTGCTCGGCGTCGGCCTGTTCGATTGGTCCTGGCCCGACCGCTACCCGCCACCGCTCGACGAGCGGCTTCGCCACGTGCTGAACACTCCCGATGGCTGACCCCTTCGACTTCGACGCCATCGTTCTTGGCGGGGGGGCGGCCGGCCTCATGGCCGCGATCCACGCCGCGGAGCGGGGCCGCCGCGTGCTGCTGCTCGAGAAGGGGAAGAAGCCCGGCGTCAAAATCCTCATGTCCGGCGGCACGCGGTGCAACATCACCCACGACTGCGACAACCGCGGCATCGTCGAAGCCTTCGGGCACAACGGCCAGTTCCTTCACTCCGCGCTCGCCACCTTCGGCGTCCGCGACACGATCAACTTCTTTGAAGCCGAGGGCGTCGCCACGAAGGTCGAGGAGACGGGTAAAATCTTCCCCGTCTCCGACCGCGCGCTCGACGTGCTCAACGCCCTCCTCCGGCGGCTCGCCCGCACGGCCGCGACGCTCGCGCTCCAGGAACCGGCCCGCGACGTGGTCGCGTTGCCGGAGGGCGGGTTCCGCGTCGTCACGGACAAGCGCTCGCCCACCTGCGAGCGCGTCGTCGTCACGACCGGCGGCCTCTCGTTCCCCGGCTGCGGCACGACCGGCGACGGGTACGCCTTCGCCACGAAGTTCGGCCACACCCTCGTCCCGACGCGGCCGGCCCTCGTGCCGGTCACGGTCCAGCCGGCGTGGATCAAGGAACTACAAGGCGTCACGCTCCCCGACATCGGGCTGAAGGTGCTGGACGAAAGCAAAGTCCTCTCGGCCCGCCGCGGCTCGACGCTGTTCGCGCACTTCGGGCTGACCGGCCCGGCCCCGCTCGACGTGAGCCGGGCGATCAGCGGCCACGCCGCACCGACAAGCCTGACCCTAGAAGCCGACCTGCTGCCGACGGTGAAGGAGCCGGCGTTCGACGACTTCCTGCGAACCGAGACGGCCGCGAACGGCAAGCAACTGCTCGCCGGGGTAATGTCCGCGATGCTGCCCCGCCGCGTGTGCGACCAGTTGCTCGCGCAATGCGGCCTCCCCGCCGACCGGCGCGCGGCGGCGCTCAGTAAGGTCGAGCGGCAGAAGCTCGTGGCCGCGGCAAAGCGGCTGCGGCTGCCGGTGCGGGGCACGCTCGGCTACGAGAAGGCCGAGGTCACGGCCGGCGGCGTCGCGCTCGCGGAGGTCGATTCCCGCACGATGCAGAGCAAGCGGCAGCCGGGCCTGTTCCTGGCCGGCGAGGTACTCGACCTCGACGGGTGGATCGGCGGGTACAACTTCCAGTCCGCGTGGAGCACCGGCTGGCTGGCGGGGAAGCACGTGTGAGCGACCCGACTTCCGAAGTCCGGCTTCGACTTCGGAAGTCGATCCCGCGCAGAAGCATTTCTTCCCTTCCGTGCGTGCTGGCCCCCACTCGACTTCCGAAGTCGAAGCCGGACTTCGGAAGTCGGGCCTGGTTCGACGAAAACTACTCGCCCGCCCCGGCGGTCGGTAGAATGTCGGAACGATTCCCTCTCCCGCGTTCCCCGTGGAGCCGCCGCCATGACTCGCCATGCGGCCGCGATCTCGGCCTTCCTCACCCTCCTCGGCCCGGCCGTGGCCATCGACCCGGACCCGGCCAAACTCGCCCCGACCGCCGAGCAGGCCGACCGGGCGAAGCAACTCGCCGCCAAGCTCGGCGACCCGGTGTTCCAGGTCCGCGACGACGCCACCCGCGAGCTGAGGAAGCTCGGCCGCGCCGCGCTGCCGGTCCTCGCCGACACGCTCGACACGACCGCCGACCCGGAAGTCCGCAACCGGTGCGAGACGCTCCTGCCGGCCGTCCGGGACGCCGACCTCAAGGCCCGGCTCGCGGTCTTCCTCGCCGACGCGGACGGGAAGTTCGACCACGACCTGCCGGCGTGGGACGCCTTCCGGGAGGTCGCCGGGAACACGGCCGCGGCGCGGCAACTCTACGCCGACGCCTGCCGCACGAAGGTGAACGTGGAACTGCTGCGGGCCCACGGCCGGCCGACGGAGGCCGAGCCGCTCGTGCTCGCCCGGCGGGCACAACTCTACTCGGTCGCGATCCGGGTTGCCAACGCTTCCACGACGCGGACGCCGTCGCCCGCGGACGTGGCGGCCCTGTTGTTCGCGGAGGCCGGGGTCACGATCACGAACCGGACGAACTCCTACGCCCTCACCAGCCTGATGACGCGGCCGCACGTCCGCGACGCGCTGACCGCCCCGGCCGGGGAGCCGCTCCGCAAGCTGCTGGCGCACTGGATGGACACCCGGACCAACCCACTGGAAATCTCCCAGGCGCTCAGCCTGGCCGGGCTGTTGAACTTCAAGGAGTTTCCGGTCGGGAAGTACGCCGAGCGGGTGCTGACGACCGCGGGGACGGCCCCGACGACGCGGATGATCGCCCTGACGACCGCCGCCCGTGTCGGCGGCAAGGACGTGCTCCCGGTGCTCGCGAAGGGCATGGCCGACAAGACGGCCCACACCGTCACGTGGTTCGTCAACGGCCAGCGGACGGCCCACGAAATCCAGGTCCGGGACATCGCCCTCGTGATGAGCCTGATCCTGACCGACCAGAAGGTGGAGGACTTCGGCGTCGAGGTGAAGAACCGGCCGGCCGGGTTGGCCGGCAACGACGTGCTGAAGTTCAGCTACCTCTACTACGCCTTCCCGACCGAGAAGGCCCGCGACGCCGGGTTCGCGAAGTGGGACCAGTTGAAGGCGAAGGTGAAGCCGGCCGAGAAGAAATGATCGACTAACGGTAAAACGCGGGCGGAGGGGATCGGTCTCTCCGCCCGCATTCGTTTACTGATCGAGGCCGACCGTCTCGCCGCCGTTCGGCGTGATCGCCGAGTAGAACGCCTGCGGGGCGACGCCGCCGCTGATCGTCCGGACGCTGCCGTCGCCGAGGCCGGCGAGCACGATCCCGGTGTGGGCCGACTGCGGCACGGCCGGGTTGCACGCGACCTGCGACACGGCCGCCTGGAACGGCGGCGTCGGGTTCGTGGCCGTCGGCGTGCCGCCGCCGCCGTTCGTCGGCCCGTTGCCCACGTACCCCAGGACCTGGCCGGTCGTGTTCAGCGTCACCGGGCTGGCCGGGGCGAACTGCCCCGTGCCGGGGGCCGCCTGGATCGCCGTCGGCACCACGTAGGTGACGACCGGGGTGGCGGTGAACGTGCCGGGGAACGACCCGGTCGAGACGGTCACGGTCGCGATCCCGCCGAGCGCCCACAGGTTCGGGACCGTGCCGCACTCCATGTACCGCTCGGTGAACACGACCGTGTTCGACGTGCCGTCCGCCAGCGAGCCGGGGAACGTCGGCCCGGTCTGGCCGAACAGCATCCCGTTGGCCGCGTAGCTGCCCGGCGTCATCGGCACGGCCGACGCCAGCGTCGCCCCGTTGTGGATGATGTCCGTGTTGAACGTCTTCAGCCCGCTGTTCCCGGTCGGGTCGGACGGGCAGAGGAACGTCGGGATCGGCCGGTTGCCGACGGCCGTGCCGTAACTCGTCGCGGACGCGGCCGGCGTCGCCCCGGTCGCGTACAGCTTGAAGACGTTGTCCTGCTCGATGTTCGGCAAGAGCCGGAAGAACACCGAGTGCAGGCTCAGGCCGGTCGGCACGCTGGCGTTGACCGTGCCCACGTCCCGGACGACCGGCAGCTTCCCGCCGTTCGCGTCCGCGTAGCTGTGGACGGCCAGCGCGAGCTGCTTCAGGTTGTTCGTACACTTGATCCGGGCGGCCGCCTCCCGGACCTTCTGGACGGCCGGCAACAGGAGGCCGATCAGGATGGCGATGATCGCGATCACCACCAGTAGTTCGATGAGCGTGAACGCCCGGCGAGCGTGAGACCCGTGCATGGGCACCTCGAAAAGGAAGCGTGATGTCGGACGAGAGGTAGGCAGGGGAGCGAGAGGAGCCGATGGGAGGTGGCCGTCGCCTGCGAGGGTGGGCCGCGTCGTCCTCAACTTGCCACGCTACATTCATACAGGAACCGGCCGAAAGCGGGGACCGGATTCTTCTCGATTCTTTCACACGCCCTCCCGAAAACCCGACACCGTGCGGCCCGATCAAACCTTTTCGGGCGTCCGCTGAACCGCATTTCTCAGAAAGATTCCCCCGCGGCGTCGGTATCCGTCGCTGGCCATTGGTTCCCGACGGGCGGTTCCCGCCTACAATGTCCGCGACCTATCGGATTCGGTGGGTCGGTCGCTCCCACTCTCACGTTCCGAGGAGTTCCAAAGATGCGGAAGATGCTTGTTGCGGCCGTCGTCGCCGCCGCGACGTTCGGCGTGGCCTACGCCGAGCACGTCAAGTCCGGTCCGGAAACCGGCGCGAAGGTTCCGGGGCCGTTCCACCCGCTGAACATCAACGGGGACAAGGCCGGCGAGAAGGCGTGCCTGTACTGCAAGAACGGCAGCAACCCGGTGGCCGTGGTGTTCGCCCGCAGCACGACCGACCCGCAAGTCGCGAAGCTGCTGAAGAAGCTGGACGAGGCGACGAAGGCCAACGAGAAGGCCGACATGGGCAGCTACGCCGTCTTCCTGACGGACGACGACAAGGCCGCCGACGCGCTCAAGAAGATGGTGGACAAGGAAGGGCTGAAGACGCTGGTCGTGAGCGTGGACAACCCGGCCGGCCCGGAGAAGTACAAGATCGCGAAGGACGCGGACGTGACCGTGCTGCTGTACACCGACCACGTCGTGAAGGCGAACCACGCGTTCAAGGCCGGCGAGCTGAAGGACGCCGACATCGAGACGATCGCGAAGGACGTGTCCAAGATCCTGCCGACGAAGTAACCCGACGGCCGTCGAACGAAGCCGCCGGGGCCGCCCCGGCGGTTTTTTTGCGCCGGTTTCCGCCGATTTCCCTTCCCTTTCGCCGGTCCCCACGGCAGAATAGCCGCGCTCGCGTGCAATCCCGGAGAACTCATCCCATGAACCGTTTCGTGCTCACGACCCTCTGCGCCGGCCTGCTCGCCGCCGCCGGGGTCGGGGCCGACTTGAAGTCCGGCCCGGAGGTCGGCAAGTCGGTCAACGTCTTCCACCCGCTCCTCGTGACGGGGCCGGACGCCGGCGAGAAGGCGTGCCCGGTCTGAAAGAACGGGGGCAACCCGGTTGCGGCGGTCTTCGCCCGCGACCTCACCCCCGCCTTGGCCGGTCTGGTCAAGAAGCTCGATGAAGCCGCCGAAGCCAACAAGTCCGCCAAGCTCGGGTCGTTCGTGGTCCTGCTCAGCGACGACGACAAGGCCGAGCCGAAGGTCAAGGAATTCGGCGAGAAGGCGAAGGTCAAGAAGGTCGTCCTCGGGATCGACAACGTCAGCGGCCCGGACGGGTACGACATCGCGAAGGACGCCGACGTGACGGTCGTGCTGTACGTCAAGAAGAAGGTCGCCAAGACGTTCGCCTTCAAGAAGGGCGAGCTGGCCGACAAGGACGTGACCGCGATCGTCGATTCGCTGAAGGACATCCTGCCGAAGAAGTGACCCGCCGTTCCATTCCCGCACGCGACCACCGCCGGGGGCGTTCCCCGGCGGTTTTTTCGCGCCCGGCCCGCGGCGGAAATTACTGGCACTCCCGCCGGCCGCGCGGTAACACAAGGGTCCGCCCGCCGCGCCCCGGAGTTCCCGCCATGCGATCCCTTCTCTCCCTCGTTCTTGCTCTTGCACTCTCACACGCCCTTCTCGCCGCCGACAAACCGTTGGTCGTCAAGGAAGAAGGCCAACCCGTCGCGGCCAACGCCGAGCGGGTGATGAAGGCCCTCGACTTCCTCGGCACGCCGCTGCCGAAGGACGTGGCGAAGGACCTGGCCGCGGCCGTCGAGAAGCAGGACGCGGGCGAAATCCAGAAGCTGCTCGACGACCGCGTGCTGTTCGTCGTCAGCATCAACCCGGAAGCCCGCGTGAAGGTCGCCGCCGGGCCGGCCGCCCCGACGCTCCAACAGGCCGGGTGGACGCCGGTGCTCGTGAAGGTGACGAACGAGGCGGCGCTCAAGAAGCGGCTGTCCGTCGGCAGCTCCCTGTCCGGCCCGGTCTACTCCGGGGCCGGCCGCCAGGAGCGGGACCCGAAGGCGGACGCGACCATCGTGAAGCGGTTCGCGCAACTGGAGATGTTCCAATCCCCGCCGATGACGCAGAACCTCAGCGGGCTGAAGGTCGAGTACGCTATCGCCCTCATCTACTCCAGCGAGGCCGGGAAGCGGGAACTGACCGTCACGTTCGACGCGGGGCAGGGGACGCAGGACCTGGGGTTCCGCGCGGAGGTTCCGGTCGTCTTCGACATCAAGCCGGCGATCCCGGTGAAGCTGAAGGTGCTCGACTTCGACGGCAAGCCGACGGTCGGCCGGTTCACGTTCACGGACGCGGCCGGGCACGTCTACCCGCCGCAGGCGAAGCGGCTCGGCGTCGATCTCTTCTTCCAGAAGCAAATCTACCGGGCCGACGGCGGCACGGTGCTGCTCCCGCCCGGCGAGTTCCTCGTCGAGTACGGCCGCGGGCCGGAGTACCACGTCATTCAACAGAAGATCGCCGTGAAGCACCTCGTTGACACCGCGCTCAAGCCCGGCGTCCTCACCAACCCGCCGCCGGACGTGCCGCCGATGGAACAGGCGTTCACGTTCAAACTGCAGCGCTGGATCAACCCGGCGGATTTCGGGTTCTACAGCGGCGACCACCACATCCACGCGGCCGGGTGCGCCCACTACACGAACCCGACCGAGGGCATCATGCCGGAGGACATGTTCCTGCACGTCAAGGGGGAGGGGCTGAACGTCGGCTGCTGCCTGACGTGGGGGCCGTGCTACGACTTCCAGCGGAAGTTCTTCGACGCGAAGCCGTGGGAGCGGAGCGAGCCGTTCACGGTCCTGAAGTACGACGTGGAGGTGAGCGGGTTCGGTTCGCAGGCGCTCGGGCACGTCAACCTGCTGAACCTGCGGGACCAGACGTACCCCGGCTCCGACGGGACGAAGCTGAAAGGCTGGCCGACGTGGACGACGCCGCTCATGAAGTGGGCCAAGGCGCAGGGCGGCGTGACCGGGTACGCGCACTCGGCGAACGGCCTGAACGTGAACCCGGAGGCGAGCACCCGCCGGCTGTTCGTGGCGCTCGACAAGGGGACGAAGGGGCACGTCACGAAGGACGACGCCGCGGCCGGGTCGTGGCCGCTGCCGGAGAAGTTCGAGAAACTCGACGCGGACAAGGACGGCAAGGTGACGGAGATTGAGCTGCGGAAGGGGACGGACCGGCAGGTGCAGAAGCTGCCGAACCTGCTCGTCCCGGAGATGGGCGGCATCGGGGCGCAGGAGATCTGCGTCACGTCGGCGCTCGGCGTGTGCGACTTCATCAGCGCGATGGACACCGACCGCGTGGCCGAGTGGAACTGCTGGTACCACATCTTGAACTGCGGGTTCCCGCTGAAGGTGTCCGGCGAGACCGACTTCCCGTGCGTCAGCGGCGGCCGGGTCGGCCAGGGCCGCGTGTACGTGAACCTCGGCAAGGTCGAGATGGTGGACTACGGGGCGTTCTGCAAGGGGATCGCGGCCGGCCGGTCCTACGTGTCCGACGGGTACGCCCACTGCTTCGACTTCAAGGCCGGCGACGGCAAGCTCGGCGACACGATCAAGGTGGCGGCCGGCACGAAGCTGCCGGTGACGGCGAAGGTCGCGTTCGACCGGCACCTGTACCTCGGCACGGCCGTCGGCGGCCGGCAGGCCCCGACGGAAACGCGGACGGTCGAACTCGTCGTCAACGGTCAAGTCATCGCGAAGAAGGACGTTCCCGCCGATCAGAAGCTGCACGACGTGTCGTTCGACTTCACGCCGACGCGGAGCAGTTGGGTGGCGATCCGGCAGTTCCCGCAACTGCACACGAACCCGGTGTTCGTGACGGTGGACGACAAGCCGATCCGCGCCTCCCGCGACAGCGCCAAGTGGTGCGTCGGCGTGATCGAGCAGTTGTGGAAGGCGCGGGCGATGAACATCCGGCCGGCCGAGCGGCCGGAGGCGGAGAAGACGTTCAAGGAGGCGGTCGAGATTTACCGTCGCATCGCGAAGGAGGCGGAGTAAGTCATCGGGTATAACGGGTATCGGGTATCGGGTTTCGCAACCCGGTTCTGCGATACCCGATACCCGATACCCGACAGACCCGCTCCCATGTTCTACCACCGCATCTTCGCCCACTCCGCGGCCGCCGTCCCGCCGTCGGCCCTCGCCGAGCACCTGCACGCGCTCGGGCTGGCCGTGGAACCGCACTTCAAGGGGGACGACCTCGGCTGGACCCGCGGCGAGTTGGTCCTCCCTGGCGGGCAGACGCCGATCTTGTTGGAGCGCTATCTGACCGAGGAAGACGACCTGCGGGACGACTTGAACGCATTTGCGGCCGAGCTGGAAACGATGACCTACAGCCCGGCGAACGTGCCGCTGATGGAGCACGTCATCAACACGAAGCAGCTCGTCACGCTGCGCAAGCCGATCGACCACGCCGACGAGTCGCGGCTGGACGCGACGGTACAGGCGGCCGTGCGGTTCCTCGCGGCGGCGACGGCCGGCGTCTACCAGATCGACGGCCAGGGCTGGTTCGCCGCGGACGGGGCGCTGCTGCTGCAAGAGTATTGAGAGCGCCAGACTTCCGAAGTCCGGCTTCGACTTCGGAAGTCGAGGGGAGAGAGGCGTCAACAAACCCCGCGAACGCCTCCGTGCCGGATCGACTTCCGAAGTCGAAGCCGGACTTCGGAAGTCTGGCGCTCACCCGTCCGGCGTGTCGAGCAGCCCTTGCAGCCGGGCCGCCAGCTCCGGCGGGAACTTCGCCGGCCACGTCGCGTCGATCCCGCCTACGTCAATGAGGTCGCGAAGGTCCATCCGATCCCCGCGAAGAAACGACGTGAGTTTCATCCGCACCAGCGCTTCCAGGGAAAGGACACGGAAGTCCGCCGCGGGTTCCGATTCACTCAAGTCCGGCGTGGGCAGCACGTATTCCTTCCGAACCTTCTCCCCGGCGAAGATGACGTGAACCGCGTCGCGGGCCTTCGCATCGGGGCCGTCGAGGAACATGTCAATACTCGCCGCGTGCCGGTAAACGAACCCGACGCCTTCGAGCGCTACCTTCGCCGCGTCTAGGTCGGCGCGGTTCAGCAGGATGTCCACGTCCTGCGTGTTGCGGACGGCCGCCGCGTCCACGCGGCCGACCCACTCGGCGACGGCGTTCCCACCGATCACGGCATACGGCACGCCGCGGGCTTCGAGGGCGGCCGTCGCCCGCCGCAGGCGGTCGCGGACGGCGTCGGCGGCGGCCATGCTTCGCTCCCAGCCGGAGATCATGCGGGTGGTCATGTCGCCAGTATACATGGCCGGCTGCCCTTCGCGCGGCCCGGCCGGCAGGGTAGGATGCTGACCGACGGCGAGGGGGCGACCATGACGGTGGACGAATTCCTGTATCGCTACGGCGACGAGAGTGGCGTCGAACTTGTCGCCGGAGAACCAACTCCTGTGCCGCCGACCGGCGCGAGGCAAGGACAGGTTTGCGCGACGACTGCGTACCTGGTGGGGGACTTCATCAAGGCTCGCAAACTCGGGCGAGTGATGAGTAACGACACGTTCATCCGCACGACCGTGAATCCCGATGGCTGTCGCGGGGCGGACGTGTGCTTCGTCAGTTACGAGGTGTTGCCGGTGGGCCAGAACCTTCCGAAGGCGTTGGTCCCGCCGTTGGAACTGGTGATCGAAGTCCGGTCGCCGGCCAACACCATAGCGGCGATGGTCGCGAAGGCTCACGAGTACCTTGAAGCCGGCGTGCGGTGCGTGGTCGTCCTCGACCCCCAGACCGATTCGGGTGGCGTGTTTCGCTCGGACGAACTGCCGCAGCGGTTCCACAACGGCGACACGCTCACCTTGCCGGACGTGTTGCCCGGCTTCGCCGTGCCGGTGGCGAAGTTCTTTGAATAACATGTCCCCATGAGTAGCACGGCCGAGAAGTACCTCCGCCCCGAAGTCATCCGCCAGGTCGCGCGGCTCGACCTGCGGGCCAAGTTCATCGTCGAGGGGTTCCTCACCGGCCTCCACTCGTCACCGTTCCAGGGGTTCTCCGTCGAGTTCTCCGAGCACCGCAAGTACACGCCCGGCGACGACATCTCCGACATCGACTGGAAGGTGTACGCCAAGACCGGCCGGTACTACGTCAAGAAGTTCCGGGCCGAGACGAACATGACCGGCTACCTGGTCATGGACCTGTCGAAGTCCATGGGGTACACGTACCGCCAGGAACTCACGAAGTTCGAGTACGGCATCTGCCTCGCTGCCGCCCTCGCGTACCTGATGGTCCACCAGCAGGACCCGGTCGGCCTCGTCACGTTCGACGAGAAGATTCAAACCGTGCTGCCGCCGAAGAGCAAGCGGAGCCAGCTCGGGTCGATGCTCAGCGTCCTCGCGAACCTCCAGCCGACCGGCCCGACGGACATCGCCAACGGGCTGTTCCAGCTCGCCGGCCTCATCCGCGGCAAGTGCCTCATCATGCTGTTCAGCGACCTGTTGACCGACCCGGACCCGGTGCTCAAAAGCCTCTACCGGCTGCGGCACGCCGGGCACGAGGTCATCCTGTTCCACATCCTGGACGAGGCGGAGGTCAAGTTCCCGTTCACCGGCCTCAACGACTTCGAGGACCCGGAGACGGGGACCATCGTGAAGGACATCGACGCCCGCGGCATCCGCGAGGACTACCTCCAGAGCCTCGGCGAGTTTCAGGAAACGTGGAAGCGGGAGTGCGGGCTGGCGAACGTCGATTACGTGCCGATGGACACGAGCGTCGGGTTCGACAAGGCGCTCATGGAGTACCTCATCCAACGGACGAGAAGGTTTTCATGAAGAACGGCCACAGATTACACAGAGAAAACAGATCAGAACCAAACCAAAAATCTTGTTTTCATTCTGATCTGTGATTTCTGTGTTCCTCTGTGGCTGATTTCTCGATTTCAAACCGGAAGTCGCAGTGCGGCGCGCCCTGCATGATCGTCTGCGTGCGGGTGAGGCGGATGCCGGGATGGAACCCGCGGCACAGCTCCCCGTCGCGGGTGCAGGACATTACCTCGCCGAGGTCCGGCATCCCCAGCTCGCGGTACAGCTCCGCGTACCGGCAGCGGGTCACGTTGAACGACAGCCGCTCGGCCGATTCCTCCAGGTAGTCGATCCGCAGCGCGTCGTCCGCCTCCCACATCGGCAGCGTCAGCCGGAACCGCTCCAGCGGCGGGCGAGATGAATCGCCGTCGGACGACAGCCGCTCGCCGAGCTGGAACGCCATCGCCGTCGTCGTCGCGCGGACGATCGCGACGGCCTTCTCGCGGCCGACTTCCGGCACGAGGTGTTCGAGCAACTCTTTCACGAACAGCGCCTCGACCCGCCGCCGCTGCAACAGGCTGATTTCGGCCATGCGAACGCCCCTCCGATGAGTTTGTATTCGCGCGTCGGGCACGCGTGTTGCTCTCGTTCCGTCGCCGGACGGCGGGGCGGCTTCGTGGCCGTCCGGTCGTTCCGTTTCTATCAGGAGACCAACCCATGACGAGCAATTACTTGCGTGCCGGGGCGGTGGCGGCGTGCCTGTTCTTCGCGGCGGCCGCGACGGCGGCCGACCCGGTCCAGCCGACCGCCGGCAAGACGTTCCGGGCGAAGGAAGTGTTGGGCACGAAGATTCTCATCGACGGGAACACGAGCGTCGGCACGGTCGATGACCTCGTGTTCGACGACGCCGGGAACCTCGACTACCTGATCGTCGAGAACGGCGGCAAGCTGACCACCGTTCCGTTCGACGCGACCAAGTTCGACCTCGAGAAGAAGACGGCCACGCTGTCCCTGACGGCCGACCAGTACAAGGTCATCCCGACGTACACGATCAAGACGTACCCGAGCTTCTACACGCCGGCGTACCGGACGGAAGTGTACCGGTTCTACAACCTCACGCCGCGGGAACTGCGGCGGCTCGGCAACCCGCGCCGCTAATCTTCGGAAGTACGAAATCCGAAGTACGAAATCCGAAAGAAGAAGGGCGGTTGAAGCCCGGCCTTCTTTCGGATTTTGTGCTTCGGATTTCGGATTTACCCGTCCTATTCGGTACATCAGTTGCCGACCGTTCTCCACTCCCGCTCGGCCGTTCGCGACCGTCCGCAGAACGCACGGGATAATCCCCTCAACTTTGGAGAACCAATTATGGCCGTCGAATCTCGTTTGCCCCCCGAAACCCGCGACCGGACCGACCGGACCGACTTCCCGATCGAGAACGAGGACGTGTACCCGGTCCGCACCCGCGTGTCGTGGTCGGCGATCCTCGCCGGGGTCGCCCTGTCGTTGGCGATGTACTTCCTGCTGTCGCTGCTCGGCGGGGCCGTCGGGCTGTCGATCAGCGACAAGGTGTCGGCCGACTCGCTGAGCACCGGGGCGGTCGTATTCGCCGTCGTCGTGACGTGCGTGTCGCTGTTCGTCGGCGGGTACGTGGCCAGCCAGCTGACCGTCGGCGAGAACCGGCTGGAGGGCGTGCTGTACGGCATCCTCGTGTGGGCCGGGACGTTCGGGATGCTGGTCTACCTCATGTCGGCCGGCGTGCGGATGGGGTACAACGCGATGATGGGCGTGGCCAACGTCGCCGGCGAGACGACGACCCAGGCCCAGTGGGAGGACGCGGCCCGGCGGGCCGGCGTGCCGCCGGAGCGGATCGAGGAGTGGCGGCGGACGGCCCAGAACGCCCCGGCCGAGGCCCGCGCCGCGGCGCAAGACCCGGCCAACCGGCAGGCGGCGGCGAACGCCGCGACGCGGGTGGCGTGGTACTCGTTCTTCGGCGCGTGGGTGTCGATGGCGGTCGCCGCGTTCGGCGGGTGGTGCGGGACCGGGCCGGTGTTCCGGTTCGTCCGCGTCCCCGGCGGCGCGGTCCGCGCGGCGACGGCGTAGCGGTAAATCCGAAATCCGAAGTACGAAATCCGAAAGAAGAACCTCGCAGGTTTTCCTTTCGGATTTCGTACTTCGGATTTTGTGCTTAGTTCGTGTAGTCCGCCATCGGCGGGCAGGTGCAGATCAGGTTGCGGTCGCCGCCGACGTTGTCGATCCGCTTGACGTGCGGCCAGAACTTCGCCTCCCGCACCCACGGCAGTGGGTAGACGGCCGCCTCCCGCGAGTAGGGGTGCGGCCACTCGCCGACCACCTCCGCGGCCGTGTGCGGGGCGTTCTTCAGCGGGTTGTCCGTCCGCGGCCACTCGCCGGACCGCACCTTTTGAATCTCGCCGTGGATCGCGATCATCGCGTCGCAGAACCGGTCGAGTTCCGCCTTCGACTCCGACTCGGTCGGCTCGACCATCATCGTCTCGACGACCGGAAACGACACTGTCGGGGCGTGGAACCCGTAGTCCATCAGCCGCTTCGCGATGTCTTCCGCCGTGACGCCGACCTCGGCCTTCAAATTGCGCAGGTCGAGGATGCACTCGTGCGCCACCCGGCCGTGGTCGCCGGTGTAAAGAATCGGGAAGTAGTCCTTGAGCCGGTGGGCCGCGTAGTTCGCGTTCAGGATGGCGATTTCCGTCGCCTTCGTGAGGCCCGTGCCCCCCATCATCCGGCAGTACATCCACGAGATCGTCGTGATGAGCGCCGAGCCGAACGGCGTCGCTGACACCGCGTTGTCAGTCCCCAGGAACGGGTCGGCCGGCAGGTGCGGGGCGAGGTGCGCGGCGACGGCGATCGGCCCCATGCCCGGCCCGCCGCCGCCGTGCGGGATGCAGAACGTCTTGTGCAGGTTCATGTGGCACACGTCCGCCCCGATCGCGCCCGGCGACGTGAGGCCGACCTGCGCGTTCAGGTTCGCCCCGTCCATGTACACCTGCCCGCCGGCGGCGTGGACGGCGGCGCAAATCTCGCGGATCCGCTCCTCGAAGACGCCGTGCGTGGACGGGTACGTGACCATGAGTGCCGCCACCCGCGGGCCGTGCTCGGCGAGCTTCGCCTTCAGATTCTCGACATCGACGTTCCCCTTCGCGTCGCACGCCACCGGCACGATGGTCAGGCCCATCATCTGCGCACTGGCCGGGTTCGTGCCGTGCGCCGAGATCGGGATCAAGCACACGTCGCGGTGGGATTCATTCCGCGCGGCGTGGTAGTTGCGGATCGTCATCAGCCCGGCGTACTCGCCCTGCGCCCCCGAGTTCGGCTGGAACGACACGGCCGCGAGGCCGCAGATTTCCGCGAGCCAGTCGCCGAGCTGCGCGAGCATCGTGCGGTAGCCGCCGGTCTGCGATTCCGGGGCGAACGGGTGGACGGCCGCGAACTCCGGCCACGAGACGGGGGCCATCTCGCTGGCGGCGTTGAGCTTCATCGTGCAGGAGCCGAGCGGGATCATGGAATGCACGAGTGAGATGTCGCGGTTCTCCAGCCGCTTGACGTACCGGACGAACTCGGTCTCCGTGTGGTGGCGGTTGAAAACCGGGTGCGTCAGGACCGGCGACGTGCGGGCGAGCGGCGTCTTTTCCTGTCCCCTCCCCCCTTGGGGGGGAGGGTTAGGGAGGGGGGTCGGCGGGGCCGGTCGCTGATGACTTCCTTGAGTGGTTGCACTCCCCGGGGGGGGGGGGGGGGGGGGGGGGGGGGGGGGGGGGCGGGGGGGGGGGGGGGGGGGGGCGGCCCCGCCGCCGGCC